>OBEQ012079043.1_pt1 | contig 11351 bp, 8 predicted proteins | sample 1670901 | NCBI WGS metagenome assembly OBEQ01 (sample SAMEA104232315, study PRJEB22302) | groundwater metagenome | biome: forest; feature: aquifer; material: groundwater | place: USA | collected 2011-08-07 | depth 5.4 m | reverse complement strand
ATTAAATCAAGACTTCTATGACGATAAAGAACACCTTTATCGGTTATACCATGATATTTGTCAGGCAAAGGATGAATTGCTTTTGTTAATAATTCCATCTTTTTTACTTTGATAGTTAATTCTCCTGTTTGCGTACGAAAACTTGTACCAGTAATTCCAATAAAATCTCCCATATCAATATATTTTTTATAAAATTGATATTGATCTATTCCCAATGTGTTCTGATCAAAACAGAGTTGGATATCTCCACCTTGATCACGAAGATGAGCAAAACTGAGTTTTCCTAAATTTCTTTTAGTCATAACTCTTCCTGCAATTGATACCTCTTCATCAGCTACTTCTTTTATTTTATCTGTATGATGTGTTACAGTATATTTGTAAGGATATGGATTAATTCCTTGCTCTATTAATTCAGTTCTTTTTTCTTTTCGTACAGAAATTACATTAGTATCATTAACCATTATTCTCAACTCCCTTCAAAAAAGTATACACAATTTCACCGGCAGGTTCAATAGAATAGCCACCCTCTTGAAGAATAAGCATAGGTACTTTTATTTTTGAAACAATTTTGCCAATTGTTGAATAACTATGAATATCAAGAGGAAATCCACCAAGAGGATCGTCTTTAAATGTATCATAGCCAAATAAAACAAGCACATATTTTGGATTAAACTGAATTACTCTCTCAACTGCATCTTGAACGCGCGCAATGTATTCAGCTTCCGTTGCATCTTTCTCCAGAAAAATATTAATTTGATTTGGTTGCGAATGTTCGCCACCATAATAAGGATAAGCATATTGTGTTGAAAGATGAAGCGATATAGAAAAAAAATGAGGATTATTTTTAATCAATTCTTCTGTGCCATTACCATGATGAACATCAAGATCAAGAATTGCAATCCTTGGATTCTCAGAAGAATTATTATGTGGTAGAATATTTCCTAAAGATGTATTATCTAGAGAAATATTCTCTAAAGAAATATTTTCTAAAAGGTATTTTGCAGCAATCACGCCATTATTCAAATAACAATATCCGCCAGCAACACTTTCTCGTGCATGATGTCCAGGAGGACGAGTAAGGCAATAAACTATTTTTTCTCCGCCTAAAATAAGTTTTGCGCCTGTCAATGCTACATCAACTGCATCTTTTGAAACGCGATAAATATCCTCATGAAAAAAGGTATAGGTATCATGACAAAAATCATTGTAAATAATTCCTTTTGTCTTATTCTGTTTTAAAAATTGAAGATATGCTGCATCATGAACTTTTGCAATACAATTATCAGATGAAATCTCATTTGATACACCATTTGATACAGGTACAAATTCAAATTCTTGAAACTTTTCAAGTTTCTTTTTAATTGATTCAATTCTTTCTTTTATTTCAAAGTGAGGAACTTTTTTGCCATGCAAAAATTCATATTCTGTACGATGAAGCAAATGAAGGGGAGAATAAACAACTTTCATTGTTTCCCCTCACTCACATTTTGACCAATGGTATTTTGATGAATATTTTTTTGAGTTGGCAAATACCATACATTTAGATTTTCATATTTCCCTGTTTCAGCAACTTCCTGCACAGAAGAAATTAAACAATGCTTAATTACTCTGCCAGCATAAGAAAAACCAATATTATAAAATACTTTATTGATTGCAATATGCGATGCACGTGCTTCTGTATAAATCATATCATAATCGCTTAATTCTGCTATTGCTTTTTCAGCACAAAGACGATTCAATCCTAAACCAAGATGCGATTTTGCAGTTGCCATATCACTAAGCTCAGAAAATTGCAATTTTTTTCCTGCAATAATAATTGCTGAGAGCTCTGCAACAACAACTGAAACAATTGCATTATTTTGCTCTTTATCTCGTGCAACATATACAATATTACCATCAACTAATGATTGAATGGAATCAGCATTAAACTCGCAAATATACTCTTGAAATGCCTGATTATAAACAGAGATGAGATTTGTAACATCATTTGCTGATAAAGGTAATTCAATCTTTTCAATTGAATAACGATTTTGAAATAAGAATGATGATTCATTCTGAGATGAAATTTGCGATGGAATTTGTGATTGAATCGGTTGTGAGATTTGTGATGGTGTTTTCTGTGACGAAAGTATCGTCTTAACTAGCCAATCCTCATTAGCAATAACTTCTGGCAAACAATTTCTGGATGGTGAATTATTTGCAAAATACAAAACAGAGCTGCCATCAAAAGAAAGAAGAGGCACTTGAGCTTCAACAAAAGAATCTACAAAATGAAATAAATTTCCATAAGTAAATGGATTAGCAGAAAAGCGAGAACTCATCTCAGAATTAACAACTGCTCGCATTGTCATCCGCGAAGCATCATATTTTTTCTGCTCTTGCAAAACCATTGCAATATCTTCCTCTAATTGTGATAAAGCAACATAATGTTTTTGAGAAAAGAATTTTACCCGATCACTCATTGGATCATAAAATGGTTTCCCTACTTGACCAATACTAATCCCAGCTTTATGATTTTTAACTACTTCAATTATTTGATTTTTAACCATTGGTAATTCCCCCATAATTTCTTTTTATTGCAATATTTAGCATATCATGATACAATAAATAAACACGAGAAAATTCGTTTTTTTGTGTAGAAATATATTGATCGCCAAGATGTTTCATTTGAAAAAGATAAACTTCAGATTGTGTATCTGCTGCTTGTAGATCAGAAATTACATCAAGTGACTGTCCATTAATTCCAGTATAAGAAACATTCTTATGCAAAATTGATTGCATTATTAATGATACCTTCTTAGCATCAGAAATATTTTTTGATGGTTCAAGAGCTGAAGAAAAACATAAAATTTCATCAACGGCAGAAAATTGAGCAGCATAATCGAGAATAGGAATTGCATCAGAAACAGCTGCATTATACCGAAGGATTCTTTTATTCTGAAAAGCTGAATCAAAAAGATTTGAATTCTCAGTAAGAACAGCAAGTGAACTTATTACTAAATCCTTTCCTGTAACCATTGATTGCCGAAGTAAACTCAGAAACTGGAAAGAGTCATACTGAAGTAATCCGGTATCAACAAGAATATCTGAATAGCCATACACAATTTCTTCAGAATCAAGAGTAAATGGTGGAGTAATATGCTCTTGAGAGGATCGTTTATCAAGTAATATTTTATCAATCACAAATTCAATATTATACTGAGGACGAGTTAACAGATTATTTTGTTCAATAATATTTTTCAAGTGATATATTTGTTCATTGTAACCAAGCAAAGTTAATTTAACAGTTTTTAAAGGAGTTTTAAATTGCAAAGCATTTTTATCGAGATCATAAATAGTAATACCACTAGTTCCATCTCTTATCCCATCTCTTGTTTCATCTCTTCCAATTCTTCTGTTCATATTTCCACCTTCCAAAGCTCTCGCTACAGTGTAAAACTAATGCTAATTATAGTAAAATTGCAATTTTAGTTAAGATTAAAATCACAATCTGCCACAACTCAATTGCTTAAAAATTCTTCATGCTTTATATCATGAAGAATATGGAACAATTCGCTTTTCTCAAGCCCAAATTGATCCTGCACTTCTTGCACAAATCGATACATCTCACCATAATTTCGAAAGATTCCCTCAACAAAAAAATCATAGTCATTATTAATGTGAAATGCGCTGTTCACATTTGCATGATTTTTAAGATACTGCAATAATTGATCTTTGCTTTCTTTTTTAGCTTTCATTGCAATTTTTACTTCAACATTATACCCTAATTGTTTGTAATCAATAAGGCATGTATGTTTTTTAATGAATGACTGCTCATAAGTTTTAACTTTGTCATAAACTGTTGATTGAGGCATTTGAGTCAACTGACTTATCCCAACAAGTGAACTACGTGCATTTCGGCGAAGACTTGCAATGATCTTCAAATCTTCACTAGTTATTTCATTCGACATGGAAAAATTCTCCTTTTTCTGTAATATTTACGCCCCTTGTTTTTTACAAAAGAAAAGGTAGAAAGCAAGATATATATATTTTTACTAATTATAATTATTACAAGTAATTACATAATTATTTTTAGAAAAGTATTTATACACCTAAGGATTCCCAAAGAATATGAAACGAAAGATTAATCGAGTGGGAATAAATACACTGACGGTAAGCTTGCCAACAAAATGGGCAAACGAAAAGAAGCTAAAAGCAGGCGATGAACTTTATTTTCATATTTCAAAAGAAAGCATCTCATTTTCACTTGCAGAGAAAAAACAAAAAGAGAAAGAAATCATTGTTAATATCGATGAATGCAATAAATATCTGATTGCCAAATATTTAATAATTCTTTACATTCAAAACTACAGCAAGATAATCCTCACCTACAGCAACACAGAAACATATGATGATAAAAATAAAAAAAAGATTAATATCAAAAACACAATCACCAATCTTTGCAATCGATTCATCGGAATGGAGATTGTTTCCCAAACAAATAACAAAACAGAACTTACCTGCTTTATCCTTAAAGATATGCAAGAATTGCAAGTGATTGAAAAAAGAATTTATTTTCTATTAAAAGAAACAATGGATGAATTAATAACTGCAATGGACAAAGATTACCATTATTTTCACCAAAGCATCTATGATAAGCATGACACAATCATAAAATTTCTTTATTATTATTTAAGAACCCTAGATTCTTCTGAAAAAAGTGAAGAAGAGAAAAAAACAGTTTATGCACTCTATATGACAATTGACCATGTTATCGATAAAATCAGGCATCTCAGTGAAAAAATTAATGATTACGGATATACAACACAAATAAAAAAACATATTGAAGAAATATTTGCACTTTTCTTTGACTTTTTTACTGCATTGCATAAAAATAAAATTTCAAAAGAGATTATAACCAAACGATACCAATTAGTAAAAAAAATAGAATCTGCTGAATACACATTAAAAGAATATAAAGTAATAAACGAAATAAAAATACTGCTTGATTTTATGAATGACTTCCATCATGTGTTAATTACAAGAGAAATTGAAAAAAAAGAATTGATTGAATAGAAATAATAATAATAATTAAATAAAAGCAAAAACTAAAATAGAAAGATTAAAAAGCACGAATATAAGAATCCGATGACCGATCTTGATTCTCATCCAAAAATAAATGCTTATTAAATATTTCTCGAAGATAGCGATAATAACCTTCATGAGCAAAAGAGTTATTCGATGGATCGGGTTTTACTGCCTGCAAAGAAATTGCAATAATCGTTTGCAATGTTTTCTGTTGAAATCCTCCATCTATTTGCTCAAGCTGTTTCATTCTTTCAGTAAGCATTGCAGATGATTGATAACATTCAGTTCGAAACTTTTTAATAACATCTGCCTGCACCCAAGAAGATTCTTCAATGGTACTTTTAAATAAATTATTGCCGGTGTACAATTTATACAAAATCTGTCCAAAAGAAATAAGATCATTTGCACCGCCATATTTTCGATTATTTTTCGGAGATGAATGAGGAATATCAGTTGCAAGCCCAAAATCAATAATACTTGCAATACCTGCTTGATTAATAACAATATTTCCAAGCCATAAATCCCGATGATAGATTCCATAATGCTTCAGAACAAGCAACCCAATAAAAATATCTCGCGCTGTAGTAATAACTTCAAGTGCTAATTCTTCCTTATCTTGATATCGATATAAATCCTTGACAAGATCAACTAAATTCATTTCATTCTCTAAAGTAGGTATTTCAAGAATTCCATTGCCAATATCATTGCCAATAAATAAATGAAACATTTTCCAATGGGAGTTAATTAAGGCATAAGGATTTTCTGGTTCACCAAGCAATTTATTTCGAATTTTTGTTTCATTTTCATTATCATCTGATATTTTATAGAGATGCGAAAAACCAGGACTAACATGCCAGGCTGTAGCACCAAATTCTTTTGAATAACCACTACCATCAGTACCAATTTTTACAGGAGTTGATTTATCCTCTAAAATAATCGCATGATTACCCCCTGAAAAATAAGTTAAGTGCGGCTCTTTGCTATATTTTTGTTGAATATAATCTTTAAGTCCAGTTAATTTATTTATTTGAGGAAATAATCTGCTCTGCTTTTCGAGTGGTGTATTATCAACCATAATTCCTATTGCGACAAGTTCTTCTACTTGCTGTGCTGTGAATCGTACATCATAATTCTTTTTTAATTGATCATAATCAAACATAAAAATCATCTCCGTCCCGATAACTGTTCTCGCAATTCAATAAATAATTTATTCTTAATTGGAGTTATTTGAGAATAAGGTATTTTTCTACCGCTATTCAATTCATCAACAGTAATTTTAAAATTATCAACAAGATGTTGATTGATATAACCGATAACACCTAAGCTTTGAACAAGAGGATTAATCAAATGACCATAATGCTGAGAAGAAATTCGTTCATCAATGAAATGAGCATATTCTTGTTTTAAACTCCCATCATTATTAAGAATAATATTTTTATTTGCAGCTATCCAGCTTGCATTTCCATCAGTGCCAGTTCTTGAATTAAAATCAGTATAAACTGACGAAGTATTTTTTTTTCCATTCTCAAGATTAAGTGCGTAATCAATCAGTAAATGTTTTCCAGTTGCCATTTTATACAACAATAATCCATAAGAAAACAAATCATCAAATCCGCCATATCGACGACAATCTTTGGAATCAGAGGGATAATCCTCTTCAAGAACATCAGCTATCCCAAAATCAATAATAACAAGTCTATTCGTTTTTTTATCAACTAGAACATTTTTTGGATGAAGATCTCGATGAGTAACATTTTTTTCAAATAATTCATATAATCCATGCAATAATGCTAAAGAGTAATAACTCAGTTGCCTTTGTGGAATAATTCTCTGAGAAGAATACGTTTGTTCAATAAGAGTATCCAAGGTATCACCATCAATATATTCAAGATGCAAACACTCCCTTGGAACACCCATAAGACTAAACCCACCATCATAGATCGGAAATTGAAAAGAATTAATAACATTTTGCGGCTTAGAATTACCATCTTCAAAAAGATGAAGTATTTTCGCTTCTTTATGCAAAGAAATGGAATCAGTATATTTACAAATAAAGTCAATACCATCTTTTTCACATAAAACAATAAATGATTTTACACCCGTTGAAATTGCTTTAAATGACCTTGTTGTTGAAGAATGACTGCCGGCATCTCTTCGAAAACGAGAAGCAGCATCTCTAATATTTTGCAAATCTGAATCAGGGATATATAACCCAATTGAAGATAAAAGAGATAAACCTTTTTCTTCCTCTTTTTTTTGATTGATTATAATATCAACAAATTTCTGAGATAAAACATATTCTTTCGGTAATTCTTCAATAATAGTGGATAACTCAATGAAACGTCTTACTGACCAGACACTTGCATATTTTTTAACAGAAATAAAGGGTGAACCTAATAAAGCTGAAAATACTGCATCATTGTCTTTATAAATAATATTAGTGACTGAATTATATTGATGATATTTTTTTAATTGATCAAACGAAATGTTATTATGAAACATCCAAAGTATATCATCAACTGAAATTGAAGCACCCTCTTGAGATTTTTGGTCAAGAGTTCCGTTTATTTTATCAGCATTAATAATTGAAAAAGAACTACCAAGAGCTTCTTCAATTCCAGAGACTAAATAAGCAATATCATAAGGCATGAGTCCTGATTGATAAAGACGAACAATATCTTTAAAAGATAATCCCTTTGCTGAATTTAATTGAGTAAATGCTAAATATTCTTTAAAAATAGCTAGTTCTAAACCTAATTTTTCTAATTCTTTAAGAGAAAATGAATCAAGAAGGACTGTATTATCGGCAATAGAAAAATATTTTCCTGAAATATCCGATAATTCTATAGAATGGTATTTATGGATGTAAGAAGAAAGATGAGGAAAAAGTAATCGTAATAAATCATCATGCAAACTAAAACCGCCAGAAAAACCTCCGGGTGAAATATAAAGATTTTTCCAAGTTGCTGGATTTTCTTTAATTCCAAGATATCGGATTGCTTCTTCAGGAGTCATTCCTCTCTTCATAATCATTTGAATTTTTTCACTATCAAACACAAAAATATCTTCACCACATTTCCATTGATTAATGCCATAATAATTCTCTTCATCAGAAATATCACAATCATGTTTATTAGCAACAACAAAGTTATTTGCAATTTGAGGCGATATATTATTACCAACAAACTCTATTATATCAAAATTTGAAAAGCTTTGATGATAGAGATTGACATATTCTGGTGTTGCATACTGCAATATAAATGAAGTAATATCAAAATCATCAAATCGAGAATCATATTTATTTGCTAATGAAGGAGTAATTCCAAGTCTAAACAAATCAATAACTGCAACTCCAAAAGAAGGATGAAATTTTCGAAGATTATATGCATTTGCAAGAGCAGGAGGTACAAAAGAATCAATTAAAGATTTAATATCCTTCGGAGTAAAATGAGATGAATTATAATGTGTAGCTAATTCATCAAAAGATAAATCATCAAATAAATCAAAATCTTCAAAATAATGTCTCATAAATTTCTGTCGTTCAACAATATTTTTATTAAAATGTTCTTCAAGCCCCATCTATTTTAACCTCATCATTACCTTTAACACCATGATATTGAACTAATTCTTTTTCCAATTCTCGTATTCGAACAATAAGACCATCTCTTATATAATCATCAAGATCAAATCTTTTCTTCAATTCATCAATCTCTCTTCTTGCTTCATCAAGCCATGCTTTATGATGTATTAACTCATCAATAAGTTCAGCTCTTCTCATAAAATAATATTTAATATCTGGATTAAACCGAATAAATTCTGTTTCAATTTTCAGAACATCATCAGCTTCAAGACAAGATTGAACAAGAAAGCCAAATTTATTTCGAACTAAATAAAAATAATCATGACTCACTTCACCATGCTCATCTAATAATCTCTGTTTATACTCTGTAACCCTATTTGCATGCGTTGTACTACCTTCATTTTCTGATTTTGAAGAAACTAAATGATAGCCTTCATACATCTCGAATAAAAGCAATCCTAATGAAAATAGATCATCAGCATTTTTACCCCGTGGAGAGCCATATCTTCTTGCATCAACTTGTTCTGGATTTTCTTCATCAGTTGCAATACCAAAATCAAGAATTTTTACATGCCCGTATTGATCTACTTTAATATTCTTAGGATTTAAATCGCGATGTGTTATATTATAGTTTCGCAAGCTTTCAATTCCATTAAGCAATTGCGCACCAACTTGAAGCACTGATAATGAACCTTTCAAAGCTTTCATCATATCAATTAAATGATTCCCCTCTACATATTCCATTAAAATTGCATATTTCTCTTCATCTACAACTTTTACAATATGTTTTCCAGCATCATGAACCTGTACAATATTTTCTAAATCTTCTCCTCTTAATTTTGCCATCAACTCTGCTTCTTGTGGATTAAATTTATCATTAATAACTTTGAGTGCAAACTGTTTTTTTAATTCAGGGGAATATACTTTATAGGTTGTTCCTGATGCACCTTGACCAAGAATTGAAATCAATTGATAATTTGATTGAATAGAATAACATTCTAATAGCTCTTTAAGAGACTTAATTTCATTAAAAGACATTATTCCATTTAATTTTTTATAATTCATTGATTCATTTTGAATTATATTTATCTTAACAGATTCAATTATTTCAGGAATCTCTTCTTTAGAAAAAGGCACTTGTTGAACAAAACTTTTAAAAAAAAGAGATAAAGGATGTTCACTAACAGAAAATGTAGATTTTGTAATAGTTGAAACTAAAAGATAAGAAAGAGATTGAGCAAGAATTTCTATAAAAGAAGTAAAAGAATTTCTTTTTATTCCACCTTTTCTTTCATCATAAGACTCAAAATAGTTTGATTTATTCTTTAGTTGCTCATTAAAATAAACAATAAATGAATCTGGACTTAAGTCAATAATTCTCTGCAATACTCTTGGTATTGGAAAAAATACCTTAGATCTCTCATTAATTGGATATGGATTTGAAAAATGTTTAGATTGTTCATAATTAGATTCAAGAAAACTATTAAAAACTTGCTCATAATCTTTTAGAAATAAAATATCAGGTAAATTAAACAATTCATAAAATACGCTATTGTTTATGACTTCATCACTTATTTTTTGCTTATTTATTTGCATAATTAATTGCTCTAATTTTTGTTTATTATTTGGATCAATTTGACCTAAATCATCAGGAATACTCTCTCTTGTAAAAAGTGCATAATCTTTATTAGATTGCTCAAAATAATCATGAAGGAAAGGTTCGGGATTAACAACTGCAGATGAGTGTAAAATCTTTGATATAATTGTATCAGATCTACTAAAACGACTCATATAAGAATTATCATCAGGAATTTTATAAACACCAATAATAAATAAACGCAGAAAATCTTCCACAGAAACAAAAGAAACAATATCTAACGCAGCAAATGCCCCCTGAATAATTGCACGATCATTAGAGTTAATTGCAGATTCATATAATCTTAAAATATCATTTTTAAATCTCTCTCGTTCTAATTCATTGAATAAAAATTGCTGATTCTCACCAAATAATTTTTCTTCAAGCCACATCTATTTTAACCTCATCATTACCTTTAACACCATGATATTGAACTAATTCTTTTTCCAATTCTCGTATTCGAACAATCAGATCATCCCGTTTCATAAAATCATATCGCAATGGCTGATTTAATTCTTCAAATTGTTTTTTAACAGTATCAATCTCAGCACCATATAAACAAGAAATAATGATGTTATGGATTCCAGTAAACACAATTGAATCAGCAATTATTCTTTCAACATTTTCACGATTATCAAAAAATTCTTGCTTTAATCCATAAACAATTTTTGCATGAGTTGAATGATCCATATCAGGCTCACGAGCATATACTAAATGTTTTCCAGTATAAAACTCATACATTAATAATCCTAATGAAAATAAATCATCAGCATTCCTCTTTTCAGGAACTCCCTGCGTTCGTGCATCAACCTGCATTGGGTTTTCATCATCAGTTGCAATGCCAAAATCAAGAATTTTTAGTCTCCATTTTTGATCCAGTCTTACATTAGCTTGATTAATATCCCTATGCGTAATCCCATATTGCCGTAAATTTGATATGCCATTTAACAATTGTGAAAATATCCCAAGTATCGGATCATATCGTATTGGATATTCTCCATCCGTTGGCGTCAGAAGATCATCAGCTATGGAAAGAAAATTAGGAGTTCGTTGATTTGGAATAATACT
>OBEQ012007018.1_pt1 | contig 11352 bp, 10 predicted proteins | sample 1670901 | NCBI WGS metagenome assembly OBEQ01 (sample SAMEA104232315, study PRJEB22302) | groundwater metagenome | biome: forest; feature: aquifer; material: groundwater | place: USA | collected 2011-08-07 | depth 5.4 m | reverse complement strand
TTTCCGTCTTCTTTCTGATGGTCGGGGCCGCGCCCGGTCTGGAGACGGTCTTTGTGACTCACCCCTGGTGGGGTTGGGTGCTCACCGGCGGGGTTTTTCTTTCAGGGACGTCCCTTTTTTTAAAAATTCATTTTTCCGAGCCGAAAAAAGCTCCCTCGGATCTTTCTGCAATCATCGGGATTTTGATCGCGGTTATTTTGAAAGAAATTCTTCTTCGCTCGTATAAGAAAGGCTAGGGAAATCCCCCAGTCAAAAAACCTGTTTCCCCCTATTGTTCGATCTCTCCCTTTCTTGTAATTCATCGTGCAGATCAAAAAAAGAATCGGTCCAAAAAAGAATCTAAGGAGGAATGTGTTATGAGAATCTATAATAAGAAGTTGTTTGCGGCTTTATTTCTGACGGTTTTTATATCCGGATGCAATGGATGCGGTGGCAATAACGGGGGAGGGGCCTTAACGAACACCTCCGTCTCCGCCGTCGTCATCGTGAGTTCCACAAACCCAATCGATATCGCCACCGGTGTAGCGATCAATAAGAAAATCGCTGCAGTCTTCAGCGAAGAGATGGATCCCTTAACGATTACGACGACAACCTTTCAGGTCACGGGACCCGGTTCAACTCCTGTCACAGGAACGGTCGCTTATGCTTTGGTAGGCAACGTTGCCACTTTTACTCCCGGAAGTGATCTTGCACCCAACACCACGTTTACGGCGACGATCACGATGGGGGCCGCGGACTTGGCGGGCAATGCCTTGACCGCTGATTATGTCTGGAGCTTTACCACCGGGGCCACGGCAGATAACACCGCACCGTTGGTGAGTTCCACAAACCCGCTTGATAGCGGTGTCGGTGTGTCTATCAACGGCAACATGGCCGTCACCTTCGGTGAGGCACTCGATCCTACAACCTGCACCACCACCACATTTACCGTGATGCAGGGAACAACGCCTGTTTCAGGGACTGTGGCCTGTGTGGGCTCCGTTGCGACCTTTAACCCGACAAGCGATCTCATCCCCAATACCACCTATACGGCCACGATCACCACCGAGGCCACCGACCTGGCAGACAATGCCTTGGCCGGTGATTATGTCTGGAGTTTTACCACCGGGGCCACGGCAGACAACACCGCCCCGTTGGTGAGTTCCACAAACCCGCTTGATAGCGGTGTCGGTGTGTCTATCAACGGCAACATGGCCGTCACCTTCGATGAGGCACTCGATCCTGCAACGATCACCACAGCAACCTTTACTTTAAATCAAGGAGCAACGCCTGTTTCGGGGACGGTGACCTCCGTCGGTTCCGTTGCGACCTTTAACCCGACAAGCGATCTCGCAGCCAGTACCGTCTACACGGCGACAATCACCACCGGGGCCACTGACCTGGCGGGCAATGCATTGGCCGCCGATAAGGGATGGAGCTTTACGACAGGGGCGGCGGCAGCGGCAGGCCCGGCGCCGATAGTCCTTGGGACATCGGGTGCTTTTGCGATTCTCACAAAAACGGGAGTTACGGACGTTCCTGCATCGTCTATTACCGGAAATATTGGAACGAGTCCGATCACCGGTGCAGCGATTGCCGGACTGGGTTGTCCCGAAGTGACCGGGACGATCTACACGGTCGATGCGGCTGGACCTGCATGCAGGGTGACTGACGCTACCTTACTGACCACGGCTATCGGCGACATGGAAATCGCGTACACCGACGCCGCCGGACGGTCCATCCCGGATGCTACTGAACTGGGTGCCGGAGAGATTGGTGGGCTCACCATCATCCCTGGCCTCTATAAATGGAGCAGCAATGTTTTAATCACAACCGATGTCACGCTCTCGGGTGGCGCAAACGATGTCTGGATCTTCCAAATATCGGGAGATCTTATCCAGGCCAACGGTAAAAGTGTCAATCTGGTAGGCGGAGCACAGGCCAAGAATATCTTCTGGCAGGTCGCGGGTGGCACGGGTGTGTCCCTGGGAACGACCGCCCATTTTGAAGGAACCATACTGGCGACCAAAGCGATCAACTTGGGGACCGGCGCATCGGTGAACGGCAGACTGTTGGCACAGACCGCAGTCACTCTTCAACAGAATGCGGTGACAAAACCGTAAGGCGTCCTGTGAATCGATAGGCTTGTAAGCCCCCTGTACCGTACCGGTGCGGGGGGCCTACCGCTTAAGAAGCTATGGAGGTCGACGTACGGGGCCTTAGGAAATTTTTCAGGACAGGCCACCGAAGCATCCGACTTTCGCTCCTCAGGGGTGAGGATGCGCCCATGAAACATTTTCTTTTCATCGTCCTTTGTGGGAGGAGACTCAGTCTGTGGAGATCTCCGGCGGCGTTTACACGGTCATGCTTGGGTCAAGTGTCTTCCTGGAAGATTCTCTTTTCGACAACGATTCTCTCTTCCTCGGTCTCCAGATTGGGGAAGACAGCGAAATGACGCCGCGTCTGGAGGTTGTTTCGGTTCCGTGGGCCAAGCAGGCGGAGGTGGCGCTGATGGCGAGGTCTCTGGATAACCATGCGGTGCAGGCCTTGATTGCACTTCTCCCGGAGGGTCCAACCGGTTCCGCGGGAGCCACGGGCGCCACCGGTCCTCAAGGTCCCGCCGGAACGACGCCGGCGGATGGAATGTTTATGAGTCTGGCGATCCAGGATGGTGTGTCCGGGAGCGAAAAGGTGATCTTCCAGGTGCCCGATCTCACCGCAAGCTACACGCTGACGTTGCCGGTGGACAGTGGAACAAGTGGGCAGGTGATGTCGACGAATGGGAGCGGGGTGATGAGTTGGGTGTTGCCGTCAAGTGGACCAACAGGGGGACATCCGGTGGAGCCAGCAGTAACATCTGTACGGTCATTTCAAACGGAACCAACTGGTATCTGATGAATATCCACTGAGGCGATCAAGCCTTCTGAATAAAAAAGGAGAACACCGTGTTTCGATTGTCCGTTACGTTTTTTTTGATTGCCTTGGCGTCCGCCTTATTTGGATTTACCGGGGTTGCGGCGAATGCCGTTGCGATCGCTAAGATTTTTTTCATCGTTTTTCTCATATTGTTCGTCGGTTCTTTATTTGCACCGCAGCCCCGAAGAAGGTAACAATAGGGGCCACTGTATGAAGTATAAGTTTTTTCTTTCTCTTGTTTGTATCGGCCTGGCCTTTGTCGGACTCTGGCTCGGGATTCGATTGTTGAGTCCTCTTTTTAAACCGGAGAAAAATGGGAGGGAGATCCCGGCCGAGAATACGCAGGAGTTGATGAAAAAAAGGGGAGAGACGATCCTCAGGGAGCAATACAACCGCTCCCTGATCGTCGCCTATCAAAAGATGCTGGAGCAATATCCCGAAAGCCTGGATCTCAAGAAAAAGCTGGCGAATGCCTACCTGGCCGCGGGTGAAAAAGAAATGGCCGAGAAACTTCTAAAAGAAATCTCAGAGGCCGAAAAAAAACCCTCCCCGCGCTAGGCGGGGAGGGTTTGCAATCATTCTCCCTCTCGTATTATTCCCGACAGTTAACATCCGGGCTGTGGCAGAGGTCACGACAGGCATTGCCGGTCAGGCCGCGGTCGGTGCAGGCCTTCGGGACGAATCCCTGTTGACCCGGCTGCTGAGTTCCCGCTTGTTGTCCCGATGGGGGAGGCGTGCCGCCCCCTTGACCTTCGGGGGGTTTGTCAAAGGTCGCCGACACGGTCATATCGCAGTCCTGAACGCAGGCGGTCCCGCCGCTGCAGGTGCTGTCAGTGACACCCGTCTTGATCGCGAGATGAGCGGAGCTGGCCGGTTTGGTCGTATCGCCTCCGGGTTGGGTGAAGTCGATTTGCGTTACGCAGAAATTGCCGGTCGAGTCGTACAGTTTTACGGCCCCCGAACTTGTTCCGGTCACCGTGAACTCTTGGGCTGCACCCGGCGCCTGGAAGCATTCCTTGGTCCCACACGTATTGAAGAAGTAGGTGGGTCGAGTCGCTCCAGATTTACAGGTATTGCCGGCAGTCTTTAACGCACACGCACCATCAAATTTTCCCGGAGGTGGAGGACCATTCTGGGCGAATTTATCGACCCCTCGCTGCTGTTCCTTCTGGTCGCAGTCATGACCACCCATTCCTTCGTTCCCCCGTGCCTTTTCCTCCAGGGCAAAGCACTTCTTCATCCCCGCTTCGGCCTTGGTGGCCTGAGCTTCGGTGAGGGAGCCAAAGGCGATCGGAGAAAATGTCCCGGTACAATCCCAATTTCGACTAAAGGCGATTGTGCTAGCCGTATTGGAGAGTGTGCCGAGGTCGAATTTGTCGACCTCCGTAAAGTAGGATGATTTTGCATTCTCGAGGATGGTATAGCTCTGGGAGATCTTCTTTTCCCCGAAGTTTCCGTTGGTCGATCCGTTCGTGATCGTGTAACACTCCACACCGGTGTGGGTCTGTGAAGGACAGGATTGCCCCGCGGTTGCCGCCAGCATCGGCGGGATCGTCGTGGAAGGGCTGTCGGGGTTAAAGTCCGGATTGGGACAGAAAAAGATCGTCTTATAATTATCCTTGGTCAGGGTGATTCCCAACTGCTGTCCGAACGATTGGAGAAAGCTGCTCAATTGGGTGTCCGGGATATCAAACGGAATCATCTGGCTGGCCGGCATCGGCGGGGGACTCCCGGTGAAGCTGAATTTGGAGCATCCGCTGGTTGCACTAAAATGCGAATAGGTCTTGCCGGTGAAGGTGTTTTTGACCTTGGCCCGTGGATCGGTGAAAGAGGCGGCAAAGACCCCGGAGACGATGTTGCTGCTGTCGGCGCCGAGGGCCTCAAAATGCAACGTGCCGTTTCCGAAGCCTCCATCCATGGAGGCATTGGCCGTGGCGGTCCCGTCACCGAGTGACACGATGCCGTCCGTCACCTTTCCGGTGGTGCCGAGGTCAACGGTCGCATCAAACTTGTTGGACTCCGCGTGACCTCCCCACGTGTCCTTGTGGATCGCAGAGATCGTATAGATTGAGCCGTTGGCGCCGTAGGTCGATTCGCTGGTGAGTGCGGCGCTCCCTTCCTTCCCTTGACACAAATCAACTCGGAGGTCTTTGTCGAAGCGGCCGATTCGGACCAGCATCCCTTCGGCCCCGGGACCTTCCCCCCCACTTTTACAGGCCGCGACCTCATCGGTATGGTCGGCAGGAATTCCGTCGCAGGCCTTTCCTTGGTTATCCTTGGCCTCGGACGGCGGCGTGATCGAATAGAGGGCAAAACTCCCGGTCGGGATGGTGATCAGGCCGGCCGTCTCCATTGCCTCGGCGTAGCATCGGTCCAATTGGACCTGCTGACTGTTGCGGACCATTTCATTTTTATGGGCGTTCGTCTCGCACCCGGCACGGGAGGAGTCTCCAACTGCCTTCTCTTGAGCCAACCCTTTTTTCTTATCGTCTGCGGAGGTCTCTTTGCTCTCATTGACAACCAAGCCGGCCGTTAATGACGAGCTCGATGAACTGCTTTGACTCACATCGAGGTTCGAGATGTCGACACTCGGCACAGTCGCCAAAGAGGCGGTCGATGCCTCTCCGGAAGACGTTCCGGTACCGCTGCCACCGCCACTGTCACTACTGCTACTACTACTGCTTCCGCCGCACCCCCACATTCCACCGAAGTGGAGAAAAAAACCGGCCACGAGGACCGGCACCAAGACCTTCGAGATTGAGAAAAATGATTTCATAAAGCGCCCCCTTGATCGTTGATAACAGGAACATGCTTTCACTGGTCTCCAGGATGGTACAACAAACTTATTTCCCTTCTCAAGGAGTTTTTATCCGCTTTCTGGAAATAATCCGGAAGGTGGGTCAAATGCCGCAGTCGAAAAAGAAAGAGGCCGGGAGAGAAACTCCTCTCCCGGCCTCAAGGCCGTTAGCCCCGCTTTTTGTTGCCCGACATGTAGGTCAGGATCAGGACGCTCCCCAAGACGAGCACCATCGAGGAGGTGCCGGAGGTGTCCTGCATGAACTGCTTGTAGTATCCAAGCATCACGCTGATCCAGCCGAGTTTGCCGGTCAGGAGGTCAAAAAGTAGGCCGACCATGGCGATCGGCCGGGCGAGGTCCCATACCTTATGGGCGGCGTCGTGCAAGACCTCATAGATCATGGCGACGAGCCCCTTAATCGGCATAAAGATCGGTTCGAAGACTCTTTCCATAGATCCTCCTTTATAAGGGGGTTTATCCCCCTCATTTGATTCCTATTTTACTCGTTCTTTCGAGTTTTTTTCATGCTGCATGATGGCAAGTGCATGAATTAACTAATAAAATTGGCTGTTTTTTGACTGGACAGTGCGTTTCTTTCTCGTTGACCTTTTTAGCCCCCTTCCTTTAAAGGTTTCCTCCATGTCCTCAAAAACAGTCATCATCACCTGCGCCCTGACCGGTGTCTTGGCCAAGAAAGAGCAGTGTCCGGGGATCCCTTATTCGCCCGTTGAGATTGCCGAGGAGGCGAAGAGGGCCTATGAGGCCGGGGCGACGATCGTCCACATCCATGCCCGGAGGCCGGACGGGGGGGCGAGCTGGGAGTCGTCGGTTTTCGGAGAAATTAAGGCCGAAATTCAAAAACGCTGTCCGGTGATCTTGAATTTTTCGAGTGGTGGGATCGGTTTGCCGATCCAGGAGCGGACACAACATATCGTCGACCACAAGCCGGCGATCGCCGCGCTCAATATGGGGTCGATGAACTACGCGATCTACAGCCGGAAAGAGAAAAAGTTCTATCACGACCATGTTTTTAAAAATCCATTCGGCGATATTCAATATTGTTTGGAACAAATTAATAGTGCCGGTTCCATCCCCGAATTGGAATGTTTCGACGTCGGTCATATCGGCAACGCCGTGCCGTTCATCGACATGGGCGTCTTGAAAACCCCGGCCCATTTTTCGATGATCTTAGGAGTCTTGGGCGGCATCTCCACCCGACCCGGAAACCTCGCCTGCATGGTCGAAAATCTTCCTCCTGGTTCACACTGGGAAGTCATTGGGATTGGGCGTGATCAGTGGAAGCTTGTCCGCGAGGCGCTTGATCTCAATGGTGACATTCGGGTCGGTCTTGAGGATAATTTTTATCTTCCTAATAGCGAAATGGCCAAGTCGAATGGAGATCTTGTCACTGCGGCGGTTGAGATGGTGAAAGAGATGGGGAAAGAGCCGGCGACGGTGGCGGAGACGCAGGCGGCCTTACATTGGTCATCGAAGTAACCGATTCGATCACAATCCCTTCAGGCATCTCGGGATTCAACTTTTGCAGGATTTCTCCGGGAAGCATTGTTTCTTCCAGTTCTAAAGTGAATTGCTGTCCGGTCATCTCTTTTCCTACGGCCATTCCTTGGCCGAAAGAAATACGCGGCTGTGGATGAAAGCCTTGAGAGAATTTGATTGGCAAATTGGCCCGCGCTACCGCTCTGCGTGTGGCATCGACAAATTCGAGATGACTCAGAAAAGCTGAAGGTCCTTTCTTGGAAAAAATACACTGGTAGGAGAATAACTCCCCCCGGCCCCCTCTTAAATTAAGAGGGGGAGGAGATTCGGGAACTCCTCCCCTTAAGATAAGGGGAGGTTGGGAGGGGTTATGATCGTAACGAATCTCCGTCGTTGTCTTCTTCTTAGATAATTTTCCGGATGGATCATACACCGGCAACTCATAGGCCGTGTTTCTTATTTCTTTATAATCACAAACACCGCAGATCGTGCACTTCCCGGTCGAACAGTCGTCGATGAATTCCTCTTTGAAAGAAGCCTGATATTCGTCCCAGAGCCATTTCTTGTCCATTTCGACAAAGAGATGATCCCACGGAAGGACTTCGTCTTGGGGCCGCTCGCGTTCGACGTAAAAAGTCGGATCGATTCCAAGCTCCGTCCAGGCTTCTTGCCACTTGTCAAATCTAAGCCCTTCGTCCCACTCGTCGAACCGGCAGCCCCTTTTCCAGGCGGCGAGCACCAACAAAGAAAGGCGACGATCGCCGCGAGAGAAGATCCCTTCAAGGTAGCTCGTCTCCGGCTTGTGAGGTTTCATGTGGATTCGGCCCGATCGGATTTGGGAACGCAGAAGATTGAGCTTTCGATGACATTCAGCGAGCGGAATCTGGCCGAACCATTGATACGGCGTGAACGGTTTCGGGACGAAAGGGGAGACTCCGAGATTGATCTCGGCGCCGCGTTGGAACTGAAGACCTATTTTCAATGCCGCCGATCCTTCGCGTCCGATGCCGATGACATCCTCATCGGTCTCGGTCGGGAGTCCGACCATGTAATAAAATTTCATCAGTTTCCAACCGTGAGAAAAGACCGCCTTGACGGTCGTCATTAGATTTTCGACGGTGTTTCCTTTATTGATGACGTTTCGCATCCGCTCCGTCCCCGCTTCCGGGGCGATCGTGAAGCCGGTCTTCCGGACCTTTTTGATTTCTTCCATGATGGCGGGGGAGAGCTGTTCGACACGGGTCGCCGGGAGCGAGATCCCGACCTTTTTGGCCCCATGCTCTTTCATTAAATCCTTCAGAAGCGACTCCATGCAGTCGTAATCGCCGATCGAGAGCGAAACAAGACTGACCTCTTCCTGCCCCGTCGCGGCCCGTTGGTTTCGAACGATCTGTTTGACCGTTTCGGGGGAACGCTGCCGTTCGGGGCGATAGATGTAGCCGGCCTGGCAGAATCGGCATCCGCGCGTGCACCCCCGCTGGACTTCGACGCCGATCCGGTCGTGAATCACTTTTGTATGCGGAACGATCGGCTTGACCGGATAGGGGGCGGTATTGAGATCCGAGACGGAGCGTTTCTGAACGCCGGCGTATCCTTCCAGAAGCGGAACAATCTGTCGTACCGTACCGTCGTCTTTGTATTCGATATTAAAAAAAGAGGGGACATAAACGCCGCGGATTTGAGTGAGGGCGCGAAGCAGTTCCTGGCGCGGCATCTTTTTTTTCACCACCTCACAAATATCCAAAATCGCCTCTTCCCCATCACCGATGACAATCGCATCAAAAAACTCCGCGACCGGCTCCGGATTGAAGGCGCCGGTCCCGCCGCCGATGATCAGCGGATACGAATCGTCACGGTCTTTCGCATAAAAAGGGATTTTGGCGAGATCCAAGATCGTCAAAATATTCGTATAGGTCAGTTCGTAGGGAATCGAGATCCCCAGGATGTCAAAATCACGGATTGGGTGGCTCGATTCCAGGGAAGTGAGCGGAATCTCCTTCTCACGAAGCTTTTGCTCCATGTCGATCCAGGGAGAATAGACCCGCTCGCAGGCGATCTCCGGCCGGTCGTTCAAAAGGTGATAAAGGATCGACAACCCGATATTGCTCATCCCGATCTCGTAGGTATCGGGATAACAAAGGGCGACCTTGAGCTCGACCGCGGAGAGATCCTTGCGAACCGCGTTCTTCTCGTTCCCAAGATAACGCGAGGGCCTTCGGACCTCAGGCAAAATTTTGATGATTTCTTCTTTCCAATGCATAGCTGCAATTTCCCTTGTAGGGTCGGCGGACACTAATATATTGACCCTTCTATGTCCACCGACTCCGAGCGGATCGCGGAACTCCTCCTAAAGGCCGGCGCCGTCTTGATTCGCCCCGCAAAGCCCTTCACCTGGGCCTCCGGGATTCAATCGCCGATCTATTGTGATAACCGCCTCCTCCTTTCTTCCCCGCGTGCGAGAACAGAGGTCATCGATGCCTTTTTAAAACTCCTCCGAAAGAAGCGGCTTAAATTCGACGTCATCGCCGGCATCGCCACCGCCGGAATTCCCTACGCAGCCATCTTAGCCGATCGTCTAAAAAAGCCGCTGATCTACGTCCGCCCCAAACCGAAAGATCACGGCAAAAAAGGACAGATCGAGGGTAGGCTAGAAAAAGGAAGCCGAGTCTTAATGATCGAAGATCTAGTGAGCACCGGAGGAAGCAGCCTCAATGCCGTGAAAGCAATCCGCCAAGCCGGCTCCAAAGTCTCCGACTGCCTAGCCGTCTTCTCCTACAACCTCCAAAAATCCCAAACCGCCTTCCGACAAGGGAAATGCCGAATCCACACCTTAAGCGGCCTCGTGACACTCCTGAAAGTAGCGGTTCGGGAAAAGGTGATTGGTTCTAAAGAAAAAGATCTCGTCGAGCGGTTCATTACCCAGCTGTAACCCACGAATCCCGAGACGTCATTCCTTTCAGAATCCTAGGAAAACCGATAGTCGCCCATTCTCAAATGCCGGGCGGCCGCTATCTCGATTCTCGGGCCGCCAAAAGAATATTAGGTCTGATCCCGGTTTATTCCCCATTAATTTGTGCTTGAAAACGTACCAATATTTTGATACAGTCATTGCCGGTGAAACTAGAAATTAGGTTTTTTCAGACAGCTCGTGGGGATGAGCCGGTACGAGAATACATAAAGGCACTCTCCGATAAGGAACGGGCAAGGTTAGAAGGGTGTATTTATATTCTTGCGACGACAGGACGCCTCGATATGCCGCATGGAAAAAAGATGGCGGGACAAAAAGATCTCTTTGAGATCCGATCGGGTCGCCATCGTATATTGTATGCATTTCATACGGGGGAGGTCATTCTTCTTCATGCCTTTATGAAACAGTCTCAAGAGACTCCGAAGCGGGAAATGGATCTCGCTGTAAGGCGTTTGGCCAATTACATCAGTTTGGGAGGATAATATGAAAAAACTAAATCCACATCGAGGATCAAGCTTCTCGGAATTCCTTAAAGAGGAACTCAAGGACCCGGGGTTTCGAAGGGAATTCCAGAAGGCCACCACTGAACTTATGGTTGGTCAGATGGTCCGTAGAATCATTAAGCAGAAAAAACTAAGCGTTCGGCAACTCGCCAGAAAAATGAAAAGCAGCGTTTCTCAAGTTCAACGCTTGATGAATGACGAAAATGTAAGCATCGAAGCCCTCTCTCGTTTTGCGGCTGCTACTGGGAAGAAGTTGTCGATTGATCTTGAATAATAAAGGACTGTGAGTCCGGAAATCGAACCCTTAGAAGTCCACGAGTCCCGAGGCGTCATTCCTTTCAGGATCCTAGGAAAACCGATAGTCGGCCATCCTCAAACGCCGGATGAACGCTATCTCGATTCTCGGGCCGCCAAAAGAAGATCAAAGGCTGCTGTTTGGCGGCCCTGCGAAGCGTTTTCCGTCGGATCCTTCCAGGAACGCCACCTCGGGACTCTATGGATTCAAAATAATTATTTTAAAATGATGAGTTGATTCGGGGTCTGAGCCCGGTTTACTTATTTAACCTTTTAAGCCGAATTAAGTATCGTGTCCCCCGAATTTAAGGACCCGGGGTTTCGAAGGGAATTCCAGAAGGCCACCACTGAACTTATGGTTGGTCAGATGGTCCGTAGAATCATTAAGCAGAAAAAAC
>OBEQ010980505.1_pt1 | contig 11352 bp, 10 predicted proteins | sample 1670901 | NCBI WGS metagenome assembly OBEQ01 (sample SAMEA104232315, study PRJEB22302) | groundwater metagenome | biome: forest; feature: aquifer; material: groundwater | place: USA | collected 2011-08-07 | depth 5.4 m | reverse complement strand
TTTAATAAAACCCTCGATAAAAGAAAAATCTTTCATGATGCTCATCTCGCTCAATTATTTCTTGAAACACTGAATTATTACCAATCCTCAAAAGTGAATCTAAGTTTTTCTCAGTTTAAATTACTTCTTCCCAACAATCAGGTTATGCTTCAAAAAGAATTCGGTCTACGGAAATATTTTAAAATAGACATTTTAGCTTATTGTTTGATGCCAAATCATTTCCATCTATTAGTTAAACAAAAGAGAGACGTGGGAATATCACGGTACATATCTGACTGTATCAACTCCTTTACTCGAAATTATAATTTACGGACAAAAAGGGTCGGTCCTGTGTTTTTACCTACATTTCGAGCTGAACACATTCGTTCGGACGAGCAACTCCTACACGTGTCTCGATATATTCATTTAAATCCCTACACGAGCTCTCTTATACATTCTTTGGAGGGTCTCAAACACTATCCGTGGTCGTCTTTTCTTGAATACATTACTGACGGAGAAATAAAGAAATCGCTCTCGCATCCATTCATGGTCCTGTCTTTTTTTGACAAAAATAAGAAAAAATACGAAGTATTCGTACTTGCAAATGCAGACTATCAGCGAACATTAGACCATGTGAAACATTTAGAAAAGTGGTAGTTTATATTGATTTAACAATATTTTAAACTCCCGAGGTTATGGTTTGTTAGTTTACCAACGGCAGGGTGCTTTCGTCTTCCAATTTTTTGAGAAGTTTTTTATAGGCGTCAATCTCCACTTCCACCCGTCCGCCACTTGAGATGAGCGTGTTGTTTTGCCAGAAAGACAGAGTCAGACTTGTTTCTTCCCCTGCAAGCGCTTGGAAGTCGGCGAGAAATTTAGCATCGGCTTGGTCGCCTTGGGATATGCCCTCGTTGAGGCTTGCCAGGAAAGCATTCAGGTCTCCTTGAGTGGCTGTATGATTTTGAGCTTTAGCGTAAAATGCTTGAGAAGATGACACAAATCCACTCATGATAGTTCCGATGCTTTCAAAATACCGTGTCACCGTTGCCAGCACTTGCAAGTTGTGTTTGTGATATTCTTGGGCGGCCATGGGGATATCAGAAGTAGGAATAGCGTCAAGCTGTGCTGAAAGTTTTTTCATCTCTTCAATATCTTTTGAGGCCTGATCTAAAAATGACTGTGTTTGAGCGAGTCGAGTTTGGATACCACTGATATCTTTTTCATTGCGCACTTGTTTCAAAAGCTCTTTGGCGCCACCAATGGATGCCCCAAACGATTCCATCTTGGTGGTCATAGTGATGAGGACGCCGCTTAAGACGTTGTAGTAGTTGGCAATTTTGTCGGATTCAGAAAAGTAGGGATCGGCTTGTTGTTTGATTTTAGCACTCTCTTTAAAGGCATCTTTCGTATTTTTGGAAAGAATTTTGGGTGGCTCAAAAGAGTCCACCATCAATTTTTGCAAATCATCTGTTGCTTTTTTTACGTACTCATCTGCTTTAAGCGTTTCATCCTTCAACTCCCTTGTCTTTTTTACTGTCGCATCCTCAGAAACCGTACGTGCGCCGGCAACATTTGGGTTAGTGTCGGCAAGATTGGTCAATGCAATATTCGTCCGATTCTCAAGCTCTTTGATACTTGGTTCTACCACTCCGATTTTCCTTTCATCCGTTACTCCTAAAATATTAGTGTCAATCCTAATGCTTGCAAATTCCCCATGGAGAAGAAGTCCATCGGCTTTTAAGCCACTGGGCTTATCTAAAATACTTTCCCGTGTCACGATTTGGTGGATATTGTCCATCACCGAGCGCACACCCCCTGTGGATTTTTTGAGAGCATCAAGCTTGGGATTGAGTGTTTTCACCAATTTGGTCGTTTCCATGCGCGGTCCTACGTAAAAAAGATATCCTGTACTTGCTCCGATGACGAGGAGAAAAAGCAAGGCTAATCCCACCAGGACGAAAGGGAATTGTTTCGGGGCTGGTGGCGGGACGGCCGGCGCACTTTGGATAGGTGGTTGACTGGGTGGGAGTGGTTGTGGAGGAAGAGGTGGGAGTGTTTGAGGCAGAACAGGTTCCGCGGGGGCAACGGGAACCCCGTGTTGGATGGGAGAATTTTCACTCGTTGGGGCATCCATACATTGATTATTCCGAAGACGGTGCAGATAGTCAAGTGGTATGTACCCCTCTTGGTCGAGATTCAGTATGCGTAATTCTCTTTTCGTGCGTGGAGACTCTTTACACCTGTTCGAGGACTTTTAAAATGTTTTGGGCATTTTTTTCCCAGGTAAACTGTGCACTTCTTGCTGCGTTTTGCTCTCCCGCTCTCGTCCTCCATGTAGGATCAAGAGATTGGGTCAGTGCTGCAAGCACCGTCTGTTCCTGATTGAGAGTAAAATAAAGAGGCCCCCCGTCAAGTGTTTCTCTAATCATCGGTACGTCATGGACAAGAATAGGGAGTCCGCATGCGGCTGATTCCAAAAGAGAAAGGCCAAACGTTTCGTAGCATGACGGGTGAAAAATGACATCCGTAAGCGCATACGCTTCCGTTGGCGGTACAACATCAGTAAAAGTGATATTGGGGAGAAGTTCTGGAGTAGATCGAAGATAGGCATCAATCTCCTGTTTATACGATATTCCGCCACGAGATGTCCCGCCCACTACAGCCAAATGCACCGGTGCGGTTTTTGCTATGTTTAAAAATTTGTGAAACATTTGAATTCCCCACAGTGTGTTTTTCTCCGGATCTATTCGGCCGACAATGCTTATGACGATGGTTTCCTCTTTTATCTTGGGTAAATACTTTTGGCGAGCACGGGATCTTTGTCTGATGCGTTCCTCTGGTGAAAAAAGAGCGCGGTCTACAGCTAAAGGCACAACGTGCATTTTTGCTTCCAGGTTTGGGGAAAGGTCTTTATACGTTTGCAGTGTTAACTTTTTCTCGGCTTCTGTTGAGAAAATTAGTGCATCAGCACAGTGTAAGGCGGCAATATCCGCCTGTTGCCTGATTTGAGAGATATCCCGACCGGGCATGAACAGTTTTTCGACCCTACTAAAAGCAGAGTGTGACCGGTAAATCCATTTTTTCTTTGGTTTATCTTTGATAAGCTCCATCATTCCTCCGACTGTGGCGTAATAGTCGCTGATAAAAATAGTGTGGTTGGGAGGCAGATGACTTTTTATATGCCCCAAAAATTCTGGTGTAGAAAAATACTGATAGAGCTCATCATTGGTGGCTCCTTGGGGAAGGAAAGTCGGAATGCAGACGATGGAGGGAGGAAGTTCTACCTGTTCGTGCATATAGGGAGAAGGAGTAAAAAGCCGGCTCTTTACTCCCAATTGCGATAAAGCAATTGATTCCCAAAGTGCCGCAAACCCCGCTCCTCCCGATTCAGCTCCACCTGCCAGGGCCAAGGCCGATTCATGCCAAATATGACGTATAATAGGGGCAACAGTTTTCATAGGTAAAAACCTATTATATCCTATTATGCTTTACACACCTCACTTTCTCACCGGCGCCGCTATCGCTCATTTAGTTCCCAATCCCATTATCGCTCTTCCCCTTGCATTTGTTTCCCATTTTGCACTGGATTGTATTCCTCACACGGATTTTGATCTGACGCCGGGTATTACACTTAAAAAATTGCTCCAATATCCGCGACTACGAAAGTTGGTCATTTTCGGAACCATGGGCATTGATGCGGTATTACTTATTGTGAGCACCGTTTGGATTTTATCGCTCTCGCCTGCGGCTTTCTACTTGTTGGCTGGGGGATGTGCGGGAATACTTCCGGATGTTGCCGATCAAAGCATGCTCTTTTTAGGGAGACAGCTCTTGGGGTTTCAGGATAAAATACAGTGGCGCGTCCGGATGCGTTATGGACTCATCTCCTATCCGCTTGTCTGCCTGGCTGCCATCATTGTACTTCTTAAATAGGAGGTTGGCTTTTATGCCACCTTGATTGTTGGCAAATACCTGCGGGCGGTATCCGCAAGCATTTTAGGGGTAATGTCCATCTTGACGATAAACTCATTTGCTCCAAGCTCTTTCGCCCTTTTTTCATTATCTGTTCCGCCGAAACTACTTACTACTATGACGGGAATATATTTTGTCGCATCGTCATTACGCAGTTGTTCAAGGAAAGAAAGCCCAAGTATTTTGGGTAAAATGATATCCAGGATAATCACATCAGGGTGATCTGTTTTTACTTTTGCCAGACCTTCTTCTCCATCGAAGGCCAAAATAACTTGCTCGTCGACTTGGAGAAATTCCGCTTGAAGATTTTTAGCAAACGTCTCATCATCATCAATGATAAGAATTTTTTTTAACATAGTCCTCCTTTTTGCATACTAACTCATGTTACGCAGACCTCATTGTCATTCCCATGAAAATGGGAATCTATATAAATAATTTGTATAGATCCCCGCATGCGCGAGGATGACAATGCGTAAGGTGAGATACTAATTTATTGTACTATAACACAAAATCAGAGAGGTAAAGTGAAGAAAAATTTTGAACCAACCCCCGCTTCACTTTCCACCCACATTTTCCCCCCATGTGCTTCTATGATTCCCCGCGCAATGACAAGTCCGAGCCCTGTGCCTTCGCGATGTTCCTGTGGTTGGTTGAGTTGATGGAATTTGGTAAAAAGATCCCCAATTGCTTCTTTAGGAATACCCACCCCTGTGTCCTCCACAGAGACTGTGACTACATTGTCTCCTCGAATAGCCCGTATAGTTATCGAACCGCTTTCCGTAAATTTTATAGCATTGGTGGCTAGATTAGTAAGCACCTGGCGGATGCGAAAAGCGTCCAGCGAAACAGCAGTATTATCACCTGAAATTTGAGATATCATCTCTATATTTTTTTGCGTCGTTCTCGTTTTATGACGCTCCACTACTTCTTCAATGAGTTTGCCCAAATCTGTAGGTGTTTTAGTGACGGTAAATTTACCTGCCTCCACTTTAGCTACATCAAGCAGATCGTTTACCAGTTCAAGCATGTCGGTCACTTCATTGCGAATTGTTCCCAGTGATTGCGACACTTCATTATCCGTTTGAGACATGGTGCGCAGTAGAGAATCTGTGGTCGTGCGTACATTGGTCAGTGGAGAGCGAAGCTCATGAATCATCATGGCGGTGAATTCTTCACGAAGCCGTTCGATATCTTTGGCATGCGTTACATCATGGAAGACGACAACAGCACCCAATGGCTGATCTCCACTATCTTTGACAGCTGTTGTAAATATTTGGAGCGTTTTATTGTTTACCGTCACTTCAGGAATAGTATCTGAAACCATCTTTTTCACCGTTTCCTCAATTTTCGTGCGCAAATCGATCTTTCCTCCCAATTTATCCAGCACATCAAGCATGGTTACTGCGCCATCCGGCAGGCCAAGCATCGTTTTCGCCTGGGGGTTGACTACCTGGAGATTCCACGCTGCATCCACCATCACAATGCCATCGGAGAGGCTAGCTACCAGCGCATTCAGCTTGCTTTTTTCACTGGTGAGTACTTGAGCAAGCTTGGTGACGGCGTTGGAAGCCAGCGTCGTGATCGTATAGAGAACAGCCGTTTCTTCCTCGGTGTACAAGCCGACGCGAAGTGAGGCGACGGTAATCAGGCCCATGACTTCGTTATTGATAATCAGGGGCAAGTTGAAAAAGGAACGCACGGGATCATGAGTATTTTCATCAAAAATCGTTCCTGTAATGCTTTCATCTACGTCATTTTCATTTAGCTGTTGATTTACCATAGCGGAAAAGGCTGCAAGCATTTTCTTCTTTACATCATCGACAAATGCGCGATTGACCGATTCTTGGAGTATGCATTTAAAAATAATGCGGTCTCCATTTTTTGTCATGTAGGAAACGGTGTGATATTCGAGGAGTTTGCCCAGGCTTCCGGTGATAATTTCAATAATCTTTGCGACATCCAAAGAATAGCCAATGCGTTCACCAATTTCTCGGAGGACTTCTGCTTGATAGGCGTGGCGTTCCGCAGCAATGGTTATAGATTTTTCATGTCCGAGTATTTTTTTTTCGCGGACTAGCCGATAAAGGAGATGATAACATGCAGCACCCAATGCAAATGCCAAGATGGGTAAGACTATTTCCATGCGCTTGTCTTTTCCGGATTATGTACCCGGCTCCTTGATTGTTGGATACTTCTCGAGGATGGTTTTAATAGTCATTTGGGCAATCTGACCCGAAAGATTCATATACGCAGTCGCAACTCCCTCCATAATCACTTGGGGATCTCCACTTAATGCTGTTACTGTCCCATCATCGCCTACAGAAAGTCCTGCTACTTTTCGGGCAGTTCCCACAGCCACGCTTGGCCCAAGCATCACCATCTGCTTTTTAATCAGATCAGAAAGCATATTTTTATAATCTTCCACTTGTGGCATAGGTACACTCCTCCTTAAGACGAATTAATATTTTTAGCAACAGTAGGTGTCGAGGCGACTTGTGCATGCACATACATCGCAATTTTGGTCATGCCATAAATGAGAAAAAAGAATGCAGGAATCACAATAAACTGCTCAACCTGTTCAATCGATGACTCGGATATATTTAGAAGCTGCCAGCTCTCCGTAAGAAGCTCCCACAGATGTTGTACTCCCATAAGAATGATAAAGATGAGAACGGGTGTCATGCCAATAGCCAAAATCTGTCCCCAGTTTTTTTTGATATACAGCATCAGGGATGCTGCTTGTACTGCTAAAACCACAGCCAAAAAATGGTGGAGTCCAATGGCATGTATGCTTGATCCCGTCAGGACCTGCGCAAGTGCAGGTTCGACAGGATTGGCAATTAAAAATATACCGGCACTTGCAAGGAGAAGGCTTCCTAACACCAGGATATCTTTGCCATGAAATCCCTCGGGCTTTTCACTTCCCGATATTTGCTGGAGTCGCATGCCGCCCCAAATAAAAGAGAGCATGCTTAGGTAAAAAAGTAGATGCCACCAGATATGAAATGTAGCGTCGGAAAGCTGATACACGCCTTCATCGGCGAGATACATAAACGCTCGCGAGAGAAATATAAAAAAAACTCCTGCCGCAAAGGAGATAAACGTAACATTTATCATACCCGTTCCAATGATGTAAATTACATATAAACTTGCCAAAAGTGCCACAATTACAAGTACAAAACTAGCAAATTCAAGTCCTCCAAAAAGTTGGGACTTTTGGGGGATGGGAGGGTCAGTAGCGGGTAGTATATCGCTATGAGCAAAAGAGGATGCTTGTATATCAAGTACCCAAGGTTTCTCGTAGCGATGGGAATCGTTGGTATATACAAAGGATGAAAGTTGGACCAGAGGATTTATGGTGGGAATAAACGTGAAAATAAGTGTAAAAAAGAAAACAATGGGCAGTTTTCTCATGATGGCAGTTTCTGTAAATAATTAAAATGGTCTTTTGACCAATCGGTCTTCTTTGACTGTAGCAACTTATTTGACGCATTGTCAATATAGGCTAGTACTTGGTACCATGGTAGACATGCGAGTTTTGTTTATTTCCTACGAAATTGCTCCTCTTTTTAAAGTAGGGGGATTAGGAGATGTGGCGGGGAGTCTGCCTAAAGCACTTGCTGCGTTGGGAACAGAGATATCTCTTCTTACGCTCAATTATGAAAAACTCGTCAGTCCCCCTAAAGTGCGGGTAGGTGAGGCACTTACAATTCCCTTTGCCCATCGTCTAGAGAGTGTGAACCTCTATAAGACTACACTTCCTCATTCTGATATACCCGTATATCTTTTAGACAATATTTCCTATTTGCGAAACATTTTCGTGGGTCAGGCGCAATTTGATCAGTTTGCTTTCTTTAGTAAAGCCGTAACAGAAGTTATTCATCAAAGTAAGCATTTGTTGGGTCGAACTTTTGATATTGTTCATCTCAATGACTGGCACGGCGCTCTTATCCCGCTCCTTTTGGATCTCCAACATTCACCGGATTCGCCCAAAACGCTTCTCACTATTCACAATTTTGGCTACCAAGCGGTAGCACCCCGGTCGACATTTGAAAAACTGCACATTTCTTCTAAGTTGGAAGATGACTTGGAGGCAGACCTTGCCAACAACAAATTTGCATTTTTAAAGCAAGGCCTTCTCCACGCGGATTTTATGAGTACCGTATCGCCTACGTATCGAGAAGAAATTCTGGACCCACGGGAGAGTGGTAAACTTGCCAAAATCCTTCAGAAACGCAAAAAAAAGGTTGCAGGCATTCTCAACGGGATAGATACAGATGTATGGAACCCAACCACCGATCACTACCTTTCTACTCATTTTGCTCGGGTGCAAAAACGTACCAAGAGTAATACAAAAAATCTTCTACCTTTGGCGAGTGGAAAAAGAATTATTAAACGACACTTACAGGAAAAAATTGGTCTGCCTGTTTTGGAAGATATGCCTCTTTTTGCCTTTATCGGGCGTCTGGATGCAGCACAGAAGGGGATTGATATTCTCATCGGCGCCCTTGAAGATATGCTTTCCAGAACCCAAATGCAGATAGTTATTTTGGGCACGGGAGATCATGTGTGGGAAGATAGGCTGTCTCGATTGGTTGGTGCCCACAAAACCAAACTCGCCTTTGTTGACCGGTTTGATGAGCTGCTTGCCCACACCATCTATGCCGGGGCCGACTTTGTGGTCGTGCCTTCCCGCTATGAGCCCTGCGGACTAGTGCAAATGATTGCTATGCAGTATGGAACTATTCCTATTGTTAGGAAGACTGGTGGGTTAGCAGATACGGTAGAAGATGGTAAAACGGGGCTCGTATTCTCTGATTATTCTGCCCGCGAGCTGGGAGGCACCCTAAAAAAAGCAATTCAGCTCTACACTCACGACGAGTCTACGCTTGCAAAAATGATACAAGCAGGAGGTAAAAAAGATTTTTCATGGAAAAAAAGTGCAAAGGAATATCTTCAGTTGTATAAAAAAATACTACGAGTATAATTTAAACATAGATTTATGTCCAAATTCGTACCAGATGTCAAAACTACCCGGTGGGTGGTGATTTCGCCTCAACGTATTCGGCGGCCCGACCACACAACACAGACCAAGCAGACTGGATGTCCATTTTGTGCTGGTAATGAATCAAATACCCCTCTTGAAGTGTGGCGTATTGGTGGAGAAGGACTGTGGAATAAGCCGGGGTGGAGGGTGCGAATCGTTCCCAATAAATATCCGATTACCGATATTCATGAAGTCATTATTCATAGTCCAGAGCATGCCCATGATATTGGAGATTTGTCCCTGGAGCAGGTGCAGTTGATTTTGGTAGCCTATCGTACACGCTACCTCGCACACAAAGATGACGGGCAAGTGATGATTTTCTGCAATCGTGGCGAGCATGCAGGTGCATCTCTGGATCACCCCCATTCTCAACTGGTGGTGGTACCCCGGCAGATAAACCTAGACACACTTCTGCGGGAACCTATCAACAATGTAGTAAATGAAAATAACTATTTTATGGTCTATTGCCCGGATTTTTCCCAGTGGCCCTATGAAGTTTGGATTGCCCCTAAAAAAGAAAAAACGCATTTTGGCCAAATAGAGGATGACGAAATTACGGATCTTGCAGAAATTCTCCAAAATACTCTTCGAAAATTAGCAGGTGTCTACTCCGAATGGGTCACCGCCAAAAAAACATTCTCTCCCGTGTTTTCCTACAATTACTATATCTATCATGGGGAAAATTGGTACCTGCGCATCATTCCCCGCCTCATCCACCGAGCCGGATTTGAGCTTGGTACCGGGCTAAACGTAAACATTGTCGATCCCCAAGAAGTCGTGGACGCTCTCCGAGCGTAAAAGTTCCAAGATTCCCGATTGACACCTCTTGTTCTACTGTGATACATTTAAGTCGTACTTGGAATACCTTATAATTTATTAGGGTCTAGGGTCTAGGGTCTAGGGTCTAGGGTCTAGGGTCTAGGGTCTAAGAATAGGGAAGTATATGTCAATAGGAGAAGACTGGCCGGATTTACTCACAGTACGGGAAGTTGCGAAGATCCTTCGCGTATCGCCTCTTACCATCAAAAGGTGGGGAAAACGAGGCAAACTTCCTGCCATCCGCATAAACTCCCGCGGTGACCGCCGCTACAAAAAAGAAGCCGTCATGTGGCTCCTCGGTATACAGCCAAAAGGAGAGTAGCGTGGTGTAGGTAGACGCTAGATGGTAGAAGCTAGAGGCTAGAATTTGAAGTTAGACGATAGAAGATAGAAAAAGTTCTAGCTTCCAACCTCTAACCTCAAGGTCCAGCTTCAAGCTTCCAACATCCAGCGTCAAAGTCCAATTTCCAACATCCAACGTCAAAATCTAACATCCACCTTCTACCATCTAGCGTCCATGCATAATAATTACCGCCCATCACTTGCAAGAGGGTTTCTCTAACAAGAAATGGACGGTAACAAATAAACGGTCTGTTTTTACTTCAATTCCACCTTCGCTCCGGCTGCTTCCAATTTCGCTTTTGCCTCTTCTGCTGTCTTTTTGTTTACACCTGTCAATACGTCTTTGGGTGCGGATTCTACCAGCGCTTTCGCATCAGCGAGTCCCAGTGTCGGGACGAGTTCGCGGACTGCTTTGATGGAGCTAATTTTATTGGCTCCTGCTTCTTTAAGTACTACGTTAAATGTCGTCTGCTCGGGTGCTGCTTCAGCGGCTTCTGTCGGTGCTGCCGGTGCGGCTGCTGCCACTGGCGCTGCACTTACGCCAAATTTTTCCTCGAGCGCCTTAACGAGTTCTGATAGCTCGAGCATGTTCATCTCTTCAACTGCTTTCAATATTTCATCTTTTGTTAGTTTTGCCATATATATTCTGTCACCACCCTTCGAAATAAAATCCAAATACCAATTTAGATTTTAAGAGGTTTTCTTCCCCTTTACCGCATTTAGAGCAAATACCAAGCTTCTCATGTTCCAATTTAGTGCATAATGCAGGCCATACAACGGGCCTTTCAGGCTTCCCGCAAATCGACCTACCAGTATAGGTTTGCTCGGTAAATTGGACAACTTGATTACATCTTCGCTAGAGAGAATGGTGTCGAGAAAAAACCCCCCTTTTACTTTAGGAAGCCCCGTGCTTTTTATCGTTTTCATGAGAAGTTGTAGGGGAGTGGTATCGTCTGTTTGGCCTACAAGTACTGCGGTTGGGCCATTTAAGTAATCATCGAGTGCCGGCTTCTTTGCGTCAGATAGAGCCCGTTTGAGAAGAGTATTTTTTATGATGTGGAAGCTAGCGCCCGCTTTCTTGAGCGATTTTCGCATCTCTTCAAGCTGCTTGTGGGTAAGTCCCATGTAGTCGGTAATGACTACGGTTTTTGCCTCTAGAAGGCTTTTGGAAACTTCTGCAACTGTGTCTAATT
>OBEQ010166472.1_pt1 | contig 11352 bp, 15 predicted proteins | sample 1670901 | NCBI WGS metagenome assembly OBEQ01 (sample SAMEA104232315, study PRJEB22302) | groundwater metagenome | biome: forest; feature: aquifer; material: groundwater | place: USA | collected 2011-08-07 | depth 5.4 m | reverse complement strand
AGTGCCTTTTAATATTGCCTCATATGCTTTATTTACTATGATGATAGCTCAGGTAGTAGGTTTAAAACCCGGAGAATTTGTTCATACTTTTGGTGATGTACATATTTATAGTAATCATATGGATCAGGTCAAAGAACAGCTGAAAAGAAAGCCCAAGGTGTTTCCTAAAATGAAAATTAATCCGAAAATTAAAAATATTGATGATTTTAAATTTGAGGATTTTGAATTAGTTGGTTATGATCCTTATCCGCCAATTAAAGGTGAAGTCACAGTAGTAGGAGGATTTTAATGTATAACAATATCCGGGTAGTGGCGGTTGTTGCCCTAGATTCAAAAAGAGGGATTGGCAAAGATAATAAATTACTGTTTCGAATTAAAGAAGATTTTATCCGGATGAGACAGCTGCTTGCGGGAAAGCCGCTGATTATGGGTCGTAATACCTATGAATCAATGTTAACTTACACTAAAGGTAAAATTATTCCTAACTCTTTAAATATTGTAGTAACTCATGATGAAAATTATATAAATAATCATCCAGAAGGTTGTATTGTGGCTCATTCTATTGATGAAGCGCTAGAGATAGCTGCCAAAGATCAGCCGGAAGAAATTGTGATTTTTGGGGGAGCGAAAATTTATGAGCAATCAATGGATATTATCGACCGGTTATATTTGACAGTGGTGGAAGGAGATTTTGGAGCAGATACTTTTTTCCCGGATTATTCAGATTTTAAAAAAGTAATCTTTGAAGAAGATCATCAAAACGACAAATTCAAGTTTAAATTCTTGGATCTTGAAAGATAGCTAGCTTTGATGTAAAATACATCCATTAAACATCTATCAGTTTAAGTTTTCCTGAAACTATACTGGCTGATAGAGGTGATCAAGGAAGACTATGTACAAATTACCTACATTACAGGAGTTATTAGAAGCTGGTGTTCATTTTGGACATCAGGTTCGTCGTGGCCATCCGCGAATGAAGCCATATATTTATGGAGTACGTGATGGAGTTCATATTATTAACCTGGAAGAATCTGATAAATTCCTAAAAGAAGCTTGTGAATATGTTTACAAATTGGGAAGCGAAGGAAAAGTACTGCTGTTTGTGGGAACCAAAAAACAGGCCAGACCAATAATAGAGGAAGCAGTTAAAGAAATGAATGCAGGTTTTCTAACCGAGAAATGGATTGGTGGATTTTTAACTAATTTTGAAGAGATTAAGAAAAATATCAAACTGCTAAAAGAATACAAAGTACAAAAAGAAAAAGGCGAACTGTCTAAATATACTAAAAAAGAGCAGCTGCTTTTGGATAGAAAAATGGCCAAACTGGATAAAAACTTTAAAGGAGTAATGGAGATGTTGGTTTTGCCGGATGCCATCTTTGTGGTAGATGCAGTTTCAGATAATATTGCTATCAGAGAAGCAATCAGACTGGGTATAAAAACAGTGGCTATTGCAGACTCCAACTGTAATGTATCAGAAATTGATTATCCAATTCCCGGAAATGATGATGCTATAAAATCTATTACAATATTGGTAGAGGCTGTAGCAAAAGCGTACGGGGAAGGTAAAAAAGAAGCTGGCAATATTGCAGCCAAGTTAGCGAAGAAAGCTGAACAAGATGCTGCCAAAGAAGCTGCCAGAGCAGCTCAGATTAAAGTTACCGAGGAAAAAATTCCTGAGGAATTAAAAGTGAGCAAAGCTCCTGTTGGAGCAGCTGATGACGAGTTAACAGTAGAAGTGGAAGCAGCGGAAGAAATGGTAGAAAAAGAAGCAGTGAAAGACGCAGAAAAGATAGTATGAACCTTAAAGATTTAAAAAAACTTAGGCAAGATTCTGGAGCAGGAATTGCCGACTGCAAAGAGGCTTTAAAAGCTTCAGATGGAGACATGAAAAAAGCCAAAGAGTGGTTGACGAAAAAGGGTTTTGAAAAAGGAGCCAGCAAAGGGGACCGGGCAGTGAAAGCAGGAATTATTGATGTTTATTCGCATAATGGGAAAGTAGGTGTGTTGGTGGAAGTGCTTTGTGAAACGGATTTTGTAGCCAGAACCGATGATTTTAAAAATCTGGCCCATGAACTTTCCCTGCAAATTGCCTCAATGAATCCTTCATCTGTGGAAGACTTACTGGCACAGGAATATATCAGAGATGGTACACTGACAATTGATCAGCTAATAAAAGGGGTAATTGGAAAAGTGGGAGAAAATATTCAAGTTGGACGATTTGAAAGAATAGCTTTAGGAGAATAATGGATTCAGTATTAACTGACCCAAATCAAAAGATTGAGGATACCTTGCATCATCTAAAAGTAGAGCTGGCTGGAATCAGAGCTGGCCGGGCTAATCCTTCTTTAATCGAAAATGTTTCTGTTGAAGCTTACGGAGGAAGAATGAAAATGAACGAGGTGGGTAATATTTCCGCTCCTCAACCCACACTGTTAACCATCCAACTTTGGGATGCTTCTATTTTACAAAATGTTTTAAAAGCCATTCAGGAAGCTAATTTAGGCCTTAATCCGTCTAATGATGGCACTTTAATCCGTTTACCAATTCCACCTTTAACCTCTGAAAGAAGGGAAGAATTTATTAAAATATTACACCAGAAAATGGAAGAGGCCAAAGTTTCCATCAGACAAATCAGACAGGACAGTCGAAATAACTGGAAAACTGCCCAGGAAAAAGGGGAATTTGGAGAGGATGAATTTTTCCGAAGAGAAAAGTTACTCCAGGAATTGATAGATAAAAAAACAGTGGAAATTGATGAAGTGGGTAAGGGTAAGCAAGAAGAGTTGATACAACTTTAATGATATTTTCTATTGTAATCTTCATTTTTACTCTACTGATTTTAGTAGTAATCCATGAATTTGGTCATTTTATAATGGCCAAGAAATTCGGGGTAAAAGTAGAAGAATTTGGCTTTGGTATTCCTCCCAGAATCTGGGGTAAAAAAATCGGTGAAACTTTATATTCTCTAAATCTGTTGCCTTTGGGTGGATTTGTAAAACTGCTGGGAGAAGATGAGGTCGATGAAACAGGAAGTAAGAGTTTATCTCCCCGGGATTTTAGAGCTAAAAGCCCCTGGCAAAGAATAATTATTGTGGTGGCGGGGGTGGTAATGAATCTGCTTTTGGCCTGGGTTATTTTTTACTCGGTAATTATTTATCAAAATTTCAGTATTATTTATCCCACTCCTGCGCCGGCAGCCTTTATCAATTATCTGGAAAAAGGCTATCCGGCGGAGAGTGCTGGAATCAAAATTGGTGAACAGGTGGTAAAAGTGGATGGTAAACCAATTTTGCAATTTGATGATGCCAGAAATTTTATCAGAGCCAAAAATGGTCAGGCAGTTACCTTAACCTTGGCAGATCTTAATGGACAAAAGCAAAGACAATTAACGGTTACACCTAAAAAAACTGACAAAGGAGACTTCTTAATCGGGGTTGGTTTCTCCCCCTTGGCCATTAAACACTATGAAACTCCGGTAGAGAAAATATTTTCCGGAATTACTTATTCCTGGGATTTAACCAAGGTTACTTTTTTGGGTTTTGGTAAGCTGGGTCATGATTTGGGTGGAGGAAATTTTAAAGCAGCCTCACAATCTGTTTCCGGACCAGTGGGTTTGGCCGGCATGAGTAATGATATTTTAAGCGCCGGTCCCAAAGCCTTACCATTTTATCTGTGGTTTGTCGGGGTAATCTCTTTAACTTTATCGATCTTTAATGTGTTGCCGATTCCGGCTCTGGATGGTGGAAGACTACTGTTTTTAGTAATCGAGGCGCTAACCCGTAAAAAAGTCAGCGAGCAGATTGAAAAAACAGTTCATCAGGTGGGGTTTGCCGTGCTGATCATGCTGGCTCTGTTAATTACTTATTCTGATATCTCCAAATTGATTCACTAATATGATAGAAATTCGTCCTCCCAAAAAAGAAGATTTAAAGATCATGTGGGAATATATTAATGATATTTCTCAGGAAAAAACCTTTATCCGGTTTCAAGGTGAAGAAATTTCTCAGGAGGAAGAACAGCAATATTTAACTGCACAGTTGGAGAAAATTAAAAAGCATCTGGCAGTCCAGTTAATGTTATTAATTGATGGGAAATTAGTGGGCCTGTCAGGAATTGATTTGGGGGATAAAATAGAAAAACATGTAGGACTGTTTGGTATTACCATTCATAAAGATTTTAGAGGCAAAGGTTTAGGGTCTAAATTAATGGAGGCAGTCATTAATGAAGCGGTTAAAAATTTGTCGCAGCTGGAAATAATTATCCTGGCAGTTTATGAAGAAAATGAGCTGGCAAAGCAGATGTATGAAAAATTTGGATTTGTCGAATACGGCAACTTACCAAAAGGAATTAAAAGAGCAAGTGAATATTCCAATCATATTTTTATGTATAAAGTAGTTAAAGGGTGATTTGACTTTGAGATTTTGTGATGATAAGATATAACCACAAAGCTATGAAGGGGAATCCTACCCCGGAGCTGGTAGCGAAAGCATACACGGAAGCTTAACCGTTAAACAAAGACGCTGATGATTGTCAGCTATTAAGGTTTAATTGGTAACAATTAAACGTAACAAGGTGGTAACGCCAATTGTTGGCCCTTGTTAGTTTCGATTAACCTCGGAATTAACAAGGGCTTTTTTAATGCTCAAATTATGAAAATAATAACAGTTGAATCATTAACTCAAATAATAAAACGTCATGGATTTGAAAATTTCCTGATGGATTTAATGCAGTCTCTTAAACGGGATTTTAAAAGATGGGATACATTTACCAAAATACCTCGTCCTTCCATGCAAGTTCCTGGGGAAGTGCTGGAACTAATGCCTATTTGTGATAATGAGCTTTATTACACTTATAAATATGTCAATTGTCATCCTAAAAATCCTTTGTTAGGAAAAATGACTGTAGTTGCTACCGGGCAGTTGTCAGAAATTGCCACAGGCCATCCCTTAATGTTTTCTGAAATGACTATATTAACTGCTCTTAGAACAGCAGCTACAACAGCATTGGCTACAAACTTAATGGCGCGTAAAAATTCTCATATCCTGGCTATTATAGGTACGGGCGCCCAGAGCGAATTTCAGGTTAAAGCAATGCAATTAGTAAGAGATATTAGGCAAGTGTGGTATTTTGATGCTGATTCTAAAGCAATGGATAAATTTGAAAAAAATATGCTGGGTAATTCTTTTAGGTTGGTTCGCTGCAAAAATGCCAAAGAAGCAATTTCAGGCGCTGATATTATTACCGTTTGTGTGGCAGCCAAAGAGCATTTGAATTTAATTAAAAATGACTGGATAAAAGAGGGGGTGCATATTAATGGTTTAGGTGGAGATACTGTCGGAAAAACCGAGTTGGAAAAAACTCTGCTAAATAGATGCCATATAGTGGTTGAATATTTTGATCAAGCTTTTATTGAGGGAGAAATTCAACGTTTAAATAGGCAGCAGGCAAATAAATTGGTGCAGGCTGAACTATACGAATTAGTAAATGGTACAAAAAAAGGCCGCGAAAATAATCAGGAGATAACTCTTTTTGATAGTGTAGGGATAGCGCTGGAGGACTATTCGGCACTTCGCTTAACATATGAACTGGCTAAGAGATATAATGTAGGTGAGGAACAAAATTTAGTTCCTTTGATTGAAGATCCTAAGGATTTGATATCAGTAGTTTGCTAAGATAAAGATATGCTATATTCAAAAGTTTTTGGAAAGACTATTAAAGAAACTCCTAAAGATGCCACACTGGTTTCGCATAAACTGCTTTACAGGGCGGGATTTATCAGAGAATCCACTGCTGGTAGGTATTATCTTTTACCTTTGGGTCTAAGAGTTCAGCAAAAAATTCAGAAAATAGTCAAAGAAGAAATGGATAAAGCAGGGGCACAAGAAATAGTGACTCCTCTTTTGCACCCTAAAGCACTTTGGGAAGAAACCAACAGGACTAATTCAGTAGGATTTGAATTAATGAGTATTAAAGACCGCAATGATTTTGAATTTGTCTTAGGTGGAACGGCAGAAGAAATGTTAGTAGATCTGGTTCGAAAATTTCAGATTAGTTATAAAGATTTACCATTTAATTTATACCAGTTCTCTAATAAATTCCGGGATGAATTACGCGCCCGGGGTGGGTTACTGAGAGTTCGTGAATTCTTGATGAAAGACGGATACTCATTTCATGCAACTGAGGAGGACTTTAAAAAAGAATATGAGAATATGAAACAAGCATATTCCAAAATCTTTGCCAGAATGAATTTAAAAACTACGATTGTTGAATCTGATAATGGGTATATTGGCGGAGAATATTGTCACGAATTTGTGGTGGAGTCAGAAATTGGGGAGAGCAGATTTTTAGTAAATTCGGATATGAGTTACTGCGCTCATGAAGAGGTGGCAAAGTTCATACCGGATCAAAAAAATGTTGATGAAAAGGAAAAACCGCTACAAGAAGTTGAAGCAGTTAGGGGTAAAACCATGGAAGATGGAGTAAAGCTGCATAATTTGCCTTTGTGGCAGCAGATAAAAGATGTGTTGTTTGTTGATGAAAATGGTCGATTTATTCTGTCAATTATCAGAGGTGATTTCGATGTAAACGAGGCTAAGTTAAAACATGTGGCTAAAGTTTATCAGCTTCGTCATGCCAAAGAAGAAGAGATAAGAGAGAAGATTCACAGTGAGCCAGGTTTTATTTCACCGGTTGGGATTAAGGATATTGTTGAAAAAAATGTAGAAATAATTGTAATAGCGGATGAAACACTTTCTACAGTAAAAAATGCCTATGGAGGAGCTAATAAAAAACACCGGGATTTACTTAATATGAATATGGGAAGAGATTACAAAGCCGATATTGTGGCAGATATAGCTTTAGTAAAGGAAGGTTGTTTAGCTCCGGACGGCAGTGGGACGCTGAAAGAAAAAAGGGGAATTGAGGTAGGAAATATTTTTCAGCTAGGTTTTCATTACTCATCTAAAATGAAAGGTGCGGAATTTATCGATGAAAAAGGGAGCAAAAAACCGTATTACATGGGTTGTTATGGTATTGGGTTAGGAAGAAGCATAGCTACTATTGTGGAAGTTTTTAATGATGATAAAGGGATTATTTGGCCGGAGAGCGTAGCGCCTTATTTAATTCATATAGTTGGTTTGGATTTAGAAGAGAAAAAAGTAGCAGATGAAGCGGAAAAGATTTATAAATTGCTGCAAGCAGAAGGGATAGAAGTTTTGTTTGATGATAGAGAGGGGGTTTCTGCCGGAGCCAAATTTGCAGATGCGGATTTAATCGGTATCCCATACAGGGTAGTGATTTCCAAAAAAACCGAAGATAAATTAGAAGTTAAAAAAAGAAATGAAAAAGAAACCAGGTTTTTATCTTTTAAACAGCTCGTTGAGATTCTGACTAGATATGAAAATTCAATTTAAGCAATACCAATTAAGGGTTATCTCTGCTTGGTTAACTAATCTATCTGCAGGTTGGTTTGCATCCACGTTCTTTTTATTGGCACAACCTTGGATTGCAACAGGAAGCTTTTTGTTATCTTTAATATGTTTATATGTATCTGGTATAATTGAACAGAGATTGGATAAACCATCATGAATATTGATTTTACAAACAGTATAGCTATTGCACAATTAACAACAGTCCTAATTATTATTGCTTTTCTATTGGCCTTTTCGGTTTCAAAAGATAAAAGTACTAAACCTTCACACAGAAAATAATCTGTTTGTAGTTATTACCACAGGGGTTTTAATTCAGCTTTATAAGGGGTTCCTCTTCCAAAATTATGGCTATAATGAATCATCAATTCTAAGCCTTCAACTCTTTGGTCATATGTTCCCGTTCTAAGAGTTTCTTGGGAGACTTGTTGGTTTCCCGAAGCTATAATTAATCTGAGAGATTCTGGATGACGATTTCTAATCCAAGCGTGTCTCAAAAGCATAAATCTAGCAGTATCAATGACAACTAAATGTGGATTTCTTTCGAGATTTAGTTGCATAGATACTAAACCGTGCCTGCCATATTCTTTCAGTACTTCCTCTGTAGGTAATACTAGAGCTGTAGTACTTACACTTTGGTCTCCATATCTTGCCCGGATTATTGTTGCTAATTCCGGTCTCATTTCTGTTTGTGCGCTCATATAAAAATGAATAATAGAGATTATAGGTTGGTTTGTCAATCTCGAGTTGTTAAACTAGCGTCGTGAACGGGAAGATTTTTTGGAGGCAAGATAAACCAAAGTTAAGAATATACCTGCTAAGGCAGCTGCAATATAAAATAAAATCCATCCTAAACCAGTATTATCCATTCTTAACCTCCTTCAAGAGTTGTATTCCCATTATACAAAAGCTAGAGAAAATGATCAATCCAATGAATTCATAGGAAATTTTTGTAATAGGTTGCAGATTAGACTGAAAGAATCCCAATACCAGAGAAGCAAAAGTGAGTTTGCCCAAGTCTAAGAATAATTTGGCTAATTCTTCTATCTGACGACTGGTCATTTTTAAAGTATAGCAGACAGTAAAAACAAATTGAACCTACTTAACTTTTAATTGATAATTGAAGCTAGTGAGTCGATGGTGACTGGGAAGCTTGATTGACTATTTTGTCAAAGCAATCTGCATCTGCAACTACGACAAGTTTTCCCTGACTTGTTTCGCTTGTAAGTACTTTTTCGGTTGTGCACATGTTACCAATTAAAGCTACAGCTGCGTCTCTCGCTGGGTCGAATTGAAATGTCCAAGTTCCTTCCCCAACAGCCCTTAATAAATGGTCTGAAAGTTTATCAATGTGATAGTAAGGGATCCTATAAATTCCTTTTCCATACAGCTCACTTTTAGCATTTGCTAACTCGCTACTTGTTGGTCCACAGCCAGTAGTAATAAATAATCCTATTGCTGCGATTGTGGTACCAATTCTACCGCCTCTGCCTAGATTTTGTTCTTGATCTTTAGACATAACTTCGAGATTATACTGCTAGAAGTTTCTAATTTCAAGGGGTCGTTGATTTTAGGGTTTATTTCTGGTACATTACCTAGCTAGAATGATAACTAAAAATATTGTCAAGCAGCCGAAATCTATTGTCGAGGTTACTGTGACTGTTCCCTGGGTAGATATTCAGCCTACCTGGGATCAGGTTTTGCAAAAAATGTCTCAGGACTTGGAATTACCCGGATTTAGAAAAGGCCAGGCTCCTCTTCCGATGGTAGAGCAAAACTTAGGCGCTAAACTTCAGGATGAAGTTTTAAAAACCGCCATGCCTAATTTTTTAATTGAAGCCTTAAAAGGCACAGATATTATCCCCATTGATTATCCTAAATATGACCTGTTAAATTTTGTCAAAGGACAGCAAATTCAATACAAAGCAACTGTTACCAACAGGCCGGCAGTAACTATCGGTAATTACAAAACTATTAAAACCGTCAGGCCGGCCATTAAACCGGTTAACCAGGAAGAAATAAACAAAGTAGTTGATGATTTATTCAAAAGATGGAGTGTTAGGAATCCGGCAAAGCAAGATTCTGGAGTCGCCCCACAAGGTGGGACTCCCCGGAATGACAAAAGTGGTGGGTCGATTAGTTTTCAGGGTAATGGTCAAACAACTGGGCCAGACGATACTTTTGCCAAGGCTATGGGAGCAACTAGCTTAACTGATTTAAGGGAAAAAGTTGGGAAAGATCTGGAAGCTAATGTTAAATACAATAATGAGTTAGATTACGAGGAGGCAATTTTACAGGAGGTAGAAAAAATTACCACAGTAGAACTGCCTGATATCTTAATAACAGATGAATTAAACCGGATGCTGGTATCGCTTCAAAGAAGGGTAGCTGATATGGGACTGTTGCTGGAAGATTACCTTAAAGGCCAGGGCAAAACTTTGGAGCAGATTAAAAATGAATGGAAACCGCAGGCTGAGAAAAATGTCCGGATGGAACTGGGTTTGGCAGAAATTGCCAGAGCTGAAAATGTCACTATTTCTGATAGTGAACTGCAGGCAGAAGTGGATAAAATTGCCGATGCCAGAACTAAAAAACAATTTGAATCACAAGAGCCCAGATTACACTTAAGGCATGCTCTTAGACAAACCAGAACCCTGGATCTTTTAAAGAAAATGGTAGGAGGATGAGATGGATGAATGTTTGTTTTGCAAGATTATTAAAAAGCAGATACCTTCAAACATTATCCATGAGACAGATTCTTTAGTAGTTTTTCCGGATATCAATCCTTCTGCCGAAATTCATCTTTTAATTGTTCCCAAAAAGCACATAGCAGGAATGAGGGGTATTACAGACAGTGATGGTGAGCTTTTAACGCAAGTTTACCAGATAGTTAATAAACTGGTTGATGAATATAATTTAACTGATAATTCATATAGAGTAGTAGTAAATGGAGGTAAGGCCCAACACGTCCCCCATTTACATTTTCATCTGTTAGGTGGACAATGGAAGAAATACGTTTAACCCGATTTATCGGGTTTCATAAGGAGGTGTTTTTTTAATTTATGTCAATAATTGTAAAAGCAGGTCCGGGTGATAGCACGGATTCTGTGATCAGAAAATTTCAAAAAAAAGTTGTGGCTGAGGGTTTAGTTCAGGAAATCAGAGACCGGTCTGTATATCGAAAACCATCACAGCTTCGTCAGGAATATCTGGCGGAAAAAAGAAGAAAAATAATGCGGGCTAAAAGATATAATGGATAAAGCACTACAGATACAAGAAGATCTAAAACAGGCTCAACTGGCTCGTGATGAGATAAAGGTTTCTACACTCCGGCTTTTGTTGTCTGAGATCAATAATGCCAAGATCGCTAAGGGTCAGCAACTGTCTGATGAGGATCTAGTTTCTGTTATTGGTAAAGAAGCTAAAAAAAGAAAAGAGGCTGCAGTTGGATTTAGAACCGGCGGTAGAGAAGAACAAGCGGCAAAAGAAGAATCAGAACTTAAGATCTTACAAGGCTACTTACCGGCTCAAATCTCAGATGAGGAGTTGACAGAGGTTGTAGGGCAGGCTATAACAGAAGTAGGGGCTAGTTCTATCAGTGATATGGGGAAGGTGATAGGTTTGGTGATGAGTAAGGTTAAAGGTCAGGCAGAAGGTGGAAGGGTTAGTAGTTTGGTCAAAGAGAGATTATTATGATAAATATCATCGTCAGTTCAGATCCCAGATATAATATTGATAAGACTGCTATAAAGATGTCAGTAGTTTCTGTTTTGCAAAGACATCGCATTGGCGGAAGGGTAGAAGTGGGAGTAAATGTGGTGGGTGACAGGAAAATGCACGAACTGAACAAAAAATACCGCGGTATAGATTCCACTACTGATATTTTATCCTTTGCTTTGGAAGATTCCAGTCAGGCCAATTT
>OBEQ010136225.1_pt1 | contig 11355 bp, 12 predicted proteins | sample 1670901 | NCBI WGS metagenome assembly OBEQ01 (sample SAMEA104232315, study PRJEB22302) | groundwater metagenome | biome: forest; feature: aquifer; material: groundwater | place: USA | collected 2011-08-07 | depth 5.4 m | reverse complement strand
TACGACGGTCGTCTATGACTTATTTTTCCTAAAAGGCGGATCAGACGGAATAGCTCAAAATTTAAAAGAAATGAGCAAAAATGGATTGTTTCCTATTATCCGAGTTGCATCTTATACGAACGGAAATACATGGATAAAACTGTATCCGCCAACCGACGCGTCAATTATGGGAGAAAATCTGGGGAAAGCACTTGACGCGGTCAAAGGAAATTTTCCATCAACACCAATTGTTGTCTATCTGAACGAGGTAAATCTGAATGCAGAATGGCAGGGTCAAAGCAATCCAGAAGAGTTTGCTGAATCAATTGACGCATTCTACAAGGGATTGAGCAAAGGAAATAATTCTATACTTTTTTTCCCGCCTTTGTCATATGGAGCAACTGACGCAACTGGAATTTCCCCTCAGGAATTTATTGGTCGCTTTTTTGCAAGTAAGAAATTTACCGGAAAACTATCTGGTATTGCACTCAATATTTACGGTCAGGATTATGAAGATATCAGCAATCAATATAAGAATCAACTCGTTGCTTTTGGCTCGGGTAATTCTCAAATTCCAGCAATTATTACTGAACTCGGTCCGATAAGAAATGGTACCGCGGTAAAAAACTGTGAAAGTGATAAAGAAGGGTGGGAAAGGGTTTCCGGACCAATTGCAGCGGGAGTCATACAAAACAATCTTTCACTGGCAACCATGGCGTGTTTTGGATCAGTCACCTACCCTGCAGTTGCTCATTATGATGGTTCTACTCCTCAACTAATTACCTTAACAAACACTTCGGGACAGATAAAAAATAATACGCAGAATACTACAACCACCACAAACAATCAACAACAAAATCAAACAAATACTGGTGGAAATGGATTAATATTTAGTCCTCAAAATCCTAAGCCCGGCGATCAGCTAAAAATCATTGCCAGCTCAAAAACTGCATTAGTCTATGTTAATCTCGCAGCTAGAGGACCTGACAATGAAAAAATCAATATGGCAGGTAAAGCTCCGGAAGTCTCTCGTGATTCACAAGGATATCATTGGACTTATACGGTTGAAAATGTAAAGAAAGGAACCTATGCTTTTGTTTTTTCTGATCACTGTGACAAATACAATAAACAAGGTCAACCGCTCGCCGCAGTATGTGATAATCCTGTTGCTGGAAATATTACGGTCGGAGAAAATAACAGTCAACAATCAACAAACACGACGAATACTAATGCAAGTAATCAAAAACAACAAATAAATACAACAAATAGTCAAAGCCAAAAGACAAATACAAACAGTCAAACAAGACCAAAACAGCTTTCTCTCAATTCTCAAACAAGTACCCCGGGACAGATTACCTTTTTAAAAGACGATCTGAATAAAATAGGAAATGGGAGCAATGTTAATTTCGCAACAGCAAAAAATTGCTACAACATAACCGCAAATAATAGAAATTGTCAGAATGCAAAAATAAATAGCACCAGCAATACCATAACCATCGAGTATCTCAAGGACAACCCGCCACAGGGATTTTGTTTTGATCTGATAAACAACCCAAATGCACAATCAGTTTGTATTTATAAACCAGAAACATAGATTATGAATACACATATTTCAAATTATCTTAAGATTGGAATCGCACTCATCGTTGCGTTTATCGTGACTTCCATTTCAACCAGCACCCTATTTTATCCTGCTTCTCCCCGGTTAAATCCACAGTTCTTGGCAAACATTTCTAAACTATTTCAGAAAAATCACCCAAAGGGTGATCGTCCTCTGGACGAAAATTCGTTTGATGAACTAAAAAATCTTCCGTTGACTGCAATGAAAAAAGTAAGTCAAGGAGTGTATGCAAAAGAAGAACCGACTTTGAATACGACATTTGTCCGTATAACCAATGATGCGCGGTTTGAAATAAAAGAGTTCACGATCAACGAAAAAAAAATTAATATTCTCGTTCCCAAGCAGTAAAAAATACTTTAATTATTATCCCGACCTAATCTTCTATTTACTGTTGACAACTACTTAAACGCTATTTTATAATACAAACCATGTCAGACAAAGTCAAACTCAACGATTTACCCGATCTCCTAACAATACGAGAAGTTGCGGATTTACTTCGCGTTTCTCCATTGACCATAAAACGTTGGGGCAAAAAAGGAAAACTTCCGGCAATCCGGATTAATTCCCGAGGTGATCGACGTTATAAAAAAGATGTCGTGTTGAGGCTCCTTGGAGTTGAGGAGGAATAATAAATAGAGCTTATGCAAGAAATATCAGATCCTGATTTAATTGTAATTCCCAACTTCGAACATAAACTGGAACTTGCGAAACAATTAACTCATAAAATACAGGCTACTGCCACCGAAGTTCAGGATAAAGATAATGGATCTCTGAATCTAAATCAAGCTGAATTACTTGATTTATTACAATTGGTTTTTGGTGATCCAAATGCAAAAAAAATCGCTCAAAAGGCAGGGCTTATTCTTCCACCTTCCAAAAAAAAATACACTTTTAATATACTTGGTGGAACTCCAAACGTTACATTTAGAAAGAATGATAAGGGTATATATTTAGTCCAGTTTACAGTCGATGACGCTAACTGTGAGTTGGGTTTTAATGAAAAAAAACCTGCAGAATTCCATCAAGATAGTATTGGTATTCAACTTGCGAACGAACATGATAAAGCGCAGCCACATGCAAGAATTCCAGGACATATAGAAATGGTAGGACTAAGAATTAAACCTGAAATCCCGACAAACCAAATCCCAGATTTACCTCTAGGTCAAGTTTTAAAAGTTCCTTATCCAACAATTTTCCCATTAATAAATGCTCTTATTGGAGGCAGTTATTTTCAAAGAGTTTTACAAAATGCAACAATACCTATCATAGCTGCTAACGATATTAATCCTAAACGTCAAGAAAGTACGGTTAAAGGTATGGATGCGAATATATTACCTGATTCTGTAAGTTTAAGGTATTTTAAAGATAAAGAAACGCCAACATCCGCACTTTCAATACCTGTTATTGGAGAACTAATTCCTAATCAAAAAGGATTTACTTACACGAAACCCGTAAAAGCATGATAGATAGATACACTAGTTAAAATGCTGCAGCTCCTTGATTAGAAGGTGTCTGAGTAAAAATATCCCTGTTTAGATACAAAACCGCTGCAGCAACTCCTCCGAGAGCACCGACAAAACGTCTCAAATATTCTGATTTTAATGAAGAACGTGGTTTTCTTCTTAAAGCTTGGACTACATTTGGAACATCATTTAATAGTATGGATCCAATTCTAGCTGCGGCGCTATATTTAAGGAGCATTCGCGGATCATCCAACGATTTTAAAAAATTTATTCCTAATCCAAAAATCTTTTCTCTCATATAAATATTTATTAAGTTGATAATGCACCGAGTATTCCAACAGCAGCACCAACAACTGCTCCATATCCAGATTTTCTCAAAATATTTGTAGGTGGGAGGGGGTAATTGCCAAAAACCGCCTGAAACGCAGTGTAACCGAGTCCTCCAACTACGGTCCCTGCTATAGCAAATCCTATTATTAGTGCCAAATTATTTTTCAGTTTCAATAATCTTTCCTTCATAATAAGCTATTTTACCAAACAAATATTTGTTTGTCAAGCCTATAGTAATGGTCCACCACATAAAGTATCAAAAGTCATGAACTTTTATTTGATCCATTGACATAGGAAATACTATATGATTACAATAATTAAATGCTAGAAGGAGAAGGAACAGAAGATAGTCAATCTAAACTTAAAGGTCTTATACGTGAGTTGAAAGAACAAGAAGGTATCCCAACGGAAAAAACAATGATATCTGTTGCATATGAACATTTATTCCCTGGTATGACTTTCAACGACCTACCTCTTCCAGATTTAGCTCAAATCGAAAAACTTTCTAATCGAATGTCTGATGATGCAGCAAGAGAAGCAAGGCTAGCAAGAGGAGAACCTATTGCCGAAAGAATTGATTTATCAAACCCAGATCGAATGAATATGGCACATGAAATGGCAGGAATGATTCCAATAGAACAAAAGTTAGACGATACAGTTATCAAGGAATTTATGAAAGCAGGATTATTGAAAGAAGGTGAAAAACCTGCAGGCATATGCGCAAAAAATATTTTATATCTCTCAGGAGATGGAAAAACATTTGGAGTTACGATAGGTAATGCAATAGGTATTTTTGGACCGGATGGTAAACCACAAGGCTATATTTTATTAACAGAGCCAAAAAAATCAGAAGCTCCTCGTAATTCCACACCATTACCAAAAAAATCTTCTTTTATGCCTGCCCCAACTACACCTGTAACCGTTCCACCTCCTGCATAATCCTAGCTCAACAAAATCTATGAATGAAAAGTATATCTATCCTACGATCGTGATATAGATATCATTTTTTTATTTTGATATTATTATCTCATGTCCTGCCCAAACTGCGCCACGGAAATGAATGTAGTCAACTACGACAACCAACCTATTCTCCATTGCTCAAACTGTGGAGGAAGTTTTTTTGAAGAAAATGGAATTAATCGAATTTCTCAGGAAACTGCTTCTTTTCTCTCTCTTGAAAAACAGACTGATGATATCTCAGCTCAAGAAAAAAAATGTCCAAAGGACCAATCTGTTTTAAAACCGATTCTAACCGATTCAACGGATCAACCATTCCCTTCCGATGTTACCCTCTTACAGTGTTCAACCTGTAAAGGAATTTACGTCTTTCCCGAGGATCTTATGACATTCAAAAAAGCTCAAGATATAAAAGTTAATTATTTTAAAATCTGGGGAATGCCTCTTCCGTCTCTTAGGTCTGTTGTTGTTTTGTCTTTTGTAGCTTTTATCTCAGCAACTGTTTTTTTCCGTTTTTTGTTATATCAAAATGGGTTTTTGGGACAAACCCAAGCGCGTGATTTGATCAAACAAATTTCATTTTCAAAATCAGGTCGCTATGGATTTATTTCTTTTAAAACGACTCTTCCCCTTCGTTCTTCTATTGTCATTACCAATGCAAAAACTGGAGCAACTATTACAAAACAAATTTCAGCAAAACCAGCAGTTCTTCATTACATAACAATAACCCATATTTTATTCACCGACCCCCTCACCTATCACATAGTTCTTGTTGATGAAAAAGGGAAAGAGGTAAAGACGGAAGAAAGGAAATTAGAGATACAATAATTTTCAATTTACAATTTTTAATTTTCAATCAATATCAAATTTCCAATGCTCAATTTTTCAAACTGAAAATTAGCTCATTGAAAATTCAATGAAAATTGAGAATTGAAAAATGAAAACTTAATAGCGTTTTAGTTTCTTCATCACATTTTTCATCTTCTCCTCCATTCCTTTTAACTCCATCGCCGCATCAATCGGATCAACAACATTGACCTGAAGCCCTGTTCCCAGTTCAAACCCGGCACGGTGAACGAAACGAGGAATAATGCGAAGATACCAGTTTTCTTTGGGATAGATGTAGTAGTTGTAACCAAACGGTCTTCGATTAAACGTGCTTTTTTCATAAATTTTTTTAATTCTTCGAAGAACCGACTGCAAAATCGGCGCAAGATCTCTTATCTCTTCATCGTTCATGTCTCCAAAATATTTTCCCTCGATTTTTGGTACGATCCATACTTCATACGGCCACTGTGAAAAATCAGGACAGTACACATAATAATAGGTATTCTCATCTACGATATTATTGAGCGGTTCGCGCATCAGGGCATCAAGATTAATCTGTGATGGGATAACTACAAGTTGCGAGTGGGGATGAGTCAGTGAAGCTCCAGCATGCTCTCCGTGATTACAAAAAATATATACCTGGCCTTTTTTTCTGTACATATTGTATCGTTCTTTATAGACGCGTAATATTCGATCAACTTGCTCAAGAGAAAGATCTTCGATATCTTTATCATGACTTGGTGAATGTATGATAATTTCATGAATATCGGTAATGGCAAATTTATTCGGCACTACCCGCACCGTCCACCCTGGTTTATTTGCCTCGGCTTTACCGTGGCGAAATACCTCGGGCGGTGTATCTTTTTCGTGTCCCTCATCCAAAGGACAGCGATATTTTTTTCCATCTTCTCCAGTTCGTTTTGAACGTGAAGCTGCTATAATCACCCACCGACGGGAAGAAATATCCGGAACGTACTTACTCATGTGAAAATTTTCAATTTACAATTTTTAATTTTCAATCAATATCCAATTTTCAATACTCAATTTTTAAACTGAAAATTAACTCATTGAAAATTCAATGAAAATTGAGAACTGAAAAATGAAAATTCCTACGATACTTTTAGTATAAAGAATCCTTTACTGTAAAATCAATGTATAATTTGCATATATGATTTGTATCGTAGGCTTAGGTAATCCCGGAGAGAAATATCAGTATAATCGTCACAATGTCGGTTTTCAATTTATTGATTATTTAATTGAAAACCTCAAAAATCCCTGCCTTGCCGGCAGACAGGCAAATTACAAAATCAAAATTCAAAAAAATCTATCATCTATCATCTATCATCTATCATCGAATCTCATTCTTGCCAAACCATTGACTTTCATGAATAAATCCGGCGAAGCAGTACAAAAAATCATTGGAAATTGGAAATTGAAAATTGAAAATTTAGTTGTCGTCCACGATGACTTGGATATTCCTTTAGGTAAATTTAAAATCCAAAAAGGCACTGGTCCAGAGCTTCATAACGGGTTAGAATCAATCGAAAACCATTTAAAAACAAAGGATTTTTTGCGTGTGAGAATTGGTGTTGATAATAGGCCTGCCAACCGAAGCCTTGGCGAAGGTTGGGTTGATGGCGAAACATATGTATTACATGATTTTCTTCCTTCTGAAAAAGATCTTTTAAATGAAGATGTTTTTCCTGAAATCCTATCCCGTTTACAATCATCGGTCTTAAAAATTGACAATCGTGTTATTGTTTGATATATTTGAAAACTATGGACATCGTACAGGTAAGCCACATGTTTCTTGACGGCGGTGGCCGCGAAGAACATATTTATCAGATTTCAAAATATCTTGCTCTTAAAGGCCATCGGGTTACTATTGTTACCTCTGATTACTCTCCGTCCGGCGAATATATCATGAAAAGAAAAGCGGATAAAATACCTGGTATTAAAATCGTAACTCTAAAGGGCTATTTAACAAAAATCCCTCCTGGTCGTGTCCAGATTCCAGATCTAATTGATTTTCTCATGGATTATAAAGCAGATATAATTCATGCGCATGGCATGGGAGAACAACCGGCTGAAGAAGCATTTTACGCGGCAAAAATAAAAAATATCCCTTTTGTTTTTACTCTTCATTTTGCGCCATATGACGTCTACAAAAAATTGAATGCAGATCATGTATGGAAAGTTATGCAAGAATATCAAGTATATAATATACTTCGAGGGGCTGATAAAATAATCGCCGTTTCTCCAAACGAAAAAGAAGATATAAAAAAATATACCGGTTACACCGGTAATAACTTTGAGGTTATACCAAATGGTTTTGATAGACCACAAGAAAAAATTACTCCGCAACTCATTAAAGAAACATTTCAGAAATATGGCATACCTGAAGGAAGAAAATATGTTGTTTTCTTAGGAGCGCTCACTAACCCTCGAAAAGGAGCTTTTGAAGCTATACAGGCCTATCGAGCGGCAAAATCAAAAATACCTGACTTATTTCTCATTCTTATGGGTACCTGGGACGCTCGGTTAAACTATGCCGGTCTTGCAAAAACAACAACGAAAGTTCTTGAAAAATTAGCAAAGGCAAATAATGTTATAGTAACCGGATGGTTGAATGAAAAAGAAAAATTTGCAATTCTTTCTGGCTCAAATCTTTTTATTTCTCCGACCTATTACGAAGCATTTGGAATAGCATTATGTGAAGCCTTATATAGTAAACTACCAGTCATTGCATCTAATCGTGGAGGATGTAAATATGTTGTACGTAATGGAGTTGATGGAATCTTGGTTAATGATCCTGAAAATATCGGAGAACTTACTCAAGCAATTACGAGCCTCGTAAATAATCCTGATAAAGCGAAAAAGATGGGAATCGCTGGATACGAACGAGTAAGAAAAATGTTCTCTTGGGATAAAACAGGAGAAAAACTGGAAAAAACATATCAAAATCTTGTTAATAAGCAACTACTCTAAATACTTATCTCTTTTTACAATATGATACTATTCTTTATATGCGTGTTTGTTTATTATCCAAATTTAGTCAAAGTTCTAACCTGCTTTATTCCGGCTCCCGTTTGGGCCTCGAACAAAATAATATTGAATATCTAGATATTGATATATCAGTAGACAGACATGAAGAGACACCACATTGGATTTCAATTCCATTTATTTCTCCAAAAACTCCGAAAGACGAAGATGCAAAAATCATTTCAAAAATATCCCAGTTTAAACCTGATTGCATATTACTACTCCAATATGCAGGGATTCCCTTCCTTATTGACAATGGTGAAAAAATTAGGAAGATATTGGATGTGAAGGGATCGGTAGGATTTTGGTTTGTAGACCTTGCCGAACAAATATATGAAAATAAAGTCCTTGGTAAATACATAGATTTTTTATTTCTTAGTAACGCGGGACAGCTTGAAAAATATAAAGAAAAATGGAATTTACGTAATGCTCTTTTCATGCCTCAGGGTTGTTATTTAACCAATACATTCAGTACAAATAAACTATTTAAACACAATGTTGTTTTTTTAGGAAGAAGGCAACGCCAAGATATTCGCTACAATGATCGAAATGCACTCCTCGATGCATTTCAAAAAACGCTCGGGCTTACCGAACTAAGTCAAACAGTCAATTTGCAAGAAACGATAAATCTGTATCAAGAATCTAAAATCATACTTGGATCAAGTTGGAGAAACGACATACGTCTTTACTCTTCAGACAGGATTTTTAATGTACTCGGGGCAGGAGGTTTTTATCTGTGCTCATATTTCCCAGGTATAGAAGTATTATTTGAAAACCACAAACATCTCGTTTGGTTTAAAACCCATGAGGAGGGTTTAAAACTTGCGAAGCATTATTTACAAAACAATGAAGAACGAGAAAAAATCGCTTATAATGGATATATGCTTGTAAAAGAAAAACATACGTACAAAGAACGAATGAGAGATATTCTTGATATTCTTTCCAATAAAACCTATCAGTTCTCAGGATATTTAAAGTCATGAAAATTGCGGTGGGATTAAATAATGAATATTCTGTTCCTTTACCGGACAATCTCGTACATGCGCCTCTTCGCGTTGCATGGGATATCGCCAATGAATTAGCTATTCAAAAACATAAAGTAATAATTTTCTGTTCTAAAAACTCATCTTCTCATTTACTCGAAGAACATGCAGACATTCCTGCTTTAGGAGAATTGCTTCCGGACGAAAAAAAAGCCTCATTTGATCCCCGATTCATTGCTCAACTTGTTGAACTATTTGAAGCTAATCTCTATCTCAAGATTATTAATTCTAAAGAGACATTTGATATTATTCACCTCAACCCGACAAACATTTTATCCTGCATGCCGTATGTTTCATTTATGAAATCACCTATCGTTATCACTCTCCATATGCCGTCAGATCCAATGGTAAATATCATTATAGAAGCATTTCTTGGAAAAAATACGAACGTTCATTTTGTATCAATAAGTAATTATCAGAAATCGTTATATAATCCAAAAAGAGTTATAAGAACAATCTATCATGGAATTCCACTGCAAAATTTTGATTTTAATAAACAGGGTGGTGATTCTATGGTATTTATCGGAAGATTTAAAAAAGAAAAAGGAATTGAAGAAGCAATTGATACTTCTCTTCGCACGAAAAGAAAATTAAAAATTGCGGGTCAAATTCGCGCATCATCTGTTGACTATTTTCATAAAGAAATTGAGTCAAAAATAAAAGAACATCCGGATCTCCTGCATTTTTTAAATTTTATGAATTATTCAATGACTAATGCATATTATCAGACCGGTACATTATTTTTGTTTCCTTTACAATGGGAAGAACCATTTGGACTTGTGTTAATTGAATCTATGGCAACAGGTACTCCGATCGTAGCATTTGCACGTGGGTCGATTCCTGAAATCGTAAAAGACGGCGAAACAGGGTTTATCGTCAATCCTTCAGATACGGATATACGAGGAGACTGGGTCATCAAAAAAACAGGAATTGATGGGTTATGCGAAGCAGTCGAAAAAATCTATTCCATGCCTGAAGAACAGTATAAAGCTATGAGAAAAGCCTGCAGGGAACATGTGGAGAAAAACTTTACGGTCGAACGGATGGTGGATGATTATGAAAAAATATATCAGGATATTATTAATAATTCCAAAAAAATATGAATATCGCTATTGTGAATTCAAATTACGTTAGAATCAGTAATAACACAAAGAAAGGAACAGAAATTTTTGCCTACTCTCTTATAAAAAATCTGGCCAAGAAAAAAAATCTTTATATCACGGCTTTCGCATCAGGAAACTCTAAACTTCCCGTCAAAATAGAAAGTGTTAATTATTATTCTTCTTTGGAAGATAAAAGTATTGGCCCAGAGAACCATGAAAAATTTGCCAATGCTTTGGTATCGAAAGCGTTTGGAATGCAGGATAAATTTGATTTGTACCATTTCAATATGGGTAATGGGGAGATCGTTTTTCCCTATGCTCAGTATATACGTAAACCGATAGTAGTAACCATGCATGGTCCTCTTGACGAAAAATATGTTAAAAAATATTTTTCTTTATTTAGTAATGTAAAGAATGTTTATTTTGTTTCTATAAGTAACTCTCAAAGAAAACCCATGCCGAATTTAAACTATATACGAACCATATATCATGGAATTGATATAAAAAAAAGTTTTCAGTTTAATCCTATTGGAGATAACTATCTTATCTGGTCAGGAAGAGCGGTCCCGGAAAAAGGATTAGATGTTGTTTTACAAATTATCAAAATGACTAAAAAAAGGGCAAAAATTTTTCCAATAATTAAGCAGGAATATATTGCTTGGTTGCAGGAAGTAATTATTAAAAGAAGAAACATCATTAATCAAGCAGTAAGCATTTATACCGACTTTGATGTGCATCGATCTGATCTTAACAGACATTATCAAATGAGTAAATTATTTATTTTTCCTGTACTCTGGGAAGAACCTTTTGGTCTCACTCTCATTGAATCCATGGCCTGTGGGACTCCTATTGTTGCGTATGCTCGTGGTCCTATTCCTGAAATTATCAAGGACGGCGAAACAGGGTTTATCGTCAATCCTTCAGATACGGATATACGAGGAGACTGGGTCATCAAAAAAACAGGAATTGATGGGTTATGCGAAGCAGTC
>OBEQ010977495.1_pt1 | contig 11356 bp, 7 predicted proteins | sample 1670901 | NCBI WGS metagenome assembly OBEQ01 (sample SAMEA104232315, study PRJEB22302) | groundwater metagenome | biome: forest; feature: aquifer; material: groundwater | place: USA | collected 2011-08-07 | depth 5.4 m | reverse complement strand
CTCGTTCACACAACCTTCGACGGCGTTCTCGACTGCAATTTGCTCGAGGGATCGCGCGGCCGGGCGCGCGAGATCGACGGGCGCCGCACGCCCGCCGAATCGGCGCATGATGGCGCGCGTTACGCGAGCGTGTCGGATCTCATCCCGGGCGGCTCGGCCCGCCGCGCGTGTCAGGCGCTTCGGCGCCCCGTGCATCGCGAGCTCACGGCGCACGATTCGAAAGGCATCGACGCTCGCCGCTTCTAGGCGTGCGGCATCGGCGAAGTAGATTGCCAGCGCGTTCGTACCGCGTCCGCGCGCGGGACGAAGCCCCTCGGGCTTGCGCCCGCCGCAGCCGGCCATGCACTGCACGACGATCGGCCCGTTCGGCACCAGTTCTTCGCAAAACGTGACGCCACTGCCGCACAGGCGGGCGCAGAGTTCGGGGCTGCCCGTGTTACCAGGTCCGGAGAAGTCGCACGCGAGAGGGTCGACGAGCGTGAGGTTGTAGGCGCAACTGAGAGGGCCGCCGTCGGGGGGGCCCTCGACCGTGGCGCAGGACCCAGAGTCGAATGCGGCATCAGGAACCGTGGAGTCGATGACGCGCGCGTCGATCGGCACCGGTGCGTCGAGTATTCGGGCATCCGACACGGATGCCCCCCCGTCTTTTGGCTTCGACGCGTCCACGTCAAAAATGCCGCGCCCGGTGACCGGGACGGGAGACGCCGCATCATCGGGCGTGTCTTCGGGCGTTCCCATTTTGCCGCCGCAGGCTATGGGGACAGCCAGGGCTGCGAGAATGGCGTGGCGAAACAGGGGGGGTAAGCGAGCGCATGAGGGGGGCTCGGAAGCAAAGGACGTGCGCGCGACGAATCGCTGCGATTCTGGTCAGTTGGGGGGTAAGGATGTGGGCCGATCTGTGCCAGCTCTAGGCGCATGATCATGCGAGCACCCACGATCTCTGATTTGCCGAGGGCCAAACGGAGACGCTCTCGATAGCCCTGCCGGACGCTAGAGCGTGCTGGCGATGATTCCCAAGGTCGAGGTGATCTGAGTCTTCACCATCGTGTGCGGCGTGGGGAAGATTTCCCGGTCGCAGCTGTCGATGCGGTTTTCGAACATGATCTTGAAGTGGGGCGCCGGCACGATGTCGAGGGTGAGTGTCCCGTCGATGACCGTGGCGTCCGTGTTGGTGACCGTGCCCGTGAGACCGAAGCCGTCCGAGTCCTTGAAGTACTCACCGCGAATCGAGGCCCCGAAGGAATCGGTGATGGCATAGCGGGCCGCCAAGTTGGCGCCGTACCAGCTCACTGTCTTCTTGGCGCCCAGCGCATCGAGCACTTGCTCGGTGTTGTAGGTGCCGTTGATGAGGACGCGGGCTTCCTTGGTCGGGTTGATGTCGAAGACAGCGTCGATGGTGTGGCGGAAGCGGGTGTTGGCGTCGCTGTCGAAGGTGGTGATCGTCCCTCCGCCGGCTGCCGGCGTGACCGTCGCCGTTTCGCCTTGCTCGGGGCTGATCATGTACCCGAGGTACGCGATGAACTGGTCGGCCGGTTTGAGCATGAGCTGCGCCGCGAACGACTTTCCAAGGTTGTTGTCGACGGAGCGATTCCAACCGTTCACCGCGATGAGCTTCAAGTCGACCATCGGGCTGATGACGTAGTCGGCGCGAACACCGGTGAAGTAGAGCGGCTGCGCGAAATTGAAGAGGACGCTTCGCGTGTAGTTCATATTGAGGTGGCTGTCGGCCACTTCCGATCCGAACGGCTGATCGAATTTTCCGAAGTCGAGGGTAAACGCCCCGTCTTTGCCGCCCGGTCGGTACGTCGCGAACGCCTGCTTCACGTTGGCGAGACCGATCGACGCGTCGTTGGCGCTGTAGATCTGCGCGCCAGGACCGAAACGCAGCTGGACGGTTCCGCCTACCGGATCCGGATCGATGCTCCCATTGAGGCCGACCCAGTTGAGCGCGAAGCCGTTGTTCACGTCGAACGCGCGGAGCACGTTGGTGCCGCCCTGCGGATGCGGCGTGTTGTAGTTGAGGCTCGCGTAGAAATCGACGAACGCATCCAGCTTCACTTTGTCCAAGAGCTGCGACGTCGTGGGGGACGTATCTTTCGTCTCAGCGGCCGGGGCCGTCGTGGTTGCAGGAAGTGTTACTTGAGGAGATGTCACTGGAGCAGCGGGCTGCGTCGGCGTCGTTGTGTCTGTGCCAGTGGGGGCCGGTGTAGGCGCAGGTTGCGCGAAGACGCTGGGCGCTGCGAGCACTAGGGCCGAGAGCGCGAGTGCAGCACATGGATAACGATGATGGATCATCTTCATCTCCCGATACGAAGACAGCACCACGGATCTGAATCCGGTGACCTCCACATTGGGCGGCGGCCACAGCTGTGGACGCTAGAGGATGTCGTTGGCTGCTGCCAACAAATCCGAAACGAATCGCGGCGGCGGAGCCATCGGGCGATCCACGATGCACTCAGGTCGTAGGCTCGACCACACAAGCAACAAGAACTCTGCCGGAAAGTGCTCGGTTCGCGATCGATTCAGTTAGTCTTTCCAGCAAGGCATCCGAGGAATAGAGAATGGATGAATACGTCTCGGGGCTCGAGTGCTGTTTGGGACGCGCACGCGTCGGCGTCCCCATCGAGGCCGTCGGTCAGCTGATCGAATACGAAGCAGCTCCTCTTCCACTGAGTCGCCCATGGGTGCGCGGTGTCGCATTTCATCAAGGGCGCGTGATCGTTTCGGTGGGCCTCGTCGGAAGTCTTGGACCAGGAAAAGTGAAAGGCATCGTCCTCGAAGTGGCAGGTGCGAAGGTATGGTGGGTGCTCGAAGTCACCGAGGTATTGAAATTCGTTCGCGCGCGCGTTCACGAGGCTCGGCCCACCGCTGCAAATACCCGGCTTCCTTCCTGGGTGAGCGGCGCCACCACGGATGATGGACGCGTGATCGGCTGGCTTCACGCAGAGGTGCTGGCGCGTCGATTCTCCGAAATCGACGACATCGGGACGGTCGAATAGCTCATGTTCAACGTTTTGGCCGATACACGTCGCTTGGATCCCGCGCTCATGGCGTTGCTCGCCGACGCTTGCGCGGAGCTCAACGCGCGCTGTCTCCCGTTGGAAGAAGATGGCGTCGAAGGCGCCCGGTCGGCCTCGGTCATGATCGGCGCGCTTCGCCAGGGTCAGCGCCGCATCTCCCAACACGTCGCCGAGGCGGCGGACCGCTTTCCCAACGTGCCGCTGCTCCTCTTCTCGGAGGAGCCGCTGATTCGACCGGCGGTGACACTCCAGCGCGGCCGCGTGACCGTCGTCTCGGGCTCCACCGCGCCTCGCGCACTTGCTGCGCGCATTCGCCCTTTTTTGAAGAAGCACGCGTCGTGGTCGGGAGGCCTTGGTGGGCCGGGAGCGTGCGAGGAGCTGTCGTTCGGCTGCTACACAGCGGGCTTCGCCGGTGGACGCCTGACTGGCGACGACGCCGTTCCACATGCGCATCATGCGTCCGACGGGGCCACGCTCGTGCTCGCGCCGGCTGGCGCCGATCCGGCAGCCATCGACCGCATTCTCGTATCGACCGAATCGGATTCGATAAAGGCAACCGCCATCGAAACTGCGCTTGGCGGGCGCGGTGCGGTCATTCGCCTCGGCGAGGGCGGAAAGTCTTGGGCCCTTCACTGGCCGAGAGCCGACTGGCCACTTTGGCTCTTCTCGAGGTTGCGCCTGCCGAATACGACTCGGCTCGAGCCAGGGCGCGCGGGAAGAACGGGGGGAGGACTTTTTCGAATGGAGGCAAGGAGCGGCGACGTCCTCGTGGGTATGACGACTTGGCCTGACGGCGACTCTGCGGGTGACCTGTCTTTGCTAGACGCCCTGGCGGATGGCGCGGCCACTTTCTTGGACAGGCTCGAGAGAACGCCCCCGACAGGCGACGCGGCGGTATCCGCCCTTCTGATTGAGGTGCGATGATGGCCAAGAGACTGCTCGTCATCGACGATAGCCTCACGATTCGAAAGCTCGTCGAGATCTCCTTTCGAACGACGGGCTGGAACATTGCGTTCGCGCCGAGCGGCAGCGCCGGTCTGGCCAGGGCCGAGCACGATGTCCCCGACCTCATCCTGCTCGACTACGTGCTTCCGGACATGAAAGGGATCGACGTGTGCGTGCGCCTTGCCGCGCAGTCCCGTACCGCATCGGTCCCCATCATCTTGATGACCGGCAAGGCCGACGCCGTCCGCGCAGAATTTCAGTCCTACAAATCGGTGGTCGACTACATTGGGAAGCCGTTCTCGCCCCAGGACTTGGTGGCGAAAGTGTCCGGAGCGCTGGAAAAAAAACCAACGCGTCGGACGTTGCCTTCGCCCCACGGCGCTCCGCAATCGGCCGCCATGCAGGTGGCACCGCCGATACAAACCTTCTCGTTCAAGCAGTCCGAGATGGCCGCCAAAGCCATCTACGCGAGCCTGCGGAACGCGTTCACGCAAATCCCAGTCTGGGCCAAGCAGATGGGGACGCAGCCAGCGCCCGCGTACTTTGGCCACAAGCTCCTGACTCCAGAGACGGTGAACGGCATCCTCGCGCGTCTCATGCCGGTATTTCGCGAATCGCTTCTCGGAGCCGAGCTCTCCTCCGTCGCGCCAGCTGGACCGGACGTGCTCATGGACGCGCGTCTCGCCGGCTGGCCGGTAGCCGATGTGCTCCCCATGTTTTGCAAGAGCGGGCAGCGCACTGGCGAGTGTCGCTTCACGTTCGAGAACCAGACGGTCATCGTCTACGTGCGCGCCGGCGAGATCGTTCTGGCGACGAGCCTGGATCCCGTCGACTACGCGAAGCTCGCCGAAGTAAATGTGTCGAGTGTCCCGCCGGACGCGCTCGCGCACGCACAGGCCGAGCAGCGCCGCTCGGGCAAGCCGGTGTTCGTAGCGCTTGCCGAGGCCGGGCGCCTACAAAGCGCGGATTTGTCGCACGCGCTGCGTCAGCAGAGCAAGCGCCTTCTCTTGCTCATCTGGCACAACGATCGGGGGTCCTTCACCTGGTGCGAGCGTCCGCTTCCGGCATACGTCGAGGCGTACGGAACGGACATCGCGGTCGCGCAGCTTACGCTCGAAGTCTTGAGGGTTCCGACGCCGCCGCAAACGGCCGACGACGGCGAAGACCTTCTTGCTTCCAAGTGGATGCGCCGCGAAGGCTTCAGCCGCGTGGTGCGTCGCTTCGAGCTTGCCGGCGACGAACGACGCGTTCTGGCGGCGGTCGATGGTAAGAGCACGGGACGACGCGTGGCGGAGGCGGCCGGCATCGAGCCTTTGCAAACTCTGGCAGTGCTCGACAGGCTCGCCCGCATCGGTCTCGTGCACGTGGCGGACTCCGCGTCTCGTAACGGGCCGTCCTCGCACTCGCGGCAGGTCCTCGTGGTGGACCCCGACGTTTCGGGATTTCACAAGCCGCTCGCCGAGCTTTTGCGACAGCGTTCAGAACCGCTTGGCGTCTTGTCTCTGGAGTCCGACACGGACTTGGTCGCCACAGTTGCCCGCGAGCGTCCTTGCCTGGTCATCTTGAACGCCACGGAGCGCGGAAGCGAGGCGGAGAAGTTCGTCCGCGCCATTCGCTCCCACGCGATGCTCTCGGAGACTCCCGTGGTCGCCCTTCTGGATGCCCCCAGCGCGACGGAGGGCACGGATTTGATGGCTGCTGGATTCGACGCGGTGCTGACGAAGCCGATCAGCTACGCGGATATCGAAAAAGTCTTGGCTGCTTGAAATGGAACTGTCTCGGAGGTTAGGCAAAAATGGACATACTCATCGTGGATGACGTCGAAACCGATCGCCAGCTCGTTGGCAAGGTCGTTTCCGACGCGGGGCACCGCCCCATCTATGCGACGGATGGCGAAGAAGCGATTGCCCGGGCGAAGCAGCTCCGACCCGGCCTCATCTTGCTCGACGTCGTAATGCCAAAGCTCAACGGCTTCAACGCATGCCGAAAGCTGAAGAACGACGCGGAGACGAGCAACATCCCCGTCGTCCTGGTCACGTCGAAAGGTACCGACAGCGACAAGTTCTGGGGAGTCAAACAGGGAGCAGACGCGCACATCGTCAAGCCGTTCACTCCGGACAGCCTGCTCGCCATGATTCGTCGCTATGCGGGCTGATCGTCCGAAAAGCACCGGATCGGGGAGCTCGGGGCACGAGTCCAAGGGCTCCAAGGGCTCCAAGGGCTCCAAGGGCTCCACCGGCAAAACCCACAGCACGACGGGCGCAGACATCTGCGCGTTTTGGCTCGACCAAAAGTGCTTTGGACTCGACGTCAGCCTGGTCGGCGAGGTGGTTCGCATCGAGCGCGTCACCGAAGTCCCGCTGGCTCCGGTGGAGGTTCTAGGTTTGTTCAACCTTCGCGGCATTCCCGTGCCAATCCTGGATCTGTCCCGCGTCCTCGGCATCGCCGGCAAGTCGGCGGTCGTCGACGCGTCCCGCGGCATCACCGCGCTCGTTCTCCGCCACGAGTCGCTGACGGCCGCGGTCATGATCGATCGCATGGAGCTCGTCTTGTCGGCGAACCGCGGAAAGTTCACGCCCGCCGATAGCGGCGCCGAAAACCCGGTCATCGCCGGGTTTTTGCAGGCCGCAGAAAGGGACGGGCTGATTCTCACCGTCTTGAACCCCGAAATGGTCACCGAGCGGCTCTATGCCATTCGAATGGCCGAACAAGATTCACGTTGATTGTAGCAATTTCCTCAAACTTCCAAGCGACCTGAGAGGGGCAGAATGTCCGACACGAGTATCCAGTTCCAAACCGCCGAAGCTAAAAAGTCGGTTTTTACGCTCATTTTCGCGGCCTCCATCGCGCTGATGAACCGGCTCACGTACGCCTGGAAGTTCGTCTTGATTGGCGTCTTGCTCGTGTTGCCGATCGGCTATGTCACGCAGGCCCAGTGGAGCGGCGCCACAGAGCAGCTGGACTTCAACGCGAAAGAAAGCATCGGCGTTGCGTACATCCATCCTTCGCGGCTCATGTTGGCGGCGATGGAGCGCTACCGCGTGTATGCCGTCGCGGTCGCGCAGGGGGATGCGTCCTTCAAAAAAGATATCGCGGACGCGGTCACCGAGGCTGACGCTCGTCAGGTGGATGTCGACCAGGCCGACAAGCTCTATGGCGACGATGAGACGCTGCGGACCACGGCGCGCTGGGGCGAGGTCAAGGCGCTCTGGGCCAAGGCGAAAACAGGGAAGTTCAAGGACGCGGAAGAGGCTGACACCGTGATCGGCGCCGCGACGTCGGCGATGTCCGACCTCATCCTCAACTACGCCGGTAACTACTCCAACCTCATCCTCGACCCCGACCTCGACAGCTACTGGCTTATGGACTTGTACATCATCAAGCTTCCATCGATGGGCGAGTTCGTTGCGCGCGCTGCGACGCAAGGGCTCGTCCCGCAAGTCGATACCGGCAAAGCGTTCGATCGGAACCTCGAGCTTGCCGGTCTCTACAAGCTCATCGCGAGCACGGTGTCCGACACCGAGAGCATCGACCTTGCGACGGCGTACAAGTACAATGAGGAGAAGGGTAACAAGATCCTCAAGAGCAAGATCCAAACTCCCTTCGAGGCGTTCAAGCAGCGTCTCAATAGCTACGCGGACCTCGAAAAATCGCTCTACATCGCAACGAAGACGACGCCGACGGCGGCCGACAACCACAACGCGGTGGTTCAAGCGATCGAGGCCATTCGTCAGAACCATGCGTTCTGGGACGCCGTCGAGCCTCAGCTCGATCAGCTTTGCCAGGCGCGTGTCGTTCGTTACGCCGGACAGCGTACTCGTGGCCTCATCGTCGCGATCTTCGCGGCGCTCGTTCTCAGCTACCTGTTCGCCGGCTTCTACTTCGCCGTGCGCGAATCCGTCGCGGGCCTTGCCCGCGCGACGAACCTCATGATCGAGGGCACCAACGAGCGCTTCGTGCTCGCAGCGCGGGACGAGGTCGGCGACGTCGCCAACCGGTTCAATCAGATCAACGGAGCGCTCCTCGAAGTTCGAGGGCTGAAAGAGCAAACGGAGCGCGACAATCGCGAGCTCCAGAACAACATCATGGAGCTCTTGCAGGTCGTGTCCAACGCTTCGGACGGCGATCTCACCGTTCGCGCGCACATCTCGGCCGGCGCGCTCGGAAACGTCGCCGACGCTTTCAACCAGCACCTCGAAGCTCTCCAAGGGCTCATCGGAGAAGTCTCCAAGCAGGTCGACCGAAACAGCAAGTCCGTTTCGGCCATCAGCAAGGCCTCCGAAGAAATGGCCGCCGGCGCTACTCGACAGACCAACGAGGTCGTGGCCACGCAGCGTCAGGTCGAGAGCATCACCCAGGAGATCGCGAAGGTCAGCGAGGTCGCCGAGACCGCTGCTGGCGCCGCCAAGCGCACCCAGGCCACCGCGAACGACGGCGCCAAGGCCGTCGAGAACGTCATCGGCGGTATGGGAACGCTCCGTACGAACGTGCAATCGGGCGCCAAGAAGATGAAAAACCTCGGCGACCGCAGCATGGAGATCACCAGCATCGTCGGTACGATCAGCCGAATCAGCGAGCAGACGAACATGCTCGCACTGAACGCCGCGATCGAGGCCGCCCGCGCGGGCGAGCACGGACGCGGATTCAGCGTCGTCGCCGAAGAAGTCCGAAAGCTCGCCGAGCGAACCGCCACGGCGACCCAGGACATCGACAAGCTGGTCAAGACCATCCACCAAGAGACGAACGAGACGGTCGAAGCCATCGATCAGCAGACGCAGATCGTGGAGCAGGAGTCGTCGCTCGTCGCGGAAGCAGGAGAATCGCTGACGCGTATTCGCCAAGTGTCTGCCGAATCTGCCGAGCTCGTCGGCACCATCACCAAGGTCGCCAAGGCGCAGGCCGAAGGCGCCAACACAGTGGCCAAGAGCATGGTCCAGGTCTCCGAGATTGCCCGCGCAACGCAACGCGGTGCGCAAGCCACTCTCGAGAGCACGACGGACCTGATCACGTCCTCGCAAAAGCTGACAGAAAGCATTCGCCGCTTCAAGATCGCGTGAAAACCCTGGGGACGCGCCTTCTTCCGGACGAGGAACCGACATGCCGCATTTCTCGATAGACGACGTAAAAGAGACACTGACAGCAGACGTCAATCGGTTCCTCGTCCACATCGAGAACTGCTCCATGAGCCTTCTCGACGCGCCTCAGCTGGTGCCCGAGCCCATCGGCGACGCGGAGGGACGTCCTTACTTCGAGCTCATCGGTGACGACAGCCACAACCTCGATGGGACGACCGGGCTCGTCGGAGCTCAATCGATCGCCGGGACCGCACGCCTCTTGGAGGACCTGGCGGGGCAAGGGCAGGCGGCGTGCGTTCAGATCGCGGAGCTCGCCGCGCGGGCGCGGATGATCGCGAGCATCTGCGCCGAGGGCGCCGAGGCGATGCGCGAAATGCTGCAGCTCGAGCTCGTGCACGACTCGGAGCGCGCTTTGGCTCGAGCTGACTTGTTCCGCACCCGCTCGATGGATGCGGTCAAAAAGGACAGCCAGCCCGCTCAGGGTCTTCCTGATGCCGTGCTCGCGCGCAACGGGACGGTGCCGCCGTTGGCTGCCTCACTGAGGCCGTCCAAGCTTCCGTCGATTGGGCCGGTGGGGCGCGATGAGGCCTCCATTCCCGAGATTCCGTCGGATGAGTTCGAGCTCGTCGACGACGGTGGTTGGGAGACACCGGAGGGAGCCTCGCCTTCGCAACCGTCCGCCAACGGTACCACCGGCGACGTGGTGACCGCGCACCCTGGCGCGACTCCCGAGGAGGTCGCCGAAGAGTTCAAGCTGTCTGCGCCCCCCGAGGTTGCGGAAGGCGAGAAAAAGGACGCGCCGCCCGTCTTCGAAGAGGAGATGCTCGCAGGCGACGACGAATTCTCCTTCGGAGGCCAGGACGCTGCTCCGGCGCGCGAAGAGCTGCTGGACATTTTCCACCAAGAGGCGCGCGAGACGCTCGTGGCGCTGCAAGGCCACCTGCAGACGCTCAACTCGAATCCGGACAATCTCGTCGCTGCACGCCACGTCGAGCGCATCTACCACACGCTGAAAGGCGCGGCCGCGACGGTTGGCGTCAGCGAGGTCGCCGAGCTGGCGGCCGAGCTCCAGCATCGCATGGAGCAGGTCCTCGACGGGGGCGTCCCCATCACGCATGAGTTTTTGATCGAGCTCGTCGAAGACACCAATCGCTTGCTCGCGGCTTCGGGGCTGGTCCCCATCGACTTGACCCCGGCATCGCCGCCCAAGAACAAGAAGAAGGCGGCCGCCGAGGAGATCGACACCAAGCAGGCCCGCTCCGCCTTCATGAAGGAGCTGGGCGAGACGAACAAGAGGCTCGAGGCTGCGCGCGCGGAGCTCCAGACGGCTGCCGACGAACGCCTGCCCGAGCTGCTCAACACCATCGGCCGAGCGTTCCACACGCTGAAGGGCACGGCCGTGCTCGTTGGCGAGGATCGCATATCGGTCGAGGCCGCTCGTCTGCAGACGATGATCGAATCCAACCCGAGCCGCCAAGAAGTGGAAGCAGAGCTCGCGGCCTGGCGTGAGACGACGCAGGGCACGGTTTCCACGCAGGCGGTGCGCTCAGCGCCGCTGGAGATGAAGCGGGAGCAGGTCGTCGTTCCGGACGAGCCCGAGCTCATCGAAGCGTTCCGGCAAGAATCGGTCGATGTTCTCGAGAACCTGGACAAGGCGATCGTGTCCCTCGAAGACACCGATCACCCCAAAGAAACGCTCGAAGTGCTCTTCCGTCTGTTCCACACGCTGAAGGGCGTCGTGAACACGATGGGTCTGAGCCCGACCGGCGCGGTACTGCACCGGGTCGAAGACTTCCTCGAGGAGCTGCGCGACGCGCCGATCCTGCCGCCCCTCCACGGCGTGACGACGTTCCTGTTGCGAGTTCAGGCCGACGTTCGGCGCAACATGAAGGAGGCCGAATCCGGCTACGTCAAGGTGTCCTTGCCCGAGGTCGAGGCACAGATTCGCAACGTCTTGCGAAGTGGGCGCACTCCCGGGGCGACGCAGGAGCACAGTCGCTCGGTGGAGATCTCGGAGGTGTCCGGTGCGCCGCTCGTGTCGAGTGGCCCGTCGGCCGAAGCGGCCGCTGCGAAAGGCGAGTCCGCGGGCTCGGTGGGCTCGGTGGACTCGGCGGGATCGGCGCCTGGAGACGCTCCCTTCTTGGCGGAAGGTGGGGACCGTGGCTTCATTCGTGTCGCGACCGACCGCCTCGACATGCTCATGAACCTGGCCGGCGAGCTCGTGGTGAGCCGCTCGCTGCTCTCGAGCCGCGTCACCGTCTTGCGCATGCTCCAAACGGAGCTGGGTCGGGGTCGCCGCAGGCTCGTGGAAGCCGT
>OBEQ010035320.1_pt1 | contig 11356 bp, 11 predicted proteins | sample 1670901 | NCBI WGS metagenome assembly OBEQ01 (sample SAMEA104232315, study PRJEB22302) | groundwater metagenome | biome: forest; feature: aquifer; material: groundwater | place: USA | collected 2011-08-07 | depth 5.4 m | reverse complement strand
GATTCCAGAAGCGTATTGATAAATCCTTTTTGGGTAAAAATGAAATAGATAATCAAAATAATAAGCATGAGATCTATCCAGTTTCCATGAAGAGATAATCTGTCAATTAGTTAATTTAGCATACCCACCCCTCAATTTTATCAAAATAGCTTCGAATTTGGTACAATGAATATATGAATCTATTAAGTTCCATACCTCCAGATCTCAAACAAAACTTATTCTATACAGTCTTCTTTATATTTTTGCATAATTTCTTAGCAATATTTTTTTCCTCAGGTGTTTTGGTATCAATAATATTGCTTCTAGTTAGACCATCTCGATGGAGTACTTTATTACTCCTAGGCTTTATCATCCTGCTTTTTGGCTTTGAATATAATAAACATATTGTTGAGCCTTTAAAAGAACAGACCTTGAATTCACTCATTACCATTCAAGAACACAATAAAGTGAGGCGAATAGTAAATCTCGTCCTAGTTAAAGCTTTGCCCCGTCTACTACCTTTATTAGGTGGATTTCTCGTTTTTCTTGGTATCGTGCTTAAAATTATGCCTCGAAGACAAAACATGCGAGAAAAAAATTGACAATACCATCTAACTTTGATAGAATTTTATGGCTCTTTGAGAAAAATGGAGTTTCTCTTAACTAAAAGCGCATGAACAGGTACCAGGCGGTACCTGTTGACGAGGAGAGGGGGGAGGTACCATTCGGCACCTCCTGATCGGACCCAGATATCAAACGGTACCTGGAGTATCAGCGGAAACCCTCAAGTTTTGATTGCAGACTTTAATGTTTATCTTAAACCCATAAGGAAACTTGTGGTTTAAAGGATACGCAAAGCAATTAACTCCTATTTTATTCTCACGAGCTACTTATAAATTGTTAGTTTGTTTTAGTCTTAACTAATGACTAAAACCTAACCACTAAACACTATTCTTATGTGTGGAATATTTGCTTATCTTGGACCTAAAAATAACGCCGGTGACATCGTGCTCGAAGGTTTGAAGTCGCTCGAATATCGTGGCTATGATTCATGGGGAGTGGTTGTAAAAAAACAAGATGATTCACTCTTTATTAAAAAACAAGTAGGCAAAATTGGCGAAGCGCAGTTACCAAAGTTAAGTGCAAAAGTCGCTATCGGTCATACTCGTTGGGCCACCCACGGTGGAGTTACTGAAAATAACGCTCATCCACATGTCGATTGTCTAAAAAAGATTGTCGTCGTGCATAATGGCATTTTTGAAAATTACGAATACTTTAAAAAGGAGCTAGAAAAAAATGGTCATAACTTTATTTCTGAGACTGATACAGAAGTTTTTTCTCACCTTCTTGAAGAACGATTAAAAAAAAGCTCGGACTATAGACAAACTATTTTAGATACATTCAAAGATGCGCAAGGTTTAAACGCACTTATCATCTTCATTCCTGAGGAAAATAAATTTTATGCAATAAAGAATGGCTCTCCTCTCGTTTTTGGAGTCAATGAAAAAACAAAAGAATACTTTCTTGCTTCTGACTACGCCGGGATCTTAACACATACAAATGAAGTGTATTTTCTCGAAGATAATGAACTTTTGACGATCGATACTTCGGGATACAAATTGTTTGATCTGTCAGGAGCGAATAAGAAATTTAAATTCCTTAAGTTGGATTATAAAATGGAGTCTCTAACTCTTGGGTCGTATCCGCATTACATGATCAAAGAGATCAATGAACAACCCAAAATATTATTAAATATCGCAAAAACGCAGAAACAACAGATAGAGCAACTTGCAGAAAAAGTTAAAGAAGCTTACGGAACATATCTCATCGGCTGTGGAACTGCATACTATGCGTGTCTTGCAGGGACTTATCTTTTTTCCAAAATTGCCAAAAGGCATATCAACGCAAGCTCAGGATCAGAATTTTCTTATCTTGAGGATTTTTTAAAGAAAACCAGCCTCATCATCGCTCTTTCTCAATCGGGTGAAACCATCGATCTCATATCTCCGCTCAAGAAAGCCAAAGAAAAAGGAACTAAAATAATTGCCATAACCAATGTACTTGGTTCCAGTTTGTATCGAATGGCTGATTACCGAATGCTTCTGCAGGCGGGTCCGGAAAAATGCGTGCTCGCAACAAAATCCTTCACCGCAAAAATTGCCATTTTACTCCTGCTTTCTTATGCATTAAATGGTGGTTATGACGAAGGATCTAAAGATTTGTTACGAGCTATATCTGAAATTGAAAAACTTATTAAATTAGAACAACTTAAGAAAATTGCAGCTAAACTGAGTGATGTTCAACACGTCTATATCTTAGGCAGAGGTTCATCCTACGCGACAGCTCTCGAGTCGGCATTAAAGATCAAGGAAGTCTCTTATATACATGCAGAAGGGTTTGCCGCCGGTGAATTAAAACACGGAGTCATAGCTCTCGTTGAAAAAGGAACACCAGTGATAGTTTATAATCCTGAAGATGAAACGTATGAAGATACCCAATCATCGGCCCATGAAGTGAAAGCTCGAGGAGCATATGTTATTGGTATCTCAAGTAAAAACAGTTCTGCTTTTGACGAATTCATCCAAGTTGAAAATTGTGGAGAAGCAACCATTATTCCAAACGTTGTAGTTGCTCAATTACTTGGTTATTATCTCGCTTTAGCCAAAGGTCTTGATCCTGACAAACCGCGTAATCTGGCAAAAAGTGTAACCGTAAAGTGAACTATTTTTTAACTGCGGTTAAAAAAAACTGCAAAAGTTTATTACTTGATTGTGCCGGATTTGTTGGATCATAAAGAAAAGTTTGCCAACCAAAATCTTCTGCAGCTTTTATATGACTTTTACTGTTTTCAACAAATAAAATCTGACTACCATTTACTCCCGCCTTCCTTTCAGCAAATTCAAATATGGCGGGATCAGGTTTCTTTAAACCAACAATACTAGAATCAACGGCGACATCCCAAGAAATACTAGGAATAATACCGCGCTTTTTGAGTTCCATAAACATATTGGGATACATATTGGTAAGCAGTCCAACTTTACAACTGTTTTTTATTTTTTCAATTACTGGCCAGATTGATGGATTTTTTTCGAAACGCTTAACAAATCCATCGACAAGAAAGGAATATTTTTTGTCTAGTTTTACTTTAAATTTTTCCTGAAGAAGAGGGAGCAAAGTTTCGACATCTCGACCCAAACATACTTCTTTTTCGTATCTGTCGAAGAAACTGTCGAACTCATCAAACTCGTCGGGTAAAATACCTAGTTCTTTTTTTAGTTGTTCCCATTTATTAGTTTCGGAAAAATCTAACTCAACCACACCTCCTAGATCAAAATATACAAATGAAATCATAGGTATTTTTAACTATACTAACTCTTTCTTCCTTATCCTTTTATGAAGTTTTTTTATGTAATCTCTTGGTTTAAAGTTAACTAAATAAAGAGTAATGAAAATATTAATTAGAACATACATAAATTTTAAAAAAGTTGGATGACCAAAGAATCCAAAGATATCAAAAGGTAAAAGGAGGATAGTTAGACCAATAACGAGATCCAAACCCCAATGTTTTTTCTTATACATTCCGACTGCTCCAATAATTTTTATCACTCCTAGAGCACACAAAAACAATATGATGTAATCTCTATGAGTAATAATAAAAGGTAGAATTTTTTCGAAGGTTGCAACTAAAAGATCATGCGGATCTTCTAGGAGTTCTTTGGTCTTATATTGCTGGTAGTAATCTATTAGTTTCTCTCTAAAAAAGAAAAGACTGAGTCCCAGAAATAATTCAATACATCCTGTAATAAGCTTATAGACAATAATGTAGCTTGAAACATGAAACTCCTTTTCGATATTTTGTTCTGTCATTTCGGTCATATTCTACATTTTACTTTATCCCCTTCATCGCTGACAAGATGACTTCATCTGCTCGTTTAACAAGGTAGTAAGGATCGGTATAAAGTCTTTTAGCTAAAAACGCATCATCACCATCTTTCATGTTTCGTAAAAAGGCTTTTTGCATTTCAAGAACTGATTTCTGCATAGAAATAAATTTTTTATCTTTTGAACTTTTAGTAGTCGTTATCTGATAATCGATCGTAAAACTTTTTCCTAATATCTTCTTTGCTAAAAAACTGACTCGATGAAGATGAACATCTGCACATACGAGTAAAATACGATTTAATAAAAGTGGTTTAAGAAAAAATATTTTTGAAAAATAAAGATTCCCAATCGTATCTTTTGATTTCTCCTCCACCAAGATATCTTTATCTCGTATACCTACTTTAAGTAAAATTATTTTCATTTCTTTTGCTTCAGTTGTGGGAACATGAATACCTTTTACATCCCATCCAATACTATATCTACCGGAAACTAATATTTTATTAGCTATACCTTTCTTGTAAAGTGAGGCAACAAAATGAAGACGAGATGCAATGATTGGGGGAACTTTGAAATCTTTTGTCAAACCATTACCCAAAGTCAGTACGACATCGTATATTTTCATTAAAAGATATTATTAGATCAATTCGGATAATGACACTTCTTGAAGTGCTAGTTAAATAGGACACATAAGTTATAATTTTTTACCTTTATCCTCAACATGTACGACTTCGAGATCTTTTGCATCATGTTCCCGTTTACTTCGTCCGGCCATACCTATTTCAAAATCACTTTTTTTATTGCCTACTTCTTCTTTTGAAACGTACATCATGATTCCCGGATAATCTCCGATGACTACCCAACCATTGATATCTGGAATTTTTGTCACTTCAAAATCTCCTGAAGGTGTACCAGGGATTACTTCTCCATGATCTTTAAGAATTTGGATCGCTTGTGCTGTAATATCTTTTTGCGGTTTTAATAACATTACGCAGGTACCGTTTTTGAATAACACCCAACTCATGGTATGATCGATAATTATTTTTTTATAGATATCTACCAAATTCATATTGACACCTCAAAAATATGATACCATAGATTGAGAATTAAATTTATTATCTATGGCAAAAAAGAAGCAAAATAAATTAATTAAATGGATTACTGTTGCTGTAATCGCCGTTGTATTACTTGCAGTAATTGTTTTATTAAAAAATAATGTTCTACAGCCCCAACAGCAAGAAACCGGATACAGCGTCTATCAAAGTCTCGTATTTGGATTCAGTATTGACTACCCAACTACTTGGGAAGTAAAACAAGATACCCAGGTTTTTGAAAATGGCGACGCGGTCGCTTTTAGAAAAACCGGGCCTGGCCAAAAGGTGCAAACAGAATTGACAGATGGCGCGCAAGTGGTTGTTTCACAACCTTTTAGCATTAATGTCGATCTTGCGGTGTGGGTAAAAGAGTCTTATCCAAACACATCTGTGTTCTCACAAAATACAATATCTGGTCGTACATACCAAAAAGTCTACACGTGCGATCTTGGATGTATGACATTTTATTACACGCTCATAAATGGTAAGGTCTATGGGGTAGCAACGTTTGCGGAAGGCCCAGATTCAGATAAAATGGTCTACGAAAATGCTATCGTGTATATGCTAAACTCCTTACAGTTTACAAACGCTACAGGTGAAGGGATGTCGAAAGAACAAGCAATTACAAAGGTAAAAGCACTTCCGGAAGTAATAGATTATCTCAAAAGAGTTCCCAACGGTCTTGTCCTGGTTAACGGGGAAGAAGATAGTTCATATATGATACAGGTTTATGAAGTCAAAGATGGACATACCGCAACGTTTAATTGGTATAGTGTCGATAAAACAACAGGTGAGGTAAAAAAACAATTCTAGAATAAATTTCTAAGAAATCTTACCTTGGGACTGTCCAGGGTCCGCAACCTTCACAATTACTATTCCCCGAAGAATTAGGAGTTGTTGGATTACTTGAGTTTTCTTCCTGCGCTGTCGGTTCTGGAGTATCGGAAATCGTTGGAGTGGGAGTAAGTGTCATTGTCGGTGTAGGAGTCAGAGTCATAGTAGGAGTCGGAGTTACGGAAATAGACGGTGTCGGTGTCGGCGACCCTGACGGAGCAATTGCCAGCACCATTTTTTTCCAGGCATCTGATATATAAAAAGAATTTCTAGGAGGAAGTGGTATCGGTTGTGCATACCACGTTGGATCAAGATCAAATGTATCAAATAGGCTACCTGCGTATCTAGGATCAGAAAGTGTTACTCGCACCCATGTATGTGAGGGAGAAAATATCTGCTCGCTTTTTATCCCATAGTCTTCTAGCGATTCCTGAAGGATAGTTGCCATATGTCTGCATACACCCGTATTTTCTGCTAAGCAGCTGGCCGGATTATTATCTGATGGCACTCCATATCGGGAGACCCTGCTTGTTATCTGTTCATAGATATCTTTAATTATCGCAAGTTCCGTCGCCTTATCACTTTTCAATTTATAGTTACCTGAAAATTGTTTTCCACCACCAAGCGCACGCCAAAATGCTCCTTTCCCGGACTCCTCATCAAGGTATTCTTTGGCAAACTTGATCAAGCTGATATCATTTTCATCTACAGGATCAGTATCGACCGAACTTCTGAGTCTTGCCGAATCTTCTATATCAAGTACATTCTTAGGGCCAATGGGGACAGGATAGAAGAAATTAGTCTCTTCTGTAGTTTGTCTAAATCTCCACTCGGATGGATCTCCCGCCAACGCCCTTTGCACCTCAGCAAATTTCTGGAGTGTATCCTGACTCTGGGCAAAAGCTGAATTTGAGAAAAATATTAAAAGCAAAAATATAATAATTATCTTTAATTTATTCATTTTGTGCATCCCTCCTTAAGTGAGTCAATTACATTGGAAAGCATTTTCTTTGCTTCTTTATCATCTTCCTTGGATGAGAAAACTGAAACTAGAAATCTATTTCTTTCCTGACTCATCCCATAATTTTTACTTCCATCAATAGCACCACTTTTATTTGCCGGCGTTTCATAAAAGTAAACTTCTCCCTCTTTTTTATAAGTTATTCGAAATTTCTTAAAAGTATCAATTATGTTTTTCTGGTCCTTAGAAACAGTTAGTAAACTATTACTTACAAATATTGCAATTCCATCCTTATCTTCGGACAAGATTTTATAGGGGGTGTCTATCTGAAATGAAAAACTACTATTGCCCGAGCAAACTAGTCCGCTATCCTTTTGGGCAAAAGCCTCAAATCCCTTTTGTTCCACTTTCTTATTTTCACTAACTTTTGGGACCTTATTCTGACTGGAATGACCGTAAAAAGATAGTAATAATCCCAAAACAGCAATCAAAATTGAAAAGACAGCGATGATCAATTTTTTTCTTTTGTCTGATTCTGCATCCGCTTTTGGTGCAAGTTGCATTTGCTGCCAAAGGAGCAGTACTGCCCCTATTTGGCAAAGAAGGACTAAGAATGCAATAATTGGAGCTATGTCATATAAAGTAAGTGTGAATGTCCCCGGTCTTACAATAAGCATCAAGACAAAAAGATCTAGCGTAGATAGGAATGTCAATACAGAAGCAATCTTTAAGTAGATATATTTTTTCCGCAAAAATAAGATAAGTGTGATGAAAAGCAGTATAAAAAATAAAATCGCAAGCAGATTCCCTCCCCGAGCGAGTCCAAATCCACTCCCACCAGCTAAAGATAGGGGGACCCAAGGTAAAAAGTAGAGAATGAATAAAGCAATCGTAAAACCTATATTTGCTTTTCGGAGATGTTCAAGCTTCTCTTTGGAAAAAGAGTAATAAAAAGATTTTAGGGCCCAAAAAGATATAAGTCCCCACCCTATCCAGAAAATGACAGCTTCCATGTACTTTTAGTATAAGCACTTCCAAAAACAAAACGCAAGAGTATTAATACGTTATATCTCCATTTCAACTGACTCAGTTGCAAAAATGGCCTAATAACAATCTAGTTCGGATAGTGACATTTTTTATATTTTTTACCGTTACCGCACCAAGAGGGAACGTTGTGGAAGGTTTTTTTTAACTTTCTCTTATTCTTATCTTATCGTCCTCAAGTACTATGAAACTATTCTTTATTTTATCGATATAATTTTTGAGCAATAATTCGACTACTTTTATTTTCTTTTCAACTTTTTCATTTGTAAATCTAAAATAGAATGATACCTGTATGTTTATGGTTACTTAAAAAGACTAGATCTCCAAAATCTTTGTCGTTTGTAAGTATAACTCTGTCTTCTGAAGCGGCTTTTGATAAAACTTTAACGTCAGAAACTGAAGGCGATACTTCAGCGATTGCAGTGACGTCATAATTTAATTTTCTCAAGCGAACAACTATTCTGAGTTCTAAACTTTCATCAGCTAAAAACTTAATAGGCTTTATAGCTATAAATTAATGTTATTTATCGAAAGGGTATATCTGTTCTTTTGCGATAAGTGAATGAGCATAACCTAAAACTTCTCTTATGTGACCTTTATTAAGGCGAGGATAATCTTTAAGAATTTCATTCACGTTAATATTTTGAGCCAGCTTTTTCAATATTAAATCCACAGGAATTCTTGTACCTTTAATTACAGGCTTGCCTACTAATATATTTGGGTCAGTTGCAATATATCTGCCATAAATTATTTTCATATTTTGATTATATCATAGTCAATTTGGGTAGTGGCATTTTTTGTATTTCTTACCTGATCCACACCAACATGGATCGTTGCGGCCAGGTTTTTTGGTCGACATACCAGGAGGAGTCACTCTGAATCCGACCTCTTCTGAATGTTGGTGTACATGCGGTTGGTTTTGTGCAGGTTGTTGCATGACTGGCTGTGGAGTTGGCAATGACTGTGGTTGAGGAGAAGCCTCTTGTTGTTTTTGGGCTTGAGTTAACCCGTTCAAATTTTCTTTCTGTAAATTTGCGCGGGTAAAAGGATCTACCCGTGAGGCTGATTTATAAATCATTGGTTGTTCTTTATGTTCGGGTTGTTCTGGTGGTGTTTCAGCAATTTCTACTTTAAATACTCTCCTCACTGCTTCAAAATTAATGCCTCCTAAAAATCTCTCAAACATTGAGTAAGCTTCATTTTTATACTCGACCAGCGGATCTAGTTGCGCATATCCACGCAGATTAATTCCTTCTCTCAAGTCTTCTATAGCCGTCAAGTGTTCTGTCCAATACTTATCAATTGTGGTGAGAAAAATTGCTCGTACCACTTCATTCCATAGATTTCTACCGATACTTTTTTCTCTTTTTTTGAATTCCTGTTCCATTTTAGTTTGTAAATGGTCGAGAAGCATTTCAGTTTGTTTACCTTTAACATATTTTTTAATATCGGCAAATTCAACGGGTAGTATCAGATTAAGTTCTTTGTGTAAATCCTTAACTTTTTCATCTGTGATAATCTCTTCGCTTCCAATAAGTGAATTAACAAGCGCAACAACTTCTTCATTAAAAATATCGAAAACTGTTGCTTGAAATTCTTGCGGTTTTTCTTCTGGCTGAAGGAGAATTTTTCGGCGTAGCGTATAAGTGATATCTCGCTGTTTATTGAGAACATCGTCATAGTCAACCAGATGTTTTCTGATATCAAAATTGAAGCCTTCGACTTTTACTTGAGCTTGCTCGATCGCCTTAGATACCATCGAGTGGGTAAGAGGCTGGTCTTCAGGAAACTTAAAAAATGTCATCAATTTAGAAATCTGTTCACCTCCGAAAATCCGCATCAAATCATCATCTAAAGCTACAAAGAAACGCGATACTCCCGGATCACCCTGCCTACCTGATCTTCCCCGCAACTGGTTGTCAATTCTACGAGATTCATGTCGTTCTGTTCCTAAAACATACAAGCCGCCCAGACTTACGACCTCATCATGACTCTTCTGCCACTCTTTGATTTTTTTCTCCCTTTCCCCTTTCCCCTTCACCTTTCCCCCTTTGTCTTCGCTTGGTTGTTCGCCTCCAAGTATTATATCTACTCCTCTACCTGCCATATTTGTTGCAACGGTTACCGCTCCTTTTTTTCCGGCGTTTGAGATGATCATTGCCTCTCTTTCGTGATTTTTGGCATTCAAAAGCTCATGGGGAATTCCTTTTTGCTGCAACAACCTTGCTAATAGTTCATTTTTTTCAATCGAGGTAGTACCGACTAAAACAGGTCTTCCATTCTTATAATTTTCAGCTATTTCTTCGACCACAGCGTTAAACTTACCTCTTTCAGTTTTATAAATCATATCTGCATGATCTTTTCGTACCATTGGCATGTGTGTGGGTATCATGAGAACGTCAGTCTTGTAGATTTTATGAAACTCCTCTGCTTCAGTAGCAGCGGTTCCTGTCATTCCCGCAAGTTTTTTATACATACGGAAGTAGTTCTGTAAAGACACGGTTGCTAATGTTTTGGATTCACGCTGGATAGTAACATTCTCTTTCGCCTCTATTGCTTGGTGAAGACCCTCAGAAAATCGCCTACCATAGAGCAAGCGTCCCGTAAACTCATCCACGATGATTACTTCTTCATCTTTAACAATATAATCTTTGTCAATTTTAAAAAGAGTAGTGGCCTTAAGAGATGCCTCCAAATGGAAAAGAGTGTCAAAATCCTTTTCATATATATTTGTCACTCCAAGCATCGACTCAATCTTTTTGATTCCATCCTCGGTTAGATTTGCAGTTCTCAATTTTTCATCAATGATGTAATCGGTTTTGTCATCCAACTTCTTTACCATTTGTGCATATTGGTAATATTTAGAAGTATTTTCTTCGTAGGGCGCAGAAATAATATGAGGTGTTCTAGCCTCATCGATAAGAATCGAGTCCGCTTCGTCGATCACAGCAAAATTAAATCCTCGTTGAACCAGATCTGAAGACTTTAATGCCATATTATCGCGGAGGTAGTCAAATCCGAATTCGCTGTTGATGCCATATGTTATATCTGCATCATAGGCTTCTTTGCGTGAGGTAGATTTCAGATGAATCAATCTCCAATCTTGAGCTTTATCATCGCTATACTTTGCGTCGTACAGAAATGATTGTTCAGATATGATGGCGGAAGTCGTCAGCCCTAAAAGGTGAAATACTCCACCCATCCAGCCCGCATCACGACGGGCAAGATAGTCATTGACGGTCACCAAATGTGCGCCTTTACCGCTCAACGCATTTAAATAAAGTGCTGTGATAGCTGATAATGTTTTACCTTCTCCAGTTTTTTGTTCGGCAATTTTTCCTTCATGCAGAGCAATTCCAGCGATGAGCTGTACGTCAAAATGTCTTTGACCCAATACACGTCTGGCTGCTTCTCTGACTAATGCATAGGACCAAGGAAGTATCTCATCGAGACTTTTTTGATTCGATGCAACAGATTCTTTGAGAGACTTTGTCTCTTTAAAGAAATCGCTTTCCTTTAGTTTTCTTGCTTTATCTTCGAGAACATTGATCTCGTCAACTTTTTT
>OBEQ010206385.1_pt1 | contig 11358 bp, 10 predicted proteins | sample 1670901 | NCBI WGS metagenome assembly OBEQ01 (sample SAMEA104232315, study PRJEB22302) | groundwater metagenome | biome: forest; feature: aquifer; material: groundwater | place: USA | collected 2011-08-07 | depth 5.4 m | reverse complement strand
GCTCCCGGCAAACCGGACGGGCGGGTCCAGACACCCGCCCGCCGCGAACGCACGCGGCACCGTCGGCAGCGAGTTGAATGAGCTCATCGGCATCAGCAAGGTCAACAGGACCGAAGCGAACAGCGCACCGTAGACGACCGGCACCGCAATGCCCTTCCACGCCACGACGACCGCGTTCGCGATTAAAATCAGCACCAGAATTGCGGTGATCGTGAGCGCATTGACCAGCCACGTCGCGCCGAAGAGCAGCGTCATCTTGCTGATGTTCTGGAATTCGAGCAAGAGGAACGCGGCGCCGAGGAAGAAAAAATGCCAATCGATCTGATCGCGGCCCGGCATCAACAGCCGGCGAAACCCGACAAACACAAGCAGCAACACGATCGACACCAACACGTGCAGCGGCGGGACGTGCGGCGTTTTGAGATAGAGATACGGCCAATCATCGGACGTTAACCGAACCGGATGGCCCGCCATCGTCGGCAGGCGGTGCGCCTCAACGAACTTTGACAGCGTCGGGTCAGCATCGACCGTGGGTTTCAGCTCAGTGATGTTAATGCCGTCGACGAACATTTCCCCGCCCAAGCCGAGCGCGGGGTGGAGGCGGTTCTCGAACACATACGGCTCGTGTGCGAAGGTCTGCGCCAGCAGCGCGGCGAGGCGCTCGCGCACCCAAACCCGCGGCGTCTCGAACGTGATCACCACGACACCGCCGGGTGCAAGCAGCGCGCGCACTTCGCGCAAGCTTTCTTGTGTGTACACGTAGTGGTCGATGCGCGTGTTGGTCAGCGCGGAGCCGAGCGTGTGGGAATCGAGCAGGCCGAAGACGATCAAGTCGTAGCGCCGCGTGGCGTGTTTGAAAAACGAACGCGCATCATCGATGACGATGTCCACGCGCGGGTCCGCGTAGGGCCGCTCGGGGTGCCATCGGCTCGCAAGACGGTAGATACCCGGGTCGATCTCGACCGCCGTGACGTGGGTGGCACCGTTGCGCAGCGCCGCCGCCACGTCGTTGCCGCTCCCGGCGCCGACGACGAGCACGTCCTTCGCGTCCGGCTTGAATCGATAGGGAATGTCGTACGGGCCGTACGGCCGCAGCTGCTTGACCTGCGGATCGGCGATCTGATCGACGGCGGCATCCGACAGATCCATGAGCAGCATGGAGTTGACGTCGTTGACGCTGATCGTGTAGCGGCGCGTCGGAGAGTTGGTGATGGGCGTTACCTGCAGCCGTTGATACGGCGACCACACGGTCAGCTGCCCGACGGCGATCGGGTACAGCGCCATGAGGAGCAAGGCGACGACGGTTCCGGCGAGCCACCGAAAGTTGGCAGCGTCCCACAGCATCAGCGGCACGAGGCACGCGATGGTGAGCGCGAACCACACCCACGGCGGCAGGTACGTGAAGGCGAGCGCACTGAAGGTCCACATGCCCACGATGCCCGCCGCGACGTTGATGGAATACGCGCCGAGCCGGTTGCGGGATGCGCTGAAGAGCTGCCCGAGCAACTGCCCCAGTGGAAACAGCGTCATCACGACGCAGGCAAATACCATGCCGGTCGCGACGAGTCCGGCGGCGATTTGCAGGAACCCCGCGTGCCGCTGGCTTGAGAACCACGCGACCTCATCAGACAACGCGCTCAGCGGCATCAGCGTGTTCTTGAAGAGCTGGCTGGTGCCCATCAACAGCAGCAGCGCCAGGCCCGTGAGCGTCAGCGCCGGGCGCACCGGGCGCGCAGCGTAGTAGCAGCCGAGACCGACGCCGAGAAAGCACGCCAGCAAAATGAGATTATTGATGTACGCGAAGATCCGGATCTCCGTCGAGATCCAGCGGATGAGTGCCAGCTCGAGAAAGAGGATCAGGAAGCTGACGATGAAGAGCTTCGCGGTGTGCGACGGAGATTTCGGCACGTTAGGCGCGGCCGATGCCATGCGATTCGCGGCTCATTTCGTTGCGGGGGCGAGTCGATCGAGGATCAAGCGAAACGGAAACCACAGCTGGGCCGCGAACGCGCCGACGGGTGCCAGCCCTTTGAGGCCCTGCTCGAGCGGGAACCGGTCGTCGAGCACCCCGGTATCGGGATATTCGTCGTAGTTCGCGTAGAGCGTGCCGAACATCCGGTCCCAGATGGTGAAGATCACGCCGAAGTTTCTGTCGCCGTGTTGCGGTTCGAGCGAGTGGTGGACGCGATGCGACTGCGGAGTGACCATGATGTACTTCAATGGGCCGTAGCGTAGTTCGTACGCAAATTGGCGTGATAGACGCGCATGTACCACATCGTCAGTACGGGAATCCAGAACACACCTGGCAGGTTCACGTGCAGGACGAACATCGGCAAGCAAATAATGGCCTGAGCAATCAGATACTCAACCATGTGGATGCGGCCGTCCGCGAACAGATTCATCTCGCGTTGGGAATGATGGATCATGTGGAAGTACCAGAAGATTTCGACGCGGTGGCGGATGACGTGATGCAGATAATTCAGGAAATCGTATATCACGAATGAAAAGACCACACGCTCGGCCATGGGCCAAAGATCGACGGCGCCGACGGTGAAGAATCCCAGGTAGCGGGTATAGAGGCTTTGGAGCACGCCGAGATACAGCGGAAACAGCGTCAGGCGAAACGCGAGGTCGATGGTAAACCAGGCGAAGTCCTGCCAAACGCCCGATGAGATCGGTTGCTGCTGTTGCTTCGCGGGAATGATCCGCTCGAGCAGAAACACCGCGGCGACGAGGAGCCAGTTCACGGGGTTGAGATAGGCTTCCTCCGCCATCCAGACCAGCCGTCGCACGGGCGTGGGAGCCAGCGCCTTGTAGGCGTCCTTCACCACGCCGACCAGCGCGACCATGGGATGAATAGCGCCAGTGTGGTCAGGCCGCACGCGACGACCGCGCAGCCGATCCATGCCAGCAGCACGGCGGCCGGCCGACCGCGGCGCGCCCGCCGAACGGGAGAGGCGAGCATGCAGCGATTGTAATCGATCGACGGAGAATTTTCGAGCCCGACGTGGAGCGACGTGACAGCCCGCTCATGTCCCCGACCGTTCTTCCGCTGGCGGCTTCGGCACGCCGACCGTAATCGGGCCGGCCATGACCACGGAGTTCGGCACGACCTGCTTGCGCGTATCGGCCAGTTTCAGCACCGTGTGGAAGATTTGGATCTCGGTCACGATGCCCTTGGTGCCCGCCGCCTCGATCTGGTCGCCGATGCGGAACGGATGGAAGACGACGATGAGCACGCCGGAGGCAAAGTTCGACAGGGAGCCTTGCAGCGCCAACCCGATCGCGAGCCCCGCCGCGCCGACCAGCGCCACGAACGACGCCGTCTGCAAGCCGAGCTGTGCGAGCGCGGCGACGGTGATGAAGACCAGCAGCGCGCAGTAGACGAGGTTCTTCACGAACGTTGCGAGCGTCGGCTCGACGTTCGTCCGCGTCATCGATTGATCGAGCACGCGCGAAAGGATTTTCGCGGCGAACTTCCCGACGATGAAAATCGCCAGCGCCGCCGCCAGTCGCAGGCCGTACACGGTCAGATACTGCTGCGCGGTGACGACTGCACCATCAAGACGTTGGGGATCCATGCTTCACTCCTCTCTGCGGCGACGCAGCGGTCGCCCGACGACCCAGTGTGCCGCATTGTAGTACAGCCCGGCGCGTCGGCAATAGCCCGCACCCTACCGTTGCGCGGCCTGCCTGACCGCGCTGACCACGGGGCGTAGCTCGCTGAAGAATCGCGCACGCGAAAAGTACTCGCAGACCCGTGCCCGACCGGCAAGGCCCATCCGCCTCGCGAGGCCGCGGTCCGCGACGAGCTGCCGGATGTGCGCCGCCAGCCGCTCCTGGCCGTTCTCGCCCGGCGGATACAGCAGGCCAGTCACCCCATCAACGACGATCTCCGGCGTCCCGCCGATGTCGGTGCCCAACACCGGGAGACGGAATGCCATCGCTTCGGTTGTCACCCGGCCGAAATTCTCGCCGGGGCCCTGCGAGTTCATCACATACACGTCGCTGGCCGCGTAGAACGGCCACAAATTCTCGGTGACGCGGCACACGCGCAGCCGATCACCGGTCGCGCGGCGCTGGATGGGAGTCAGTCGTCGAAGGAACGTCCCCCGATCACGGTCGGTGAATCCGACGAGGAGGGCTTTGATCGGCAACATCGGGGTCTGCTCCAACAAACGGCCGATGGTGCGCACGAACAAGTCCTGGCCTTTGATGGCCGAATAATACGCGAACAGTGCTGCGACCACGTCGTTCCGTCCGACGCCAAGCCGTGCCCGAATGGCATTGCGGGATTGCGGCGCCGAGGGCAGGCCAAGCCGCCGCCACAGCGTCGAGCGGTCAAACGTGAAATGCGTGCGGTCCGCCGCCGCGATGAACTCGTCGCTGACACTCAGGTGGATGACACGATGCAACGGCGGCAGCCGCAGGCCCGCCGACTGCCATCGCTCAAGCGACGCGCGCGAGTCGAACAGCATCGCCGCGACGCGATCGCTCGATTCCATGCCGCCTCTGTATCGGTCCGTGTCGATCTCATGGATCCACCAGATCAGCCGCCGACCGATCGCCGCATCATGAGCGAGCGCATCGCGGACCCAATGTTTTGCCACGGCCGTGTTCGCGAGGATCAGGTCCGCGCGCGAGGCTTCTTTGAAGGATGCGTCGAGGGAGCACAGGCGAACGCCGTGGCGCAGCGCCAACCGCTCGCAATGGAGTCGCGCATGTAAGTTGACCAGGCTCACCGACGCGCCACAGCGAACCATCTCGCCGCCCAGTTCGGTCAGAAACAACGGACTGCCGCTGATGTCGAGCTGGTGGGAGACCAAGAGGACGCGGGCGCCGCGAAGCTCCGCAAAGCCCATCAGGGGAACACGACTCGCCGCGGGGTGTTGATCGGTCACGTCGTGTATCGCGCACGCCACGCCCGCGCTTCAATCGCCCCCGGACTCGGATCATCCTCATCGAGGTCGCGTTGGCCGGTCATTGCGTACATCCAGCCGCCATGGTAGGCGGCGAGTGTCGTCTTGACGCGATACGGGAGCCGGCCGACGAGGGTCCATGTCCGGCTGCGCGTATCGAAACGCTGGATCACGTCGGTGAGCGTCATGGCATACGTACGCGGATCCTGATGAATATATCCGCCCAGGAGCAGGACTTGCTCGCCAAGCACGATCACCGAAGATTCGGTATGCGAGGTGGGGATTGGCATGTCCGGCAATCGCTGCCACTGCTGTGCGTTCGGCTCGAGCAGATAACAATCGCCGTACACCGTTTCCAGCGTTTCGTGGCTGCACGTAAAGAGCGGATCGCCGGGGATTGGCTTAAAGTCGCCCTCCTGCCCGCCGAGCAAATACAACCGGTCGCCCACGACGGCACTCGATCGATGCCCGCCGCCGCGCGGCGCGGGTATCTCATTGCGCCACGCGTTGTCGTGCGCCCGACCTGCGTCGACCGCGATACTCCAATGTTCGGTCGCTGGTGTGATGCGATCCGGTTGCGCGCCGCCAAGCGCGTGCAAGCGGCCGCGCCACAGTCGCAGGGCGGGCGCGTATCGCGGCTCGGGAAGCGGCGGCAGCGGCAGCCATTCTCCCGTCGTCACGTCCAGCGAGTACCCGGTTGCGACGGCCGGGCTGCAGCGTGGGCCGTACTGCCCGGCAACGAAATACGCGAACCGCTCACCGTCGGTCGCCACACCGTGATGATGGTGCGCCATCGCCGCAGGCATGTCCCAGCGCGCGACCCAGCGGCACGTCGGTAGGTCCAAGACGTCGATGCACGATGTCACGTGATCCAAGTCGAGGTACCCACCGATGACGTAGAACCGTTCGCGGATCTGGACGGCCGAGGCATCATAGCGGGGCATCGGCGACGGGCTGATCGGCTGCCAGTCCAAAGGCGAGGTTGCGCGCGCACGATACGCGTCCAGGATCTGCCGCGTTTCGCGATCGAAGACATATCGACGGCCCCAAGCGGAGGTCATCAGCCACCGCTTGCCCATGCGTTTGATCCTAACCCTGAGCCCGTTTATCCGTCGGGTACCATCGGTGCGAGGCATGTGGTCAGCCGCAGTGTAACGAACCCTACCAGAAGACGCTACTGGGACGTAGCAATCCCGAAGGAAGATGCATGTGGACGCACCGGACGCTTCGTCGTGCGTGGCTACCGCGTGGGACGGCTCTCGAGAGAGCGCACGGCGAGGCCATCGGCCGTGAGCACGTCATAGGGGATGGCGACGAAAAACGGGATGATACTGATCACGTTTTCGGTTCCATAGTGCACAAAGATGACGGCATCCGCGCCGACTTGGCGGGCTTTCGCGCGCATGCGTTGGTTGAGCTGGTCGTATCCGAGCCGTGAGATGCCGCTGACGTGAATGACGCCGATCTCCTCGTACGGGCGATCGAGGTCGCCGACGCTGAAGACCACGGGCGCGTCCGCTTCCTTAGCCGCGTACGAGGTGCCGGCGTTGAGCTGGATGAAATCTTGCCGGGCCATCGCGCAGCCGGTCAGCCAGCTTGCGATCAGCGCGAGGCCAAGTCTCCGCCCTGGACGATCAATCATCATGGCTCCCTTCTCCGCCATGTCTCCCGCTCCGGCCGATGGCGTGGCCCACGAAACTGCCGCCCTCGTCACCAAGGTGCAGATTGCCGTCGCTGCCGGCGGGCACGATCGACGCGACCGGACTCGGGCCGAGCACCGGGTTGCCGCCGCCCATCGACGGCGAACCGCCGCTGTGCACGACCGCGGACGCCGTCGAGCCGGATGCCGCACCACTCGAACCGCTCGAGCCTCCGGTGTGGATCGCCGGCAAGCCGATGGCGCCTGCAAATGCCGGCGTCGCGCTCACGATAGACGCAGCCGCTGCGGACTCCGAGCTCCCCCCGCGAATGACCCCGGTCGCCCTGACCGCGGCGGCCGTCGTGACCGTTCGGCTGCGACGGAACGTGTCGCTCTCCTGGTAGCCGTCGGCGGGCGCGCCCTGACGAATGATCGACTTGGGCAGCTCGGGTTTCTTCGTCGCCAGACGCTGATCACGCGCCGAGGAAGTTGCTGTCTGCGCCGCGCCGGCCCAGGCCAGGCACGCCACAATCACAATCGCTGACATGTTGCTGGAACGATCCATCACACGCCTCGCTGCTCTACGGTTATATCGATAGTCAGCATAACAGACAGCCGGCAGCGTCGGCCGCTTTTTGCGGATCAGTGGCACAGGGGGTAGCGCGACGTAGCCCGAAGGCGCCGTGACATCGCGCAGAATGCGGGAGCGACTAGAGCTTGGCGGGGCGGAACAGTGGGGCCGGGCTTCTCTTCGCGTCCGAGAGATCGTCCGGGTCGTGCTCGGCGGTTTCCATCTGCCGATACCGCCGCAACGATTTCGGCGGATTCGAGAACGGTTCCGGAACGATTGGATGTTCTGAGATCGACGACGCGCCGGTCGTCTTGGAGGAGATCGGTGCCGGGTTGATTGAATCCGCTGCGGGAGCACCGGAGGCGAGCGGCTCCATCGATGCCGGTGTGCCGCTCACGGGCAGCGAGGGAGCCGGCGTCGCCGGCGTGCCCGAGGCGCCACTGGGTCGCTGCGGCGAATGGAATGCCGGAACCCGAGCGCGCCGCGCAGGCCAGGCGTCCTTCACATTCGCCGGCACATCAGCGCGCAAGGGAGACCGCGGAAACCCTGACTCGAACGACCAGCTCGTCATGGCCCCGGTCAGCTCGATGAGTGCGGTGGTCGAGCTTGGCGAATGTGCGGCTCGGTCGCGTCCCGGCACATCGACGCGCCGGGGGACAGGAGGAAATACGGGACCGGGAAACCACGTGACCGATCCGAGCGCCCTCGACGGTGTTGAGAATCGAACCCTGGCTTTGTGCGCGGCACGGCGCTCGACCGCGAGCTCCATGCTCCACGGCTGACGACCGGTCGCGTCGCCACGCCACGATGGGGGACGAAGAAATCCGCTGTCATGGAACCAACTCGTCATGGCTGACGTCAATGCGACCATCGCGGGTGAGGTGCGTGCCCTCGGCGCCGGTTGGTTTCCGGCCGCATCGACGCGACGCGGCGCCCGAAGAAATGCGGGGCCGGCGAACCACGTCGTCGCCGGCGCGATGCGAGCGGGCGCCGAGAAAGCCGGCGGTTCCGGCAGCACCTGCACCACAGGCTGCGCAACAATCGGCGCATGGCTTGCTGCTGCGGGACTGTCCGCGATCGTCGCGATCCGTGGCGCGCGCGGAAAACGCTCGCCGATCGACCAGCTCGTGCCGGCGGACAGCCCCGCGGCTGCGGCAAGACGAGCCGGGAGCATCACGGGACCGCTGACGATCGGTGCATTCGCGCGAAACGGCGCGCGTGGAAACCCATCGTCGACCACGAATGACGCGAGCGCTGGTCCGGGCTGCGCGGTCGCATCCACCGGGGTCGGCTGACTCGCCACGGTGAGTGCGTCACTCGGCACGCCGACCACGTCGGCACGAGGCGCCGGCTGCTCGGCAACGCTGGCCACCACACGGGGAACAACCAGTAGCTGCGTCCGCTGCTGGCGGATCGAGAAATAGACCATCGTCATGAGCAGGGCGACGCCGCCAACGGTCATCGTGCCGACGAACCGCCGGTGCGGAGCGCGAACGACTTCGCCGACGGGCTCCCGTAACGCGGGCGCCGTCTCAGGCACAGTAATAATAGGAAGCGGCTCGGGTTGCGGGTGTTCGAGGAGCGCAACGGGTGGGGCGGACGGTTCGACTGTTTCAACCGGCGAGATGGGCGCCGGAGGCGGCTCCGGCTTGGTGGCGGTCGCGACTCGCGCGCGCACGGCGCGCTGTCGGCGAGCTTCGTCAGCCCTGGCTTCTTGCTTGAGCGTCTTGCTCATGCCCTCTCTTGGGGAAGATGTCGAAGCCGAAGATGGTTGATGCCTCTATCGTAATCGTGGATCGCACACCAAGCAAGAACAGAAATTGTCGATCGGCTTCGCGAGTCTCCCACACAACGCCACCGTGAGCAGGCGGCAAACCGTCTCGACGGGATCAGGACAGCGCTCGGGTCAGGAGGAACGCGATGGCGGCCGCGAGACCGCCGACGACGGAGGTTTGCAGCGCGCTGCGCAGCGGATTCGCACCCGTCATGAAGCCTTTCAGGTAGCCGAACCCCACCAACGCCACGAGCGTCACGCACACGGAGACGATGAGCGCGGTCCGCGTCTCGGCCACGAACATATAAGGAAGCAGCGGAATGAGGCCGCCCGCGACATACGATCCGCCGATCGTCGCGGCACTGACCAACGCGCGCTTCGGGTCCGGCTTCTCCAGCCCCAGCTCGAAGCGCATCATGAAATCGATCCAGTCGTCGCGGCGCCGGCACAGCGACGCGGTCACCGATGCGCTCTCTTCCGCGCTGAGCCCGTACGACCGGAACACCTCGCGCACTTCGGCGATTTCGATGTCGGGGACTTCCTCGACTTCGCGCTCTTCGCGTTTTCGCTCGCTGTCGTAATGCTCGACCTCGCTCTTCGCCGCGAGGTAGCCGCCCAAGCCCATCGAAATCGAGCCCGCCGCGATCTCGGCGAGGCCCGCCATCACCACGATGCGCGACGCAGCCACCGCGCCGGAGAGCCCGGCCGCGAGCGCGAACGGCACCGTGAGGCCATCAGCCATGCCGAGGATGACATCGCGGACCGACGCGGTGTTCGTAAAATGCGCTTCGACATGGCGAGGTGGCGGAGGCATGGCGTGATTGTATCACAGGCCGCGGGCGACGCGGAATCATGATGCGGCATGTTGCATGAACCTTTCGTCATCTAAAATTCATGTCGCTGTGAGCTGGCTGCCGTATTCTGACCCCACACAGGAGGTGACGCCATGCACGTGCCGAGCGAACGAGCATCCGAGCTGGGGCTTGCCGAAGAGGGGCGCAAGGCAGTCGTCGACGAGTTGAGCAAATTGCTCGCCGACACCGCGGTCCTGACGCTGAAGACGCAGAACTACCACTGGAACGTGACGGGATGGTTGTTTTACAGCCTTCATAAACTGACCGAGCAGCAGTACGAGGAGCAAGCGGAGGCGATGGACACGATCGCCGAGCGGATCCGCGCGCTGGGCGGCCACGCGCCGGCGACGTATATCGCGTTTAACCGGATGGCGGCCATCACCGAGGACGAGACGATCCCACCGGCGGAAGAGATGGTCAACCAGCTGCTGCAGGATCATGACACGCTGATCCGCAACGCGCGCCGCTCCGGAAAAATCGCCGAGGAGCACGACGACCAAGGGTCGCAGGATTTGCTGGCCGAACGGATGACCGCGCACGAGAAACACGCGTGGATGCTGCGCAGCTTGCTCGACGGCAACGGCGACCGACGCGCACGGGGATAGGCGCCGGTTACAGTACCGTCGCGGATTTGTGGAACTGCGCCGCGTAGGCTTCCGCAACGCGGCGTGCCGCTGCCCGGCCCTCGTCGCCGCGCACCAGCGTGACGACCGATCCGCCGAAGCCGCCGCCCGTCAGCCGAGCGCCGATCATGGCGGGCTCCCGCCATGCGCGCTGCACAATCGCGTCGATTTCGGGAATGGAAACCTCGTAGTCATCGCGCATGGACAGGTGCGACTCGCGGAATAGGCGTCCGACCTCGGCGAGATCGTCGCGACGCAGCGCCTCGACCGTTTGGCGGACGCGATAGTGCTCGGTGATCACGTGGCGGGCGCGACGTCGAAGCGGCTCGGGCAGTTCGGCCAGTCGCGGCAGCTCGTCGAGCGTGAGATCCGTGAGGTACGCCACGCCCAGGGCCGATGCGGCCTGCTCGCACTCGCGGCGGCGCGCGTTGTAGCCGCCTGTGGCGTGCCGATGCGCGATCCCGGAATTGATGACCGCGACGACGCACGACGCCGGCAACTCCACGCGCTCGTGTCGCAGCGACCGCGTATCCAGGAACAGCGCGGCACGATCGTCGGCCAGGCTGCACGCCATCTGGTCGAGAATGCCGACTTTAGCACCCACGAAATTGTTCTCCGCCCGGTGCGCCAACAAGGCAAGCGTCACGTCGTCGAGCTGCAAATTGAGCAGGCCGCGTAGCCCGCGCAGCACCGCGACTTCCAGCGCCGCGCTCGACGACAAGCCGCTGCCAAGCGGCACCTCGCTCGTGATGCGCAGATCGAAGCCTCGCAGCGCGAATCGCTCCTCGCTGAGCACGTGCGTCAACCCTTGCACGTAGTCGAGCCAGTCTCGTCGACGCGCTTCGCAACCAAGCTGATACGAGCTGCCGCGGTCGCTGCCCCGCTGCGCGCTCCACACGCGCACAGCCTCGTCATCTCGCGCGGCCAGCTCCACGTGGGTGCGCTGCGCGATCGCCATCGGCAGCACCTTGATCGCCG
>OBEQ012594949.1_pt1 | contig 11360 bp, 10 predicted proteins | sample 1670901 | NCBI WGS metagenome assembly OBEQ01 (sample SAMEA104232315, study PRJEB22302) | groundwater metagenome | biome: forest; feature: aquifer; material: groundwater | place: USA | collected 2011-08-07 | depth 5.4 m | reverse complement strand
CTTGCAAACAAAAAAGGAATGGATGCCATCCTAAACAGGCTTGGAGAGCACATCACAACAAAAAACCAAGTCGAAAATACAGTAAAAGAATACCTCCTTCTTGTTTCTAACCTGAGAAAATACAAGGTCGAAGGTGGTATATCTATTAAACCAACACAACTTGGTTTGTCACGAAACAAGAAAGAGTGCTTAAAAAACTATGAAATCATAATTGAGAGGGCTGCCTTGTCGCAGTCATTTGTATGGATTGACATGGAGTCATCTGAACACACTGATGATACCATTGGAATCTATTTTGATTTGTTTGATAAATATGAAAGACTTGGTCTTGCAATACAGGCAAACCTTAGACGTTCAAGGGGAGACTTGATGAGACTGATTGAAAAAGGAGCAAAGATACGTCTTGTCAAAGGAGCGTACAGAGAAAAAAAGGAAGTTGCATTTCAATCCAAAACAGATGTTGATGAAAACTATAGAAACTTGATGGAAATGCTTTTTGTAAAAGGAAATGAGTTTGGTATCGCAACGCACGACTCGGTTTTAATTGAAAAGGCGATCAAACTTTCAAAGGCATATGAAAAAAAATTTGAATTTCAAATGCTTAAAGGAATTCGTGACGAGCTAAAGCCAGATCTTTTGAAAAAAGGATTTTCTGTTTCTGAATATATTCCATATGGAACAAACTGGCTTCCTTATTCTATCCGACGACTAAAAGAAAGAAAGCGTAACATCTTGCTTTTGGGAAGTTCTTTTATTCACTCACATCGAGTCTGAGTCTGTTCTCGCATAAACTGAAGCAAGTAATATGCTCCACCAGCTCCCTTGCCTGAAATTCCAGAATTTTTCCAGCCAACAAATGGTTGTGCGCCAACTAATGCACCAGTGGTTGCACTTGCTGCTCTGTTTGCATATGTGACCCCGGCTTCAATTTTGTTAAAAAACATCTCAATTTGGTTTTTGTCTTGGCTAAATATTCCAGCCGTTAATCCATAGTTTGACTTGTTTGCTAGTTTGATTGCCTCATCAAAACTATCCACCTCTGAGACACAAACAAAAGGCAAAAACAATTCTTCTTTTACAAGTTCATGTTCTTGTGGCAAACCAGTAACAATTGTTGGCTGAACATAGTACCCATTCTGATGTTCAGAATCTTTTAGAACTGAACCTCCATAAATTATTTTTCCATCTTTTTTGGCAACATCAGCTGCTTTTTCAAATTTTTTTACTGCGGAATCATTAATTATTGGTCCCAAAAAAACATCCTTTTGCCAAGGATATCCGATCTTTAGCGATTTTGTTTTTGCAACAAGCTTTTCCATAAATTGATTTGCGATATTTTTTTGAACATAAACTCTGGAACACGCACTACACTTTTGTCCTCCATATCCAAATGCGGCTCGCATAACTCCTTCTGCCGCCTTTTCAATATCGGCTGACTCTGTAACTATGACAGGATTTTTTCCGCCCATCTCTGAAATAAATGGACGCGGATTTTTTTCAATAAAAGTTTGAAATCCTGACATTCCGACTTCTTTAGATCCAGTAAATGCAATTCCATCAACAAGTGGACTTTCAAGTATTGTTTTTCCGACAACACTTCCAGAACCTGTGACAAAATTTAGCGCAGCAGGAGGAATCTTCTGATAGATGGATTCTACAAACTTGTATGCTGAAAGTGGAGTATCGCTTGCTGGCTTGAGCACAGTGGTATTGCCTGTAAGAAGAGCACCTGTGGTCATTCCTATTGCTATTGCAGAAGGATAATTGAACGGAGAAATGATGCCCCATACACCATACGGCCTGAGTACACTACGGGTCTTTTCGTTTGGATTTGCACTCTTTGTCTCTTTAGAATAGCCTTCGTTTGCCTCAAGCTGCTCTGAATAGAACCTTAGAAAATCAATTGCCTCATCTATGTCGCCCATTGATTCCAATCTGCTTTTTCCATTTTCAAAAGCCATTATAGCAGAAAGTGTAAATTTTTGGGAAGAAAAATCATCAGCTACTTCTCTGAATATCTGAATTCTTTTTTGATATGGGGTCATACTCCACTTTGAAAATGCGTCCTTTGCTGATTCAATAGCACGTAAGGTGTCTTCTTTTGTAGCCATTGGGAAATTTGCAATTATAATATTTCTGTCAGCAGGAGATCTTACCTGAAATTGATTTTCAGAATAGATCTCTTTACCACCTATTATCATTGGGTATTTTTTACCAAACTCTTTTCTTACTGATTCTACTGCTTGATCGAATTTTCTGTGAAACTCGTCTGTGGTATTATTTGATACATCTCTTGCCCATGTTTTCTCGTTTTCAAACACGACTATTCTTGGGGCTAACTCCATAAATTGATTATCTATTAGCTTGGACGCAAATCATTTTCAAAAAATAAACATTTTATCTATGGAGGTAAAGGGTGGTTATGCGGAACACCGTCTATCTTGACGCTCTTAAAAAACGTGAAGAAACTCTGTCTGTTCTAAAAGGGCAAAGATTTGAGCAGATACTACAAGAAGCAAAAAATAACTGGATAGAGTACACTCCACAAAGACAAGACTCTGTAATTGTAGGAATAGATAGTAGCTATAACAGCACAAAATTTCAAGGACTAGAATTGTGGGTAGTGACTGCTGTCTCTATCAAGTCTGATGGTACTATGATTACAGAGATACACAATCAAGGACTTGGAACTCCAAATCCTGAACTTGCAGCTCAGGCAAGCAAGATGGAAATCGATGCATGTGCGGCCTCTATAGATGAGGCTGATTTGGTAGCCCTTGACGGCTCACTATATTCTCAATTTCTCACAAGACAGGCCTCTCTCATAGCATCGCTTACTTCTACCATAAAAAAGAAAAACAATGTAGTTTTTGTCTCAAAAACCTCGGTTACAAAAAATGAATTTGGTAAATTTGGTTCTCTGGCAGGAGACATATTCTATTACAATCACGCAGTGCAAAAGCCGGGCTTTAGCAAAATCTTTGTAGACAAGGATCTTGGACCTGGCAAAGTCATTTCATCTGTCTATGCAAGACTGCGTGACTCTACTCCATTGATAAAAATTGAATTGTTAGGATCTGATCATGGCGAATCTGAAATAAAATCACTCTTGGACAGGCTTTACAAAAACAGTGTATCTGGATATCCATACGCACTAAAGCTTGCACATAACAATTGTAAGATATCTTACACCGATTTGGCAAGGCTTGTTAGTCTATATGGCCTTGGAAATGAAATTGGATCAAGGGAGGTACTTGAATGAATATTGGTGTAGTAATAGGAGAAGCAAAACCAACTGAGGTAACAGCACAATCAGTACGCCCGCTTTCTGTTGGTGAATATGTAATCGTAGATTCACAAAACGGTAAGCTTCTTGGATTGGTTGAGCGCTCTATTGTTTCAAGTGATGCATTAACTGATGTAAGAAACTTTGATGAAGCAATGGAAAGTAAAGAAGTTGCTGAGCTAAACTCTCGCGACAAAAACTATAAAGTAAAAATTGGAATTCTTGGATTTTTAGATAAATTGCAAAAAGGGCAGGCAATTGTTCCTGCGGTTCCACCACTTCCTGGAACATCGATACTTGAAGCAACACAACAAGATCTTGGTGTGATATTTGCACCAAAGCAAAAAGAGTGGATCAGAATTGGTTCTCTTTTAAGAAACTCTGAAATTGAAGCAAAAATCAACCTAAATCGAATTGTCTCAAGGCACATAGGAATACTTGCCATGACTGGCATGGGAAAAAGCAATCTTGTTTCCCTGATTGCAAAACAGGTGTCAACACTACAAGGAACTTTGATAATTTTTGATTACCACAATGATTACGCAAATCTGAGTCTTCCAAAGATAAGCGTTACAGATGCAAAGATAAATCCAAGACTCTTGCAGCCAGACAAGCTTGCTGAAGTAATTGAACTTAGAGAAAATGCAGACAAACAACAAAGAGCCTTACGCGAATCATTTACTACCTCTGTAAGGCAGGCAAAGGACTTTTGGACTGCACTTGAAGAAAGCGTTTCTGAATTTGGTCACACAACAAAAGGATATGCAGACAGTGCAAGCAGAGTGCTTGATAAAATTGATGATGCAAAGCACAGGTTTTCTGACATTTTGGATCCAGATTGTGGCGACCCAGTTGATCTGATAAAAGAAGGAAGAGTAAATGTACTAAGTGTTGCAGAGCTAAGCGAAAGACAGGCAAATGTCGGACTGTCTTACTATTTGCAAGAATTGCTGAATGACAGAAAGGATTCTTACTGGGCAAAAAAAGGAAGAAAACTTTCAAGAAAAACCACGAAATTTTCAGCGCCAATATTTGTAATAATAGAAGAAGCTCATGTCTTTATTCCAAAAGGAGAACATACTGACACAAAGTACTGGGCATCAAAAGTAGCAAGAGAAGGAAGAAAGTTTGGAATGGGTCTTGGCATAGTATCGCAAAGACCTAGAAACATTGATCCTAACGTGCTAAGCCAGATGGGATCTCTTGCAATCATGAAAATAGTCCAAGACGACGACCAGCAACAGATTGCCTCAGCAGCAGAGTCTCTAAGCAAAGACCTTCTCACGCAACTTTCCTCACTAAACATCGGTGATGCGGTTCTTGTTGGTCAATGGGTGAATCTTCCATCAATAGTACATATTGATGAAGTAAAAGGAAAGGCAATAGGCTCTGATCTAGATGCGGTAACAGAATGGTCTGAATCTACAAAGTACAAAGACATTGCAGCAGAATCGACACAAGGTCTTATTCAAAAAGACTTGCTAATGGATTGATATGATATTTTCTCACATCTCTGATACACATCTGGGATTTGTACAATATTATTCAGAAGAAAGAGAACAAGACGTTTACACTGCCTTTGATCAGGCAATTGATGTTTCCATAAAAGATCATGTTGATTTTGTTATCTTTGCAGGAGACATATTTCATGTGCCAAACCCAAGCGGAAAGGCAATCTTGGTTTTGGCAAATGCACTAAAAAGACTAAAACAAAACAACATAGATTCGTTTTTCATACTTGGCGAGCATGACATTAGCAGAATACGTGCCACACCTGTTCCTTTTGTGTATCATAATCTAGAGTTTTCAAAATACATTGGAAATGGCAAGCCATTTTACTACAAAGATGTCTTGCTTGTTGGGTTTGACAAGCGAAGAAAAAGCGAAGCTCACACATTTGAAAATGATTTTGCGATAGCAGATTCTGAAGCAAAAAAACACAAAGGACACAAAATTCTTGTTTTACATCAGGGAATTACAGAAATAAACAAGTTTGCAGGCGAGCTAAACTCTACTGATCTTCCAAAGAACTTTACTTATTACGCAATGGGGCACCTTCATGAGAGAGAACTCAAAAAGTTTAGCCATCTTGGAGGACCACTTGCATATCCAGGCTCAATTGAGCTTACATCAAGTGAGGGAATAAAAGAGACACAAAAAGGATTCTACCAAGTTGATATTTCATCAGCTGAGGCAAAACCAACTTGGATAAAACTTGACACACGACCACAGCTTTCTATCAAGACCGAATTTGAAAATATCAAAAAAGAAGTAGACTTGATATCAGAAAAACTAAAAACATTTGCACGAAAACCGATAGTGGAGATAAAAATCCATGGCGAAAACATAGAAACTGATCTAGTACAATCACAAATTGCAAGACTGCATCCTCTCACACTGCGATGCTTTTGGAAAGCAATACAGACAGAAGAAATCAACGGTTCTACATTTGTGGACAGGCCAGCAAAAATCGATGACGAAATGTTCAAGCTTGCAAAAGACATCTTAAACTCTGAATCTTGGGCAAACTTTGCAATACGAGATCTCTTACCTCTACTTTCTGCAAACCAAATTGATGAAGCAAACCATCTTGTGATTGAAAATTTTAATCGCTTCAAAAAGGAGAAAAAAAATGTTAACTGAAATAGAACTAGGAAATTTCCTTTCACATTCTAACACAAAATTACCATTTGACAAAGGAGTTACTGTATTTGTAGGCAATAACGGTGCAGGAAAGTCAAGTGTCATTGATGCCATAACCTTTGCACTCTTTGGGCAGCACACAAGAAACTCAAACAAGGGTTTGATTCGTCATGGCTCAAATCAGGGCTATGCCAAGGTTGACTTTACAATCTCAGGAAGGGCATTTGAGGCAGTGCGAAAAATAGATTCCAAGGGAACTCTCACAGCACAATTTTTTGAGAAAAAAGATGGCAGTCTAGTGCCACTTGCAGCAGGGGAAAGAAAACAGTTTGGCGAATCGATGACAAAAGAAATAGAGTCACTAATTGGAATGGATTTTGACAAGCTCAAAATCGCATCAATTGTGCGACAGGGTGAACTCAATTCCATCATCGACGCTGATCCAAAAAAATTCAAGGAACTTGTCAATGCGATAATTGGAATAGACAAGCTTGACACTGCATTTGGATTGATGAAAGAAGTAGTAGATAACTTTCGCAGCTCGATAAGAAAAGAACTGGAATACGATGATACTGACATTGAAAGTCTAAGAACAAAGCTTGATTTGGTTTCAAAAGAAATCAAAGATATAGCGCCGCAAAAAGAAGAATTGGTTACAAAAAAGCAAAAACAAGAACACGAACTGACCTTACTTCAGAAAAAAATTGACGCGGAATCTCCAAAAGAATCCAAGATAAAAGAACTTGATACAAGAAAGTCAGAGCTTGTCAGATATGTAAAAACTGCCATTGCATCACTTCAAAAAGAAATACTAGAAAAAGAAAGAAAACTTTCAGACTGCGAAGGATGCTTTGATCACGTATCCATTAAAAAAGAAATTGAATCACAAATGACAAAAATTGATACTGAACTAGATTCGACAAGAAATGCAATCAGACAGCTATCAGAAAAAGTAGGCAATCTTGGTGGACAAGAAGAACTTGCAATCAAATTAAAGCTAAAAGATGGCAAGTGTCCAGTTTGCGATTCTGTCGTGGACGACCTCAATCCTCTATTTCAAGAGGATCACATACGAGAAGAGATCGCAAAGATGAGAGGAAAGATTGCTTTTCTTACAAAGACAGAAAAAGAGGCAGTTTTGGGCAAGCGCGAACTTGAACAAAAGTACCAAAAGGCGATAAAGGCTGAAAATACACTAAAAGCTCACGCTATCTCAAATCCAAAAGACCTAATGCAGCTAAAAGAGGAAATCATCAAGCTAAAAAGTAGTATTGAAAAAATTCCAGTAAATGTTAATTCTTCAGGAAATCTAGTTTATCTTGCTATAGATTCGCATTCTCAAACTCTCTTGGAAACAATTTCTTTGTTACAGGAAGAAACAAAAGGATTTGATCTTAATGAATTCAAAAACCTAAAAATTTCTTTTGAACAAGCACGCAAAACTCTTAGCATCACAGATCAACAACTTGGAGCCATAACACAAAAAATAGACGATGCAAAAGAACAGCAAGAAAAAACATCCAAGATTTTGGGCGAACTTACTTTTGTAAAACAATACGTTTTACAGTTAGATGAAATACGCAGTCAAATCTTCAATAGAGATGGACCTGTTGCAACAAGTCTGCGTTCATGGGCTTTGAATCTGATTTCACAAAAAGCATCAGAATATCTCACAGCATTTAACGTGAAAATTCAGAGAGTTTCACTTGAAGAAAAAACAAGAGATGTTAGAATTTCTTGTTATTCTGGAAACACTGTATTAGATTTAGAATCACTCAGTGGTGGAGAAAAAGTTAGTGTTGCACTTGCACTGCGACTTGGCATGGCGCACATCCTCGGTGCATCAAATGTGAATTTCATCATTTTAGATGAACCAACAACGCATCTTGATGGAGAACGCATAAAATCACTTGTCAGTGTCTTATCTCAAGCTTTTGAGGCAAACTTGGGTTCTATATCACAGTTTATCATAATAACTCATGATTCTGAAATATTTGAGAACTCTAATGTTGATATGATTTACAACTTTGAGTCTACTGCAGAGGGCACAAAGGTAACTCCACTCTAGCCACCTATCAGAATGTATTTTGCAGGAAATGAATTTTTTCCTGTTGATACTAGAAAAGTATCTGGGTCCGATGGGACTAGGGTACCATCATGGTCGTAATTTTGGGCCCACTTGTGCTTAAAATAAGTTCGAATCCACAGAGGAAACAACAAATTGTTCTGGTTCAGGTTCTATTTTGTCGTTAGATCTTACATGAGACCTTCACGTTCTTTGCTGTATAATACAAGGAAACTACTAGTACAACTATTGCAGCTGCCTTTAGTTCTAATCCCTGTAGAGGAAACAATGCTAAGGCACCGCCAAGTCCAAATATCCCCAGTAGTGGCATGGTACAGACTGGACATCCTGATGCTACAGCACCAGTAAAAGCACTACATGCACTTGCACCGCCTCCTTTCTTAAATCCCAGACTTCCAGTCATCCTCTTTCTGTAAATGATCAGCGATGTGTTAATACCAGTCAGTATAGCAATCACAGAACCTAACGCCACTGTAGTAACCGTAAATGGCATTCCATACATTTTGATGTAATCGGACAACGGCGTAGGAGTAAAATAGAATGTAAGAAGCCAGAAAAATACTCCTAATATTATTGAAACTATGGCAGCAATTGTGGCGTAATTTGCTTTTTTCAGTACAATACCAATAGTACTCATTTTGTGATCATTTCCTTTGCAATGTTGAACTTTGCGTCAGACATTCCTTAATGGTAGAAAGCATCTTATCAATTTCCTGGACGAGTTTTTCTTTACTCATATAACCTACAAGCTCGCCTACATTTCTTCCACCACAAAATATTTTCATAACTGGAATACCAAGGATGCCGTTTGCCTGAGCAATATCCTGATGTTCTTCAACATTTACTTTGGCAAAAATTAATTTGCCATCATATAGTTTTGAAACTTCCTCGAATACAGGCATCAATCTCATACACCACGGACACCACGGAGCTCAAAAATCAACTATTACTGGCGTCTTTGATGAGATCACCTTTTCCTGCCAATTGTTTGAATCTATATCAACTGTGGTCATTTTTATCACTACCTCGTCTTTGCCTAAGAAGCATTATGATGGATCCCTTTTCTTTCACAAATCTCTGAGCCAGGATTCCAATAACCAAACCATAGGCAAGATGTGCACCAAGTGCGATTGTAAAAATGTTGTATCCATTAAGATATTTTATTCCAAAAGGTCCCATCATCATTACAAGCCATGGTGCAAGCATCATTCCCATATTAATGATGAATCCCCATATCAAACCGTAATGCCATCTTCCCTTTCCCATGATTAACGTATAAATTGCTCCCATCGTTGCACCATTCCAAAAATGATAGATTGCGCCTGAGATCATTACGCTTGCAGGAGGCTGCATTGGTTGGCCTGACATCATCATGTTCATCAAATCCATCAGAGTCGGAGCCATGCCAGTCAAAAACATGCCTGGCATCATTATCATGTCATCACCTGGTAACCAATGTAATACTGCATATCCAGGAATCCTTATTGCTTCAAGTGCAAGTGTTGCGACTGCTCCTATCCACAGACCTGAAATCAGTCTATTAGCTAGACGTTTACTTTTTAGTGAAGCGAAGATGCCTACAACAACTAATATCGCTATTGAAGGAAATAAAATAAAATCTCTATAAGTTGTAAATGGAATAATTCCTGCTGCTCCAAAGATAAAAAAATTAACAGATGCTCCTGCAGCTATTATAGCAAGTATTGTTAGACCAAATTCTCCTTTATGCGTGACTGTGGTTGTAACCAATTCTATCACTTTAACACTGCATGTTTTGTAAACTCGATAGAACAACTGTTGTGCTTGTTACAGTAATCTTCGCATTTTTGTGCAATTTGTATGTCTTTGTATTCAAAGCCACATGCCTCACATAGATAGAATATTTTTTCTGCCTTTTTGAGATCCTTTACCATACATTACTACAAATATCAAAGCATTTAAGTTACAAAGTTCGAAGTAACGTAGTGACTTCGAAGAATCAAAGTAATGCAGTTTGCCTATGTCCACTTGATGGTATCATAGACACGATTGGAAAGAAGTGGGGTTTGTTAATAATTAATGAAATCGGTAATCATGAAAGACTGCGATACAACAAACTGATGTCAGAGCTCAAAGGAATCAGTCCTTCAACTCTTGCCTCGATGCTAAAAGAATTTGAAAAAGAATCACTCATCAAAAAAGAGGTGTTCAATGAGATCCCTCCAAGAGTAGAATATTCACTATTAACAAGAGGTAAGGAGCTTAGGGAAGCAATTATGCCACTGATCAAGTGGGCTACAAAAAAAGGGAATTATACGGTACACTGCAGTTGTAGTCTGGTCAAAAAATAGCTTTACATGTTTTGCATCTTTTTTGATACAAGAAGTTTCATGACTATCCATAATGAACATAGAATAACATTAAGAATAATGCTATGAGATAGTTGCTACAAAATGTATCTTGTATATGCCATAAAGAGAGCGGGTTTAATTCCCCATGATCATGACTCAGCCCAATTCGTGCCGCAGTTTTGACACATTCCTCTCATTCCTTTGTATCGTTCTTCCCAATACAGATCGATTTCATTGTTACATACTGGACATTCGAGATTATCATGATCATCGTAATTTTCATGCACAAGAATCTTACCAATTTTTGAGAAAATTAGAAATTTCATTTTTTATTTTTCTTGGTAAATAGTTTTTTGATCCCTCTAACAGCAATGTCTATTGGACATGATTCACAATAAACTTCAGAATGATTTTGTAAGTGTAGATTTAATTTTTCTTCTGGGACTCGAAAACAAACAGTTTTTGTTCTTTTTGATCCTATCTCCACATCATCACACTCCTTATTTTGATTATAAAATAGCTCACGATTCCCAATTCTGAGAGTTTAATTCTTAGGGATATCATGCAGTTAAGATATAATCTGTGCGCTATCAATTTGATCTTGAATGGTTAAATTTATGATTTAGCTGTTCAGTCATCTGTGTGATAATTACTGTTCAAGAAATCGAATTACCGCTTTTGCAAATTTTAGGGGTTCCTCAACGTAAGGCGTGTGACCACAATTCTTCATTTCAAGATAGTAACAGCCTCTTATTGATGAAACAAAAAGCTCTGCGTTTCTAATGGGGATGACTTGATCTTGACTTCCCCATATCACCATAGTCGGAATGGGGATCTTTGCAAGTTTTGCTGGTGTCAGTTCTGTTTTTCTGAGTCCCATGAGTGCAGACATAAACGACATCTTGGCGTTTGGCAAATCCATATGTTCTATAAAACCATTGATGGTGTAAGAATCAATATTTTTGTTAGATCCAGCCATCATTTGAAAAGCTCTCTTGGCATCTTCTATGTAAGG
>OBEQ011844286.1_pt1 | contig 11361 bp, 11 predicted proteins | sample 1670901 | NCBI WGS metagenome assembly OBEQ01 (sample SAMEA104232315, study PRJEB22302) | groundwater metagenome | biome: forest; feature: aquifer; material: groundwater | place: USA | collected 2011-08-07 | depth 5.4 m | reverse complement strand
TCAGTACATGTTTTGGATAAACCTAACGGAGAAATTAACCATTTTATGTATTTGCATAAGGACAATTCAAACCCAGCCGAAGCTCTTAGTAAATCGCTTAAATCAATTATCGGAACAAAGGGATCTGTGTTAGTTTGGAACGAAGGATTCGAAAAAAACTGCAATGAATCGCTTGGAAAACTTATACCTGAATTTGAATCATTCTACGAACAGTTAAATGAAAGAATTACTGACCTAATGATTCCTTTTTCAAGCAATTGGTATGTTCATAAAGATTTTGGAGGTAGTGCCTCAATTAAAAGAGTTCTACCAATACTGGTAACTGAGCTATCCTATAAAGAGCTCGGAATACACGAAGGAGCAGCTGCTCAAAGATTGTGGATGGAAGCAGTTTTAGATGGTAGTCGAGATGATTCAAAAGAACAAATCTTAATTGACCTTGAAGAGTATTGTAAACTGGATACTCTGGCGATGGTGGAAATATACAAACAATTACTAAACGTTTAAAATCTGATAAACTTCCGAAATCCGGGGACGACTGCGACTATTGCAAATATAGAGATGCAGTTAAAAAATATGAGAAATAAGCTAACTTGGAAAAAAAGGATAAATTACGGTTTAACAGTACTTTCCCTCTATTTATTTCTTGCAATTACTTGGACTATAAGAAAATATAGAGGAGTAACGGAATTTCTAAGAATAAAGCTTGGAGTAAATATTAAGTGGGTAATTATTACCATAATATTTGCTTGGACTCTTGCAGGTATCTTACGTAACGCATCTCGTTATTGACCCTAGGTAAAGTTTGGCATAATGTAAATTCAAAGAAAAGTTTTTGAAAGGTCTTTAAAACTATGAATAATAACACTACTTTTTGTGTGGTTTGTAAAACTTCAAAAATTAATGAAAGTGACAATATTTGTGCAGATTGTCTAATACAAATAAAGGATCTTGAAGAATCGGTTAAAAAAGCCGGTTATACTACCTGGCCGATTATTCATGAAGAATTAAGAGTTAGTTATGCCAGTGTAATAAGAAAGTTAGATTATATGGTAAAAAAGAAAATTTTATTACCCCCGGATAAAAATGGTAAATATTTTCCTGCAATAAAAACAAATATTAAGCTGTCTGATATTAAAGTAAAGTTTGGCGGTAAAAATCCCCCAAAAGATAAAAAGTGTATAGAGCTTTTTATGAAAGCTCATCAAGGTCAAATTCCTGCTTATTGGGGAATGATAGATATAGAAGGAATAAAACCTTTTTCTAATTATCGTCCTGAAACTTCACAGGCATTTATTGATAATATACATCAGAAGCTAAAAAGTGGAGATTTACCATCACTCTATGTTTATCCCGAAAATAAGCTATTTATTATGAGTGATGATTATAATCTATATTATATATACCTTTATTCCGGTTATAAAAAGCTCCCTTGTTTTATTCTTGGTGAGCCAACAGGGAAATATATTAGTGATCTAACTGGACCAATAAAATTACCTAAACTAGAAGCAGAAGTGATATAAAAAATGAGTAACAAAAAACAAGTCATAGAAAAGCTAAAAAAGACTATTGAAGGTGAAACAGGAATAAAATGTGATTGGAAAATCACTAGACAGAATAAATTTGATGAGAATAGTGATCGTATAAGAGATTATAATGATAAAAGTCCAATTACTCAAAACCTCTATTTATCAGCAATAAGGATAGCATTAAAATGGAATGCGGCTTCTTCAGAAATGCTTACGAGAAGATTAATTATAAGCTCTGCTTTGGCTATAAGGTTAACTGATACAATGGTTAAGGATGGTATTCTAACACCCTACCCTAAGGATAAAACAAAAATGCTTTTCGCACTTAATCAGGAACTGGGAGAAAAGTTAATTTATAAGGACTTATTTGAAAAGGCAAAAAAAGTTGCCACAGAATACAATTCGTTACCTGCACAGGTTTTACAAAAAAGTCTGGCGATAGGTCATGCAAGAGCTAAAATGCTACTTGTCGAACTTGAAGAAGCAGGTATTGTTGGACCTGATATTGATGGAAAACCAAGAAAAGTTTTAAAAAATAAGTCTAAAAAGAATGAAAAATAATTTAATATCATTTATTTCCAAAGTGTCTAAGCAATGGGAAAGGGCGACATTGCCTGTGCCTTTAGGAATAGATGAGGATGGAAACCTTCACCTGGCTGATTTGAGTCAAACTGGAAATATTATCATCGGAGGAACAACAGGATCAGGGAAGTCTATCTTTAATCATAATCTTATCTGTTCTTTAACTTTAAAACATGATTCTTCTATACTTAAACTCTTCCTTGCTGACCCAAAACGCGTAGAGTTCCCGCTTACTTATAAGGAATTACCTCATGTTCTTGAAAAAATATACATAGAATCTGAAGAGATTATTAATCGATTAGAATCATTGAAAAAAGAAATAGTAAACAAGAGATATCCTTATTTGGTAATTGTTATTGACACATTTTCTGATTTGATGATGTATGATTCTGATAGATTTGAGTCTGTGATTTCAGATCTATCTAAATTAAATAAGAAAGGAGTCTATATAATTATTTGCGATTCTCGCCCTTCCGAGGATGTATTTACAGACTATTTAATGAAAAATTTTCCTACAAAGATTGCTATGAATACAGCAAGTAAAATGGATTCAATAAAAGTAATTGGAATAGCAGGAGGAGAAAAACTTAAAGGTAGTGGAGACATGCTCTATTTACAAAAAGGAGAGAAAAATCCAATCCGACTTCAAGGAACATATATCTCAGAAGAAGATATTGAGAAAAAAGTTGACAGAGCTAAATAATATTTATGAATAATACAAAAAAAGATTTAGAAATTCTTAATACTTCTTTTGATAAAGCCGTTCCCATAATGTGTATGTTTAACGAGAAACTCTTTATTAATTATTTAACTGAAAATGACGATTCCCAATTTGTATTACAAACACTTAAAGAAGAGAACGGTAAGGATTATGATGTTATCACCTTAAAAAGGAATTCTAATGGAGAAGAATATGAAATATATTTTGATGTTACTCCTTTTAAGGGGCGGGGTGGCACTATCCTTCTTCCTGACATAAATCTTCCGCCAGCAGACAAACCTTATTTAATTCAAGAATTATTGGGTGACGAAGGCTCATCTTTGATTGAAGCTGGAAAAAGTGTTGGAGTTGATCTTTCTCAAACCACCATAACTTTTAAGCTGTATTCCAGTGAGATGCTTTCAAGATATGTTGCTATGTATTACTGGCAGGAAAATAATATTAATGTCACTCCTCTACGCAGCTATTATCAAAAAAATATCCCAATACTGCATGGCTACTATTTTTATCGGATGATGATTGATCACCAAATTCAGCATATTTTAGACAAGCATAATATTGCAGAAACAGAAGTAGAACCAAAACCTGATTATTATTGTCCTAAACCCGGGAAGGATTGTGTGAAATTTTCGCCATTACCGGAATTCAATTTTGCCAATGACTTAATTAATTATACCTTTTATACACACAGACCTAAGGCCTTTATGGATCATAATGAGGTGAGAGCTTTTATGGCATCCCTCCAATACGGGTTCAGTAAAAAATTATTCTCTCAAAAGGAAGTTGAAATGGCTCTTAAAAATGCTAAGCTAGATAAAAACCTACAGCAGCTTTTAATTGATAAAGTAGGAATTGCTTTTGCTGGTACAGATGATTTAGATATTCGCTCCAAACATTAGCATAATGAAACAAACTTTTTATGAAGTTGATGAGCTATTTGAAGAAGCTGTCCGGGTTGTGGCACAATATGACCGGGCAAGTGCTTCCTTACTGCAAAGGTTTCTAAAAACCGGTTATGCAAGATCAGCAAGGCTCCTGGATGAATTAGAGGCAGCGGGAATTGTAGGACCTGGAGAAGGTTCAAAGCCTAGGGATGTTTTAATTAAAAACGCTGAAGAATATTTAGTAAATCCCGCAAGTTATATTTTAAATATACCCAGAACCACCATTCATCTAAAAGAAAACACAAAAGATAAATTTAAATTTAAGCCTTTAAAATCCTTACCGACCTCTAGTTTCAAAAAGGTTCTTGAGGATTTTAATTTACCCTCAAAAAATGAAGAGATCATATTTGGATTTAATCAGGATAAATTAGTCCATGCTTCGCTTAAGGAAATTAATAACTTGTTAATAGTTGGTTCCTCATCTAGTGGTAAGGAAGTATTTTTAGATAGTTTAATTCTGTCATTTTTGTATTGTTCTGATCCGAAAGCTCAATTTATTATTGTTGATGCTCATCATGATACTGATATTTATGAAGTCCTACCTAATCTATTAACTCCGGTTATTTCTGATAATGATAAAGTCTTGAGCGCTTTGATGTGGGTTTCTTCGGAAGTCCAAAGAAGAAATAGGCTATTTGCTGAGGCAAAAACCAGAAGTTTTGAAATTTTCAGAAACGAAAAACAACCTGATTTACCAAGAATAATTTTTGTGGTTAGAAATATAGAAGATTTCTCCTGGAATAAAGAATTTCAGGAAAGTTTAGAATATGTGGTTACTAAAAGTAACAAAGTCGGAATTCATTTTTTCATATTTACAGATAGATTAACAGCTAAAAATGTGCCGAAATCAATACAATCAAATATCCCCAACAGATTAGTTTTTAGAACTTCTGATAAGCGGGACTCTACTTTAGCAGGGGTTAAAGATGCTCATAACTTGATTCTGATTAATGAAAGTATTTTAAAGCTTCAGTCAACAGGTGAGATTAAGATAACGAATTTAATAATACCAGAAAAAGAGATAAGAAAAATATTAGGTTTTAAGGAAACAAAGTAATAATGATAATTTCAAAAACAATTTTAATTTTATGCAAAATGGATGACTATTGTATGCTCAATATTACTTATTCTAGTGATTTACTTGTGGGTTAAATAGGTTTTGTTATCTCTGGGAAATTATTTGCAGGTTTATTTACTAAACTGGAGATAGGATAGGATTCCATCTCATCATCAGGGTAGGGATTTAATAATTTCAATAACTTTTCAGGTTCAGTATTGTCTGGATTTAACCATTCTTCCTCATCTTCTTTTTTAAGTATTACAGGCATTCTGTTATGAATCTGTTCCATTGTTTTATTTGGAGTTGTAGTGATAATCACAAATCCCTGATGTTCTTTTTTATGTTCATCATGGTAAGTCAAAAGTAGTCCTGCAAAACCAAACATCTTTTTATTCTTTAGTCTAATAAGGAAAGGTTGTTTACCATCAGACAACTTTTTCCATTCAAAAAAGTAAGTGGCAGGAATGATGCATCTTGATTCCCTGAAGGCTCTACTCCACATACTGCTTGAGGAGAGTTTTTCAGATTGAGCGTTTATCAAAAACATATTAGCCCATCCTGGTTTAAATCCCCATTTTCTGATATGCACTGAATTGGGGCTGTGTTTTTCAATCACAGGCATTTCCTGTGTGGGAGCCACATTGTAGTTATCTTTTAAATCTTTGAGGTGTTCTTCAACATCAAAGCGGGCATATAATTGATCTGGGTCGGTAAATCCGTAACGTCCACACATATTTAGTTCATTATAATCTCTTCCAGCTCCTTAATTCCACCGAATGCTACTCGGTCTATCACTACGTCCTTTGTACCCATCATAGAGGCAGGGGTAATGACAAAGTTGCCATATCTTTCATTGATTTTATCAACCGCTTTTACCAGATTTTCTTTTTTGGTTATATCCTCAAGGAATGAGAGCTGGGAATGTTCGGCTTTCTCAAGGTGAAAAACCGATTCTGCCAGCTCTCTAACAGGTTTTCTGTAGGGAGCCATCATCAGAAGTCTAAAAGCTATTCTATAAATATCCCTGGAGTCAAAAATAAAGTCCTGTAGGCTTATCCCTTTGTGCCAGTAACTAAAATCCCGATAAACAATTGCCAGATGTACTCCTCTTGTTTTGTATCCTGCTTTCCTAAGTCTTGATCCAGTTTTTTCAACAAGTTTCCTCAGAATTGGGGACAATTCTTCGGCGGTAACTAAAGGTTTTGGAAGAGCAAAGGAATTACCATATGAGTGTCTACCAAAGACTACATCATCAATCTCCCAGCCTTTTAACCTTAAATACCAGTAGAAACCAATTATTGACTCAAATACAGCTTTGAGGATTGGAATTTCTGCATTATAAAAATCCATGACAGTAAATATTCCCATGTTGTTTAATCTGATATTGTTTCTACTTTTTATGTAATGTAAGTCCATAAGCTTTAATTTTGAATAAATTTCTAAGTAATTATTCTTATCAATAACATCTAAACCATCAGGCTTATGAAGTCCTGCTGCCTGTTTGGCCAAGAATCTGTTTGGAGCGATACCAATAGAAACTGTTAGCCATTCACCAACCTCACCTTTAATTCTTTTTTTAATCTCATCACCAATGGTTACCATTCCCTTATGAAATGATGGGGAACCTTCCAGGTCTAGGACAAATTCATCAATAGATTTAGGAGTTAAGTTATCAGTGTAGTCAGATAAAATCCTTTTAAGCTCAATATGCACATTTCTATATTTATTGGGATCGGGAGGAAGAACAATTAAGTCCCTGCAAAGCATTTTGCCGTCTTTAACTCTCATGCCAACTTTTATTCCTAGCCTTTTTGCTTCAACTGAAGGGGCTACAATACAACCAGAAGAGGTAGTATAAGCAGCCACCGCAATAGGTTTGCCTCTTAATTTAGGATTAGCTTGTTGTTCTATGGTGGCAAAACAGGAATTCAAATCAATATGAAGAATTGTGGGCGGTTTGGGATTAAATGGTAGGTTGGTAATATTTTGATCAATCTGCTTCGCCATCTGAAATCTCCTCTACTCTCCAATGAAGAGTATCTGTATTTAATACCAGTCTAAAAGATAAAGATGGAGTTTCTACAGAAAAAACATGGTGCAGCGTTCTACCATCCCGATAAGTATGGTGTAGTCCTAACCTTTTAACAGGATATGTTCTGCCGTCCCAAACAATAGTTTCAATAAATGTTTTATTTTGTTTGGGGTCGAAGGTAGATGTAACTAATACTGGCATGTTAATTCTTTGGATCATATGATTTAGGGAGTGTACTAGTTATAGCTCCGAAAGAAACCCGAAGTCAAGAGGAGTTTTAGATACAAATTAGCTTGGATTTCCACTACCCAAAAAAGTCCTTGGATTGACAGGAATTCCAAATACTCTTATCTCAAAATGAAGATGGGGACCTGTTGACCAGCCGGTACTTCCCATTCTGCCGATAACTTGATTCGTTGTTGTTATCTCCTGCCCTTTTACCACAAATATCTTATCTAAGTGCCCGTAGACGGTTGTGATATTATTACCATGATCAATAATTATATGTTTTCCGTATCCCCAGAATATTTCTCCTGCATAAATAACTTTTCCGGGCAGAAAAGCATTTACAGGGTCACCGACTTTACCATTAAAGCTGGCTATATCAATTCCCGTATGGAATATTTGATACCCACTGCTTTGGGCAAACTCTAAAGTAATTACTCCTGTTGCAGGCCAGGCAGATTTTACATCAATCGGTGTTGATTCTCCTGTTGCAGGATCATGAATCTCTATTGTTTGTGTAACTTCATTTACTGTTGCCAGTTTGTCAGAAATAATATCTAAACCTATTTGGGTGAGGAGAATTACGGCAATAATGGGAATAAGTATGGCCAGTCCAAATGCCAGGGCAACATATTTTAATTCTTTCCTAAAAGAGAACAATGTTAAAAATAATTTTGGATTCATCTGCCTATAATTTGAGCAACGCGAAAAATTTCAAGCTATGCTTATTAGGCAGGTAGGAGTATTATAGCATTAACACAACATAAATTAGCTTCAAATCAAATACTTTGATATAATTCCATTCTATGACGCAAGAGAATAGAGCTCAATTTCAGCAAGCTCAAGGAATTGATGAAAGAATGCAAGTATTGCAAAATTTGCAAAGAATCATCAATCCTTTTCAGGAAGATGAGAGACTGCGTGTAATTGGGCTAACTAATTTTTATCTTCGTATGGTTGACCCTCCATTTGATTATGTACAATCCGCAGCTGCAGGATTAGTAAGACTACCCTTTAGCAACTTACTTCTGTTAGACATGGCCACGTACGATGCAGGAGACAACCCCTCGAGATATTTCGCTCGACATGGAGTAGTAATAAATGATATTGACAAAATCAGGCAGGGAATAAGCAATGGGGGTGAGCTAATACACGGAATTGTACATAAATATGATCGTGTAACCGGTGAACTTGGTTGGGGTGAAGAGTTAGATCAGAAAGTGATTGCTGAGGACGTCTTTGAGAAAATTCAGATTAGCAATGGCGAAAGAGCAATAAGACGGGCAGTAGAACAAGTTAGAAATGAATCGAATACAAGAAGAAGATATCGCATGGGTCTAAATCTTAAAGGGCAGGTATTAGGTTACATAAACAGCTTCTCCATTTTCTTTAACAGACCATATGACAGAGATAACCCAATTGATCCAACATGGGAAAATCTATCACGGCGGTATCACGACCTAAACACTACAATTGAGCTTCAGAACGGTGGTAGCATTTCAGGAGATTTCGGAGTCGAAGAAGCTGTTGATATGGCACAAGCGGCCATTACACGTCACCCTTTTGAAACAAGGCTAACTAAGCTTGCTTCCAGGGATAAAGAACGATTTAATCAGCTTCGTCTTCAATTTGGAGCTAAGGCAGCTAATTTAATGATTCTTTCCGAGTATGTTGATGATTTAAATAGATTAAGGAAGGTAAATCCTTATGATGGCGTGGAAATTGCTGTTCCCGAATTTCAAACTGTACCTGTTAGTTATTATCGAGACTGGAAGGTAGGTAAGCTAATGGATGAGGAATTGCTTCACTATTTTGAATGGGTAAATGGGTTAGTAGACGATAATAGTAGATATTCAGATGAACCAGACCCTGCCCCTTACATAGTTAGAAGTAGTGCAGTATTTTCGGAAGACGGGGAAAGCGTCACAGGTGCCGGTATTTATGAGTCAGTGAAGTTAGAAGGCGGGTCAACATTTCAAGACTTCAGAGACGCAGTTTCAAGAGTGTATACATCGACTAATAGTCCCCGAGCATTAGAATATAGAAGCCAGCATGGAATTGATGAAGAAGAAATGGGTATTGTCATACAAAAATACGTAGTTCCTTCACATAACCATTTGAATAATCAGTCAGACGAAGGATACATAAACTCAAGACTTCCGGGAGTTCCCCAGTTAATGGAAATAGTTACAGGAACAAGCAGAAATTTTATCAGACGATCCGAACTTGATCTTTTCCTTGCAATGCCTGCCGGCAGAAATAGAGATACTTTCAGATCTGTCCATCACTTTCTGCCTGATCAATACAAGATAGACCCAGCTTTACCTATTCGGGCTGCCCAGCTGGCTTATGTGGTCGAAAGGATATGGGGGGGGGTACGATATTCAGGTAGAATTTGTTGCTGATGGTAAAACTATAAATTTTGTCCAAGTAAGAGAGTTACCAAGCAGTTTAGCTCAAACACCCGAAATAGAATTTCCAGATGAACAACCCTTTCATACGGGTGCTTCAATAGGAGTCTGTGATATGGAACTTCCTATTTTAGATGAAGATAGGGATAATAGTGAGAGGACAGGAGCAGTAGTGTTTATGGGTAACGACGGATGGACAATGGGAAATAATACCATCCACCTACCTAAGGAGGGTGCAGTAGTTATATATAATGAAGACGGCAAGAATGGGCATATTCAGACTCTTTGCTCGGAGAAGGGACTTATTTGCATATTTCCCGATGTTAATAAAGAAGAAGATTACTCACCCAGATATCATCAACTATCAGATCTAAAAAGAGCTAGAATCGTCTCAAATGGAATAGAAGGTCGTGTTTATAAAGTGCAAGACTAATTCCTAATTAAATTACAGCCCTTTCTGCCGGATTTGTAGTTATAAGTGGGTGTTCTGATTCTGAAGCCACCACTTTTAATGCTACATGGTTTTGATCTGCAATTATTAAAGCTTCACCTCTATCACAGGACAGGAGGAATTTCTGTTCATATTCACTCAAGTTAAATTCTTCGGCTACCTTTTTAATAGTGGTGGTATCCTGCCTCATCAGGACTCTTAAAGAGGACTGTGAAGCAATAGCCTTACCATATTCATTAGAAAGGAAATCATTGGCCTGCTGGCTGATTACAGAGACTCCCAGGTAGTATTTTCTGGCACGTCTGGCCAATCCTGCTATGAAATTGGCTGTTTCTTCATGTTTTAAAAGCATCCAGCCTTCATCTATAAGTAAAATTCTTTTGACAGGATCTTTTTTAACCTGGTTAAAGACAAATGAGGCTACCACAAACATCATAATCTGTCTTAAGGATTCTGATAAATCCTTAATGTCAAAAACTACCAGTCTGTTATTTAATTCTATATTGGTCTGTTCATCAAATACACCGGACAAAGACCCTTTTATGTACTTTGTAAGCCTTGTAACCAGTTTTTTCTGGCCTAGTTGTCTTAAAGTTTTGTATAGATCCTTCAGTATTGGATAAGTTCTTAATTTCTTCGGCCTTCCTCTCTTAACTTTCTTTTTCCTGCCTTTTTTCTTTATATCTTCATTAACTTGTTCTACCTGCTCTGTCATGGAATGATGTAACTGTTTGTAGGTTTGGATTATAGCTTTATCTACCATTGCTTTCTCTTCAGGAGATAATCCGTCAACCATCAGGGATACAAGCTCTGTTAAGTCCTGAATATGCTCTGGTAAACCATTACCTCCCTCACTATCTGATGAAAGTGAAAAATCAAATGGGTTTAGTTTCTCTTTTGATCTAACAGATAGTTTAATGTAAGTTCCACCCACTGATCCAGCCAATCTTTTATATTCTCTTTCAGGATCAATAACTATTACTTTTGTTCCCTGCATTAAGTGCCTAAGTATCTCAACTTTTGCTGTGTAACTTTTCCCACTCCCGCTTTGAGCAAACGTAATTGAGTTTGAATTGTTTAATGAAAACCTGTCAATCATTACCAGAGAATTATTGGATTTATTTACTCCGTAAAGTATTCCTGATTCCTGAACCAGTTCTGATGAAGTAAAGGGAAAAGTTAGGGCTGTTGATGATGAATCTAAGTTTCTTTTTTGTGCCAGTTGATTCTCGCCTCTTGGTAATACGGACTGCAGTCCTTCTAATTGTTGGAATGTGGCTGTTTTAGAGTAGAACAGCTTAGTTGAGAGTACAGTTTCAAGGAGAGTTGTAATTTTATTTAGCTCAATTAGGGATTCAGCTGTTATAGTCACATAAATTGATACCTGAAATAGCTTCTCTTGCCCT
>OBEQ012038075.1_pt1 | contig 11362 bp, 11 predicted proteins | sample 1670901 | NCBI WGS metagenome assembly OBEQ01 (sample SAMEA104232315, study PRJEB22302) | groundwater metagenome | biome: forest; feature: aquifer; material: groundwater | place: USA | collected 2011-08-07 | depth 5.4 m | reverse complement strand
TCGGCTGCCGCATCCCGGAACGCCGCGTCCTGCGCCGGAGGCACGCCTTCCACGCGAATCTGCGAGATCGACGGCGTCGCGATGCTCATCACGGGGATGTTGCGGGTCCGGAGCGCTTCGCGCAGCCGCTCCGCGGCCTGGTCGGTTTCCAGCCGAAGCGCGTCGTCGGTCTGGACGCGGAGCACGAGGTGCACGCCGCCCTTGAGATCGAGCCCGAGCTTGAGCTGTTTCTCCATCAGCCACGACGGCGATTTGATGCCGTACTGCGACGCGATGATCGGGTAGACGCCGACCGCGGAGAAGATCACGAGCACCGCGACGATGGTGGTCACTTTCCAGCGAATGTTCTTGTTCATGACGAGGTACCGCCGCCTTCGGGCGCCACGGGCTCCTGCCCCTGGTAGCCCACGATGGCATTCCGGGAAACGTCGACGCGCACGCGCTCGGCTATCTGAAGCTGGAGCGCCTTGTCACCGACCCGCGTGATGGTGCCGTACATTCCGCCCGACGTGACCACCTAATCGCCCACCTTGAGGCCCGCCAGAAAGTCGGCCACCTTCTGCTGCCGGCGCTTCATCGGAAGCAGGATGATGAAATAGAAGATGGCCAGCACGAGCGCGAAAGGCAGCAACTGCACCAGCGCACTCGGCGCGCCCTGCGAGGGCGCAGCCATGGCAAGTATGAACGAAACGGTCATGAATCGAGCGACAGGCGGGAAGCCGAGCGAAGGAACTCCTGCCTGAATGTATCGAAGGTCCGAAGCGATATAGCCTCTCTGATCCGCTGCATGGTGTCAAGGTAAAAGCTGAGATTATGCAACGTGTTAAGGGCGCCCGCGGTCATTTCCGCCGCCATGTACAGGTGCCTCAGGTACGCGCGTGAATGGGTGCGGCACGTGTAGCAGCCGCATTGCGGATCGACCGGCCCATCGTCTTCGGCGAAGCGCGCGTTCTTGATGTTGATGCGTCCCTCGCTGGTGAAGAGCTGACCGTTTCGCGCGTTCCGCGTCGGCAGCACGCAGTCGAACATGTCGATGCCTCGCGCCACGCACTCCACCAGGTCTTGCGGCGTGCCGGCGCCCATCAGATAGCGCGGTTGATGCTCGGGAAGCCGTCTGGCGGTATCGGCGACCACTGAGTACATGACATCAACTGGCTCTCCCACACCTAACCCGCCAATCGCGCACCCCTCGAACCCGATGGCGGCGGTCGACGCGGCGCTCTCGTCACGCAGATCCTGAAACACCCCGCCCTGCACGATGCCGAACTGCGCCTGGCCGGCGTTCGAGACGTCGACGCCGTCGGTCCGGCCGCCGCGCAACTCGAGCAGCCGGCTGCGGCACCGCCTGGCCCAGCGGACCGAGCGCTCGGTCGAGCGCGCCGCCTCGTCACGCGAGGCCGGGTAGGCAAGACATTCGTCGAGGACCATGGCGATGTCGGATCCAAGACGCGCCTGGATGTCGACCGCGCGTTCGGGCGTGAGCAGGTGCGGCGAGCCGTCCAGGTGCGAACGGAACTCGGCGCCGTCCTCGGTGATCGTCCGGCGGTCGGCGAGGCTGAACACCTGGTACCCGCCGCTGTCGGTCAGGATCGGATGCGGCCATCCGATGAAGCGATGCAGGCCGCCGAGCCGGGCGATCAGCTCGTCACCGGGACGTAGATAGAGGTGATACGTGTTGCCGAGAATGATTTGCGCGCCGGCTTCTTCGAGATCGCGATGACGCATCGCCTTGACGCTGCCCTGCGTCCCGACCGGCATGAAGGCAGGCGTCTGTACCAGGCCGTGCGGAGTCTTGAACTCCCCGCGGCGCGCCACGCCGTCTGTGCTGTGGAGCGTGAACCCGAAGCCGTTTCCCGACACGCTACTATTAGTACCGTAAGGGCTATTCAGACGTAGCCCTCCAAGTCTCGTGAAGAAATTACGTATCGGCGTGATTTACGGCGGCCGCTCGGGGGAGCACGAGGTGTCGGTCGCGTCGGCCGCCTCGATCATCAAGCATCTCGACCGCAGCCGGTACGAGCCGGTCCCGATCCGCATCGAAAAGGACGGGCGGTGGATCCTCGCCGACAAGGCGCCCACGGCGATCTCCGCGGCGGACGTCATCGAGCACGTCCGGCTCGAATCGGCGCGCCCCGTGCGCCCGGGCCGCGAAGCGCATCTGGTCGCGCATCCCGGCGAAGACACGGTCCTCGCCATCGAGCGGCGCGGGGACTCGACGGCGGTCGACTCGGCAGAAGCTGCCACCGTCACCGGTGTCGGGCTCGACGTCGTCTTTCCAGTCCTTCACGGGCCGTACGGAGAAGACGGAACCGTGCAGGGGCTGCTGGAGCTTGCGAACGTGCCGTACGTGGGCGCCGGCGTGCTCGGCTCTGCCGTCGGCATGGACAAGGCGGTCATGAAGACGCTCTTTGTCGCCCGCCACCTGCCGGTTGGCCCCTACGTCGTCGTGCTCCGGCCGGAATGGAGGCAGACGGCGCGCGCCGTCGGCGCCCGGATCGCAAGCGAGTTGGGGTATCCGGTGTTCGTCAAGCCGGCAAACCTCGGATCGAGCGTCGGGATCTCGAAGGTGAAGTCGGCGGCGGAGCTTGGCGACGCGATGGAGCTTGCCCTGCAGTTCGACCGCAAGGTCGTCATCGAGGCGGCGATTCCCAAGGCGCGAGAGATCGAGTGCGCCGTCCTCGGCAACGACGATCCGCAGGCGTCGATTCCGGGCGAGATCGTCCCCTCGCGTGAGTTCTACGACTACGAAGCGAAGTACCTGGACGAAGGATCGAAGGCCCTCATCCCGGCGCCGCTCACGACGTCGCAGGTCGGCGAGGTGCAGCGTCTCTCGATTGCGGCCTTCCGCGCCGTCGACGGCGCGGGCATGGCGCGCGTGGACTTCCTGATCGCAGGCGAGACGGGCGAGATGTATCTGAACGAGGTGAACACGATTCCCGGGTTCACGACGATCAGCATGTATCCGAAGATGTGGGAAGCCTCGGGCATGTCGTACCCGGAGCTCATCGATCGCCTCATCACGCTCGCGCTCGAGCGGCACGCCGAAAAGCAGCAGCTGCGCACCAGCATCACGTGACCAGGCGGGTTCGGCCGGCGCTCGCCTGCGCAATCGTCGTCCTGCTGCTCGGACTGCCCTGCGCAAGCGTTGCCCAGAGCCTCACCGGCGCCCCCCAGCTGCTCCTCGCGTACAGCGCCATCTTCGACGCGCGCTTCGACGAGATGCCGCAGATCCTTCGCCGCACCTGCCCACCGGCGCCCGCGGAAGCCTGCCAGCTCCTCGACGCGGTCTCTCTCTGGTGGCAAATCCAGCTCGATCCGCTGAGCAAAGCGCGCGACGCACAATTTCAATCGAAGGTCGATGCCTCGATCGCCGCGACGGAAGCGTGGGCGAAGCGCGAGCCCCGGCGCGCGGAAGCGTGGTTCTACGTCGGCGGCGCCTACGGCGCCCGGGCACAGTGGCGAGTCCTCCGCGGCGAGCGCCTGGGTGCCGCGCGAGACGGAAAGCAGATCAAGGAATCGCTCGAGAAGGCGCTCGCGCTGGATCCGCGCGTGCAGGAGGCGTACTTCGGGATCGGCCTCTATCACTACTACGCAGACGTCGCGCCCGCGGCGGCCAAGGTGCTGCGCTGGCTCCTGTGGCTTCCCGGCGGCGACAAGGTCCAGGGCATGCGGGAAATGCTGCGGGCGCGCGGAAACAGCGAGCTGCTGCGCGACGAGGCCGACTACCAGCTGCACGTCATCTATCTCTGGTACGAAAAACAGCCGCAGCGCGCGCTCGACCTGTTGGAGGACCTCCGCGAGCGGCATTCGCGAAATCCGCTCTTCCGGCAGTTGATCGCCGAGGTGCAGGACACCTACTTCCACGATCTCACCGCGAGCCTGCGGTCGTGGCAGGCACTCCTCGAGGCCGCACGCGCGCACCGCGTCGAATTCCCGGCGCTGGCCGAAACAAGGGCGCGGCTCGGCGCTGCGAGCGTGCTCGATCGCCTGTACGAGACGGACGCCGCGATTGAGCACCTCCGCATCGTGATCGCCGCGAACCCGGCGGCACCCTTCGGCGCGGTCGCGCAGGCGCAACGGCAGCTCACACAGGCGCTCGATCGAATGAGTGATCCAGCCTACCGGCTCTCGATCGAGGGGTGGCGCGCGTTCGAACGCGGCGATCTGGCAGCCGCGGCGCGGGCACTTACCCAATCGCTCACCCTCAAACCCGACGATGCCGTCACGCGCTACCGCCACGCGCAACTTCTCCTCGCGGAAAAGAGGGACGCAGAGGCGCTCGCCGAGCTGGAGGCGGTGATCAAGACGAGAGCGACGACGCCACCGACCATCTACGCGTCGGCCTGCGTCGATGCCGCGCGCCTCTACGAGCGCCAGCGTTCGCCCGCGCGCGCGATCGAGCTCTATCGCATCGCACGCGGCGTCTTCGGCGCCGATCAGCGGACGAAGGACGCCGCCGATGGCGCGCTCGCGCGTCTCGCGCTGTAGCTGGTCGCGAATTCATCCGACACTTGACTTCAGAGACGCGGGTGGGCGTGTCGGGCGCGCGAGTTTTTTGACAACGCGCGCGCTTTTATGCTTGACATGAAAAAAATCTCACTCATAATCTACATCTGGTATGAGGGTGGATGGCTCAGCCCACCCGTAGTGACGACCAAGCGGTTCGTCGGAGGCTGAGTCACAACAACCTGAGGAGAACACAATGGCGAAGAAGGCTAAGGGCGGGAAGAAAAAGGCCGCGAAGAAGCGGTAATTCTTCCGTTCTGACTTTCGGGGGGGCTCGGGGGGGCACCCCATTTTTTTATCTATCCAATCGAGTTGCTGCTCTCCTGATTCGCCGCGGGCGCATCCGGAGTTAGCCCACGAAGCGAGGTCGCCGACATCCGGCCCGACGTGCCAGGCGGCAGAGTGCGCCGGACGCTGCGGCAGGGCCCCGCAATCCAACCAGTGAAGGGAGGAACTCCTCATGGCGAAGAAGGCTAAGGGAAAGAAGAAGGCGGCGAAGAAGAGGTAAGTTCGCTGCTCGCTAAAAGAGGGGGGCGCACAGGGCGTCCCCTTTTTTTATGTACTAGCGAAGCGTCGTTCCATCCCAGATCTGCACGCGGCGGATGACATCCCACGGCTGCGTGCGATCGACGATGTCGATGCCGTTCACGACGTGGCCGAACACCGTGTAGCGCGCATCGAGGTGCGGCTGCGGCGAGTGCGTGATGAAGAACTGGCTGCCACCGGTGTCCTTCCAGTCGAGTGCCATGCCCAGAGTGCCGCGCAGGTACGGCTGCTGATTGAGCTCGTCGCGGATCGTGTAGCCCGGCCCGCCCTCCCCGTCCCCGCGGGGGTCTCCGTCCTGGATCACGAAATCGGGCACGACGCGATGGATGGCGATGCCGTTGAAGAAGCCTTTCCGCGCCAGCTCGACGAAGTTGGAGACGGTGAGCGGCGCGTCGAGGATGGCCAGTTCGACCTCGATCGTGCCCTTGTCCGTGTCGATGAACGCGTGTGGTGAGAACTGCGGCGCCAGCAGCGCCTGCCACTCCGCATCGCCCATCGGCCTCACTGGAGCCGGACGCATCGCCACGGCCGAGTCGGTGACTCCCTGGTCGCGCAGCAGGGCCGCGGCCTTGACGCGGACCGCCCAGTCGCGGTCGTGAAGCGCGGCCTCAAGGAGCGGCCGTGCGATGGCGGGATCCAGCGTGTTCAACGCCGTGAGAATCGCCGCGCGTGCCACGTAGGTACTGTCTCCCGCGGTCGCGCGGTACGCCTCGACCAGCGCCGGCGCCGCAGCGGTGGCCTTGATGTCCGTCAGGCCACTGGCCGCGGTTGCCCTGACCACAAAATCGTCCGCCTTCAGCTGATCGGCCAGCATCCGCTGGACGTCAGGTGCCTTGGCGGCGACCAGCGCGCGAAGGACCGCGGGGATCACCCGTGGATCCCGGTCCTGCAGCATCGAGATCAGTCGCGGAGCGCCTTGCGCGCCTGGCAGTGTCGCCAGCGCTTCCGCCAGCGCGACGCGGACGGTCCAGTCCCGATCGGGGTCGAGGCCGGACAACGTCGTGAGGAATGTCTCCGGGTCGATCAGCGCGAGCGCGCGTAACGCCGCGCCGCGGATGCCTGGCGCGGTGTCCGACGTCAGGTCGATGACAAAGTCCAGCATCTCGGGACTGTGAATGGCGGCCATCGCGGTTGCAGCCTCGAGCCGCAGCGTGGGATCCGCCTCACCGTCGGCCAGGATCTTCTCGAGCAATGGCACGGATGGGATGTCGCGCATCGCCGCAAGCGCCCGGGTCGCCTCGATGACGATGGCTGGATCCCGCAGCCGTTTGGCGACGATGTCCCGCAGGGCTGCCGCGGCGCTCTGCGCCTTCAGTGCGCCAAGACCGCGCGCGGCGAACGTTGCCGTGAACCTGCCTAGCGTCGGCAGCAGCGAGAGCAGCGCCGGCGTGGCCCGCGCGTCACCGGCCCGCCCGAGCGCGTACGCCACGGGCCACCACGTGGAGACGGGCGCGCCACTCGAGTCGAGCACGTCCGATGCGATCGCATCGTAGGACCCGAGCCTGACGAGCGCATACAGACCGAGCCGCACGGCTTCGACGGGCGGCGCAAGCGGCCACGCCAGATCGTCCGGTGCCACGTTCATCAGCGCGCCGCCCTGGATGTGAGCCTTGACCATCGCGGCAACGGCCGCGGCATCGCTCTTGTCGCCAATCGTCCCCAGCGCTTCCGCGCTCCGTCCCTGCACGATCGGGTCGGTATCCTTGAGGCTGTTGAGCAGCGCAGGACGTGCTGACGCGTCGCCAATGAGTCCAAGGGCAAATGCCGCCATCTGCCGTACTTCGATTTCGGGATCACCAAGCGCCTGTTGCAAGGCGGGAACGGCGTCGGGCAAGCCGACGCGGCCCAACGCGAGCGCGGCGCGCCTGCGGGTGCGCGCTTCGTCGTCGCTGAGCAGACGAATCAGATCAGAAGGGGGCGGCGGCGCGACGATCGCGGGCCGTCCCTTCGCCGCCGGCACGAGCACAATCGGCGGCGGTGGATTCGGATCGCGGAGAATCCGCTGATCCTCGAGCCGCATGATCCATCCGAGCCTGTCTTCCCAGGTGACCACGGGCGGCGATGACGCCGGCGACGACGCGGAGGGAGCTGGTGGCGCGGTGGCGCACGCGCCGCACAGGAGAGCCAGGCTCAGGGCCCAGGGCTCGAGGCTCGAGGACGAACGCGCGGTGCCGCCTTGCGCCATGAGCCGTGAGCCTCCAGCCCGAAACATTCGGCGATGATAGCATCGCAGGCGCCGGCGGCCCGGACCGGCGCAGACGCGCATGCCCTTCCAGTACATCACCATCGAGGGACCGATCGGTGTCGGCAAGTCGTCGCTTGCCGAACGGCTGGCCGCGCGCCTCGACGCCACGGCTGTGCTGGAGGAAACCGATAACCCGTTCCTCCCGGACTTCTACGCAGGACGCGCGGGCGCCGCCCTGCAGGCGCAGCTGTTCTACCTGCTCAACCGTCATCGCCAGCTGCTCGGGCTCCAGCAGGCCAACCTGTTTTCGCAGACGACGATCTGCGACTACCTGTTCGACAAGGACAAGATCTTCGCGTATCTGAATCTGGACGACAACGAGTTGTACATCTATCAACGGCTGTATGACCTGCTCGCGAAGGACATTCCTCCGCCCGATCTCGTGATCTATCTGCAGGCGCCCACCGATGTCCTCGTCCGGCGGCTTCGCGATCGCGCGAAGGATCCGGAGCGCGAAACGTTCGAGCCCAATCCCGAATACCTTCGCGAGCTCAACGAGGCGTACCAGCATTTCTTCTTCCACTATTCCTCGACGCCCCTCCTGGTGGTCGAGACCTCGCAGCTCGATCTCCACTCGAGCGACGAGGCGGTCGACGATCTTATCCGTCAGGTCCGCAGCATGAACCGCGGCACCCGCTACTACGTGCCGCGGACGTAATGAATTACGCTAATCTCACCTAATGGCCTGGTTCAAGAAGACCCGCACGCCCATCGCGTCGACGGCCGACAAGTCGAGCCGCGTGCCCGAGGGTCTGTGGGTGAAATGCCCCGGCTGCGCGCAGATCATCTACAACAAGGACCTCGACAAGAACCAGCAGGTATGCCCGAAGTGCGCGCATCATTTTCGAATCAACGCCGCCGACCGCCTGCGGTCGCTGTTCGACAACGGCGAGTGGATCGAGCACTTTCCGAACCTCACATCGAATGACCCGCTGACGTTCACCGATACCAAGCCCTACCGCGACCGTCTTCGCGGCACGATCGCCAAGACCGGCATGAACGACGCCGTCATCGTCGCCACCGGAACGCTCGACGGCCTCGACATCGTCGTCGCCGCGATGGAGTACTCGTTCATCGGCGGCAGCATGGGCGTGGTCGTCGGCGAGAAGATCACGCGCGCGATCGAGATGGCGCTCGAGCGGCGGCAGCCGCTCGTCGTCATCTCGTGCTCCGGCGGCGCGCGAATGATGGAAGGCGCGCTGTCGCTGATGCAGATGGCGAAGGTCTCCGCCGCGCTCGCCAGGCTCGATCGCGCGCGGCTGCCGTTCATCTCGGTCCTCACCGACCCGACGACGGGCGGCGTGACGGCGAGCTTTGCGATGCTCGGCGATCTGAACATCGCTGAACCGAAGGCGCTGATCGGATTCGCCGGGCCGCGCGTCATCGAGCAGACGATCCGCCAGAAGCTGCCCGACGGATTCCAGCGCAGCGAATTCCTCCTCGAGCACGGGATGCTCGACCTGATCACCGATCGCCGCGAGTTGAAATCCACGATCGCGCGCGCGCTCAGATTCATGGGGACGCACACCGGCCCGGCTGCGGCCGTGCCGGTGCCTGTCGCCTCCGCCGCAACTCCCGAACCGCTGCGCTGAATTGCTCGACCGTCTCTTTGCGCTCGAGACCTTCGGCATCAAGCTGGGTCTCGAGAACATTCGCCGCCTGTGCGGCGCGCTCCATCATCCCGAACGCACGTTCACCTCGCTGCACATCGCGGGCACGAACGGGAAGGGATCGGTGACGGCGATGGTCCATGCCGCGCTGGTCGCGGCAGGTATCAAGGCGGGCCGATATACGTCGCCCCACCTCACCCACCTCCGGGAGCGTTTCGTCATCGACCGGGCGGCCGTTGACGATGCGACGCTGGAAATCGTGGCAACGGACATCCTCGATTGCGCCGATCGTCTTCGGCGCGAAGGCGCGATGGCCGCGCCGCCGACGTTCTTCGAGGCCACCACGGCGATCGCGTTCGAGCTGTTCGCACGCGCCGAGGTGAAGGCGGCGGTGATCGAGGTCGGTCTCGGGGGCCGCTTCGACGCGACCAATGTCCTCGAGCCGCCGGTCGGCGCGATCACGTCCATCGCGCTGGATCACCAGCAGCACCTGGGCGACACGATCGGGCAGATCGCGTTCGAGAAGGCCGGCATCATCAAGCCGGGAATGATGCTCGTGTCGGGGACGCTGCCTGCGGATGCGTCGGCCGTGATTCGACGGATCGCGCAGGAACGCGGCGCCGGGTTCGTGGAATCAACCGCCGGGGTGCACATCGACAGCGAGATGCGCGAGGGGCGCGCGCACTTGACGATCGACACACCTGAAGGACGTTACGGCCCCCTGCGGCTCGCGCTGCGCGGCGAGCATCAGATACACAACGCGATCGTGGCTGTTCGCGTGCTCGAGGCGGCACGCCGCGCCGGTTTCAACGTGCCGGATGCGGCGATCGTGCAGGGCCTCGAGACCGCTGACTGGCCGGCGCGTCTCGAGCTCATCGCCCTGCCGACCGGCCGGCAGGTGCTGCTGGACGCGGCGCACAATCCGGAAGGCGCGCGTGCGCTTCGCGCCTACCTCGCGCGGTGGCATCCCGACCGGCCGGCGCTCGTCGTCGGCATCATGCGCGACAAGGACGCGGACGCCATCCTTCGCGAGCTCCTGCCTGTCACCTCGTCTGTGATCGCGACAGCCGCCGACACGCGACGCGCGATGCCGGCAGACGAACTGGCCTCGCGCGTGATCGCGCTCGATCCCGCCAAGGCCGTCCGCGCGTACGGCGACGTCCTAACGGCCATCGATGCGGCGCTCGACGACAGTCGCACCGTATGCGTCGCGGGATCGATCTTCCTGGCCGGAGCGGTTCGCGACGCTCTGGAACGCCGTGATATCCTGCACTGATTCCTCGGACAAAGATCGTGTATCTCAAAGTGTCTAAAGGTTTTCTCCTCTCGTGCATCGTGTGCCTGCGGGCGGGCGCGGCGTTCGCCCAGGTCGCGGCGCCTGCGCCTCCGGCGGCTCCTGCGCCTGCGACGAACCTCCCCCTGGGTATTTCCAGTTTCTCGAGCTGGAAGTTCGAGCAGGTCGGCGACCACCTACATCTGGTCGACCGGGCCGTGATCGAAGGCCCGACGATCAAGTTCTTCGCGGACGACGTGGACCTCTACGTCACTACCAACCGCGTCGTCGCCAGCGGCAACGTCGTGTTCACGAATCGGGACGGGCGGATCTCGGCCGAGCGTGTCGAGTTCAACACCGCGACGGGCGTCGGCACGTTCTACGAGGCGTCGGGGATCATGTCGCTCGGCGTGACGGCAGGCGCGAACATCGCGGCGTTCGGCGGCCAGGATCCCGATGTCTATTTCTACGGCGAGAAGCTCGAGAAACTGGGGCCGCGCAAGTATCGGATCACGCGCGGCGGGTTTACGACCTGCGTCCAGCCGACCCCCCGGTGGGAGGTGACGAGCGACAGCGTAATGCTGAACCTCGACGACTACGCGATTGCGAACAACACCGTGCTGAGGGTCAAGGGGGTCCCGGTGTTCTACCTGCCGGTCCTCTACTATCCGATTCGCAACGATCAGCGCGCGACCGGATTTCTCCTCCCGACCTACGGCGCATCGACGCTGCGCGGCCAGTCGCTGAGCAACGCCTTCTTCTGGGCGATCAACCGCAGCCAGGACGCGACATTCCAGCACGACTGGTACACGAACACCGGGCAGGGCCTCGGCGGTGAGTACCGGTACAACTTCGGGACCGGCTCAATCAGCAGGAAACCAAGTTCGTCCTCGAGACCGGAGTGGAAAGCACGCTGCCCGCCGAGCGGAGCTACGAGATTCGTGGCGGGGCGAACCAGGGCATCTCGCCGCGCTTCCGCGCCCGCATGAACATCAACTATTTTTCGAGCATCGTGTCGAAGCAGACGCTCAACACGAACATCTACGACACGTCGACCAATCTGCGCAACATCGGCGGCAACGTCATCGGCAAGGCGCGCGGCTTCACACGTTTGGAGTACCGTATGGCTGAGGCAAGAATGTGCAGGAGTTGATCGTTCGGACAGAGGCATCCGTGTACCGG
>OBEQ010133290.1_pt1 | contig 11362 bp, 9 predicted proteins | sample 1670901 | NCBI WGS metagenome assembly OBEQ01 (sample SAMEA104232315, study PRJEB22302) | groundwater metagenome | biome: forest; feature: aquifer; material: groundwater | place: USA | collected 2011-08-07 | depth 5.4 m | reverse complement strand
CATCGCCCCTCCAATCTTTCCGATAGTGGGACTTGTAGACGTGGACATCGAGATCAGTTGACCTGTGTTAGAGTTTCCAGATCTATCTATCATCTTATTGGTAGACCAGTTAACTGACTGGGAGTTCATATCCCAGTATCCAACCAGACCTGAGTTCAAGAAGGAGGGTGCAGATATATCAGAGGTGGCTAAGGTGGATAAGGGGAGGATGAGAAGACTGCCTGCTATGGCTAGGATGGATATTAGGTGATTTTTGGGGAGTGAGGACATGCGAGTAAATTTAAGAATCAATACCTGGAGGTCGAACCTCCACGGGGAGGTTCGACCTCCTTAGCTACTTATATGGTTATTATACTGTACCCCCCCCCGAAGTAAAATGGCCCCGTAGAGTTTCAAGCGCCTATGCTTTTCTTACAATGCCTCATCAGTTAACACTCATTTAATAAGGTCTTATTTATCTGGTTTCAGATACTTATTTTAGAAAAGCATTCTAGGCATTGCAGCGCTTGAACTTCTACGGGGTTGGATTTTTATTTCCTTATTTTTAAAAATTTTCTGATAGCAGTTAAAAATGCCTTGATATCTAACATTTTATTTTGTAAAACATCATAGACGATAGCATAATCTACTTTTTCATATTCATGCGCCATAATATTTCTAAAGCCAACAAGACGAGACATTTTTTCAGCTAAGGTTTTTGATATGGCTCTTTCTTCTAACAAAATATCGAAGCTCTCGCTCATTGTTGTTGGTCGTCTCAAATCCCTTAACGAAATTGTGGCCTCAGCCAAGTCAATAACAGCTTGAGTTACTAAATAGAGATAGCGCTCAACGGCACCTCGAATCGTTATATTGTTAACAATTTCTTTTTTGGAAAATTTTTTAAAAGCTACGAGTATCTTAAGATACTTTTCAATGGAACTGATTTTGTTTTCAATGACGGAAAAGTTAGTCATGATTAGATTTTCGTTAAATGATGACGACGCAATAAAGATTGGAAGTCAAAATACTGATTTAAGGTCTTCATTTCAAAAAGCATTTTAAATGGCTCAATAGCTAGGAGGCATTTTCCATTTTTAATAATATCAAATTTGAGCTCTGGGCTTTGTAAAGAATTTAGAATTAATACATCAATGGCATCAGTTTTTAAAACATGGCTTATTTGGCTAATAAATTTCAATCTCAAATCAACCATATGTCGAGAAGATAGGCTGGTTGTATAAATCGCGAAATCATAATCGCTTAAAGGGCCGTGCTTGTCTTGAGCGCGTGAGCCAAAAAAATAAACTAGTTTTATGGCTGAATATGATTTGCTGATTTTTATAATCTTTTTCTTTAATAACTTATCCATGAAAATATGATACCAAAATGCCTGGACAATAACAATAATTTCAAAACTTGTCTATTCTGGGGATGTCCCAGGGGTCATTCTAAGTCCCACTCAGCGAGACGAAGAATCTCCCTTGTAGGTATTGGCATCCAAGGGCTTTTGAGAATCACATTAAGATTCTTCTCCCGCAAAAGCGGGATCAGAATGACCTAAGAAAAGCTTACTATATCCTTGATCGACGAACAAAAAATTTTATAGATTCAATAAAAATAATGTTAAATATTCCAAATCCGATCACGCCAAAAATGTAACTAATTGGAAGAGATATAGTGTGAAAAATCATTTGCGCAAAGGGCATGACAACAGATCCTGCAAGCAGTATAAAACTTAATATAACAGTCCCAAGCAGAAATCTATTTGAAAATGGATTATATGAAGTAAGTGGTTCCTGCAAGTCACGGATAGAGAAAATAGAAAAGAGGGTGTAGCTGCCAAGCAATAGGAAAACTAGGGTGCGAATTTGATCCAAAGGTGCTCCGTGCAAGACGCCATAACTATAAACACCAAGCAATGCCAAGCTTGTAAAGACTCCGACGCCAAAGGTATAGATTTTAGTTTCAGTATCAAAAAAAGTTGCTTTTATTCGAGCTGACTCTCCTAAATAACTTTTTCCATCCTCAAAGGCAAGGGAGAGCGCCGGCAGACTATCTAAAAGTAAATTAATAAATAAAATCTGAGAGGCGGTTAATGGCACCGGCAGACCAAAGAAAAAGGCTCCGCTAATTAAAAATAATTCATTGAATATTGAGATAAAAAGGTAGACAATAATACGCTTAATATTTGCGGCGACCCGACGACCCTCTTCTATGGCCGTAATAATAGTTGCGTAATTATCATCAAGTAAAATGAGGTCGGAAACTTCTTTGGCAATATCGCTACCTGAACCCATGGCCACGCCAACGTCAGCAGCTTTAAGAGCTGGCGCATCGTTAATGCCATCTCCAGTCATAGCTACGACCTCACCCATCTTTTTATAGAGACGAACAAGACGATCCTTCCCCTCGGGACTGACTCGATAAACAATATTAATATTTGGCAGAAGAGTACAAAGAGCCTCTTCTGAGAGCTCATCAACCAACTGACCACTCAGTAAATTTTTCTCTTCCACACCAAAACCAAGCTCACGCCCTATAGCCTTAGCAGTTCCTTCATGATCACCAGTAACAATAACGGTTCTAATGCCAGCCGTACGCGCCAAAGCAATTGCCGCTGGAACTTCGGGTCGTAATGAATCTTTCATGGCAATTAAGCCAATAAATTTAAAATCAGCATAAGTATTCTTATGATAAAAATTAATATCTGTCCCCTCTTTAACTTTCTTAACTGCTAGTCCAAGAACTTTTTTACCTTCAGCTGCCAGAGCGTGCACTCTATGATGAATAGCTTCGTTATTTTTACTACCCCCAAAACGAAGTAAATATTCCGGAGCACCCAAGACTGCAATGAATGCGCGGCCTTCATCAACAGTTTGAATTAATGAGGCGGCGAATTTATTTCTTGAATTAAATGGCAGATGCTGCACTACATTAAATTTTTTCTGAATCGCCGGCAGAAGAACACCTCGCTCTGCAGCATTGGTAACAAGTGACTTTTCAAGCAGTCTACCAATCAAACGCCATTCTCGATAAGGTGCTTTTGGATTTTCAATGACTACATCGGAATTTAAAAGAGCAATTTTTAGAACTTCGTCATCAGAATATGATGGATCTAGAGAGATAACCTCGGAAAGACTAATAGCCGCTGTCGTAAGTGTCCCCGTTTTGTCAGTTAAGATCAATGAAGTTCCTCCTAAAATCTCGATAGCTAATAATTTTCTTATTAATCCCTTTTTCTGTGAAAGACGCTGAATACCTAAGGCTAAACAAAATGTTAGTGCCACCGGCAATCCTTCAGGAACACTTGCGACTAAAACTGCTAACGCCAATAGAAGTGTTTCTGATATTGTATAGCCATGCAGTAAACCGCCGCCGACAATAAAAACCGCAATAAGTACGCTAATACCCAAGGCTAATTTTATTGTAAAAGTGTTTAATGAGCGCTGAAGTGGCGTAACTTCACGCTCAGTCTTCATGACCTCACCAACAATTCTGCCGAATTCAGTATGAACGCCTGTAGCCGTAATAACCCCCAAGCCGACGCCTTGAGTGGCTAATGTGCCACGATGAACCATTGAATGCCGCTCTTGAATTACCGTATTAAAAGCGATTGGTCTGATATTCTTTGTAACTGGTAGTGATTCGCCAGTAAGTATTGATTCATCAATTTGGAGATCATTAACATAAACGAGTCGGGCATCGGCCGGAATTAAATCGCCAGCTACGATGTGGATAATATCTCCCGGCACTAGCATTTCAGAGCCAAGTTCAATCTCCCCCGCATTACGAATAACCTTGGCTTTTTCTTCTAAAAAAAATCGGAGTTTGGCAACGATTGATTCTGATTTATTTTCTTGATAAAACCCCAAGCCAATGCTTAAGAGAAATGCTAGAGCGATAAAAATAGCTTCCGGCTTATCTTGTAGTATTAAGGCTAAAATTCCTGCCACCAATAAAATGATATTGAGTGGCCCAAAAAACTGACGCAATAAAATCCAGCCCGGTCCTCGAATAAGACGCGTGGCAATAGTATTCAGTCCAAATACTTTTTGACGACGCGAGATTTCGTCATTAGATAATCCATCTTTGGTGGTCTCCAAAATTTCCAGAGCATCGATAATCGGCAAAGCCCAAAATGGAGTTTTTAGTTCTTGTTTAGTTAGAGGCATTTCAATTAACCACAATTGTATTTCTATTGTATTTCGTGACGAAGTCACTTATTTCTAATGTATTTCATGGGATATACGGTAGTAATACAATAGAAATAAAATAGATATACGATAGTTATATTGTTGGTTAACTTAATTATAGATTTTATTGACTAAGTTGGCTATGAAATAAAGGAAATTAACAGCGCTATTGATATTTTAATATTTATCATAATTTAATGTTAGTTATACTTGTCGAATAAAAAAACAGCTGCATGTTTTACCTAGCGGCCTTTTTCTTTTTCAAATTATAGATATACTCCTCTGCCACCAATAAAAGATTATTTTGGAATCATTTTATTTTGAGACTATCTACAACCAATCTAAGCCATCCTTTCCCAAAAACACAATTAGTTTTTATATTGGATTTAAGAAAGGCTCTCGGAGGCATTTTGGCTTGGTGTCCCGCAGTGGCGGGACCAAAATGCCGAGAGAGCAAGATGCCGTTAACCGCTGGAGTTAATGGACATCCGACTTTCGAAAATTCAATATAAAAACTAATCTAAAACCCTCCCAAGAACTTTACATCACCATGCTCCCGAATACGTGTTAAAGACTTAGCCTCGATCTGACGAATACGTTCACGAGTTACTCCAAAGACTTTACCAACTTCTTCGAGTGTATGGGTTACTCCATCTTCCAGGCCAAAACGCATCGATAGAATTTTTCGTTCACGTTCGGTGAGGTCACTTAAAATAGATTTCAACTTTTCCCGAAGCAGTGTTAAATTAGCTGCTTGAGACGGCGTAACACTGTGTTCATCAGGAATAAAATCAGCCAATGTCGATTCATCATCATCATCGCTAATCTGAGATTCTAAAGAAATAACTTCTTGAGCAATTTTTTGAATCTGATGCACCCGCTCAATTTGTAAATTTAGCTCAACGGCAATTTCCTCTGGTGTCGGTATGCGTCCTAATTCCTGCGCCAATCTCCTTTTAGCCTGTGAATACTTTGATAGCACCTCCACCATGTGAATTGGAATACGGATAGTACGCGATTGATCGGCAATAGCTCGGGTAATAGCCTGACGAATCCACCAAGTTGCGTAGGTTGAGAATTTAAAACCTTTAGTATAATCAAATTTTTCAACAGCGCGAGCTAAACCAATATTCCCCTCTTGAATAAGATCAAGGATACTTAAATTTGGTGCGCGATTAATATAATGTTTGGCGATTGAGACAACTAATCGTAAGTTGGCTTTAATAAAACGCTGTCGAGCATCTTCATCTCCTTTTTCAATTCTCTTGGCTAATGTTCGTTCTTCTTCTGAAGTTAATAATGGACTTTTTCCGATGTCTTTAAGATACATCTGCACTGAATCAGGCAGGCCCTGCTCTAGATGAGAATTATCAGCTGATTCCTTTTCAAGGGTATTTTGCTCGATATCAATCAACTCACTAGCCTCAACAATTTTTATACCACCAGTTTCCAAGCGCCTATAGACTTCCTCTAGAAGGGGAATGTTTTCTTCGATATTTGGAAAAGCATGCATTAACTCACTATCAGTTATAAAGCCCCGACCCTTGCTTGAAGAGATTAATTCGTTAATAGTAGCTGTATTAATCTCCCCAATATCGCTAACCAATGTTCGGCTTTGACTAGCCGCATATTTAGTTATAGCCCCACCTCGGCGGGTAGTTTTAAAAACCTTTTTTTGTTTCTTTCGGGAGGTTTTTTTATTCCTTTTTTTAGAAAGTTTCTTATGAACTTTATTTTTAGATTTTTTTGAGAATTTCTTTTTTGTTTTTTTGGGCATGAAAGAAATGAGGAATAATTAAATTAAAAGGGTGGGTAATGACTATGACACTAATTGAATTTTAAAACAAATGACTGGTCTATTTTTATCAGTCATAGTTGTAGTCGCAAGATAATCATTCGTGTTTTAAATTTTGTATCTCTTTTGCAACTTTGTCAAATTGTGACATTACTGTTTGAAGTTCAATACTACTATCACTTTTTTCAAGACGCGCAATCATTTCTCCAAGTCTATCCCTTTCTTCCTTGAGATTCTCTATCTTAATACGAAGAATGAGATTATTCAAGTAGGATGGAATATCGCTTGGCAATTCTCCGGCACTTGAGCGCAATAACAAAAAATTATATAATGCCTCATCTTCTGCTTTCAGGGGAAGACCGTTGCAGATATTATCGATAATTCTTTGGTATCTCTCCGGAAAATGTTCTCGATGATCTTGGGCAAAACTCTTAAGTGTCGGTGTAGCCAAAACCGCGCATACCAACTGCTGAAATGCCAATTCTTTCCGACTAAATGAGTAAATAGGCGGTGCTACTACTTCTTCGCCCGTTCTCTGCTGCATCGTAATATCTTCAGTCAGATGATCTAGCTCTTCCCATAGAATTTTTTCATCAATCCTAACTCTTTCTGAAAGACGCTTTAGCCAATGCTGTTTATCAATGGGGCTCATTAATTTCAATCGTAACAATATTTCTCGAACTTGTTTTTTTAAAACCTCTGGGCGCAGCGTTCCGTTACCTAAAAAATACTCAAAATAATATTCTGGTAAATCGATGCTGGCTGCCAAATATTTTTCAAGAAGCCCGGGCTGTTTACGCACAACATCGGCAGGATCTTTATAGGATGGCTCGGTGATTTTCATAACCTTAATAGTGAAATCAAGTGGCAATGCCAGCGTTGCTGCACGATCAACGGCACGCTGACCAGCATCATCTTGATCAAAGGCAAAGATAAGCTGATCACAAAAACGTTTTAGAAGTTTAAGGTGATCAGCAGTTAGAGCAGTACCTGAGGTGGCCACCACATACTTAATCCCCGCCTGCCATGCCATCAAAAAATCCATTTGCCCCTCGACAACAAGAACCATCTCTTTTTCTCGAATAAAATCTTTTGTTTTATGAAAACCAAAAAGAAGTTTTGATTTATGGAAAATAGGTGTCTCGGGAGTATTCACATATTTTCCCATACCATCTTCAACACCGGGCATTTGGCGTCCAGTAAAGCCGATAATTTTCCCAAAACTATTATAGAGTGGGAAGAGAATACGATTTCTAAAACGATCAAGATACTGCTTATTATATTTCCCGTGAACCAGCAAACCAGCTCGATCAATATCATTCTCGCGAAATCCTTTTTTAAGGAGATAGCGGAAAAGCATATCGGTGCCATCGGGGGCATAGCCAATCTCAAATTCATCAATCGTTGCCTGTGTTAGACCGCGATCGTCCTTAAGATAGTTCATAACTGTCGGTATACGTGATTGAACAAAAAAATCTTTGGCCGCAGCATTAATCTCATACAAAATATCAAGTGCTCGCTGATCCGGTCCACTAATTTTCTGCATGGGGATACCAGCCTGATCAGCCAGTGCTCGAAGCGCCTCAAAAAAATCAAGATGCTCATAATCCATTAAGAATCGAATAACATCGCCGCCTTTACCGCAGCCAAAGCAGTGCCAGATCTGTTTTTCAGGCGAGACGATCATCGACGGACTTTTTTCTTTATGAAATGGACAAAGCCCCTTGAAATTTCTTCCAGCTGGAGTTAACGGAGTTTTCTTTCTAATAAATTCAACAAGGTCTATTTTTTCTTTTATGAGCTCAGTTGTATCGGACATAATTTTTTAAGTTTCTAATGCCAAATTAACTATGAAACTTTTAGAAAATCCCCAGGCACGCTTCTCGCTATCACGAAAATCCCCAGCCAGGATTTTCGTTGTGATTCGGCCTCGCTCGGTTCGATGTACATCGAACCACCATGCCCGCTCGGCCTCATACACGCGCTCAAAGCACTCCTGATGATTTTGAAGCTTGGAAAATAAAAATCCCGCCTAGGCGGGATTAAAAATATATAATCTTGATTCCCAATTCTTCTGCCTTTTTATGTTCCCATGTGGCACCGTGAGAAGTTTCCCAGTTTGGGATAAAATGCAGCTCCTCAATTAGTCCAGATTTAAAAATTTCTCCATAAAATTCTTCAAGAAGCTGATCGCCATCTCGATATTCAGGGGTCTCCATAATGCGCCACATAGCCTTTTCAAAAGGTAGCTGAGTGAAGACATTGAATCCATTTTCTCGCAAGAAATTTATATATACAGCAAAGATTTTGAAATTTAGTTCAATATTCTTGGTTCCTCCACTTGTCATTGGTCCGCAGACCATAACAACTGGTTTTGGGATACGCATTAATACAGCCTTGGCGATCACAACAAGCTCCCCAAATGTTTTGGCTCGGTCCATAGCGGCATAATCGTCTTCGGTAAAATACTGCTCAATCTTTTCCACTTATTTTTCATCAAGGAGCTTTTCCTATATTGCCAAAATATTTTTATTTTGCAAGTAGATCTTTATTTAAAGGCAAATTTAGCCTGCAAGCTTTTAAGAAAATAATGTTTTTCTACTTCAGCGAATTTAATTAAGCGGGGTGAGCGATGGACAACAACTGTGTCGCTAATTTCCAAGGGGAAAATCGTCTCTCCATCCGAAATTAAAACAACGTCAATTGGCGAGCCGGTTTTTGTAATCGAAAGCAGCCCTCTTTTTCTAAATTCTTTTACATAAATAGAAATTTTTTTATTTCTTCTTACAACGATGCTTGGAGTGGGAATATTATGGTCTAATAATTCTGTGATAACGAAGCATTTAATTTCAGGCATGACAATTGGTCCATGAGCCGAAAGATTGTAGGCAGTAGAACCAGTTGCTGTTGCCACCAAGACTCCTGTTCCGTGTATATATTGCAGAGGATGGTCCTCAATACTCACTTGTAGCTGGACTACTCCTAATGGATTTTGAATTGAGATATCATTTAGCGAATAAGCTGAAAATATTTTTTTATTGTTACGCATGACTGAGGCTGACATCATTATGCGTTTTGTAGTGGAATATTTTCCCTGAAACAATTTATCAAGTGCTGTAAAAAATTTTTTAGGTTGCCGCGCTGAGGCTAAAAAGCCAACGTGGCCAAGGTTAAGACCAAAAATTGTGGTGTTGGTATTCTGGCATGTTCTAGCAGCTTCAAGAATTGTCCCATCACCGCCAAGCACTAAGAGGATTTGTGGTTTTCGCTCCACAATTTTTATTTGAACATAATTCTTCTTAAGCCAGGCTACAATCTTCTTTTTCCAAATTTGGGCTTGGAGGTTATTATCTCGGTAAAAAAAACCGATCGTTTCAATTTTTTTAGGCATAATTCTGTGACTTGGCTTTAGTAGCGTACAATGTACACTGATATTATATGGTCAAACAGATAAATCGGCAATTATCATTATATGGATTTATCAGGACCGCCGCTGCGGTACCACCATTAAAGATTGGGGATGTAGAATACAATCTTAAGCAAATTCTGACATTTATTCAAAGAGCAGAAAAGAGTGGCGCACAGATTATCGTTTTTCCAGAGCTTTCGATTACCGGATACACACTTGGCGATCTTTTTCATCAGCGATTGCTTCTTGAAAAAACTCGAGCAGCGTTATCGCGACTTAAGAATGAATCAAAAAATTTTAATGTTACAATAGTTGTCGGTCTTCCATGGCAATGTGAAGGAAAAATATTTAATACAGCTGCAGTTATTCAGGGGGATCGCTTTTGGGATTAGTTCCAAAAACGTACATTCCAGGCTATAAAGAATTTTATGAAGAGCGGTGGTTTGCCTCGGCACGTGACTTAATTACTAAAACTATCCTTATTGATGGCAAAGAAATTCCCATCGGCAATGACCTACTTTTTCGATTTAAAAACTATCCCAATGCTATTTTGGGCGTAGAAATCTGTGAAGATGTCTGGACTCCTCTCCCACCAAGCTCATTTCAGGCGGTGGCTGGCGCGACAATAATTGCCAATCTTTCTGCCTCAAACGATTTAGTTGGTAAGGCAGATTATCGTCGAGAACTTATTAGCCAACAGTCTGCTCGTGGAATTTGTAGTTATATTTACACCTCGTGTGGCGTTCATGAATCAACAACTGATTTAGTTTTTGGCGGTCATGCCATGATTGCTGACAATGGCAATATTATTTCTGAGTCAAAAAGATTTCAGTGGGATGGAGAATTAATTATGGCGGATGTTGATATTGAACATCTAATGATCGATCGCGAAAAAAATACCAGCTTTGGAGAATCAATCCATGAGTCAACAAAAGAAGAATTTCGGATTATAGAAGTCGGCACAAAAATTTATGGCCCAAAAGAACTTCTAAGATTTGTAGATCAGCATCCATTTGTCCCGCACAATGTTGCAGAGCGTGATAAGCGTGCTGAGGAGGTATTTTCAATCCAAGCGGCCGGCCTAGCCAAAAGGATGGAATCGGCAAATATAAAAAATTTAGTTATTGGAATTTCCGGGGGCCTTGATTCAACGCTAGCGCTTTTAGTTGCAGTTGAGACTTTTAAACTTTTGAATTTTTCTAAGAAGAATATATACGCCATAACCATGCCAGGCTTTGCCACAACGAAACGTACTAAATCTAACGCAAAAAAACTTGCCGAAGCATTTGGTGTGACGCTTCAAGAAATTGATATAACCATTGGTGCCACACAACACCTCAAAGATATTGAGCATGACACTAAAACTCAAGATATCACATTTCAGAATGTTCAGGCGCGCTATCGAACTATGATTTTAATGGATCGTGCAAATCAACTTGGGGGTATTGTTTTAGGGACCGGAGATTTATCTGAAATTGCACTGGGCTGGAATACATTTACCGGCGATCAAATTTCACACTATAACGTCAATGCCAGCGTGCCAAAAACATTAATTCGTCATCTTGTGGAATGGGTTAGCGAACAGAAAGAATTTTCTAGCGCTAAAAAAGTTTTAAAAGATATTCTGGCAACGCCCATTTCACCTGAGCTTGTTAGGTCTCATAAGAAAGACATCACACAGAAAACCGAAGATTTAATCGGCCCCTACGAGCTTCACGATTTCTTTTTATACCATTTCATTCGTTGGGGAAGCTCGCCACGGTGGCCCTCCTCTATTTCATCCAGGGCAGCCCGGTCAGCGTGCTCTGGGAGGTCCTCCCCGTCTACTTCCGGCTTCAGGGCGTCTCGCTCCGCGCCATCGGCGGCCTCCGGCTCCTCGATGTACGAGGGCATCGCCTCCCACTCGCCGGGGTAGCGGTCGAGCACGATGTGGCCCTTCGGCTCCATCGAGTAGCGGCCCTCGCCGTGCATCCGGTAGGCCTG
>OBEQ010495402.1_pt1 | contig 11365 bp, 12 predicted proteins | sample 1670901 | NCBI WGS metagenome assembly OBEQ01 (sample SAMEA104232315, study PRJEB22302) | groundwater metagenome | biome: forest; feature: aquifer; material: groundwater | place: USA | collected 2011-08-07 | depth 5.4 m | reverse complement strand
TCTTTTTCCGGATCGAGATTATTCTGTGCCAGAATCTCTCGCGCGATGGTGCGCCACTGGATACTGCCCGCGAGAATTCCGAGTCTCTTGCCACGCAGGTCGTTAAGTGAGCGAAACGAGCTACTCGCCTGCACCATTATCGCATCATTTTGTATCTCGCGATCACCACCGCTTGCTGCGTAGATCATGAGCTTATTAGGATCCTTGAAGCTCGCGACGCCAGCTATGCCCATTGCAGCGCTCGGGGCCGTCATGTCTACTTGTCCAGCAAGCAGTGCATCAATGATCTGATTGGGTGCCTCAAACTTGACCGCCTCAACTTCAAGTCCCGACTCTTTAAAGTACCCTTTCTCTTGTGCGAGGTACACGGGGAGGCCTTGCAACACCGGGAGATAAGCCATCCGCACATGCGTCGTTTCAATGACAGTCCCAACACTCGTCGTTTGTGAGCGTGATGTTACGACTCCGCCGACAACAAGTAGCCCCACAAGAACTCCTAGCCCAGCCAAAATTTTCGTAGATTTTTTCATAATTTTCATGTCCTTCCCGCGCAGGCGGGAATCCAGAGATACCAATACTGGATTCCGGATCAAGTCCGGAATGACAAACTTTAACGTGCTTAGATGGTTCTTGTCACTTTTGGTGGCGGATGTTGCTATTTGATGAAAATAGTGATTATAATAGAGCACTAACTGTTGTCAGAAAACATGACAGAAAAGCTCAAAAAGACACTAGCCGACATTGGCCTTACCGAAAATGAGGCGGCAGTCTACCTCGCCCTGCTCTCGCTTGGTCCAACGACCGCGCTGAAAGTTGCGCGAACGACGGGCATCAAACGCAGTACGATCTACCTCACCCTCGAAACCCTCAAGCAGCGCGGTCTCGTCGCCCTCGAAATGCGCGGCTTCAAAACTTTGTTCGTTGCCGAGAATCCGGAAAAGCTCGATGCCGTGCTCGAAGAGCGCAAGCTGCGTCTCGGTCGTGATCTGCCCGAACTCCTCTCGCTCTATAATCTCAAAGGTGGTGAGAGCATCATGAAATTCTACGAAGGCTTCGCAGGACTCAAACAAGTATACGAAAGCATGATTCGCGACATTCGCCCGCACGAAAAGTATCTGGTGCTCTCGCATCTCGAGCCGGTCACAGGTCTTGATCCGGATTTCTTCGAAGACTTCTTCCGTCGCCGCTCCAAACTCGATATTGATATTCGGCTCCTCTTGCAAGACACGCCCGAAGCTCGCCGCCGCAAACAGTTCGAGAAAAACTTCAACGAACACATCAAGATTCTGCCGCCGGAAGTTTCACTCGTCACCAATCTCGTCGTTATCCCCCGTCGCGTCCTCATTCAGCAGTCGCGCCCACCAGTTTTCGGTGTCGTCATCGAAAACAAAAGCATCATCGAGATGCATCAGCAGATGTTCGAAATCATGTGGCACTCGATACCGGACTGATGTATACTCTCACCACTATGTTGCTCTCATCTTACAAAAAGATCTGGTCCTCGTTTGTCTGACCCTGCCCCGTTAGAAACAGCCTGCCCGTCGTGGCTCTCAAAAGGGCGCTCGGTGCGCAGGCGCGGTTTCTAATGGGGTAGCCGACCGTTTGACGTTTCGACTAGTTCTTTATAGTCCGGCTCTTGGCCGGAGAAAGGAAGAAGTGAAGAAGGATGGACGAGGCGATTGCACGAGCACGCACTCTTGTCGGTGTCTCACGATATTATCGTGATGCGACGCTCGAGATGGCGCCGCTTGTCGTCAACTGCATTACCCTTTGGCAGTGGGTGGTCGTGGAGGCATATGACCTCCTTCTCCCCGAGCGATTACTCTCGCTCGAACACAGTGTAGCGCAGAATGAACTGCGCGCTGGTGACATCGTCCTCACCCCACAATGCCCCGCATGGAACGGGGAAGACGACTGGGGACATTGCGGCGTCCTCACTCATGAAGGGACCGTTATCCATGCGACGCGACGGCGGCGCAAAGGCAATCTTGTGGATGGAGTGCGAGAAGACCTATTCCGTCGATTTTTGTGGCGTGGATTTCTTGCCGCCCGTCGCCTTACTTTCCGGTGAGTCGGGTCGTCGCCGCTTTGGTTGCGGCGGCTTGACTCACCTTTTCATACACTCCTTAATAACCAATATGTTTGTTAAACCCCTTAAAACATCGCTGTTTAAAGAAAGAGACGACCTCATTGCGTTCATCACGAAACGCATAAAAAAAGTGCGGGAGGGCTCGATTGTCGTCGTGACTTCGAAGATAGTTGCCCTCTCGGAAGGGCGGACGGCGCCACTGGGGACTGAAGAAGATTTTGCGAAGCTCGTCAAGGCTGAGAGTGACTATGCCATTCAGGCGGCCGGAGGCTGGTGGCTCACGCTCCGAGATGGCACAATCATTGCATCGGCCGGAATAGACAAGTCGAATGCTTTCGGAAAACTTATTCTTCTCCCGCGAGATAGTTACAAAGCGGCGCGCGAGTTACGATTTGTTCTTTCGAAGCACTACAAAGTAAGAAACCTGGGCATCCTTGTTACCGATAGTCGCCTCATGCCGTTGCGTGCTGGCGTCGTCGGGGTTGCGCTCGGCTATGCCGGTTTCAAAGGCATTCGTACCTACATCGGCAAAAAAGATCTCATGGGTCGTAAACTGAAGTTCTCAAAAACCGACGTCGCCGACAGTCTTGCGACTGCGGCAGTGCTCACCATGGGCGAAGGGAACGAACAGCAACCCCTCGCGCTCATCGAAGATGCGCCCATCGTGTTTACCAAAACCAATCCCTCTCGCAAAGAGCTCTATATCAACCCCGCCCTGGACCTCTACCGTCCCCTCCTCACTAACCTGCCAAAAATTTAGCACGCTTCATTCCCACGACCGCGAAAATTTCTGACGAAGAGTACCGTATATCAAACTTACCTCACGGCCGTCAGGAAAGTTTGATATAGAAAAATAGTTAAAACAGACTACGGTTTAATCTAGGCTTTCCTCACGGCTTGCCGCGAGGTCCTCAGCGGAAGGTGTGGAAACTTTGAGTTTCCACGTATGGATTGGGGCGTAGCCTCGCCGGCCATACCCCATCCGCTTGCGGTGGGGTCGTTGATTGGCTTTGCGGTTTTCCGAATGACCTCGAATTGGGTGCGCAACCTTTCGACGAACGAGGCCAAACCTAGAACGAACCCGAAACTTTCTTCTTTATGACGATGGGTAGATGAGTTTGCCGTTATATGTGCCGCCGGCGGTGTTTGGAGTGCCTTCAATCACACGGTTCCATTCTCCAATGGGGCACGACTCGGAGACGCCAGCTCGTTCGATACGGTTGTTGCTGATGGATGGGTGGGCATCGTCCTCGCAGTTCACGCCCACTTGAACATCGTGGATGTAGTTGTTACGAAGCACAACTTTTTTTGGATTTTTCGTTCCGATAGCTTGGTGCCAACAATTGTATGCTTCACTGTTTTCAATCGTAATGTTGTCTCCAAAGCTATCTATGCAGCTCCAGAGTGCTTCATGAGAGACCGTGTTGTTGATCTTTATGTTGTCTCCCTCAACGTTGATGCCGTTGTGGGTATAAGCAACTTCAACATGATCAAGTATGCTTCCGCTTAAAAGCACGAGCTGATCCCAATCCGCATACTCCGGCTTTTGTTGTGCGGAGGTAAACATAATTGGCTGCTCTGTGGTGCCGACGGCGTTAACGTGCGCCGTGATCTCAAAATGACTTTGGTTATAGCCAGTATGCCCGGTTGGGTCGTTGTGATCTTTGATGTAAGCGTCGGCGTATGTAGTCCACGGTGTGGCAGGGATGTCGGGTAGTTTTTCAAAAAGGACACGAGTCCCCGGCTCGATCGTGAGCGTCGCCCATGGCATAAAGAAAACATCTTTAGTTATTCGCACTTCGCCGCTCCACGTTTCAGGGAAAAGATGTACATCGGACAAAAAAATTGCCCAGACACCAAAGAGAAGCATAAGCGCGATCACCGCCACAAGCGCGCGCGGATGCTTCCAATGATGAAACTGCTCCAGTGCTACAGTTTTCTTTTTCACGAGTTTAGTATAACTCCTTTTGTCTGTGGGCGTCTCGCTCTACTCCACAGGAGATCGAAGATGGTGCGCATTGAGTCAGCCAGATCTTTTGATTCGACGACAACGATGAAGGGGTCTTTGGTGACCGAGGAGATGCCAATGTTTTCTCCGTAGATTGCAAAATCCATAACGAAGTCTAGTCCTTTGGGGAATAACCGCGCTTCGTATTTCGGACCAGAGACCTGATCAATAAAAGAATGATCTGCATGGGTGTCTGTGTGCATGGCTCGGGCATGAATACGGAAACTCTCGCTTTCGAAAACAGTTCCCCAGTAGCGAACTTCTTCTGGAAAAACTTCTGTATGACGAGCAATTGAGTTGATGAAGCACACATTCTGGTAGTGATGCATATCACGGTAGACAGAAACGACGGCATCTTTCCCCTCGAAATATTGAATGCTGGGGCGCGCCCCACTTCTCGCTACGTATGCTTGTAAAAAAGGAAGCATCTCGCGAAAAAGCTTGGTGTTGTTTTCTAATTGGCGGAACACCTTGGCGGGATCGGTCGGGGAGAAGGTACGCACTTTTCCACCGCTCATTTCACTCACGTACCCGCGCGTTTTCAAACGTTCAAGGAGCGGATAGACATTGGTGCGCTTTACATTGGCAACCTGCGCAATACGTCCCACATCTCCCTGCCCAAGCGCAAGTAGCGCCGCGTACACACGTGCCTCTTTAGAAGCAAAGCCGCTTTGTTCAAAGAGACCCACGATGGTGGCGTCAATTTCCATGGACGTATAATAGCCCAACGACTTATTTTGTCAACGATTCTGACAAAATTTATCATTATAAATAGAGACATAGCCATACCTAAACGAAGCATTTTTGACAAACCTGTCATATCCGATATGGTATGGCCATGCAAAAAATCATTCTTAGTTTCCTTGCCGTCTTACTTGTTGGTGTTCTGGCTTTTCGGCTCTTCCCTACATCAGTGCGCCAAACTGCCGAGCCGATAACGATCGGTGTTGCCTTTGCGCAATCCGGAGTTGCTGACGAATGGGGCGAAGGAGCCCTCCACGTCGTCGACCTTTATGTAAACAAGCTCAATGGGAAAGGCGGCATCAACGGCCATCTGATCAAGCTGATTGTTGAAGATACGCGGTCTACAAATGTCGGTACCGTCAACGCGGTCAGCAAACTCATCAATGTCGATAACGTACCAGTCATTTTGGGGCCGACATGGGCCGACAGTTTCCAAGGAGCTTTACCAATCGCAGAGAAGGCAAAGGTCGTGCTGATGAGCGCTGACACGTCGATTGATGTCGCTGAGTCAGAGAAAAACTTTGATTACTTTTTCTCTACCTTTTGGCCGCAAGCAAGCGAAGTAGGAGCACTTGAAGGTTACCTAATAGATCACAAGCTGTCTCGTATTGCTGTCGTGACTGACAAGGACCCATTTGATGTGGGAATGGGGCAAGCTTTCAAACAAGATGCGTTGGAAAAGGGGATGGCCATTATTTCGTATGACGAACTTCCCATTGGTCAAGCCGATTTCCGCACTACGCTGGTGAAACTCCGAGCAGAACATCTTGAGGCGGTGATCTTCTTTTTCCAAGACCCCGCAACGGTTGGCCCATTTGCAAAACAAGCGCATGAGCTTGGACTTACTGTCCCGATGTTGTCAGGATCGTCTACGCAAAATAATGGTCTTGTCCAAAAGTTCGGCCCGGTGCTCAATGGTGTTTATTACAGTTACCCAGCAGAATCTACCGAAGAGTCCTACCGTAGTCTCGTTAAAGAATACAAAGCAACATATGGTGACTTACCTGCGATCCCCAGTCTCCCGAATACTTACAATGCCGTTCATGCCGTCACTGCTACACTAGAAAAAGGTGCAAGAACGGGTGAGGAAATAAAAGACGCTCTCTATAGGCTCAAAACCTCGGGCATCGGCGTCAAGGAGCTCTCGTTTACCTCACGCGGCCAGGTCGCAAACGTACCGTTCACCATAAAGACTATCCGTGAGGGCCAGTTTGTAGAAACGAAATAACCTAAAGATCTTTGCGCAGAGTTTCAACCGAAAGATCGATGTCGTGCAAGATCCCACCGAGCGTGCCGGGCGGCAAGTCACGAGCATGCAACGGGACAGTTGTGTGTCTTCCGTCCAGATGCATAAGAAATGCGTGACTTCCCTTTTGGCGAACTACAACAAAACCAAGTTGCTCCAGCGCACGAAGCAATTTCCTTGGCGTAACTACTGGTAGTTTAGGCATGCACCTTTTCGCTTCTCTTCAGTCCTCTGACATCCACCGAGACAAAGCTCTCATAGCCTTGTTCTTGTGGAGCCAGCTCCCCCTTATCAAAAAGTGATTCAAGGTAAAGTTCGATAGCTTCTTGAATATGCTTCTTTGTATTCATGATGGTTTTGCCCCAGGTGTGACAGCCGGGGAGCGCAGGCACATAGCCATGGAATCCTCGTTTGTCAGGCTCAATTATGATGCGATACGTTTGGGTCATGCGCCAAGTATAACAGAACTGATAGCCAGCGCCTATTTATGTTTTTACAAACTGGCCGTTTCTGACAACCTTAATCTGTGGGATTTTGGTGACGTCCCCGTTCTTGTCGAAGCTGGTGAGGCCACCTGCGCCGGGATAATCTTTTGTTGCATAGAGAAAGTCGCGGACGCAATGCGTATCTTTCGCGTCGCCGCATTTCATGATCGCGCTCACGAGGAGATGGAGCGCGTCGTAGCCATTTGCGGCAAAGCCATCGGCTGGTTTTCCGTAACGATTTACATATTCGTCTGCGAAAGCGTGCGCGATAGGAGTTGTCGGGTCAAATGGTGCAGAGCTGATAAACACCCCCTCGGCTGCTGCTCCGGCAGTGTCGATCAGTTCCTTCGCCTCGGCTGCGACGCTGGCGAGGATTGTGCCATTGAAGCCAAGCTCTCGTGCTTCTCTGATCACGAGTCCTGCATCTTTTGCGGTGGCAACGCCAATGTAGATTGCTTGCGCATCCTTACTCTGCGTTAGCTCTGTTCGGAAATCGGTTGCATCAGGACTGTATTCGGTGCGAAAGACTATCTTGCCGCCCATGCGTTCATAATTCTCTTGAAGTGCGTTGGCGTAGCTCAAAGCGTTTGAAGCTTTTGCCGAAAAGATTGCCGCCTTAGTGACGCCACGATCGAGAAAAAACTGCGCACCCACCTTACCGTGTGCGTCAGGGTTCTCAAGATTGCGAAAGATAAAATCCCCAGCGTTCGTGATCGCCGCCGCCCCAGCCGTTGGTGAGAGTAGCACCACCTCGTGCTTTTCAATGATTGGTGCGGCGGCGAGAAGCGGATCAGACTTCAAAAGTCCAATGATTTCGTGCACGCCATCGCTCTCGATCAGTTTCGTCACCGCCGAAACCGTTGTTTTACTATCACCCTTATCGTCTTCGTACACGATCGAAAACGAAAACTTTTTCTCACTTCCCTCGTTTACTTCATTAAGTGCCAGATCCATAGCGTTCTTCACACGTTCGCCAAGCGATGCACTCGGGCCCGTTAAGGGAAGCGACGAACCAATAACGATTGTTTGCGAACTCCTACTTCCACCGGAGAGATTTACTGCTCCAATAACGAGAAGAGCAAGAACAACGAGAGAAGTAAGTATCTTGTTGGATGTCATTTTCACATCGACACTTTCTGCTTTACATCAAGAATAGTCAATGATAGACTGCATTATCTGACGAAACTTTTCGTCGTCTAACCATGAGCGCTTTAGAAAAGACACTCAAAGAGTTGGGCTTATCCGCCAAAGAAATAGCGGTCTATAAGCTCGTCTTGCTCTCTGGCAGTGTCAGCGCTTCGCAACTTGGCCGCGAGCTCTCGCTCCCTCGCCAGACGGTCTATTCGCTACTCGAGAAACTGGTCGCCATGTGCGCTGTTGCCCAGAGCGATCGTGAAGGCGTGCGGCAGTTCTCGGCTGATCCCGAAGCACTGCTCGCGCTCGTGCGTGAAAAGAAACAGCGACTGGAAAGTGATCACGCCGCTCTCGAGCGCGAACTTCCCGAGATCCTCGCAAGCAGACGTCGCAAGGTGCGCAATTTTCCCAATGTGCAGTATTATGAGGGTGACGATGGGCTCAAGCGATTATTCGGAAGTATCCTTCTCTACTACAAACAAAGTGGCGACAAAGAGTTTCGCGGTTACGGCGTGAACAAGATTGGCGCGCCGCTTGCAGGGTATCTGCACGACTTCGTTGCCAAGCGTTACAAACTTGGTGTCACCACCAAGCTCGTGATCGGTCGCGGCCCAGATGATTTTTACGAGAGAAGTGGTGGGAGCAAGCTTGGTCGCGAGGTCAAACGTCTTGACATGGACGAGCAAAACGCTGGCGTATACCTCGTTGGTAATCGCCTCTACCTTTTTTCCTACACAGACAACGTCGGCGTGATGATCGAAAACGAAACAATCATTAAACTCCTCACAGCTGTCTTCGACGCGCAATGGTCCCGAGAATGAAGTCACAAGTCTTCAACTGTCCGAAAAGATCGGACAATTGAGTATGCAAAGACGAGCAAACCGTGACGCGGTGTCATGGTTTGAGAAGGATTACCAACTGGTGACAGAACGTCGCCAGTTGGTTACGGAGTGTAACCAACTGAAAATGTAAAAACAGCAGAAACCGTTACAAAATGTAACGGTTTCTGCTGTTTGACAAACGCGCACTTAGTCGCGAGAACTTTGCCTCAAGAAAAGCAAAACAGCTGAAGTGATCAACGAACTTCGATCTGCTGTGCGTTCTTGATCGAGTAAAGTTTTTCGATGCGGTCGGCAAAGCGACCGCCTTTCATGTCGATCGTATCTATGGCACCTTCGGTTTTCACTTGCGTCAGTGCATCACGAAGCGGGAGGTGCTTTGCAAGTGATATCTTGTAGCCTTCGATTATTGTTTTGGCACCGTCATAACCCATGGCGACGAATGCAAGCATTGCGGGAATTGTGCCATACTTTTGTTGGTAAGCAGTAACAAGATTAGAAGTATTCCTTGCGAAAAGACTGGTTGCATAAAGTCCTTCGATTGTTTTTCCAGCAACCTGAATGTCGTTTTGATTGAGTGCATCGGCTGAAAGCAGAACTCCTTTGTAGCCAAGTTGCCTTGCCTGTAAAGTGAATGGGCCGACATGGGGAACGATAAGCGGAAAGTAGAGTGCATCAGGGTTCTTCGCCATCACCTTGGTAATATCGCTGCGCCAATCACGCTGTGTCTGCGAAGTTTCTTCATGATCGGTTATGGTTCCTCCCATGCTCGTGTATTTGCCAATAAACGCGGCGGCGATGACGGACGACCAATCATTGACGTTCGAAATAACGGCAACGTGCTTCAGCCTCAAGCCACTGTAGGCATGCTTTGCCATCACTTCTCCCGCACCCTCGGTTGAGAAACCGGTGCTAAAGACGTAGTCCCCTTCCTGTTTGATTTCGTCGTTGCTGTCCCAGACAGAGAGGAGCAACCTCTTTGCCGCTTGGAATGTTGGCCCAGCCGCCTTTACTTGTGGAGCGATCGCGACGATGACCGCATCTACGCCATTTGTTTGAATAGATTTCTGTGCGGCGGAAACAGTTCTCGATTGTTCGTGCGCGTCATCTTCACTCGTATACTCGATCTTCAATCCCGTTGATCTTCCTTCGTCTACGGCGATCTCTATGCCACGGTGCATCTCTTCCGCGAGCGGGGCGAAGTCACCCGTAAGTGGCAAGATCGAACCAAGTTTGAGTCCCGTGTCTGGCGCCTGATTTCTTGCAAAAAGAAGCACGCCAAGAATAACGAGAAAGAGGGCACCGAGAACAAGCAGGATGCGTGAAGAGTTCATGTCCACCACTTTGCGCCCACACCGACGGTTGCTTCAACAAAACACTAGCTTTTTGTCAGAAAAGCTGACAAAATAAGAAGATGCTCAAGCTTCAGAAACTTCTAGAGGGCTACGGCCTTACTGAAAAAGAAGCCGCAGTTTATCTTGCTACGGTTTCGCTAGGCATCGTTCCTGTTGCAAGCATTGCAAAACGAGCCAGCATCAAGCGACCGACGACGTACCTCATCCTTGAGGCTTTAACCGCCAAGCACCTGGTCGCCCAGATTCCGCGAGGCAAGAAAATCTTTTACAAGGCAGAATCCCCCGACGGTCTCGTCGAAGCACTCGAATCGCGCAAGCAAAGCATTACTACTGCCCTTCCCGACCTGCGGGCTCTCTATGCGCAAAAAAATGAAGTACCACGAGTACGCTTCTATCAGGGCAAGAATGAACTTCTGAAGCCGTACGAGGAAATATTTCGCTCCAAAGAGATCTGGTCTATCTTTTCGCCAGAAAAATACACGAACGTTTTCAGTCGAGATGAAAACCGTCACCTGCTTCGTCTCCTTGATCGTGCTGGCGGCCTCATCTATTCCTTGGCAGAGGATTCACTCAAAACAAGAAAATTTTTAGCGGAGCCGTATCGCAAGGGAATCGTGCGCGCGAGAGTCTTGCCCAAAGAATACAAGATTGCGACTGATATCCTGGTCTCTGACAGTACGACGCTCATGGTCTCCCTCGAAACCCTCGTCGGCGTGGTGATTGAAGACAAAAGCATAGCGGCAACCCAAAGGATGTTCATCCAATCCCTCTGGCAGCAAGGCGGCGATGTTTAAGGCGAGGCATCTGGGGGTTGACAAGTAGAGTACAAATTGCTACTTTAATAGCAATTTGTCACTTTCCTATAAATATGCTTATTTTTGAACGTAGAATAGAGAACAGAATCAAAGAACGACTCGGAAAAGGGAGAGCCATCCTTATCTTTGGCCCCCGCCAAGTGGGCAAGACGACGCTTGCAAAAAAGCTGTTACTCCCTCACGGAGAGGCAGGTGGCTATTTCAATTGCGAACTGACGACAGTGAGAAAACATTTCCTTCTGGGCCAGCCAGAAGCATTGCTTGAGCTCATTGGCAAGAAGAAGACAGTTGTCTTCGACGAAGCTCAAACCATAGAAAACATAGGAGCAATTCTCAAGGCATTTCTTGATACTTATCCAGACATACAAGTTATCGCTACGGGTTCTTCGTCTTTTGATCTTGCCAACAAGATCAACGAACCGCTGACGGGACGTGCCTTCGAGTTTGTGCTCTTGCCACTTGCCCTCGATGAGATCGCTCGTACCGTTCCCGTTACGGAGCAACTACTCCTGGAACTTTTACGTCTTGGTTCTTATCCTGCCATCGTTGGAGAACCCGACGCTACGGTGCGCGAAGATCTTTTGCGGAACATTGCGACGAACTATCTGTACAAAGACATTTTCATTTTTGAATCCCTCCGCAGGCCGAAG
>OBEQ012426584.1_pt1 | contig 11366 bp, 15 predicted proteins | sample 1670901 | NCBI WGS metagenome assembly OBEQ01 (sample SAMEA104232315, study PRJEB22302) | groundwater metagenome | biome: forest; feature: aquifer; material: groundwater | place: USA | collected 2011-08-07 | depth 5.4 m | reverse complement strand
CCTAACACAAAATCAAAGAAGTTGTTACTCAACTTAAACCAACAAACGACTACATTATAGTTGACTGCGCACCTGGACTGGAAAAAGACGCCATGTCTTCACTAACATCGGCAGAAGAAGTAATACTCGTACTAAACCCAGAACCAACTTCACTAGCAGATGCGTTGAAAGTAAAAGCACTTGCCAAACGCAACGGCGATAAACTAACCGGTGTAATTACAAACATGCGAGTGGGAGAAAAGTCAGAAATAAGAAACGAGGAGTTAGAAAAATTACTTGGTACAAAAGTAATCGCTTCAATTCCGTATGATTTACACGCGAAAAAAGCATCGTCTGCACAAACGCCGGCGTTTGTAAAATATCCAAATAGCGAGTTTGCAGCTGGAATAAGCGAAGCAGCAGCGTATCTACTCAGCGGCAAAGTAGTTACAAAAGTTAAAAAAGGTATAGCGCGAAAGATATTCGAGTCAATAAAAACAATCTTCAAAAAATAACCATTGACATCATAGATTTATTTTTTAGGTGATATATAAAACATGGCAGAAAACAATCAAAAGAGACCGTTCGATGTACTCAATGGAGCGTTGAACAAAAACGTCTTAATAAAACTTAAGGGTGACTTAGAAGTACGCGGCGAACTCGCAAGCTTCGACGTTCACATGAACTTAGTTGTAGAAAACGGAGAAGAACTAAAAAACGGCGAAATGAAACGCAAACTCGGCACCGTATTACTCCGCGGAGACACAGTAGTATTCGTCTCGCCTGCTTAAGTTTATTTTCAACATGACACCGTCAGTGAAAATTACTTACTTCGTGCATGGCACTACTTTTGACAATGAAAAAGGCATTTCAACTGGCTGGCTACCTGGAGAACTTTCTGAGCTAGGCAAAAAACAATCACGCGAATTAGCGAACGCTATAACTGAAAAAAAGTTCGATGTTGTGTTTTGTTCGGACTTAAAGCGAGCAGTTGATTCTGCCAAGCTAACGTTTGGCAACACAGTGCAAATTATCACCGATTCTCGCCTACGCGAGTGTAACTATGGCGATTTAAATGGCGGCGAAGAGAAAAAAGTTAAGCAACTAATGGAACAAAGCATTAACACACCGTTTCCAAACGGCGAGAGCTATAAACAAGTAGAAAAACGAATTAGAGAATTTGTAGAATTTCTACGCGCTAATTATTCAAGAAAAAGTATAGCGATTGTAGCTCACCAAGCACCGCAACTAGCGCTTGACGTTATCGTAAACGGGAAAACTTGGCGCGAAGCAATTCGAGACGACTGGAGACGCAAAACGCCAAAAGAATGGAAACCGGGGTGGAAATACCAGTACCTCACAAAAAATTCAAATAACAGACTAAGCAAACTTTTTGGCACGTTTAAATCTAAAGTAACTACGCGCACACTTATTGATGAAGCACGCGCAGGAGGTTGGCACGAGTAAATATTAATATTACTTGTACGCCCGCCGTATTGTCTTTGCCGAAGCAGTTGTCGCAATTTCATTTTCATCAACTATTTTTAGCGAGTGAATTTTAAACACTGGGTCGAGATTTGTCTTTAGCAGTTTTTCTAATTCAGTTTTCAACACGGTTTCATCAACTACGTTGTGAGTAGAAACGTATACATGCAATTCATTTGGCCCACCTTCTGCCGGGGGTTTACCAATCGCTACAACTTTTGAAACAGCTGGATGTGTTGCGAGTACGCGTTCAATTGGAATTGACCCGGTTTTAATCCCAGCTAGTTTAAACGTATCATCAACTCGACCAAGCGACTCAAAGTAACCGTTGTTCAGTTTTTTATAACCGTCGCCGTGGCGGCGTAGTTTTTCGCCGTTTGGCCCAACTGGACAATCTTGGAAGTAAACCGAATGATGATCTTTGTTTAGCAGAACATTTGAGAATCCAATTGATGGGCCGACAATGAAGCCTTCGCCGTGATTTCCGAACTTACCATCTTCATACAGTAGCACTTCGATACCCATTGTCGGAGTAGAAAAAGTTGAAGGCATTGACGGCTGTACTGGAGTGCCGACCATGTACGCTCCGCCGATCTCTGTTCCGCCGAGGTATTCAATTACTGGTTTGTAATCTGCAAGTGACATTAAGTATAGATAATCTTCAAAGTTCGAGCACTCGCCAGTTGAAGCAAAGAGTTTAATGTTCGGTAAGTCACCTGGCCGTACATCGTTTTTCTTCCAGCCGCGGACAATTGTTGGAATTGTTCCAAGTATGGTTACATTTGCGTTGTTCAAAAATGAAATAAATTCTTTGCTAACCGGAGAGCCAATGAAAACCGCAATTGTGCTTTTGTTTATCAGTCCAGAAAACACAAGCCATGGCCCCATCATCCAACCTAAACTAGTTGGCCACGCAATTACGTCGCTTTGCTTTAAGTCAGTGTAAAGCCAAGCATCGCCAGCAGACTTTATTGGCGTAGAGTGAGTCCACGGAATTGCTTTGGGTTCAGAAGTTGTGCCAGATGAAAATAAAACGTTAATACAATCGTTCGCATTGCATTGAACGCTTGTGAATTCAGTTTTAACCGAAAGAAAATTATTCCAACTCACATCGTTCTCTCGAAGCGAACCTGCATTAGCATCAGAGCAAAGCACAAACGCACGTGGACAATTTGCTTGAACCACTTTCGAATACAATTCAATCTTTTTACCGCTGCGCATAAAGTAGTCAACTGTGAAAACTGCTTTTGCTTTTCCTAGCTTTAACCGCATAGCTATTTCAGGAACCGTATTGCTATCAGCAATTGAAACAACCGCCATTCCAGCTTTAATTATACCCAAATAAGCAGCAATTGACTCAACACACAATGGCATGTTAATCCCGATCGCATCGCCTTTCACAAAACCAGCGTTAACAAGTCCATTTGCAACTCGATTAACTAAACTTTCCAACTCACCATAAGAAACCGACTTAAATTGCCCAGACTCATCACCTTGAACAATAGCAATTTTATCTTTGGCGGCTTGAAAACAACTATCAACAATATTCAACTTTGCGCCAGGAAGCCACTGGGGATTCTCAACTTCAGAACAATCACCAACTCTACTTGGCTGCACAGTGAACTTAACGTTTATTTTTTCAATTATTTTTGTCCAAAACTCTTCTTTATTCTTAATCGACCAATCGTACAACTCAGCGTAACTAGCTTTGTTCAATTCTTTCATGAGTGAGCCAATGTTGCTTTGTTCAATCGACTCTTTGCTCGGCGTCCAAATAGCAGTAAAAAGACCACGTTCACGCATTGCTCCAAAAGCTAAGCGATACAACCAACGGTGGAGCTCAAAAGGAAGCTGGTATTTTTCAAGCACTTCTCGCCGTAACTGAACCCAAAACACATCAGGCGAACCCCGATTACTAGACACGATTTCTTCAATCTTAGAAATAACCGCTTGATTCGACAAACCAACCGGCAAAGCTATAGACATACGTACAAGAATTGTGTCTAGTCAAGTAATAAAAACACTAGTAGCTCAAAAGATATTTCTACATGGGCTTGTGGTGTAACGGTAACATACCCCTTTGGCGTGGGGGTGACTCCGGGTTCGATTCCCGGCAAGTCCATAAACCCCCTTTTTCTTTCGTAAAGAAAAAGGCCGTTTACGGTTCAAAAAGAAAAAACTTTGAGTCTAAAAGAAAAACTCAAAAGCATAGCTTGAAAAATATTAAAAACACTAAACAATAGCCAAACATAGCCAGAGGTTCCAAAGGCCTGCGGCGATTGAGCGGCCTTTGAGGGCCTATAGTCGAGTGGTAAGATGTTCCCTTGACGTGGGAAAGATTCCCGGTTCGATTCCGGGTAGGCCCACTCTTTTTACGGGATAGTAACAACTCAAGGAAATGTTACATTCTGCGTAGGTTTTTTGAAAGAAAATGTCACCCCCCTTGGCGTTAGTCATAGGGTTTTAGACATCACTTTTGATGAAAAAAGGAACGTCACTTGGGCTTTTTTTAACTTGTAAGTATTAGTTAATTTATGAAAGAAAAAGAAATCAAAGTTAAAACTAGAGAACTTGTAAAGAATCTTTCACATAGAATAGAATTAGCTACGGGAATTGTCCCCTTGATAATAGATGAAAAAAGCACAGTTAGAATATTTAGACTTCTTAAAAAAGATAAAAAATTAGGAACTGTTTTAAGTCAAGAAGAATTATTTGATGAAGCTTCTTTTTTATCTTCTCTAATAACTGTAAAGAAATTAAATCCATTGCAAAGAAAGGAAGCTATTAAAAAACGCATAGAGGAGTTAAAGTCTGCGAAAGAATATATTGGATATGTGCTCCTCGATGGATTGCACGATCTTCCACTAGGTACTAAAATTGGTAATCTAGAAATAATTGATAAACAAAGCCTCGGGGATCAATTCAAATATTTTAATAACCAAACTGAAAAGTTTGGGGCAGATACAAATTCATCTTTTGCTAAGATTACCTTCAAAGCACATAGAATGATAGGCGCAGAAAAAATATTAGTTGACGAACTTGAACTTCCTTTTGCTATACTTTCCTTAATTTTTGAGTTTGAAATGAACCCTAGAAATATAAGCGCTATACTCTGGTATCCAAATAACTGGCCTCAATATTTGGAACCATATTCAAAGAGAAGTGGGTGGGTTGTCTTTAAAGATGCGGTGCATCAAAAACCCTTAGAATTACTGAGTAAAATTAGCACAAGTAAAAGTAAAAATGAACTACAAAAAAGAATCATACGTTCTTTAAAGATTTTTGGAATATCTAGAGCGACTAATATAACTGAACTTAGATTTATACCCATCATTGCAGCAATAGAAGCACTTCTGTTGCAAGAAACTGATAGAGAAACCCTTGGAATGAAATTTGCACAAAAAATAACAGTGATTTTAGGAAAAAACTTTAGCAACTATAGGACCCGTTATTTGGCATTTAAAGAATACAAAAAACTATATGTATTAAGGTCAAAATTTATTCATGATGGAAAAAATATTGATAAACATTCACTTGAGTTATTGAATAATATTTTCTATTCTTTAATAATTAAAATATCTGGATTGTCTAATAAGCTGCACTGCATAGATGATTTGGATAATTTTATTAATGAAAAATTATTTGGAAAACTATACTCTGCAGATTAACCCGACAGTTTTTGCATTGCTTTAGGTTAATTTTTAAAGGTTTATGCTAATCAAGCAGGGTTACAATTGTTAACGTCACAAGCGCAGTTTGTTATTTGTACACCCCTGACTCCATCTAAATTAACTGAAGTAACTTGATAGGCATTATAGCATATTGATTTACAAGTTTGATAAGTACTGGCTTCATAAGGCCAGCTAAAAATTTGATTATTTGAAGGCGTAATCCAATTTGGCATACAAACTCCAGGCACATCGATTTTTCTCGCAACACCAAAAACGTCTATAAATACGCCCCCACCACTAGCAATAACTGTTGCTTGAAATTCATAAGCTTGACCAGAAACTAGCAATTGACCCAAATCTGCATCAGGCGGAATTCCCATCAAATTACGTAATCTTGACCCATCCACCTTAACCCCAATTTTTCCAGTACCATCATCTAAAGTTCCAATATCATAATATCCGGCAGTCGTATAATATACTCCAGATAAACTAATATTTTTTCCACTATACTGATCCGGATTATTTTTCAATGCAGCAATTGTAGGATTCACATTGGCAAAAGAAGGTAATTTCAGCGGAATCGATAAATTAGAAATTACATTCAAATCTAAAGATATACCCCCTGACTGCACGTTAGCATAAATGACAAAAGCAACCAAAACGACTAAAATTGCAATTAGAACTAATTTCCACGTAGCGAGCTCTTTAGTTGTTCCAAATTTAGTCAGCTCAATATTACCGCTCGGAGCAATATAGCTCGCAGCTTCACTACTTCGCGGATAAGTTACAATTTTATTATCCGATTTAGGTCGATAGTAACTTCGTTTACCACTTAGCGCGTCTAGTGATTTACTATACGCTTCACTTTCTTGTTCAACTTTTTGTTTATGGTGGGCATAATAGGCGGCACAAATATGCCCAGATTTAACATTTCGATCGGCTAATTCAAATTTGTCTTCCCAACTAACCGCGTTTACCTCATTACGGTTAGGTACCTTAGCCAATAAGTGATCTTGACAAAAAGAACTCTTGCAATAACGGCATTTATGGATAACCGTCTGCTTTTTACAAAAAGGGTAATCACAAATACCAAGGAGTGGTTTAGTCATATCTTCTTCCTAAAAGCATTAGCTTTTCTAGCTTAAAAAATGGCCATTAAAGATAGCAAGCAAGACTAAATTCAGTTCTTCGCCAGCATTTAAATATCAAAAAAGATTAAAATTTATTTATGAGGATAAATGAAAATTGAAATAGACACCAAAAATAAAACAATACGCACAATAGGCGTAGCAATTATAGTAATTATTTTAGCGCTCTTTTTCGTAAACTCAATTACTGCTGCCCGCACTAAGTTAATGGCTGGAAATACACAACCACCCACACCTGCATCGCAGATTGGTTCCAGTAGCGATACCATATTTCCTATCGTTGTCCTTATTTTAGTTGGGGGATTACTGCTAGCATTTAGCTCAAAAAAACCACAAAGGTCTCTTGAAGAGGAATCTGAATATAGAAAAGAAGTAGCTCGATTAGATGCGCGCAAAGATTTTCAAAACAGAAATAGACGATGGTAAGAACACATTAGTCAAATTTATTCAGTTTTGAGTACATTTACTCGCTTTTCGGTTGTTTTGTAGAGTCGTCCAAGTTTTTCGTTTGGCGTTAGGCATTCTACTAATTCTTTTTCTTGTAGATCAAGAATTGCTCGGCTTCTTTTTCACCACCCTAATTATCCACAGCGCCAGCGTTACTAGTAATCCGATTCCTGTGAATAAGTAAATGTTACTTATTGATACTAAATGTAGAAATGGGTTTGCGGTTGTTAACGGCCAAAATGGCTGTAGGTCGGCGTGCATGAATGAGTCTAGTAAGATATGTGACCATGCTGCTAACAGCGAAGAAACGAAAATGAGTTCGTTTGAGATTTTGTTTTGCGATTGTTTGACTTTGAAAACGTCCATGAAGCTGTCGACTGGTTTTCGGTATTTTATCAAAAACAAAGCAACCACTATCGCAATGAGTGTTACGCCGAGGTAAGTGTGAAAAAAGCCGTGCAGTACGCCATCTGGTCGCGGGGCGATGAACATATAATAAAACGATTCAAGGTCCATTAACACGCTTGAAATAATCAAGGCAGGCAAGTAGAGGAAATCGAATAGAATAAAGCCAAAAAGGACAATTGACCAGTGAAAGGGAGTTAACGGCATTGTTTATTTTTTCACGCAGTTTTTACATTTTTTCTTGAGTGGAAAGAAATCAAAGGCGAGCGTTGATAAGTTGACGTGTAGCATTTTGCCTGCTAGTTTTGGCTTAGCGGATAAAAGATTAAGAAATTCTTGTACTTGGATTGATGCGGCTAGTGCAGTTGCGGTTGGAATGATTCCTTCTTCGCAGCAGCTGACTTCACAAATGGGCTTAGTGGCAAAGCAGTTGAAGCACGGCGTTTTGCCTGGAATAATTGTCGATACCATTACTTGGTCCCGAATAGCCCCACAATAAACCCACGGAATCTTTTTACGTACACAAAAAGAGTTAATCGCGTGTCGAGCTACATAATTATCAGTGCAGTCAAGCACAGCATCAACGCTTCCGATTAACTTAGAAGCGTTCTTCTCAGCTAGCAGGTCGATAACTGGAACGAAAACAGTGTTTTTGAATGACTTCAACTTTTCAACAGCGACTTTAGCCTTAAATTTGCCGATATCAGAAGTGGTGAATAACGGTTGCCGACCTAGATTAGACTCTTCAACCACGTCTGGATCAATTAACTTGACTTGCTTAACGCCTAGCTGCGCTAATAGGAGCGCTGCATTGCACCCAGTTCCACCAACACCTATAACTGCTACGCTAGCGCTTCTCACGCGCCTCTGCGTTGACCCAATTACTTTCAACTGACAAGCAAATACATTATCCATTAACAATACAATAACCTTTGAGAAAAAGTGACTTATAACCTACGCTTATAGTTTTAGGCTACACAGGCGGCTTGTACTTTATTCGAATCCAATTCACGTACTTTTGCCATGAACCCCTGTGAAAGAATCTAGAGGCACGTTCAAGGCGATGACTGCGGTTGCTATTATACGCTAAAGTTTGCCACGTTGCAAGTGACTTACCTGCAAAAACAGTTTTTTTCGCACGATGCCAGTTAACTTTTTCAGGCGGATGAACCTTAAACGCCCTAGCTACAGTTGAATGAAATCGTTCGTTACTCCACTGTTTTTGGTCAAGTGGAACAACTTTGTGAACTTTTTCAAGATAAGTGTACCACGACGCGTGGCCAAAAAACGATTTACCGTTTTTCTTTCGGTTACCTGCTTCGTTGTAAAGCGCAATTAAACTAACTCCCCCTACTTTTCCAAGCGCCCGCCAATGCTTTGGAGTAGCACCTCCCAAAGTCAGATTAATCGCTTTTTTTATCTCACCATGCAACTCATCGTCAGACAAGTATCGAATACGCGCCATACAATATAAACGTAAAAATAGCAACAAACCAGCTATTTATGTACTTGTTTTTTCCCAATTAAAAGTATAGCTGATACAATAGAGGATTACAATTAGATGAAAAAGCAACTTATAACAAAAGAAATGATGGTTTCAGAAATCGTGGCAAATTACCCAACAACAGTGCCAATAATGCTAGCTTATGGTTTACATTGTTTTGACTGCGGCGCTTCAGATATAGAAACACTCGAAGAAGGCACAGTTGGCCATGGGAAGCAAAAAGAAGAATTAGACTTGCTACTAATTGACTTAAACGAAGAAGCTGAAAAAATAGAAAACCCGGAAAAAGAAGAAAAATAAAAAGAAACGAAAAAATTAAAGAAAAGACATGACCGCTATTTCGTCATCGTTAGTTCCATTGAAGATACTTTTGCGGTTCGTCCATCTTCTGATTTGAGTTCTTCTGTGGAGAGTTTAACGTCTGACACTTTAAGCGTTGGAATGAATTTGTTCTTGACGATTTGAGTCACGTCAACTAGTGCACTTATTGTTCTGCCGCGCGCTTTTGCCTTTACTTGATTCGAGCCGTTGTTGAACTGACTTACAACTGCAATTACGTAATTCATTATAGTCTTCTTACCAATGTAAATCGTGTTTTCTTCTGGAATTCGCTGCTTTATCTTAGGAACAACAATAGCTGGCACGTGTGGAACAGCGATAGTTGGTTCTTGTGTTTCGGTCATTTGTATGTGGTCACCTTTTTGTTGTACGGCGTTTTGATTGATTTTGATTGAATAGCTTATGTTTAGTTTTTAGTGAAAGAAGTTCAACAAATAAACAGTTGAAAAAAATAAAACAAAAAAATATAAAAAACAAAAGAAAAAAATAAACGGAAAAAAGAAAAGAAAGCGGCTTTTTTTAACCGCGTCTTGAAGTTAAGTAGAGCAGCGTGTTCTTGAATAAGTTTGGAGCACGTGCCATTGCAGGATCAAAGGAGAAGTAAATTACTTTTCCAGATGGGAAGCTCCTACCTTCAACAATTGCATATAAGTTGCGTTGTCCTGGCCCAGTGTCTACTTGTGCAATTACATCCGAGCTACTAGTTGGAGTAACGTCTACAACGTCGCCAGCGAATGCAAAGTCCTTAACACCTGCAAAAATTGGGTGGTCTGGGTTGATTATGCGCAATTGTCCAGTTGCAAAGTAAGTGCGTACTGGTTCTCTGCGTGGAGTTAAGCCACCGATTTCAACTGGCATAACTGTGCCGAGTAAACCGATTCCAATATTCCAACCGAGGACAGTGTTGTCGCCGCGTACTTTTGTACATGCGTCGCCGATTACGATTAACGAAGCACCGCTCTTTACGCGGTCAGTAACTGCTTGTCTAAATGTTCGGTCGCAGTAAGGTTCGCCGGTTAAAATAATTACGTCAACTTGTTTTGCTAAGTAACGCGCTCGGTCATCTAATTTATCTTCATAAATTGGCCTAATGGCGATTCCACCAGAGCCTTGGAATTCAGAAGAGCCGATCAATGATTTGAGGTCATCTGAAGGGGTTCCGAATACACCTACACGGATATCCTTTGATGGAATAATCTGGTTTAGAATTGGAATTTGATCAACTGGTAAGATGTTGAACTTAGCTGCTAAGAAAATTGCTAAAATTGCAATTAAAATTAAAGGAATCGCGCTTTCAGCGTGGAAACTTGAACCTTGCGGAGCATATTGACCTCGTCTCTTCACATAATCACCAAAATAGATTTACTTGTAAATATTCTTGTGTTTTCGTCATTTAAATACATTGTCCAGGGGGCACCAGCGTTCCCCCTACTGACCCCCATGCAACCAAAGGGAACCTAGACCTAGCCAGAGTTTAAAAAGCTTAATTTAAGGGATCTCTAAGCCACCTACAAATCTTGCTAAATCAGGCTTAACCGCACGTTTCTTTAAACCAGTCTTGGCGAGATGTTTCAAAACATCGTTGAACTCAACTGCCCCATGCTCGGAAAATACGGCTAAATCTGCATTTGTTATGGCTTTTTTGTTAAGGTAACCTGAATTCAACCCAAGTGTTTTAGAAGTAAAACCTAAAGAAGGATGAAACGGCTTTCGCAATGACCCAAGAGGTAATGATTGGATTTGTTCCCAAATCGAAAGAGCACGGTGACTCGGCGATTTTCCATTGAAGTAAAATTCAACAACCACTTCATTTTGATCCACCGGCAATGAATATGCAGGCATAAAGTTCTGATGCTCGTAAATTCTAGAGGCAAATGGATGCACAAAATATTCAATTTTACCTATTTTGTGTAACTCAATATTCAGCGGAGTAGCATGAAAATTTACAAATGGCACATCAAACTGCCGCTCACGCAAAAATTTCATGACTTTCCAATCAGTAGATGCTTTTCCTTGTAAACGTGCTGCTTCGTCAAGAGAAAGTTTTGACCGACCAGCGTGATGCCAAATATATTGCGGCGTCCATTTCCCCGGAATGCGGACAACAACTGCACCGTGCTTTTCCCACTCTTCGTGATGACGAACCGCAATATTAGTCGTACCTTCATTCGGGTGACGACCAACAAGCACAATTACTTTTCTTTTTTCAGCTGGAAGCGCACGTAGCTGTCTATTCATTTCGCGCAAGTTTTTTGGTTTAAGTATTACCATGTACTTTCAACAAGTTACGAGGTAGTCGAAGATGTTATCTAAAAACGGCTCACTATCCAGCGCTTCAAGGGGAAATGCAAAATATAGTATTCGGCCGACGTATTTGATTTCTAGAAT
>OBEQ012810398.1_pt1 | contig 11368 bp, 11 predicted proteins | sample 1670901 | NCBI WGS metagenome assembly OBEQ01 (sample SAMEA104232315, study PRJEB22302) | groundwater metagenome | biome: forest; feature: aquifer; material: groundwater | place: USA | collected 2011-08-07 | depth 5.4 m | reverse complement strand
TATTCTTGATATTCCTGTAGGTAAAACAATGAAGATACGTCATTTTTTTGACGCTGATAAGGTAAGAGAAAAATTCAAAGACCTCGCGCAAAAATTTAAAGTAAATGTAGTATTTGACGTCAGTGAGACTCTCGAACCTGCAGGCCGGGGAGTAGGACCAGCACTCGAGGCGAGAGACGTGCTGTATGTGCTTGAACAACAAAAAGAAAGACCATTAAAACTTGAGGCAAAAGCACTTCGGTTGGCAGGTAAACTGTTAGACATTTGTTTTGCTGACATGGGGATCAAAAAAAGTGGAGAAGATGAAGCGAGGCGAATCTTAAGTCAAGGTATAGCTCTGAGAAAATTTAGAGAAATCATTAAAGCTCAACATGGTGATGACCAAGTGTCGGCTGATACATTTAAGATAAGATCTCACACTATAGAGATTCATTCTGCAGTATCTGGTAAAATTAAGGAAATCAACAATTACAATCTCAATGCGCTGGCTAAAATACTAGGGGCACCGCTGGATAAATTCGCCGGCTTGTATCTTCTCAAAAAACTTGACGAATTTGTCGAAAAAAAAGAACCCCTTTTAAGACTGTACTCGAGCAACAGATATCATTTAAAAGAAGCAGAAATAAGTTTTAAAAATTTTCCTGTTTACGAAATTGAGTAATTGCACTTAATGTCATGCTGGACGGAGCAAAGCGACCGATAGCATCTTAAATGAGATTCTATCGCTCATTCACTTTGTTCAATCGCTCCAGAATGACAACTAACTTATGAAAAGGCTAGGAGTTTTGTTGATTTTAATAATAGTTTTATTGCTGGGATTTTTTCTCTACTATAGAGAAGGAGTTTTACCAGTAGATAGGGAAAGCAAAGAGAGTAAGTTATTTATCATCAAGCCCGGAGAAAACCTTAATTCTATTGCCAACAACCTCGCAGGGCAAAAACTCATACGAAGCAGAGTAATTTTTTATTTTGTAGTCAGACGACATGGTTTTGAGCGCAAAATTCAAGCTGGTGATTTTAGATTATCGCCTTCAATGAATGCTGATGAAATTGCCGAGAACTTGACTCATGGAACTCTTGACAGTTGGTTGACGATTATTGAGGGTACGCGAAAAGAAGAAGTGGCGCAAACCCTCTCCCACAATTTTTCTATCCCTGAGGCAGAATTTCTTACCTATGCAAGAGAAGGCTATCTTTTTCCCGATACCTATCTTATCCCAAAGAATGCCACAGCGGTTGCTGTAATGAAGATCCTCGAAGATAATTTCAACAAAAAATTTAATGGGGAATTACGCCAAAAGGCAGTAAGAAAAAATCTTACTGTTGATCAAGTTGTAATCCTTGCGTCAATGGTAGAAAGAGAAGCTCGTTTTAGTGAAGATCGCCAGAAAGTTGCAAGCGTGCTTTTAAAAAGGCTTGAAAACGGCATGAAGTTAGATATTGATGCCACAGTTCAATATCTCCTTGGCTATCAACCTATTGAGAAAACCTGGTGGAAAAAAGACCTCACTGAAGACGATTTGGCAATAAAGTCATTTTATAACACCTACCTTAATGCAGGTCTACCGCCTAGTCCAATATCAAATCCAGGCATAGCAGCAATAGAAGCTGTGGTTAACGCAGACCCTAACGGTCCCTATTTATTTTACGTTTCCGACTCCTCAGGCCACCTCCATTTTGCCAGAACTCTTGAGGAGCATAATGAGAATATCAGGAAATATATTAAGTAATTTCCAAGTTCCAATAACCAAGTATTCCAAACAATCTTCAACTTTCAATGATCAAATAATTTGTTTCTTGGAATTTGATTATTGTTATTTCTTTCGCAAGAAAGCAGGGATATCGAATTCAGATTCGGTTTCCATCAACTCTTCATCGGCATTCAAATCTTCATCCATAACTTTAGGAGGAGGATTAGGTTTTGCTTCAGTCACATCTTCAGTGAGATTTTCTTTATTTTCAACAGTTTTCTCACCTTCCTCACGTCTAAACCTAAATAATTTCAAGCGCTTATCGTCAAATTTTGTCGCAATAATAGTAATTTTAATCTGATCCAGCATTTTCTCGTCGATCACTGCTCCAAAAATAATATCTGCGTCAGAGTCAACTGTCTTTGCAATGATTGAAGCCGCTTCGTCGATCTCAGTCATCGTAAGGTCAGGTCCACCCACGATGTTGAAAAGAACTCCTCTTGCTCCCTCAATAGATATATCAAGAAGCGGAGAAGAGATGGCTTGTTTGATAGCAGCCATGGCTCTTTTGTCACCACTGCCTATTCCCATTCCCATAAGCGCTGTGCCCGCATTGCTCATCACGGTTCGAACATCAGCAAAATCGACATTGATGAGCCCGGGAGTTGTAATAAGTTCAGCAATACCCTTTACACCTTGGTGAAGTACCTGATCAATTTTTTGAAACGCTTCTAAAATAGGAGTTTTTTTATCTATGACTTGAAGAATTCGTTGATTAGGAACCACGATCATCGTATCTACTTTTTCTTTGAGTTTTTGAATGCCATCCTCTGCAGTTAATCTGCGTTTGCTGCCTTCAAATTCGAATGGCTTTGTTACGACTGCTACCGTCAAGGCGCCAGTTTCCCTGGCGATCTCCGCCACGATAGGTGATGCACCTGTTCCTGTTCCGCCGCCCTCTCCGGCTGTGATAAAGACCATGTCGGCTCCCTTTAAATCATCCTTCAATCTTTCGCGCGATTCTTCAGCAGCTTGTTTACCAGTGTCCGGATCTCCGCCACTTCCCAATCCCTTGGTAAAATTTTCCCCGATCTGAATTTTGATCGTTGCTTTATTATTAAGTAGCGCTTGAGCGTCAGTATTAACAGCGATAAATTCTACTCCCACGATACCACCTTCGACTATCATCGACGATATGGCATTTCCACCACCACCACCGACCCCGACAACTTTAATTTTAGCTGGCTGTCCTACTTTAGGTTTGATTAACATACAAAGAGTTTTTAAAGTTTATCAAGTTTTTCAGGTTATAAAGAAATTCTTGATGAACTTGAAACTTTATAACTTGATGAACTGATTTATGGTATAAATTGTTTAAAGAAATCTTTAACCTTTGAAATCGAGCTTCCAAACGAGATATCTCTTAAGATTCTGTTAAAGTTTTTCCATCCAACCTCTGCTATTATATTTTTTTGTCCGTATAAAAGCAAACCCACTGTAGTGGCGTACTGTGGATTTATAAGTTCATCTATCAAGCCGGTGATGCCATCAGGTGTTCCTATGCGGATAGGCATACCCAATATTCTTCTACCTGTTTCTACCATGCCTACAGTAAGAGCACCACCTCCGCTTACGACAAGACCAGATGGAATGAGATTTGAATAAGAACTTTTTTCTATTTCGTCAAAGACAAGTTTATATATTTCTTCTAACCTTGGCGCGATGATTCCATCAGTAAGATTTTTCAACGTCACTCCAGTCACGATTTCAGGTAGATTGAGATCGCTAAAATTTAAATCGGCATCTTTTTTTAATTTGTCTGATTTTTTTTGTAAATAATGACTGAGGTGAAGTTTTATTTTTTCAGCTGATTGAAGTGAAACTCTGAGTCCGACGGCAATGTCGTTCGTGATATGCTTAGCTCCAACCGGTATAGATGAGGAATAGGAAAGAGAACCTTCGACGTATAGGCTGATATCTGTTTTGCCTCCGCCAATATCTACTAATACTACACCCAGTTCTTTCTCTGTGTCCGTTAAAACTGCCTCAGCAGATGCAAGTCCAGCAAAAATAAAACCAGCGTTTGCCAACCCTAACTCTGATAAACATCTATCAAGGTTTTTTAAATTCGTATGAGAAGCAGTGATAATATGAGTGTCGACTTCTAACCTGATGCCCGTCATACCTATCGGATTTTTAATTCCCGGTTGCCCATCGACCACATATTCCCTTGGCATAACTTCGATGATCTGTCTTGTATTAGAAATAGAGATTGCTCGAGCAGCTTCAATAGCTCTATTGACATCTTCTTCACTTATTTCTCCTTGTGGGTTGGAGACCGCGACAACTCCGTGTGAATTGAGCGACGTGATATGTGGTCCACCAACTGAGACGAATACCTGATTGATTTTGTGACCAGCCATTCGCTCAGCTTTTTCCACACTTTCTTCCAGGGCCATAGTAATTTCATCAATATCTACGATCAATCCTTTTTTTACACCTTTGGAAGGAGAAGCATGGAAGCCAATAATGCGCAATTCTTCTGAGTCCGCAGTTTTATTTCCGACGATGGTAGCTACTTTTGAGCTCCCAATGTCTATCGCAGCTAGTATTTTTTCAGCCATAATGTACGTTTTGTCATTCTGATTCGTTCGCTCTTGCGCGGCACTATGCGTTGTCCCAAACCTTTTTCTCGATTCTGGATGCGCTCACTTCGTTCGCTTACCAGAATGACTTAATGAGCTTTTTAAAAACTTACTACCGGTTTATCAAATCTAAAATCCAGTGCTTTGAACTCTTTTGCCTCGATTTTAAATCGTTTGATGATTGTTTCTAGTTCAAAACCCTGTTTTTCTTTATCTTTTTCGCCGTTAAACAAAATAGTTACCTGCCTACTTGCAGGTTGGCCTTCCTCTTTTGTTGACGGGTACTTAACATTAAATACTATCATACTCAATCCGTTAATATCAATACTTTCAACAACAAGATTTAGATCCTGACTTTTTTTGAGTAAATAGTTTGTTGTAGTAATCTCTCTATAATTTAATGTATCACCTATTGACATCTGCTGAAAGTCAAAAAGCTGATAAAAATTGATCAAAGCTAATTTCAAGCTTGTTGATTTAACTTTAGCGAGTACTTTTGCTTTTTCGTCCAAGAGAGCAAAGCCACCGTTTAATTTAAGATAAGCAAGTGGACTACTAGATCGAATTATTATGATAAGCGCATCAGGATATTTTTTTGTGATAGATATGGTAGCTATTGTTGGATTTTGGTCTAATATTATTTTTTCAAATTCCTTGGTTGAAAGAAAAATAATATTTTTATTTTTTAGGGTATCTAAACCAATTGGATTATTTTCGTTAGTATCACCATGAATTTCTATTCTATGAACTGAAAAAAATTGTGTAAAAAGAAGAAGCCCTATGACGATTAAAACCGCAAGCATCAGAAGGAAAGTGTATATTTTAAGCCTAACTGCTATTTTCTGTAATGGTCTTAACAATGAAGGAAGCTGCATTTTGTTTATGAAATTGCTCCAAATTTTTAAAATTGCTTTTATAAAAGTTTAAATTATCTAGCATTTTATTAATAAGCAGAAGCAATTTTTCCGAATCTTCTGACTGATCAAAAATTTCACCGACCCCTTTTTCTTTAAAAAATTGGGCATGCTTACGTTGTTCATCAGATGCTGACCAAGGAAGAGGAATAAAAAGTGTCGGTTTTAACCAGGCTAACAACTCGAAAAAACTATTTGCACCTGCTCTGCTGATTACCAAGTCGCTCCGAGAATATATGTATCCGATTTCATCTTCCATAAAATGCTCTCGCAGATAGTAATTATTTTTTTTTCGATCGTCAAGTTTTTCTCTTAAAACCATAAGTCTTGCAAAATCACTATATTCTTTAACATTACCTGTTTGATGGATGACGATATATTTTTCTAAGAGTTTCCCAATGATTTTTTCGATAAGAATGTTGATACTATGTGAACCCACTGATCCTCCCATAATATACAGTATTAATTTGTCGTGTGGTAAGCTCAATGGTTTCTTCGCTATTTTAAATACATTTTTCCTTACGGGATTGCCAGTCATGATTACTTTATCTGCGGAAAAATATTTTTTTGTTTCTTCGAACGTGATGAAAATTTTTCGAGCGAAGTGTCCAATGATCCGATTGGATAATCCTGGGTGGATAGTTTGTTCATGAATATAAATAGGGATGCGGAGCAAAAACCCGACGCAACATACGGGAAGACCGATATAGCCACCGAAAGACATGATAGCATCAGGTTTTTCCTTAAGCAAAACGTTGAACGCCTGGAAAAAACCGAGTGGAATTTTAAGAATGTTTATCAACGATCTCACGCTTAAGAAACGGGTGAGTCTGCCGGCTTGTAGATGATAAAAAGGAATATTTCTTTTGCTAATTTCTTGAAACTCAAGTGAAAAGCTTTTTTCTCTGTCGTTTATAAATTTACGGCCAATAAATAGGATAGAGTCTTTTTTACTTATTTCGTCAATCACTGCAATAGCGGGTGAAAGATGTCCTCCAGTGATGGCAATTTTCATAATAGTCTGGATTTTTTTGCAATATTAATAAGAATTCCCATTAATACAAATGATACTAAGAGATTTGATCCACCGTAGGATATAAAAGGTAGCGGGACACCAGTTAGGGGAAGGAGATTGACCATGCCAGTGAGATTGATGATGACTTGAAGATTAAAAAATGCAAAAATTCCACCGGCAAGGAGTTTGCCAAATCTGTCTCCTGCATATTGACTAATTTGATAAATCCGATACATAAGATACATAAAGGTTAAGATGAGTATGACGCTACCGATATAACCAAACTCCTCACTAATGATGGCAAATATAGAGTCGGTATGGGCTTCGGGCAGATAGAGATATTTTTGTCGAGAAGCGCCAAGTCCTAACCCCAAAAGACCACCGCTTCCTAGCGAGATCAGAATTTGAGTAATATGGTAGGTTATACCAAGTGGGTCTAGCTTAGGATCAAAAAAAGCAAGAATTCTTTTAAAGCGATAAGGCGTGATTTTGACCAGAATGAGGAAAGCGCCAAAAGATACAGGTAATAGAAGTGCAAGATACCATAAATCAATTCCGGCTAAAAAATAAATGACTACACCTAAAGAAAATACGATTATTGCAGTACCCATATCCGGTTGCAGAATTATGAGAAACATAAGAATTGAAAGAAGAATTAAAAAGGAAAAGAACCTTTTTCTTTCTTTTGTGACAAACCACGACGAAAGATAGATGATCACGCTTAGTTTAGCGAGCTCAGTTGGTTGAAGGTTGATAACACCAAAATCGATCCATCGTCTTGCGCCACCGGCCTGATAACCAATCCCTGGGATGAGAACAAAACAGAGCAAAATAATAGTGGCAAGCATTGCCATCAGTGAAAAATAATAGAGTTTGTGATAGTCAAAAACCGAGAAAAAAAACATCGCAACTATACCCAGGCCAATCCAGATTGATTGCAGTTTAAAGTAATGAAAACTGTCCCCTACTTCTTGAAAACTCCTGACAGATGAAGCTTCAAAAACAAAAAAAAGTCCGACCAAACTTAAGATAATAGGTAAAGTAAATAACCATCCAAGGAATTTTCTTTTATAGGTTTTTTTATTGGACTTTAGTAATCTCATAAAAATGCTAATCTACTTATTTAATGCTAATTGTGCTAATTGAAATTATTCGCGCATTTGTAGATTAGTATTTCATTTGTTGATCCGCATTATTTTCCTAGCTACCCTATTAAATTCATCACCTCGATGAAATTCGTTATTAAACATGGCAAATGATGTGGCACCGGGGGAAAAGAGTATTATAGACGTTAGATGTTTGACGTTAGATGTAAGATGCTTTGCTTCAGCATAAGCTTTATCAACCGCTTGTTCAAGATTGTCATAGGACCCAACTATTTTATCTGCATATTGTTGCTTCAATACCGGCAAAATTTCATCCGTAAAACTTCCCTTAAGAAGAACAATTTTATTAGACTTAGTTAAGTAGTTAACTAAGTTATGGAAGGGTAAATGTTTTGAATTTCCGCCCAAGATCAGAATGATTGGATAGTTTGAAAATGTTTCAAGGGCTTTAATCGTAGCAGTAGGTGTAGTGGAGGTTGTGTCGTTGACAAAGATTATGTCATCTTTTTCTCCCACGATTTCCTGACGATAGGGAAGTCTCTTAAAATGTGCCAATGTATCGATGCATTTTTTTCTATCGAGTTTTAAAACTTTTGTAACTGTGAATGCTGCAGCTGCGTTTTCCAAGTTATGTACACCTGACAGGTGTAGTAGATCGTCAGAAAAGCCTGCAGAAGAAATATATTTTATTTGGCTTCTCGGGTTATCTTTTTCAATAACGAGTTCTAGGTTCTTATTCGCAATCAAGAAATCTTGTGAATTTTGATAGAGATATATCGCTTTTTTATCAAATAAATATTCTTCTTCTGTTTTGTAATAATCCATGTGATCAGGATAAAAATTAGTGAATACAGAAATATGTGGACTTATTTTTTTTCGGTGAAAACCTGAGAGTTGCCACGATGAAAGTTCAAGCACCACAAGATCTTCGGGTTGAATCTTTGACAAAAGACTTATGGCGAGTTTTTCAGGCAGATTACCTGCAAGGTGGACTGTCTTACCTGAGTGCTTTTTTAGTAATTCGTAGATCATCATGGTGGTAGTTGATTTTCCTCGGGTTCCAGTAATTCCTACAATTGGAGCAGGACACAAGCTTGCAAAAAAAGAAGTTTCCATTTCAATTTGGGCGCCTTTTTTTTGAGCCGCCACAATAAAAGGATCATCCCATCTCATTTTTGGCGCTTTGATAATCAAATCAGCCTCAAGAAAATCTTGTAGTTTGTGTTCACCTAGCGAATAGCCAATATTAAAATCGTTTAATCGTTTAATCGATTGAAGTAATTGTTCTTTGGTTTTTTTGTCTGTCACTTTTACTTTTGCGCCCAGTTCAACAAAAAACTTTGCCAATCCCACGCCTCCCCCCTGAAGTCCTAATCCCACAATCAATACTTTTTTGCCATTAAATTGTGTTTTGAGCTTTAGTAGTAGATCAGTCATGATTCTATTTTACTCGATTGAACATGTTAAAATCTATAATCATGCCGTTATTTAAAGAAACTGTCGGTTGTCTTGCACAAATTGCAGCTATCTATCCTCCTCTTGCTGTAGGAGCAAAAGCTCTGGGAGAATTTATTTTTACCGGTTCATCTCATTTTATTACACCAGAAGTTTTACAATCACTGCTCATATATGAGCTTGTTGTTGTTCCAGTTGCGTACTTGGGAATTAAACCTCTAAAAAGAATAATATCTCAGGCAAAGAATAGAGTAAAAAGCAATTAGATTTTCAAACACTACCACTTAATGCCAAATTTCTGAAGCATTTCTAACAATGAATCTGTCGAATTGAATTTATACGTCTTCATTCCCAGTTTTTCTGCGGGTAAAAGGTTTAATTCTCTATCATCAATGAAAATTGTTTCGCGCGGATTTATGTTTGTTTTCTTAATAAGTAATTCATATATTTGTAAAGAAGGTTTGTGCATTTTCACTTCATTCGAGAAAAAAATGGCTTTAAAAAAAGGATCTAGTATGGGATGAAGATATCCTGTGTTAATGGGAGTCTGATTAGAAAGTAAATAAAGCGGATAATTTTTAGCTAGTTTCTTAAGAAGAATTATCATTTCAGGCCTAACGGAGCAGTCTGCGATGTAATCTCTCGCAAATTCGTCATAAGAAATATTCATACTGAGTTCGGCAACCGACTTTTTGTAATATTCTTGAGCTGTAAGTTTCCCAACATACGCTAAGTCATAGTTTTGCACGTATACAACATCCCATATTTTGTCAGAGGTAATTCCAAAACGCTTACTCCAACGAAGTGTAGTTTCCTTTGGTTTTTCGTCTGTTATGACACCGCTTCCGTCAAAGATTATATTTCGAATCATGTAAGTATAATTATCTCAATTGTAGGAGAATAATGCCACAAATGACCAGTAGTACTCCGATAAGTTGCGGTTTGGTCAATTTTTCCTTTAAAAAGATATATGAAAGAAAAACTGTTACCAAAGATGAAGCTGATGTAATAATAGTTATATAAGATACCTCATATTTCTGTACCGCAATGTTATAGAGAATAAATCCAACAACATCAACAAAAGCAGCTCCAAATGCAATTTTCCATGGGATTTTTGACCATTTTATCGGAATTTTTCTCCACAATATAATTATTAATGTAAATAATGTGATAGCTATTCGTATTATGAGAGAAGAATTAAACCACCCAAATGATCGTACCGCCGGTGTAACCAAAAAAAGGTATAGTCCAACACCAATAGCAGAAATAAGAGCTGGCAAAGCTCCGTTAAAAAGCATGTTTTTTCTCGTTTTTAAAAACAATCGTAGATTGACAGAGAGGAAAATCGCACCAAACAGTACCATGAACACACTAAGACCTTTATAGATAGAAAAAGATTCATGCAGTAGTAAAACTCCCAAAGCAGTAGTAATAACTATGTATATATCGCCAAGAACAGTTACCAACGGAAGAAAGCCGATCGTCGTTGCGTAAAGAAAGATCAGCCAAATAAACGTGTCAAAAATACCCAACGACGTTAATGTTAAAATTCCTCGCATTGTTACACTTTCGAGGAAAAATGGTGCAATTATGAGAAGTAATGGTATACCTAAGAGCTCAAAAAGAAATAATGTAACAAGAGGCCCAATCGATCGGCTCAACTTTGCATTTAAAAAATAAAGTATTCCCCAGCAGACCATAGCCGAAAGTGAAAGTAAGAAAGGAATCGTTGATTGCATAGTAATATTTGCTATTATAGAACAATTATATGCGTAGCTTTTATATTGAAAATATTACAACTCAAGATGGATTAATCCATCAAGGTATTTTCTACGAGCCCAAAAAACATTCTAAAGTTGCCTTTCTCTACATTCATGGTTTGACTGGAAGATTTTATGGTGACATGAAAATCATCGAACCTCTTTGCGAACTCGGAGAAAAAAAAGGCTTTGCGGTTGCATCGTTTAATAACCGAGGTCACGACTTAATAGTCAGCATTAGAAGCTCAGTGGCGAATGGTAAATCCCGATCCCACAAAATAATTGGATCAGGTAAGGAACACTTCGAAGATAGCATATTTGACATCAAGGCAGGTGTCGATTTTTTAGAGGAAAAAGGTTTTTCCCAGATTATTTTGGTCGGTATAAGCACAGGCGCTAATAAGGCGTGTTATTATCAAGCGACACAAAAAGATAAGAGAATCAGGGCTGTTGTTTTGGCCTCACCATTATCTGATCGATTATCTGCATATAAAGACAAAAAAGAAATGCAAAAGAAAGTCTTGCTCATGAAAAAACTTATTCAACAAGGGAAAGGCGACGATTTATATTTAGACTATTATTATCCAATAACACCTAAACGTTACTTAAGTCTCCACGAAAAAGGTTCAAAAGAAGACTGTTTTGATTATGGAGGTCCAAAACCTAAAGATTAGCAGAGATTCCCGCCACTGAAGCGATAGCGAAGGGGCGGGCGTGAATGCCCAAGCGAGATGACGATGCGATACAATAAGAAAGTATGGACATACGTTTATCGGCTCATA
>OBEQ011258963.1_pt1 | contig 11368 bp, 6 predicted proteins | sample 1670901 | NCBI WGS metagenome assembly OBEQ01 (sample SAMEA104232315, study PRJEB22302) | groundwater metagenome | biome: forest; feature: aquifer; material: groundwater | place: USA | collected 2011-08-07 | depth 5.4 m | reverse complement strand
GTGCCCCCCCCCCCCCCCCCCGGCCCCGCTGGCCCCCGCCGCAGTCGCACTGCCCGCAGCAGCCGTCGCGCTGGTACCCGCCGCGCCCGCGCTATTGGCCGATGCCGTTGCGCTCGTGGCCGCGTTGGTGGCGCTGATGGCAGACGCATGGGCGGAAACCCCGGAAGCGTTGGCCGCGTCCGCCGCGTCCAACGCGCTGTTATGCGCCGCCGTCACGGAACTGTCGAGGCCCGCAGCGGCGTCCAGGACGGTCTGAATCTGTTGGGCGGTGACGAACGCGTACTTCAGCTCGATCATCGGAGGGATGTCGCTATCCTTGGAATTGAACTCGGCGGCCAGGCCGTTGCTGCTCCCCAGGACCAACCCGTAGAAGGGACCCGAAGCCAGCAGATGGCCGAGATCGATGCGGATGAGTTTTTCGCAGTCCGAGGAAGTCAGCGCGATGCTGGCGATGGGCGCATTGAAGTTGAAGTTCAGGTTGGAAGCGTACACCTGAGTTTCGCCCTTGGGAACCGGAGCGGTCAAGGCATAGACCTTCAGGGTACCGGCGCAGTTGACCTTGGTGACGTGCAGGGTGAGCGCGGAACCCGTGACCTGAGTGGCGTCGAATCCGCCCGACTGGAACGACATCCAGGCCACGGATTTCCTTCCCGAGTGGCCGACCGCCAACGTCTCCCCCAGGTTATTGCCGCATTGCGAATAGACATCCCCGTCCTTGAAGACGAACATGTGCGTCGCCAGATCGGCGAAGGCCGGCTTCGGCAAAACGCCGGCCAGGGTAGCGAGTAGGGAAACCAGAAAGAATCTAGCGATGCTCATAAGGGCTCCTCGTCTGTTCGGTTCGGCACGGTCGCGGTAGGCATCGGCGCGGTACGACAGGCCGGAAATCCCTCCCAGGATCTCTCGACCATCCCCCAGGTTATCCGATCCGGAAGACCGATTCAAGATGAGTTAGGAATTTTGCGAAAGGAATCCGGAGTTGGAGGCGCGAAAGCGCTTACCGGTATGGGAGTTGGCGGGACGGGGGTTATTTCAGATCAGAGAACTTGGAAGCGCTTTACCATTTTCATCCACGCGGCATGCCCATTGCATGAGCGCTTCCTGCGCCGGTAAGCGGCAATTCGATTGCATCACGCGTTTGTTCTCGAAGAAATGGAAAGTTCCGCCGGTCACGGAAAGGATTTCCATCACCGCTTCCGCGCCTTCGTGCAAACGCGTCTGCGCGAAGGTGATAAGGCCCTGTTCGAAGCTGATGATGCCGGCGGGTTTTCCGTCCTCGACGCTGAGCATGCCGGTGCGGCGGCCCACTTCCAGGAACTGGAGGATTTCCTGCAGGGCATGGCCCGTGTTCTTGCCTTCCAGGTCGCAGGGTTCCCTTCCCGTATTCGCTGGACGGGGAGCATGGGCATCCACGGAGATGGCGTAGGAGACCAGTTCCAAAACCTGCAGGCTGGCCACCTTTTCGCCCAGGTAGGTGGCCTGCGGCAGGCTGGGAGGCGGCTTCAGGCTTTCGGGATGGGCCGCATTGTAGAAGAAGACCACCGAGGCGCGCACGCCGAAACAGGCGCGGCACATGGCGTCGATCTTGCGGATGGCCTTCGCACCCATCCGGCAATCGATGCCGATGATGACGGGCGCCCCGGACTGGAGGATGTCGTCGAAGCGGGACAGGCTGGGCGTGACGATGACTGAGAAGCCGATGTCGCGGAAGAATTTCTCCAGGGAGATGAAGACCCCGGCGATGCCGCTCTCGATGATCTTCTCGCCCGGTCCGAGCAGGACGACCAGCTTGTCCCGATCAAGGGGTTCGGGACCGGAGCGCGTTCCGCGGGTACGGCGGCTCAAGCGTAACTTCAATGCGACTGCCAGGACGATCAAAGCGATGCCGAGCACAAGGCATACGAAAAAGGTGTAGCGGGCGTCGAGTCCGAAGGGCATCCCTAAATAAGACATAACGTTGGAGCGGATGGAAAGGGGCACGGCGAAGAGTTACGGGCGACGGTGTTGGAATCCTTTACACAGGCGCCGTATTCGCATCGGTGAAAGCGCCCCGGGGGCCGGATTTCGCGCGCAATCCCCATTTCGCGACGAAAGGGCATCGAGGCGCAACGCTTCAGAGGAAAAGGAAAAAACGGGATCTGCTGCTGCAAATCCCGCCGCCATTCCTCCGTAACCCGGTCGCGACGCCCATGCACTCGCTTACCGGTGCGGTAAGCGTTCAGGAATCCTGCCTTGCTACTGTATCAATGCGTACTTCCCGACTTGGGGTCGCGGATCAACGCACGCCCAGATTATCCACATTCGGTCCGTTGGTTCCCGTTGCGGTCATGCGCACCTTGTTCGTTCCCGCGCGGAAGGTGCCTCCGGTCATGGTCAAGGTTTTCCAGGTCGTCCAGGATCCCGTAGGCGCGAAGGCCTGGGAGAGTTGCAAGGCGTATCCGTTGATGGAAACACGCAGGTAACGGGTGTCCGCGTCCCCCAGGGCATAACGGAAATCCAAAGCCTTGGGACCGGCCGCCGGAACGTTCACGGTCCATTCGATGAAATCCTGGCTCGCGTTGACGAAATCCAGGTAGCCGGTCCCGGTATATCCCTGATACGCGCTTGCGATGACCGGGCCTCCGAACAACGCGGCTTCCGCTTCATAGGCCGCTTGCGGCGGAGCTTCCTGATAGGTGGCCGTCAAGGTGGCGTTGGTCGAAGGCGTGACGAGCGTATGCGCGGCGGCGCCCCCGTCGGACCAGGACGCGAACGTCCAGGTCTTGCCTCCGGAAGTCCGCGGCGTCATCGCTTCGATGGAGCGGCGGATGCCCGCCACTCCCGTGAAGGAGTAAGGCGATGTCACCGGAGTCCCGTCCAGCTTGAGCTGCAGGCCGGATGGCGACGAGGCCAATGTGATGGTCGCCTTGATGGGTTGGATGTCCACACTGTCCCGATGCGTCAGGCCTCCCGCGTCCTTGACCGTGAGATAGAAGCGGTACCAGATGTTCGCCGAGGTCTCTCCCTGATCGGGGATGGTGAAGGAACCGGAGGTCGCCCCCGCGGACGGTCCATACATGGGATGGCTGTGCGGGCTGCCGTCGTTATGCCAAAGCCGGATTTCCCAGGTAAAGGCCGAGGCCGGCAGATTTCCATCCTCGGGATCCGTTCCCGTGCCCGAATAGGCGATGACCTGGCCGCCGGTGAAGGTGGACCCGGAGGTCGGAGCGGTGATATGCGCCGTGGGCGGGCGGTTGGAGGTTACGGTGAGGACGGCCTCATTGCTGGTCGCGGTACCGGAGGGATTGCCCACGACGCAACGGAACGTCGCCCCGTTGTCGGCCGGCTGCGCGTTGGCCAAGGTGTAGGAAACCGCGATCGCGCCCGCCAGGTTGGCCTGGTTTCGCTGCCATTGGTAGGCGAGCGGGGAGGCGCCGGAAGCGGAAACCGTGAAAGTCGCGGACGAACCCGCGGTCACGGTGATGTCCAAAGGCTGTTGGGAAATGACCGGGGTCTGTGCGCCGGTATAGGTGATTTTGCGGATGGAACCGCTGCCGCGCGCTACATAGTACAACGCGCCGTCATCCCCGACGCGCACGTCCGTGGGGCTGCTGATCCCGCTCGCGAAATCCGTCACCGTCTTGGTCGAGACGTTCAGGCGCCTGATCCAGCCCGCGCAATAATCCGCGAAGAAATAATCGCCGCTATAGTCCGATGGGAACGCCGCGTTCACGGGATTGTAGAAATCCCCGCCGGTGATGGCGCAGGTCCCGTTCTCGTGGTAGTAGGTATAGAAGGGGGTCTTATACGCGGGATCCGTGGTACTGCCTTCATTATACGGCCAGCCGTAATTCGCGCCTTTGACCACTTCGTCGATCTCCTCCCAAGAGGCCTGGCCCACGTCGTTGACGAAGATGCGGCCGGTGCCCGGCTGCGGCGCGAAGGTGTAGGGATTGCGCAGGCCCATCGCCCAGATGGCGCGGCCGCTTCCCGTGGAAGAACCGTAGAAGGGATTGTCGGTCGGGATGCTGCCGTCGGAATTGATGCGGAGCAGCTTTCCCAAAGCCGAGGTGATGCTCTGGGAATTCCACGGGCTGGCGTTTTCGCCCGTTGAAATATACAGCTTGCCGTCGTTGCCGAAATGGATGGACCCGCCGTTATGGTTGGTGGCGCCTTGCAGATTGGGAAGATTGAAAAGGATTTGCTCGGATCCCCCGGCCACATCGCCGTTCGCAACCCACCGGCTCACGCGGTTGAGCGGCGCCTGGGGGGAGGTGTAATAGACATACACGAAGCGGTTGGACGCAAAGGCGGGATCGAAGGCGAGGCCCAAGACGCCGCGCTCACCCTGGGAATCCACGGTCAGGGAAACGAAAGGGGCGGCCAGCAGCGCGCCGTTCTTGATGACGCGGACCGTGCCTCCCTGCTCGCTCACGAAGATGCGGCCGTCGGGCGCGATCGCCATCAAGGTGGGATTGGTCAATCCCGCGGCCACCTGCACATCCGAAAAAGAGGAGGGCACCGTCGCCAGGGCGGTCGCCAAGGTCATTTCCCTTTCACCCGGATGCGTGGGCGCGGACGGTTCCATGCACGCGGCCAACATCAGGGCGGCGCAGGCCCATGCCGTTCCCTTCATGGCTTCAAGCTTGGATTGGAATAAACGCGTAGAAGCATTTCGATGTTGCATGGGACACCACCTGATCCGACATGGGGGAATGCGCCTGCGAAGGACTCTTGCCTCCGATTCCCGGACGCAGGGGAATCGGCATTTCCCCTGATCCCGAAAAAAGATTCCACGGGGCGGGGTAGGGAGGATTTTTTCCGGAGGTTGCGAATCCGCCGGATCCAAATGGCGGATTCACAAAAAAAGCCGGCGGAAAAGCCGCCTCTTCCGCCTTGACCATACCGCCGCAGGTATTCGGCCTCACAACCTCCGCGGCGAAACAGGGCGGTTACCCTATCGCCCGGAGCCGGAATCGCCGACCTCCGGCTCAGGAGCGAATCTTACGGGACGCGAGGCCCACGACCGCGATCGCGGTCACGATCTCCATCCCAATCCCTTTCACGGGACATGGGCGGGTGTCGATCTTCGCAGACGCTCCGGGTAAGGTGCTTCAATAGGCGGTAACCCGGAGCCGCGGTATCCGTCGCAGCCAACTTCGCCGTCAGGGTATCGCACAGGGCTTTGAGGGCGGCCGAATCCAGACGCGGAAGGGAACATTCATGCCGTGACTCTTCGCATGCTTCCTTGGTCCTATGCTTGAGAATCGCGTATCCGGAATCGGTCGTATCCGCCTTTACCAATACCGCCTTCATGGAATCACATAACGCCTTGGCGGCGGCGGAATCCAGCTTGACATCATCATCGCCATCATCGCGTCCCCGGCCGCCCTCAAAACCGGGGCCGCGGCGGCCATGGTCTTCCAGGATGCGACGGGCCTTGGCCGTGTCCACGATGCACTTATGCACCAAAGTATCGACGACGCTCTGCGAATCCTTGCCCTCGTCATGCCCGCGCTGGCAGCGCGCACGCAAATCCATGCAAGCGCCCGAATCCTTTACCTCCAGCTTCAGCAACTCCGCCGTCGCCGAGACTCCATCCTGGCCTGTCGTTGTCGAATTCTGACAAGCCAGGAACAAGCCTCCGGACAGGGCCATGCCCGCCATACATTTTAATATCGACTTTCCGTCCATAGATCCTCCTCTGAGGGGTGGTGTCCTTATACGATACGTGTACGCAGGGGGAGGGGAAAATGGATCCGGCGGGAAAATCGGGGACGATTCGTCCCTGTACCGGATGGTACGGTGCAGGTTACGGGTCCTACGCGTGAATTGCGCCGGAATGCCGAAACAAGCGGCGCCGCCGAGTTCCCTAAAAAAAAGACGAAAGGATTCCCCCCCCGCCTTCCGCCGGACACGGGTCCGGCCTCGTCGACCCGCGGAAATTATTTTACCGCGGATTCCATTTCATCTGAACTTCGATCTCCGGGTTTTATTTCACCACCGGCTTGGGTTCAGTGCAGCTCAGGGCCAGGGAGGCCTTGATGTGGGCATAATCCGCGGAGGTGGGATCCAGCGCGGCCAGCTTGGCGCGCAGCTCGTCGCAATTGACCCTGGGAATCACCGGCTTCGGCAAGGTGTCCTTGGGTGGGACCACCACCGTGTCCTTCGGCGGAATGACGACGGGCGGCTTCTCGGGGCAATGTTCGCGGAAGCTGCCCTTGAGGCGCAGGTAGTCGGCCGAGTTGGTGTCAAGGCCGGCCAGGCGCTTGCGCAGCGAATCGCAGTTGACGATCGGGGGCTTGGGCAAAGTGTCCTTCGGCGGGATGACAACCGGCGGCTTCTCGGGGCAATGTTCGCGGAAGCTGCCCTTGAGGTGCAAGTAGTCGGCCGAGTTGGTGTCGAGGCCGGCCAGGCGCTTGCGCAACGAATCGCAGTTGACGATCGGGGGCTTAGGCAAAGTGTCCTTCGGAGGTATCACGAGGGTGTCGTGGGGAGGCTTGGGAAGCGTATCGTGGCAACCCTCTTTGAATGCGCGCTCCAGATCGGCGCGGCCGGGTTCGCCGGGCTTCACGACGCTCAGCTTCTGGTAGATCGCGCGGCAATCGACGCTATCGGTATCCACCGGGGGATGGCCGCAGCGTTCCATCAGGATCTTCGACCAACGGATGTAGTCGGCGGAACCGGAGGCCATCGTCGCCAGACGGGCGCGGATCAGCTTGCAGGTGTCTTCGTTCGCTTTGGAGGTATCGCGGGGATCGACCTTGGACGTATCGTGCGGGTTGCCCTTGGCGGTATCGACCTTGCCGGTATCGTCGGGATCGCGGCAGAGCTTCTCGTGGCGCGTGCTGTCGTGGATTTCCAGCTTGCGGCAATCGTCCGGGCAATAGCGCTTGTAGGAAACCGTCATCTCGTTGCGGCCGCCGTCGATCTGGGACACGATCCAATGGCAGCGGCTCAGGGAATCCGGGACCAGGTTGGGCGGGATGTAGGGAGGATTCTTGTCCTTGCCGGCTTTCACCTCCGTCACGCAATTTGCGAGGAACGCGGCTTCGGTCGCGCTGTCCTGATGCCCGGCGCTGCGGGCGGCCAGGATCGCGGACCATTGGTCGCGACAGGCGCCGTTGTCCTTGATGGACAGGCTCAACGCGCTGTTGTCCGTGGGGGTGGTGTTATCCTTGGACTGGCTCATGGGGTCCAGACATCCCCAGAAAAGACTGGCCGCGAATCCCAGTCCTGCGAGTATGCGTGCGGTCGATACGGTGTTCTTCATATAACCTCCGGTTGAAGTGTACCTGGGGATAAGGATACTCGGGACCGGAAGGGGTTGTCGGAAAAAAAGACCCTCAAAGCGGGGATTAATTGTCCTCACCTCGGCCAGGCCCCGTTTTCTCGTGGGCGGACCCGGAATCTGGGAATAGCCCCTTGAAATCAGGCTGAAATCACGATTAGGCCCCAGGAGCCCGGAAACGAAAGTTTTTTGAGTGGGGAAGAATAGGGGAAATATAGGGGATTAAATGTCCCCACTTTTATCCTGGATTCCCTATCCTCCCGCAGGGGCCTAGGGAGTATAATTTGGATATGGACCCCAAGGGACGAAACGAAGAGGAAGACGCGGACCTCCCCGCCAGCGCTCCCCAGATCCTGCAATACCTCGACTACCGGGATTTCCTCAGGGACTATTACGCGCATCGCAAAACCGTGGACGGCGATTTTTCCCAGCGCAACTTCGCTCGCGAAGCCGGTCTGCCCGCGTCCTGCTCCAGCCTGCTGCCCGCCATCATCAAGGGCCGCCGCCAGTTGAGCCAGAACCTGCGCATCAAATTCGGCAAGGCCATGCGCCTGGGCGAACGGGAATACCGTTACTTCGATCTGCTCGTACAGTTCAACCAGGCCAAAGGCATGACGGAGAAGAACTTCTTCTTCGGGCAATTGACCAAGTTCCGCAGCTCGCGCGCCCGCATCGTGGGGGAAACCCAATACCGCTTCTTCTCCAAGTGGTATTACTCCGCGGTGTGGAATTATTTCGGGTTCGAGCAGAAGCAGCGCCATCCCGGCGTCATCGCCGCTAATATCCTGCCTCCCATCACGCCCACCCAGGCCGAGGAAGCCATCAAGCTGTTGCTGGAACTGGGCCTCATCAAAAAGACCGCCAGCGGATACATGGTGGCCGAGCGCCATATCTATACGGAGAAGAACGTCCAGGCCATGGCCGCCCGTCAGCATATCCAGGAACTGGGGGCCCTGTCCATGCAGGTTTTCGAAACGGTGCCGGCGGACCAGCGCCAATACAATGCCCTGATGTTCAGCGCTTCCAAGGAAGGCTTCCAGTCCATCAAGGATCGCATCCGGTCCTTCCAGGAGGAGCTGCGGGAAATCATCGATCGGGACAACCAGGAAGACCGGGTTTACACCTTGGCCATGCAGCTCTTTCCCAACAGCAAGGTCCCGGAATGAGGGCCGCGCGGGAAAATATTCCTACCTTACCCGACGGGCAGACCGACTTCCCCTGCCGATAACATATGCCGCCATTTCATCGCTACGTCCGCCATCCGCGCATCCTGCAGCACCCCCACATCCCGCTCAAGTCCGCGGCATGGTATCGCCGTTTTTCCGGCTCTCCTCTGCGTCCGCTCGCCGCTCTCATCGCGGGCGCCGCGCTCTGCGCCGCTTACGCGGGCCTCATCGCATCCCTGCTCATCGGCTGCGAAGGCGGAACCAGTTCCGGAGTCGACAATCCCCAGCTCACCGTGGACTTCGTGAACCCATCCGGCATGGCCCTGCGGATCACGGGCGATTTGGAAGTCTACTCGCAGGATCAGAATCCCGCCCTGAATCCGGACCCTTTGATCACGCTCAAGGTCACCAACGCCGGTTTCAAGGTCCTGGACGCGAAGGATTTCGATCGCATCCAATCCGCCAATTCCAAGCGCGCGGCGGGCATGACCAAGACATCCGCTTCCGATGAGGCCGGGTACGCGGCAGTCTCCACTCCCATTCTGTTCAATCTGATCCTAAGGACCCAGGATCACACCGGGGGCTTGTCGTTCGGATTCAAATACGATTCCGCGGCCCGCGCCTTTTTCCGCGTGGGAGGCCCGGCCATCAAAAGCGTCAACCTGGAACCCAAACCCCTGGTGCGCTACTCGGCCAAAGTCACCCGCGAACCCGTGCATGGGACCGGAGGACGCATGTTCGTTCCGGGCTCGCCGTTCGTGGCCACCCTCGTCGACAGCTCCTTCGTGATCGAAAATCTGCCGGAAGGCCTTTTCCCCTTGCGCCTGCTCACCGCGGACGGCAAGGTCTACGCGGTTCCGGATTCGCTGAACAGCAAGGACTCGACCTTGATCTATCATCCCCGCACCACTCCCATCGGCGCGGTGGACACCAGCCACAAAGACACGCTTCCCGCCTACACGGTCTTCGCGGGCGATCCGCACGAAGCCTTCGTAGAACTCGCCAGCTTCCTGGAAGGCAAGATCGCCGGGCCCGGCGCCACGGACTCGCGCCTGTCCGTGCTGTGGCGCCTGATCAAGGATGCCGCGGACTCGGGCCGCGCGGACTCCCTGCCACATGACACGATACCGCACGACACGCTCCACCCCAAGACCCAGCCGCGCCATGCGGACATCCATTCCCCCACCTTGCTGCGATCGGAAGTCCATTTCACCGAAGAGGGTGTCTATGAATTCGAATTGGCAGCCACTTTGGGCGTGCGCACCCTGACCGACACCGTGGTGATTTCCGTGCGCCACCTGCCCCCACCCGGCAAACCCAGGATCATCAAGCCCGGCCCGGGCGATTCCGTGTTGGCCGGTAAGGTCTATAACATCCAGTGGGAAATGCAGGACAAGGGGCCGGCCCTGGTTCAGGTATCGGTCGACAGCGGAGTCAAATGGATCACCCTTGCCGAACACTACCCCGGTCAAGCCGGTCTTCAGGTCTTCCCATGGACGCCTTCCCGCGATCTGGGAGCCTCGGCGAAGTGCTTTATCCAAGTGCGGAGCGATGCGGATACCACCCAGCGCGCCCGCATGGAAAAGCCCTTCACCCTCCTGCAATGATCTGACTTTCCTTTGAGGATCGGCGCGACAACCAAGAAACCAAGCTTCAGATGATCAAGAAGCGCGAATACGCCCTGGTCCGCATCCTGCGCCGGGGCCCGCGCTGACCTGAAGGCCGGCCGCGGCCAATAAAGGTCGATATAGGCGCCTGCTACGGGCCCGTCCGCAACAACGCGCCGAAAACTTTCTACACTTTTTTCCGGACCCCAAACAGGGTGTTGGAAAAGTATCGCCGAGGCCAAAGGCCGAGCGAGCGGGCCGACGCCCGGCCAGACTTTTTCAAGACCCTGTTAAAAGTTGGACGGAGAAAAGCATGGCCGGAAATGGCAAAGCGGTTAAACCCTTGATCAAGGCGAAAAAAGGGGCCCAAAGAAAAGATTCCGGAGCGGTTTCGGGAGCGGACTCGAAGTCGGATCCAAAGGCGGTCTCAAAATCCGGCGGGCAATTGTGGCAGGGCCGCTTCCAGGGCTCCATGGCCTCGTCCATGGAACGATTGTCCATCAGCCTTTCTTTCGACCGCAAACTTTTCCGCGAGGACATCGAAGGCAGCATCGCCCATGCCCACGGGCTCAAGGCCGCCGGCGTCCTCACCGCCCCCGAACTTGCGCGCATGATCGCCGGGCTGCAACAGGTCAAGGCCGATCTCGAGGCCGGACAGGATCTGTTCCATCCCTCCGACGAGGACATCCACATGGCCGTCGAGCGCATCCTCAGCGAACGCATCGGCGACCTGGGCAAGAAACTGCACACCGGCCGCAGCCGCAACGATCAGGTGGCCACGGATCTGAAACTCTACGTGCGCCGCCGGACCGAAACCCTCGAAGGGTCGATCACGGCGTTGCAAACCGCAATCTTCCATAAGGCCATCGAGTACCGCACCGCGCTCATGCCGGGCTATACCCACGTGCAGCAGGCCCAGCCCGTATACATCGGCCATTACCTGCTATCCTTCTTCTGGGCGCTCGAACGCGACAAGTCCCGCTTCCGCCACGCGGGAAAGTCCGCGGGCCAGATGCCCCTGGGCTCCGGCGCCCTGGCCGGTTCCGCCTTCCCCTACGAACGGCAAATGGTGGCCGACAAACTCGGATTCCCCGAGCTCTCGCCCAACAGCATCGACGCCACCGCCCACCGCGACTGGGCCTTGGAGTTCCTGGGCGCCGCCGCCATCCTGGGCGCGCTGCTCAGCAACTACGCCGAGGACTTCGTGCTCTGGTCCACCCAGGAGTTCGCCTACATCGAACTCGGCGAGGCCTACACGTCCGGCTCCAGCATGATGCCGCAGAAGAAGAATCCGGACTCGATGGAATTGATCCGCGGCAAATCCG
>OBEQ012350552.1_pt1 | contig 11369 bp, 9 predicted proteins | sample 1670901 | NCBI WGS metagenome assembly OBEQ01 (sample SAMEA104232315, study PRJEB22302) | groundwater metagenome | biome: forest; feature: aquifer; material: groundwater | place: USA | collected 2011-08-07 | depth 5.4 m | reverse complement strand
GGGTTCGGACGGGAGCTGGAAGCTCCCGCTACTTTTCCACGCTGAGTCTTGCCCGCGCCTGCTCCGACTGCCTGAAATTTGTCTCACACCCTCCGCTGCGGGCATCCGCGAACCCACGAACAAAAGCAGTGGGAGTGTGAAATATGCAGGCGAGGAGAGGGGTGGCGCAAAGCGCCGGGCTGTGTTCTTCACGTCCGGTAATACTGTTCCCACCCGGCGCGCGGCGGCTCGCCGGCCAGCAATTCGTTTGCCCGGTCGTTGTTCGTGAATCGTCCGGCCACCGGATCGAACTCCAGCCGGCCGCCCAGCCGCTGCGCGATGACACCGAGCAGGAACACCTGGGTCAGCGGCCCGGCCACCTGGAAGGGCGACTTCGCCTCCTCGCGCCCCAGGCAGGCGAGCGCAAAATTCTGGAAGTGATCGGAAAATCCACCGCGGATCCGCGGCAGTTCCGGCGCCAGGCGCCGCATCTTTTCCTCCGGCACGATCCGCAGGGTGTCACTGTGGGTGCCCCCGAGGAGGACGTGTTCCCGGCCATAAATGAATTTGCCGTTCGGCTGGGCCAGCCTGGCGTCCGGCCCCAGTTCCACCGGCAGCGGTGGCGGATTGTTCACGCCGTCATACCAGAAGACCTCCACAGGAGGCATGCCCGGGCGGGCGGCAAAATCGAAACGGATCGTCGTGGCCTGGGGAAAGATGAACTCATTGGCCCCCTCGCGCTTTTCCGCCTCGACGACATGCGGCAGACCGAGTCGGAGAAACCGGTGCGCCGTGTCCAGGATGTGCGGTCCCCAGTCGCCGAACGCGCCATTGCCGTAAGCGAACCAGCTGCGCCAATCCCCCGGGTGCAACCGGGCGCTGAACGGATGCAGGGCGGTGTTGGCATGCCAGAGATCCCAGTCGATCGTGGGCGGGACGGGCTCGCCGGTGAAAAATCCGTCCACCTTCCAGCCGTGCCAGCGCCGGGGCGAGTTCATGAACATGACGATCTTCGTCACGTCCTTGATGACGCCCGCCTCCATCCAGGCCTTGAACTGATGGTAATTGCCGCCGGAGTGGCCCTGGTTGCCCATCTGCGTGACCACCTTGCTCCGCTCCGCCCCGGCTATCAGGAGCTCGACCTCCCTAAACGTGTGCGCCAGCGGCTTCTCGACGTAGACATGCTTGCCCTGCGCCATCGCATGCATCGCAACGACGAAATGCGAGTGATCCGGCGTCGCCACGACGACCGCCTCGAACCGGTCGCCCATCTTCGCGAACATCTCGCGGAAATCCTGGAATCCAGGCACGTTGGGAAAGAGCTGCCGCGATTCCGCCGTGTGGGCCCCGAGCAGATCGACGTCGCAGAATGCGACGAGGTCGACCAGTCCCGTATTCGCAAAGGTCTTGATCAGATCGTTGCCGCGGTTCCCGATGCCGACAAATGCGACCTTGAGTTTCCGGCCCTCGGGCGCCGTCTCCGCCGCACGCACCAGGCGGTCGGGCAGCGCGAGAGCCGCGCCGGCGGCGAGCGAACCGGCGATGAATTTGCGGCGGGAAAGCGGCGGGGTAGACCCAGGGGGTAAGCGATGATTAGCCACAGCCGGCTGATATACGGACCCAGCCGGTGCGGATCAATCCTTAGCCTGCATATTTCACACTCCCACTGCTTTTGCATGGCGTTTATGATCTTCCAGTTCACCCCGGGATTCCGACAGTTCACCCGGGTGTTCCGGCGTCCCGCCCCAGACGGCTTTTCAGGCGGTGGCCGGGCTGTCAGATGCCGGGCGTGCGCAGCCCGTTGTTCGGGATCAAGCGCACTTTCACCTCCTACCTCCCATGCATTCCACGCTACCCCTGCGCACGCCTGCCGCGTTGCTGACGATCCTGACCCTCGTCCTCAGTCCGCTCCTCCTGTCCTCCACCGCCTTTGGCCAAGGCTGCATGGCCACCCGCGTGAGCCCACCCACCCTTGGGGTGAAGGAAAGCGGGGCCGCCCTGAAACGAGGCCAGATGGAACTGTCGGTGGCCTACCGCTTCTACGAGGCCGAACGGCACTTCTACGACACGAATGACGAAAAGGCACCCGCGAACGCGCCCCGGGTCGAACGGGCTGTGCTCGATGTCTCGTTGACCCGCATGCTGAGCGACCAGACCTCGCTGACCCTGAGCGTGCCGTTCCAGACCGGCGTCTTTGATCGCAGCCCGATTCCGCCATACGGGGCCAGCGCCGACAAGGCCTCCGGCCTTGGCGATATCGCCGTGACGCTTCGCCGCTGGATTTTCGATCCAGCGACCCACCCCAAGTATAACGTCCGCCTCGGCTTGGGCCTGAAGCTCCCCACCGGCAAGGAGGACGCGCAGACCGACCGGCGTTACAACATCGCGCCTCCTGGCACCCCCGCCAATTATGTCACGGGACGCGGCCCGGCCGACGTCGCGATCCAGCCGGGTGACGGCGGCCTCGGCGTCATCCTCGGGGCGGAGGGTTTCTACGCGATCAGCCCCCAGACCGTGCTCTACGGGGAGATGACTTACCTGGTGAATCCCCGCGGCCACAACGGCGTGAACAACCAGTGGAGCGGGGCGGGGCCCTACGTGCCGAATTCAGTCACCACTGTGCCGGATTATTTTCTCTCTCGCGCGGGTTTCACCCTCAGCGAGCCTCTCGGATGGAAGCGCGGCACCGTGCTGCTCGGGCTCCGGCTGGAGGGACAGCCGGTGCGGGATCTGATCGGCAACGATGCCGGTTTCCGCCGCCCGGGCTACACCCTGGCCGTCGAGCCCGGCGTCGCCTATTCGTTCGAACAGATGAGTGTGTTCCTTTCGGTGCCGCTCACCATTTACCGCCGGCGCTGGCTGAGCGTCGACGAGGAGAAGGCCGGCCGCACGAAGGCTGTGAGTGCGGCGTTCGCCGACTACAACGTGCTCGCCGGCGTCACGTATCGTTGGTGAATCCCGAGGGTCCGCCGATCCGGGTTTCCCGGGGCCGGCCAACCCCTGTCGAGGCCACCGGACCCCTTTTGCTGGGACCGGCCGCGCGAGGCAAAAAAATCTCACGCAGAGGCGCGAAGGCGCAAAGAGACTTATGCTGCTGGATCCTTCACTTCGTTCAGGATGACAAACCTGCTTGAAGTCGTTCCCTTCGCCTGCCCGCGCGTTCGAACGTCCCGCCCCTACCTTTTCAGCGCCTTCGCTACATCCTTGGCGAAATAGGTCAGGATCATGTCCGCCCCGGCGCGCTTGATGGCCAGCAGCGACTCGTCGCGGCAGCGCGCGAGATCGAGCCACCCGAGCCGCGCCGCGGCCTGGATCTGCGCGTATTCGCCGGAAATCTGATAGGCGGCCACGGGTGTGCGGGTCGCATTCCGCACTTCGCGGATGATGTCGAGGTAGAGGCCGGCGGGCTTCACCATCACGATGTCGGCGCCCTCGGCCACATCGAGCTGCACCTCGCGGACCGCCTCGCGCCGGTTGGCGGGGTTCATCTGGTAGGTCGCCTTGCTGAGCAACCGGGTGCCGGCGGCTTTCGCGCTGCCGACGGCGTCGCGGAACGGACCATAATAGGCCGAATTGTATTTCGCCGAGTAAGCCAGGATGCCCGTGCCGTTGTAACCCGCGGCGTCCAGCGCCCGGCGGATGGCGCCCACGCGGCCATCCATCATGTCCGAGGGCGCGACAAAATCGACGCCGGCCTCCGCCTGCAGGACGGCCATCCGGCAGAGGATTCCCACCGTGCGGTCGTTGTCGACGTCGTCGAGTTCCGCCGTCAGCACGCCGTCGTGCCCGTGGCTGGTGTAGGGATCGAGCGCAACATCGGTGATGACCGTCAGCTCCGGCACGGCTTTCTTCACCGCCCGCACCGCGCGGAGAACGAGGGTCTTTTTGTTCAACGCCTCCGTGCCATTCGCATCCTTCAACTTGGGATCGAGCTTGGGAAACAGGGCCACCGCCGGCACGCCCAGCGCATGCAGCTCGGCGCATTCCTTGACCAGGTCGGCGATATTGAACCGACTGACACCGGGCATCGATGCGACCGGCTCGGGACGGCCGCGGCCGTCCACGACGAACAACGGGGCGATCAGGTCTTCCACCCGCAGGACCGTCTCGGCCACCAGGGCACGGCGGCTGGGCTGCCGGCGAAGGCGGCGGGGGCGATGAGTCAGGGCGAGTTGGAAGTTATAGGCCATGGGTTGACTAACCCACGGATTAAACCGCTAATTTGCGCTAATTCACGCTAATCTTGAAAAAAGACATGGAAAGAGTGCCTCTTATTAGCACCAATTAGCGAAGATTAGCGGTTAAAAACCTGCATTATGCCCATCCGGCTCCACGATTCCCTCTTCGCCTCAGCTCCACTGGGGACGAGCCGCGCCGTAGCCTTGGCGTAGGCTGGACCCGCTCCATCGTTCGTAGACGCATCCTATGGCAATCCATCTTTATGATTCACTCGAGCGTAAGCTGAAGCCGCTGGCTCCCGCCCAGCCGGACGGCGTCTTCCGGTTCTACAATTGCGGCCCGACCGTCTACGCCCCGGCCCACATCGGGAATTTCCGCACCTTCGTCGTCAACGACGTCATCCGCCGCCTGCTCGAGCTGGAGTTCGGCAAGGACAAGGTGAAGCACGTCCGCAACCTGACCGACGTCGACGACAAGACCATCAAGCGCGCCCGCGACGAAGGACGGCCGCTCGCCGAGGTCACGAAACAGTGGACCGACAAATTCCATGCCGACTGCGCCGCCCTCAACTGCCTGCCGCCGCACGTCGAGCCCACCGCCACCGGCCACATCCACGAGCAGGTCGACATGATCGACGTGCTCATGCGAAAGGGCAACGCCTACCGCGCCGCCGACGGCTCCGTGTATTTCAAGGTCTCTTCCTTCGTAGATGAGAAGGGTAAAAACATCTACGGCGCTCTTTCACGCGTGCATGAACGCGAACTTCAGCAAGGCAGCGCGCTCAAGGCCGCCGCCGATGCCGACGAAAAGGAAGACCTGAGCGACTTCGCGCTGTGGAAGGCACACAAGCCCGACGACGGCGCCAATGCCTGGGACAGCCCGTGGGGCCGCGGCCGCCCCGGCTGGCACATCGAGTGCAGCGCGATGAGCAAGAAGCACCTCGGCGACACCATCGACCTCCACACCGGCGGCGTGGATTTGCTCTTTCCCCACCACGAAAACGAAATCGCCCAGAGCGAGTGCTGCAACGGCCGGCAGTTCTCGCATCACTGGTATCACAGCGAGCACCTGCTCGTGGACGGCAAGAAGATGAGCAAGAGCCTCGGCAACCTCTACACGCTCGACGATCTCGTCGCGAAAGGCTTTTCGCCGATGGCGCTGCGTCTTGCGCTGCTTCAAGGCCATCCGCGCAAGCAGCTCAACTTCTCTCTCGATTCACTTCACGCGGCGGAAAGTGCGTTGGACAAGCTTCGGAAAGCAATCCGTCCGCTACTCGCCGCCGGCGCCACAACCGAAGCGGAATTCTCCACCTGCTGGCGTGAATATCGCTCTTCTCACCCGGCTATTGCAGGTCAGTGGGGCATCGCTGGTGAAGCTTGGGATTCTTTGACGCGCGACGATCTAAACATCCCGTTGGCTCTCGGGTTTCTATTCAAGGATCTCGATGGCTATGACTCTGCCCAGAAAGGGAATTACAAGTTCGAAGCCGAACTTGCGAACCTGAGCCAGATCACCTTCGCACTTGGTCTCGACCTGTTTCGTCCGCAAGACTCCATTCTGATTTCGGCTAGCGCCGAAATCTGCAAGCTCGCAGAGCGACGCTGGGCCGCGAAGCAGGCCAAGGATTTCGCCGGCGCCGACGCCTTGCGCAAGGAACTGACCGCCGCCGGCTGGAGCATGCTGGATGGGAAGGACGGCTACAAACTCGAGCCAGCGAAGAAATAGCTCCTGCTGTCATTCTGAGCGCAGCGAAGAATCCAGCAGCACGCGCATTGGCGTTTATCACACTGGATCCTTCGCTCCGCTCAAGATGACGGTGTCGGGTGTTTTTTGCGCTTTTTGTGCTTTCTGTGGCCAACCTGCCTTGATCCCAACCCGGCATTGACACCCGCCCCCTCCCTGTCGCCAAATATCCCTTCGGCCCTGCAATCGTAGGCAGGACCAAACCCATACACACCATGTCGATGTCTCCGCTCGAAGAACTCCGCCACTCGTGCTCCCACGTGCTGGCGACCGCCGTCCTCCGTCTTTTCCCTGACGCCAAACTCGACATCGGTCCGCCGACCGACACCGGCTTCTACTACGACATCGACCTCGACCACAAGCTGACCGCGGAGGATCTCGTCAAGCTCGAGGCCGAGATGAAGAAGATCGCCGACGAGAACCAGCGCTTTGACCACAAGGAGGTCTCCCGCGAGGAGGCCGTCGGAATCATCAAGTCCCGCGGCCAGGAGCGCTACAAGCTCGGTCGCCTGGCCGACATTCCCGCGGACGAGAAAATCTCCTTCTACACTAACGGCGAGTTCACCGACCTCTGCGCCGGCACCCACATCCGCTACACGGCCAAGCTGAAGGCCTTCAAGCTCCTCTCGATCGCCGGCGCCTATCACCGAGGCGACGAGACCAACCAGCAGCTCCAGCGCATCTACGGCACCGCCTTCCCCACGAAGGAGGAACTCGCCAACTACCTCGTGCAGCTCGAGCAGGCCAGGCTCCGCGACCACCGCAAGCTCGGCAGGGAACTCAAACTTTTCCACATCGACGAGGATGTCGGCCAAGGCCTGATCCTCTGGACGGCCAACGGCTCCATCCTGCGCCAGGAGTTGCAGAACTTCATCTCGGGCGAATTGAAGAAACAGGGTTACTCGCAGGTCTTCACGCCCCACATCGGCCGCCTGTCGCTCTTCAAGACCTCCGGCCATTTCCCTTATTACAAGGACTCCCAGTTCCCACCGGTCGTGGAACGCGACTTTCTCGACCAGCTGATCTCCTCCGGCTGCTCCTGCGCCGAGATGTCGAACCGCATCGACGCCGTTTCCTCCCACCTGGCCGAGAAGGTCAACAAACTCACCGGCCAGGAAACCATCGCCCAGGACCGCGTGCTGCCCGACGACCAGCTCATCGACGGCTTCCTGCTCAAGCCGATGAACTGCCCCTTCCACGTGAAGATTTTCTCGTCGCAGCCGCACTCCTACCGCGACATGCCCGTGCGGCTCGCCGAGGTCGGCACCGTCTACCGCTGGGAGCAGTCCGGCGAACTCAACGGCATGACGCGCGTCCGCGGCTTCACCCAGGACGACGCCCACCTTTTCTGCACCGAAGAACAGGTTCAGCAGGAAGTCCTCGGCTGCCTGTCCCTCGTGAAAATCGTGCTGAACACGCTCGGCATGACCGACTATCGGGTGCGGATCGGGCTCCGCGATCCCGATTCCAACAAATATACCGGCGCTCCCGCCCTGTGGGACAAGGCGGAGGCGGCGCTGCGCGAGGCCGCCAAGTCGCTCGGCATGTCCTTCACCGAGGAGGCCGGCGAGGCCGCGTTCTACGGACCCAAGATCGATTTCATGGTCAAGGATGTCATCGGCCGCGAATGGCAGCTCGGCACCGTGCAGGTGGACTACAACCTGCCCGTCCGCTTCGATCTCACCTACATCGGCGCCGACAACGCCGCGCACCGTCCCGTGATGATCCACCGCGCCCCCTTCGGCTCGATGGAGCGTTTCTGCGGCGTGCTGATCGAGCACTTCGGCGGCGACTTCCCGCTCTGGCTCGCCCCCGAGCAGGTCCGGCTTGTGCCGATCAGCGACAAGGTCATGGACTACGCCAAGGCGACGCTCGACCAGTTGCTCGCCGCGGACATCCGCGTCACGCTCGACACCCATTCCGACAAGCTCGGCGCCAAGATCCGCCGCGCCGAACTGGAAAAAATTCCGTATGTCCTGGTGCTCGGGCAGAAGGAGGCGGAGGCGCAGAGCGTCTCGGTGCGATCGCGCGCCCGAGGCGATGAGGGCGTCCTCAAGGTGGAGGACGTCATCGCCCGCTTCAAATCGGAGGTCGCCACCCGCGCACTGCCGGAGAAGAGAGCGGTCGCGACGGCACCGGCGCAACCCAAGGCCTGAACCAACGCCGTCCATGATACGGTTTAAATACACCCCAAATTTCCCCGAATTCTGGCCTTTGAATCGCGCCAGTGCGGCCCTTCGCACCCTGCTACGGCAGCATATTCCGTCTGCGAAAGTCTAGCTCGTCGGCAAACTTGACCTTGGCTCCATTCTGGCGACTATCCACCCCATGAACTACCGGGTCACACTCTTCCAATCCGACGAGGGCTGGGCGGTTAGCTGTCCCGATCTTCCGGGCTGCCACTCGCAAGGCGCCACACGCGATGAGGCCCTGGCCAACATCAAGGAGGCTATCCGGCTTTGGCTGGAGGTCGAGACCGAGGAAACCGGCCTGATGCGTTTTGAGCAGGTGGAAGTCGTGATCTGACATGCCGCGTCTCCCTGGCATTGGTCAGCGGGACGCAGTCCGGGTGTTCGAAAAGCTCGGTTACCGTATCGTCCGCCAGAGCGGGCACCTCGTGATGAGCAACGGCAAGACCCGCCTCATCATTCCCCGCCACAGTCCGATCAACGCCATCACCATGGGCGCCATCGCACGCGACGCCGGTCTCACCCCGGACCAGTTCCGCGCTTTGCTCTGACATTCACCCCAATGCTTGGATATTCGTCAGTAGAACACCGGGGAGGCACCGAGGCCACCGATTCGTCCGAGAACCTATCATTCTGAGCGCAGCCAGGAATCCATGTTTTACTCCGTGCTCTCCGTGAATCCTCCGTGACCTCTGTGTCCCATTCCAAAAACCTTCCTGCGTGGAAAGAAGAACTCGACGCCATCGTCGGCGCGCGGGCGCACGGGCAGTCGAAGGAGATTCTTCCGCGGCTGAAGGCGCTCGACGCCCGTTTTCCCCATGTCGCCGAGATCAACTTCCAGCTTGCCTGGACTTGCGAAGTGCTCGACCGGGCGGCGGATGCCCTGCCCCATTACGAGAAGGCCATCGCGCTCGGCCTGCCGCCCAACGAATTATCCGGCGCCTTGATCGGACTCGGCTCGACGCTGCGCACGCTCGGCCAGCTCGATCGCTCGGCCGAAGTGCTCCGCTCCGGTCATCTGCAGTTTCCCGACAACCCGGAGTTCGCGGCGTTCCTCGCGCTGACCCTGCACCAGCAGGGCAAACACGCCGAGGCGTTGCGCCTGGCGCTCGAGACCCTATGCGACACGACCGACGATCCCGGGCTCACCGCCTACCAGCGCGCCATCCGCCACGCGGCGGGAAAACTGTAGGGCTGCCGCGCGCCGAATGGCCCGGCGACAAGCGCCGGCCCTACATTGGGCCGTTGAGGGCAGCGGCCCCTACCCCACGACATCCCGCGTCCACTGTCCGTTCACCAGCCGCAGCAGGCCAAGCGGATTGGCGCTCTGGAGCTCGGGCGGAAGCAGATCGTCGGAAAAACCCTGATAACACACCAGCCGCGCCCAGCGGTTCAGCGCCCGCGTGCCGACCGATGTGCTGCGGCCACCGTCGCTGGTCGCGGGATAAGGTCCGCCATGGACCATCGCGTGACTGACCTCCACGCCCGTCGGAAACCCGTTCAATACCACGCGCCCGGCCTTCGTCGCCAGCACATCGATCAGATCTCCCTGCGCCCCGGCCTCGGTCGGTCCGGCATGCAGCGTCGCCGTGAGATTCCCCTCCATTTCCCGGGCGACGGCGAGCATCTCTTCCCGGTCCTTGCACCACACCACCAGCGAACTCGGTCCGAAAATCTCCGCGGACAACCCGTGATTGCCAAGGAAATCCAGCGCACTGGTCTCGAACCACACGGGAGCCGCGCCGCAGGCCGCGGCCGACTTGCCTTGTGCCAGCACCTTGACTCCCGGCTGCTGGGCTCGGGCGGAGGTGTGCAGGGCAAAGTTCCTCTTGATTCCGGCCGTCAGCATCGGGCCTTCCGGCGTGGCAGACAACCTCGTAGCCAGATCGGCCATGAATTGCTCGGCTGCCGCCGAGCGCTGCAACACGATCAAGCCGGGATTGGTGCAGAATTGCCCGATGCCCAGCGTGGCCGAAGCATGCAATCCCTCCGCCAGGGCCGCAGCCCGCCCGCCAATCGCGCCCGGCAGGATGAACAAAGGATTGATACTGCCCATTTCGGCATACACCGGAATCGGCTCGGGCCGGGCGGCGGCGAGATCGGCGAGCGTCCGACCGCCTTTGAGCGAACCGGTGAATCCCATCGCCTTGACCAGCGGATGCTGCACGAGCGCCTGCCCGATTTCGAAACCGGCGTCGAACAACAGCGAAAACGTGCCCTCGGGCAACCCGCAGTCGCGCACCGCATGCAAAATGAGCCGACCCACCAATTCGCTGGTGCCAGGATGAGCCGGGTGGGCCTTGACGATCACTGGACAACCGGCGGCAAAAGCCGACGCCGTGTCACCGCCGGCGACCGAATAGGCGAAAGGAAAGTTGCTGGAACCGAACACCACCACCGGCCCGATTGGCCGGAGCATCGAGCGATGGTCCGGCTTGGGCAGGGGCTTGCGGTCGGGTTGGGCGGTTTCGATCCGTGCATCGAGCCAGTCGCCGCGTTCGGCCGCCTCGCCATACAGTCGCAACTGCGCTGCCGTGCGCGCGACCTCGCCCTTCAGCCGCGCCTCCGGCAGGGCAGTTTCCTGCCTCGCGCGGGCGACGAGATCCGCCGCCTTGGCCTCAAGGTTGGCGGCAATGGCCTGGAGAAACCGGTTGCGGTGTGCGCCGGACAGTTTCGCCCAGGGCGGAGCGGCGCTGGCGGCCAGTTGCGCCGCCCGGTCGACGTCATCCGTCGTCGCGGACGTGAAGGTCGGCTCGATCGACGCATTGCGCGCCGGATCGAATGCCGTGAAGGTCGGACCACCCAGTCCGCTGGAACCAAAACCAATGAGTGAGCCGCCGTCAGGTTTCATGGGCAGGTATTTGCATCCTGAGTGGGCGAAGAATTCATTATTACTACCGTCGGCGGGTGTCGTGCTGGATTCTTCGCTACGCTCAGAATGACACGCAAGCTAGGGTTTTGTCTTAAAATGCACCTCGCTGGAGCGAATCCTGTGGGAGCGAGCTTGCTCGCGATAGAGAATGCCTTGTCTCGCGAGAAAGCTCCCCCCCCCCTTTCCAGCCACGCTTGCCAGGGCCGTTGAGGGCAACGCCCCCTACCCTCACAGCCAGTTTCGGAACCGCGAACCGACCGGGCGCAAAAAAGCCGGCCTCCTCACGGAAGCCGGCTTGAAAGGAACGGGTCTCGAATGGCCTCAGACGGCGGTCTCGCCGTGCTCGTCGGTGCGGATGCGGATGACATCCTCCACCGGGAGCACGAAGATCTTGCCGTCGCCAATTT
>OBEQ011764618.1_pt1 | contig 11369 bp, 8 predicted proteins | sample 1670901 | NCBI WGS metagenome assembly OBEQ01 (sample SAMEA104232315, study PRJEB22302) | groundwater metagenome | biome: forest; feature: aquifer; material: groundwater | place: USA | collected 2011-08-07 | depth 5.4 m | reverse complement strand
GGGGATTTTTATTTCCGTATAAGTAGGCGCCTCGGCGGTTACCATACCAGACCATTTTTTGACACCACTCATTCCAAATTTCCCATTTTTCGGTGGTGCGATCAATGATGTGTTGATAAGTTCCGAGTTTAACTTCAGTTGTTTGTCCGAGAAGCACTGCTCGATATATGTCCCAAACATTATATGAGAGGCGAAGCGTTAAATCATTTGTCTGGAAGGGTAATTTAACAAGAGACTTATTCAGCGTAATCGCATCAAATAGGATTTGGATCGGTTTGTCAGATTTTACAAAAGACGTCATTATCAATTCGGATTCTTTATAAAAAGCTTCAAGCTTATTTTCAACACACAGTTTAATAAATGCATATTCTTCTACTGGCCACCAAATGTCGAGCCACTCGGGCGAATGAATAAACTCTTCTTGAGTACCATTTTGCATACCATGCGCCGTTTTTTGAAAGAAGTTAATTATTTCCGAGAAAACAGGCAAGTCGTGTGACAAAGATGGGCTGGAAACAAAAGATTCAAATATCTGGCCATAAGGAATTCCATATATTTCATGAAGAGTAATGGTGGGAACCTGAAGCAGTTTGTTAAAGTAAATTAGGTTAACCATCCAGCAAAAGACGCGTGTCTTAATCCAGTCTGGTCCGGGCATTGTATTGGTGCCTACGACCAACTCTTGATATTCCTCAATTCCGCTAACGGAGGCATTCTTTTTACCGTGTCCGTTAATTATTCTTGATCTGACCACTTCAAAACCGTAAAGTTTTTGATATTCAGGATTTGCCATTTCCGTGTTTTTGAGAATTGAAAGATTGTTGAATTGGATTCTGTTGTGCTGGCCATTTGTAATTAGCAAAGAAACTGCCCAGACAATGCTCTCGTAAGTTTCTTCCGGCATTGGAAGAATAATATCGGTCATAGTGTAAACACCTTCAGAATTTAATTCTTTTTGCATGGCGTAGTATTCAGTGAGATCCATGTTGTCTCGGCGCACAGCTTTTAATGTGGCCGGATTTAAGGATTGCTGAGCCATGACAGTGGCTTTGTTCAGGCCAGCTCTTTCTAATACTTTTAATGCTTCGATAGTGTGTCTCCTTGGATTTTTAGAGTTTTGAGTAGAAACACCTTCAGGACAGCCGTATTTAGCTTTGCACTCGGCAAAGAATTCAGCAATTTGGACATCTCGAGGCAGAATACCAAAGTTAGCATTGCACAGAAAATAATATGGGATTTTTCGTTCACCGGACCACATGATGTCATTATAAATTTGATCCATTGGGAAACGACTTATACGATCTTCTATGGCACCGCCCCAATCACAGTAAGTGCAAGTGAACGGACAGCCTCGGTCGGTTTCATACATGATGATCCATTTTTGATCCGGGTTAGTTTCTATTAATTTATCAAACACACCAGCAGTGAAAGGAGATGCTGTTTGAGCCAGTTCATTGTCGTTCATTCTTTCTAATTTATTATTGTAATGAAAATTACCATCAGCATCGAAGTAGCTAATAGATGGAATTTGACTCTTATCATAACAGCCATCGATAGCCATTTGTTCCAGAATATACCTAAAAACTCTCTCCCCTTCACCGTGACAGCATATATCAATGGAATCATAAATTCGGTGATAACCTTCAGTAAAATGTATCCTTTGGCGCTTTAATTCTTCGGGAGTGAGTTCAATAGTTTTATTTTTGCGGAATTGCTTTTTGCTGTCGGGAACTTGGGGTCCTCCGAAGATAACAATTCCGTTTGGTTTCCGTCGTTTGTAGTCTTTGGCTATGGCCAAAGAATTTTGTTCACCCCAAACATAGCTTGAGACTCCGATGATGTCGCAGTCACTTAATCTTTCAGATGCTTCCTCAATTCGCATGAATTTATATATTGCAGGAAGAAACTCATAATCTTCGGGATAGGCTACATGTTTTTGGGCGTAAGCCTGAAGCATCCCTACTGCAAGAGGAAAATAGTATTGATCCGAGAAACTTGTATTTAGCTGAACCATGCCAATTTTTATTTTTTTTGTCAGTTTTGGCACAACTCTTTTTAGTGGGGGACTCTCGTTTGAAACAACAAACGGGATCATTTTTAGCATAAGTTTTCAAAGTTCAAGACTACTTTTTTCTAACATAATTTATATAATTTAGCAAATTCTTGCATCGCGGGTTATGCTAGTTGCGGAAGAATTGAGTTCTGGAGCACGGCGTAAATTCCTGCCTGCCGGCAGGCAGGTCTGCTGAAATTTAGCCTTGAGCTTCGGTTCAGTCAACCTACAGAGATTCCCGGCTAAAGCACGGGAACCTTCTCCGACCCGCAATCCCCAGAAATCAACTCTTCCGCAACTAGCATTGTTCCTGTAGTAATTGGGTAAACAAAAACCCAAGAAGAATCTTGGGTATAATTTATTGTTTACAAATCGTATCTCAATGGTCTTAAGGAAATTTCTTTCCGGTCACCAGTCTTGCCGGGTATAAAGTTAGGCTGTTGGGAAATTCCTTTGGTGCCATAAGGTATCAAGATCATTGGCCGGTCACGATTTGACTTATTTGGATAAGAACCGTGAACTACATGACCATGAAGAACCAAAAGCGAGCCCTTTTTAAGCGGTAGATCCACTGGCCAATATTCTGGCGGTAAACTTTTAGATACGTCATGCCCCGGGTTTTTACCGGGCTCCTCAAGAAAGCTCTTAAAAAATTCTGCGGGGAGAAGATTTTCCACGTGAGAGCCTGGATAAATATACATACATCCATTTTCTTTATCCTGATCGGCAAAGGGGATATTTCCTGTTAGGTACATTCCCCAAGGTCCTCTTGGATATGCATTGTCTTGGTGAGGGTTCCATGCTTGAGGTGCATAATCTGACCTACCCTTTTTGAACAGGAACATTGACTGTAGCCCCACAACTTCGGAGTCCTGGAGAGTATCAAGAATCATAACAATTTTGTAATAGCACATGAGATGTCTGATTCGATAGTCATCTCTGTCGAGATTCATTATTCCCTGAAATTTAGTATCTCCTTTATCTCGAGCGTGTTTTTCAAAAACTTCATTCATTCCGTCACATTGATCATTGTTCAGAACATGATCTACAACCAAATACCCCATTTTCCTGTAAAACAATACATTCTCCCTGGTTAAAAGAAAGTTATCTTTCACTTTGAACTCTCGCATTTTTAAGATACCAATCAATAGTTTGTCTGATTCCTTCGTTTAAGTCAATCTTGGGGCGCCAACCAGTAAGACTTCTGACTTTACGGCAGTTTAACACTATCTTGTTTCCCAGTTTTGGTTTTGAGGAGTCATAAACCAGTTCAATATTCTTTCCAGAAATATTTACAACTCGACTTACTAAATCGGCAACTGATATTCCTACTCCTGATCCAACATTTAAGATGTTAAATTTGAGTGGTAGTTCTGTGATCACGGCAGTTTCTATAAAATCAACCAGATCAGAGATAAAAAGAAAATCTCTTTTCTCTTTTCCTTCACCCCAAACCACTATCTTATCGCTATCTTTGGCAGAAACTATTTTTTTAATCGTAGCCGCAAAGACATGTCCTTTTTCGAGATTAAATTTGTCATAGGGTCCGTAAATATTTGAGTGCCTGATCATAGTAAATCTTGAGTTGCAATGTTGAGAATAGAAATTGCAAAGATCTTCCATCGAAGTTTTAATTCGCGCCCCCATAAAATACTGTGGGTGAACGTAATCTAGATTTGCCTCTTCTTCTGTTTGGGGCAGAGGGCTATCGGCATAAACGACACTGCAGCTCATGAACATTAAATGTGGAATCTCATTTAAAAGAACCGCCTTAGCAATAAGGGTATTCATTATGATGTTATCAGCTACATACTCTGCCGGATTGGCTCTGATAGCTCCTAGTCCATCAGTAACTGCCGCGGCGTGGATAACAATATCCATTCCCCTGGTCACCTCATTAACATTTTTACTTTTTCTCAAGTCAACCTCTAACAGTCGGGGGTTGTCGGAGAATTTCTTTTTAAAGTAAGTGCCAGATACATCTAAATTGGAGTTTTTGGATAAGGCTTCAAAAATATTTCTTCCGATAAATCCACTAGCTCCGCAGACAAGGACTCTTTTCTTCACAGGATTGACCTCGTAATGCCACCGTCAACATTATAACAATGGCCAGTTAAGAAGCCTGCTTTAGAAGAAGATAGAAAAACTACTAAATTAGCAACATCTTTTAATCCCCCCATTTTTCCAAGAGGAGACTTTTTGTTTTCTTCTTGACGCATCATATTCTCGGCTTCTTCTGCGGTAATTTCCTGTCGTCCGGCTCGATCTATTACGTTTTGATCCCACCCGCCGCCTGATAACGTACTAGGGCATATTGCGTTTACTGTTATTCCATATCTGCCAAAATCATTAGCCAAGTTTTTTGTTAAAGCAAGCACCCCTGCTTTGGTTGTGGCGTAATGAGGATTCAAGCCAGTGAAGCTTGGCTGATGGCCTGACAGGCTGGATATATTAATTATCCTTGCTTGGCTTGATTTTTTAAGATAAGGGAGCGAGGCTCTTATAAATCTTACCGCACTCATACAACCAAGGTCATGCATTCTTAGCCAATCTTCGTCTTCTAGATCTTCAAATTTTCCAAATTTTTCTATGTTACCGACATTGTTTACCAAAATGTCTAATTGACCGATTCTAGACATTTTTTTGTTAAAGATGTCTTTATTAATTCTGTTCAAGTCAGTTGTATCGCAGGTGAACTGATAGGCTTGTATGTTGTAACTACATGAACTCCATATTTCAAATGCGGTGTTGCCGACTGTTTTGCTGTATCGTCCGTTTATGATAACATTGACACCTTCTGAGGCTAACCCTTCTGCAATTGCCCGGCCTAAGCCATGACTCGAACCAGTAACTAATGCAACGCGACCTTTTAGGTCAGTGTCCATTTGTTTTATTTTCAATGAACAAATTTAACATACGGTAACAATTTTGTGCTGATAAGTCAATTACTATTTACTAACACAAAACTTTTGTTTATAATAAGCCAAGCTTTTTAAAATGTTTGTGAGGGTACTTTGCTAAGAATAGGCTTTATTTTACCTAGCAGTCACTATCTTAATGATCCATTTCGGGGAGATCCTTTTACCCATTTACAGCTGCTGACGGTGTTAGAAGATTCTTTTGGTGATAAGGTTGAACTTTGCCTGCCAGACCTTAGGGGCATAAAAAGAGAATTTGCTTTGTATCATATCCCGGAATGTGATCTTTACCTGCATTCGATATATACCTTGGATATTAACGAGCAAAAAACCATTGTTGCCATGCTTCGTAGGCAATATCCGAAGGCAATTCATATTGCTGGCGGACCTCATGCCTCTGAATTTACCACAGAATCTTTAAAAGTATTTGATGCATTAATAATCGGAGAAGGGGAGAGGAGCTTGGTCTGGGCAATAAATGACTTGGCTAATAACAATTTGCAGAAGACATACCGAGATCCACAAGCGATCGATATAAATAAATACCCCTATCCAAGCCGAAAGTTTTTATCCAAAAGTGCCACGGCGCGTCGAAAAATGATGACATTAACTAGTAAGGAGGGTTTTGAAAAAATAATTTCTACGAATGTTATTTTTAGTCGGGGTTGTCCCTATAATTGTCATTTTTGTGCTTTGCTAACCTCTAGAGAAGGAACACCTGGAATACGTTTCCGTAACCCAAAACTCATTGAAGAAGAGATCGAATATTTAAAACGCGAATACGACATAAAGGGCATCGTTTTGGTAGACGAGATAGCGTTGCCATTGAAACGTTCAGCCGCGATTGAAGAACTTGAGGCAATTGGCCGAACTGGCATACTGTGGCGTGGTCAATGTCGAGTTGATGGCATTACACCCGAACTGGCGGCTTTGGCCAGACAATCTGGCTGTCTGGCTCTGGGCTTAGGCGTAGAAAGTGTTTGGCAGCCATCTCTTGATCTGATAAATAAACGTATCAGTGTCCAGCAAGCGAAAGAAACCATCTCACTGCTAAAGGCAAACGACATAGAAGCTAGACTTTACCTTATTATGGGTTTACCCGGTGAACCAAAAAACATAGTTGATTTAACTTTGGATTTTGTCCAAGAAACTCAACCAAACTTAATTCATCTTTCTTTGTTTACCGTTAGACCCGGAACAGAAGTGTTTCGCAATCCTGACAAGTTTGGCATAAGAAATATTGAAACTGATTGGGAAAATACGATGCATATTCATGGTCTTGATAAAGATCGGCCCAAATTAACCTTTCAATATCATGAGAATGCGTTTTGGGGCAGAAGCTTAACCAACGAACAGATAATTGACAACTATCTTGAATTGGCCGCAAGGTTAAAAGAAAAAAACTTACTATCCTCGGAATTTAATAAAAACACTTTCCCCTTTGATGACATTAGCCTTCCTACATAAAAACAAAAAGCTACCATTCGGTAGCTTTTAAACATTTGAGAATTGGTTAATTTTTATAATCCGATACCCTTTTATCAGTTCAGCAATTCCATCTTGGAGGCTATGCGCTGGCCTAAAACCGGTTGCTTCAATCTTGGCATTACTGACAATATAATTTCGCTGGTCCGGATCTTTTCTAGTTTCATTCTCATAGATTCTTAATTCTGGAATTTGTTTTCTGATTTCCCCGCACAATTCTAATTTGCTTAAATTGGCACTGCTTAGCCCGACATTGTAAGCTTGCCCCCTCATTTTATTAAAATTTATTATACAGTGCAAAAATGTTCTTGATACATCTCTGACATGTATATAGTTTCTCTTAAAATGTTTTTCTGACAGTTCTATATAGCCCTGATTTACTGCCATATAAACGAAGTCATTAACCAGGAGGTCCGTTCTCATTCTTGGACTTACACCAAACACAGTTGCCAGTCTTAGAGAAATCCAGCCCATGTTTAAGATTGATTTCTCGGCCTCTACCTTTAGTTTTCCGTACATTGATAATGGTTTAAGAGGAGTATTTTCGTCGCAATAAATGTTTTCCTGGCCTACTCCGTAGCCGCTGTTGGTGTTTGGATAAATAACGATTTTCCCTTTAGCGGCTTTGTTGATATCAAATATTTGGAACAAGTTGACGCTTTTGGCCAACCAAGGATTTTTATCACAGGCGGGCTGACCAACTATGCAAGCCAAAGGAAGGATAACATCAGATTGACACACCAGTTTTTCCAAAAGTTCTTGATTTCTAATGTCACCTCTTACGATCTCCAGATTTTGGTTATAGCAACAATCCAAAAGAGTTTCTTGGCCATACATAAAATTATCTAGAACAATAACTTCACAACCTTCTTTTAATAGTATTGGCACCAAAACAGAACCAATATATCCGGCACCTCCAGTTACCAAAATTCTCATACTGGAACCTCGTTGTAAAAGTTCTGGCTCAGTTCAATATATAGAATTTAAAGAAATCGTCAAACACCTATAATGGCCTCCAAATAATATAGGAAAAACCATCGTGATATATGGTTCCTAAGCATGAGTGGTGCACTTTTATTATTTGTATTTTACCCCGGCTTTCCAAGAGGCGTAAATATGTTAAGTATCCGTCTAAATAGCCTCTTTGATGTTCAAATTTTAATGCGAGATAATCAAAGAGAGTGTTGGGATTATAGAACTCGTTTATATGATTTACATCCACAACAATTGCCGGCGAACTTTTAATAACAAAACTTACAAACGGCTTAAAATTCTTACCAAGTTGTTCAAGAGAGGAGATGTTTAATATAGCACTATTTTTTGTTATTCGGAATGAGCGATTCGGTTTGAACATGTTGAATACATGGCCTTTTATCGAGAAGCCAACCTTTTTAGCCAAAAGGTCAAGAATTTTTTTTGAGGCTGGTGCCCAATCTAAGCCATGCATTTTTTTCTCCGGGAATATTTGAGCAAGGAGAATCAAATTGAAGCTAGTTCCACACCCAAATTCATAAACAGAATCAACACCCTTTAAATATTTTGAAAAAATCCATGATAAAAATGCCGTTGGGTAATTTAACTCAAAACCACCATCAAGAGGCATAGCATATTTTCCATTTATTCGGAAAAGGCGAAATGATTTAACCCATTTCGGTATAAGTGTTTTGGGGTCGTAATTATTGGAAATAAAATTATTAAGTTTCTCTTTCCAATCTTTTTCCCATTTTAGTTTTCTTTGTGGACTAGTTAATATAGAAACACAGGAATCAATTTCTTTTAGAACACTTAAAATGGTGTCATCATGTTCTTTCGGGTTGATGGTTCGGTATTTGAATTTACCACTGATGATCATTTTTTTGCAAATCTTAGGGAGATCGTCTGTGGTTGTGCCAAAAAGGCGTGCCAAATTATTAAGGGTTAATTGTTTGACCTTTTTCATGTCCCAACTATAGTTATTTTTCATTTTTAATGCAAGGTAAAACCGATCTTGAGGATGGGTTGGTTATTATTTATACTACTTAAGAATTTGCTGTGTTGCGCCTTCGACATCTAATTTATATTTTTCCCAAATAACTTCTCGGCCGCCTACGTCATATACAAACAGATCTTTTTGGCCGATACGAAGTACTGGTTTGGAGATTCCATGGTCAACCATAATTTCAGCGACTGCGGAACCCAGTCCTCCGATGAGGTAATCTTCCTCGTATGTTACAATACAACGATAATTACTTATTGTTTCAAGTAGCAACTTCTCGTTAATAGGTTTTAATCGGAAAAGATCTATAACTCCAGTTGAAATATTGCCGTGAGTTAAATTTTTGGCAACTTGCATGGCATTATGTACCATACGTCCAGTAGAAACGATGCACAAGTCGCAATGACCGCTAATGCCGTTATAAGTCATAGCCAAACCATCACTTATATTTAGGCTCTCGGGACGATAGATGTCGTCTGGCGTTGTGCGGTCAAACTTAATATATTGAGGCGATCGGCTCTCGTAAGATACAGAGGCTAATGCTGCCGCAATGACATTATCTGAAGGACTGTAAATTGTAAGATTTGGCCAGGGTCGCATCGTTGCAATATTGCCGACGGCATGATGGGTGGGACCCATGTTGTCGTAGGAATATCCGGAGCCAACTCCCAAAGCCGTAATAGGCAGATTCATTGCGCACATATCAAGTTTTACGAATTCAAGACAACGGATAGTCACAAACGGATCAATGGCATAGAACCAGACGGCCCTGCCCTCAAGAGCAATACCACAAGCCATTGCTACCATTTGTTGTTCAGCAATGCCGACATTCAAGAACTGGCCGGGCATTTCTGACAAAGGATCCATTGTGGGAGCGCCGTTATCGGCGCTGACGAAGAAGGTATTCTTATCTTCTCGGAATATTTTTTGTAATTCAATAAAAAATGCATCTCGCATTCCTAGCTTACCCTTAATCATTGTGTGACTCCTTTTATTTTTGCATACTCATCTTTCAGTTGAGAATATTCATTTTCAAGGTCGTTTTGCACTGATATTAAATCATCATCCTCAGGAACACGGTAATGCCAACCGCGCTGATTGGCAGTACAAGTTGCTCCGAACCCCTTAATTGTATCGGCAATTATTGCTAGGGGTTTAGGGGCTTTTCTGGTGCGTATATCAGCGAATCCTTCAAAGATAGATGGAAAGCTATGGCCATCGATGGTTCGGACTTCAAATCCAAATGATTCAAACTTTAAAGCAAGCGAATCAAGGTTAATGTCTCTTTGTGTATCAATACAGTCTGTCCGTCCAATGGTGAACTGATGATTTCGGTTAACTACTAGGACAATATTGTCTAGATTTCGGCTTTGAATAGTTATCAATGCCTCCCAGTTTGAACCTTCACAGAGTTCGCCGTCACCGATCAGGCACATAACCAAGCGTTCTTCTTTTTTAATCTTTTCAATCTTAGCGACATAAGCCATGCCGCTGGCAACTCCGAGTCCATGCCCCAATGAACCAGTAAGGATTTCAATGCCTGGGGGATGGGGTTCACTGGGGCACCCCAAAGTACTTCCTTGCCGTAAAAAGTTATCAAGATTTTTTACAGGGAAGAAACCGACATCTGCCAGTACCGGATAAATTCCGATAGCGGCCTGCCCCTCACTCAATATAAATCGATCTCGGCCTGACCACTTAGGATCATCTGTGTTGTATTTTAGAATTTTACCATGATAGAGCGCCACGAATAGTTCAGCTAATGCAAATCCGGTTGTAACGTGTCCGCTTTTAGCCCCCACTCCCATGTTTAGTATCATCCGACGTACCCAGTTGGATTTTAGCTTAAGTTCAAGATGTGACAGTTGCGGAATGTTCTGCATGTCCTCTCCTTTCTAGGCCTCTAGCCCAGGTATTGGTTCCGCATATTTTCGGGTAAGTTTTTTGGAGATCATGTTTTTTACATGTTCCACTGCTTGTGGTCCGAATTGTCTGTTGAGGAGTGTTAGATAGTCGGGATTTGAAAAGTAGCGTTGATAAGAGTATTCACGGAAAGTAAGAACTTGTCCGCCGCTAAGATATTTTGTTGAAAGGGGAAGACATTCGGATGAATGTTGAGAATATCCGATCCAACTCTCGGGAAGTTTCCAGCCCTCACGTTGAGCACACTCATAAAGTTCTGATCCGGGATAGGCCATACCACCGTACATAGTAAACCACTCGGTATTGAGCTGGAGGGCTAAGGTAAGTGTTTCTTGCATAGTGTCAAGGTCATCTTCGGGTAGACCAACAATGTAGTTAGCGATAGTGTAAATCCCGGCTTTCCGAGCTTTTTCAACCGAATAAAAAATATCTTTCTGGTTGTATCCTTTATCAACATCGTTTCTAACCCGCTCCGAAGCAGATTCAATTCCCAGACAAAACCAATGAATGCCGGATCTAATTGCCAGGTCAACCATTTTATCGTCCTTTACGGTATCTACGCGGGCATAGGCCCAAATGTTGAGCCAGTCTCCCAGTCCTTCACGGATGAGACCTTCCGAGATGCCGTTATTATGGCGCGCGTTGAGGAAGTACATCTCGTCGGCAAATTTGATGTGCTTGACCCCGTAATTCTCAACCAGAAACTTAATTTCTTTAACGATCAATTCCGGACTCCAGAAGCGATAGCTATTAACTTCTTGTTTTAGGCCAAGAGCTTTTTCGCCTGCTTTGAATGGCGCTTGGATGCAACAAAACCTACATTTGTAGGGGCAACCCAGTGTCGTGTAGAGAGAAGCATATGGCTTGCGTGTTGGATATCCTAGGGTGTGCCAATTGTGGGCCTTATACAGATGCATGGGCAAGAGATGCCAGGGCATACCGGGTACTTCCTGATCAAGGTTTACAATGTTGGGGGCGTTCTTTGTGCGGATGATCTCTTTGACAACTACATCTT
>OBEQ012351479.1_pt1 | contig 11371 bp, 13 predicted proteins | sample 1670901 | NCBI WGS metagenome assembly OBEQ01 (sample SAMEA104232315, study PRJEB22302) | groundwater metagenome | biome: forest; feature: aquifer; material: groundwater | place: USA | collected 2011-08-07 | depth 5.4 m | reverse complement strand
GAGCAGACCGACGCGGGGCCGTTGGTGCGACGCCTCGTCGTGGCACCTGTCGACGTCGCGTGGGTGCGGCGTGGCGATCGCGCGAACGGCGGTTCGATGCCTGCCCTGTTCACGCTCGGACGCCAGGGCGACGGTGATGCCATCCTGTTTACTCGCTTCGATGTGGCGCTCCCAAAGGACGCAAAAGTCATCGAGGCGTACGTCACCTTGGCGCGGTCCAGCGTCGTGGATGCGGATCCGTCCCCCATTGCCCTACATGCTGCCCGGATCGTTGCCCCCTGGGACAGTCGATCCATTTCTTGGGCGGCCCAACCCGCGTTGGAAGAGGTGGGCGCACCCACGACGCGCGTGGAGCCGGGTGGCCGCACGCTGGTTCGCCTCGATGTTCGGGGGCTCGTCGAACGCTGGAAGCTCCACGACCGGCGGGACCACGGAATTGCCGTCGTCGCCGAGAACGTGAGTGACACCGGAATGCCGTTTGCGTTTCTTTCTCCTCGCGTCTCCCCCACTTCCGCGGTCTCCGGCCTTTCGCAGGGCGCCGGTGTGGGAGCTCTCGTCTTTGGTGCGACCGCCGAGCGTGCCCCCCCGCCTGCGGACTCTACGGCCGAGCTGCCGTCCCCTCGTCTCGAACTCTACGTGAAGTGAAGATCCATCGGGCGAAGCTCGTCCAATCGGATGACTTGTGCTTCAGGTAGGTTCGGCGTCACAATCCACAAGGAAAGCCGAAGGAGAAAGAGATGCCGTCGAAGAAGATCGGGCTCATGCTCGCTTTTGCATGTCTCGCGATCGCCACCGGTTCCAGCGATAGCCAGGCCGCGGCCGCGAAGCGGGCCCCAGCTTCGGGCATTCATGGGGCTGCCACCATGAAGGGCAACAACTTCGTTCTGCAGGCGGTTTCCGCATCCTGCAAAAAGGGTGAAGAGTGCACGCTGACGTTGCGCCTCGAAGCGCAGGGCGCGTACCACATCAACGATTCGTATCCCTATAAGTTCACCCCCCTCGTGAAAGACAGCAAGCCTGTCAGCGAGAACGTCGAGTTCGCCAAAGAGTCGTTCTCCAAGTCCGGCGGCGACTTCAAAAAAGAAGGGGAAAAGCTCGCGACGCTGACCGTCAAGTTCAAGCCCACCGCCGCCAAGGGAAAGATCGTCGGGGTCTACAGGATGAGCGTGTGCTCCGAGCAGAACTGTCAGCTCGAGCAACAAGAGATAAGGCTGGATGTCGAGGGCAAGTAGCCCCACTCTTCTGGTAACCTGGCTCGTATGAGCGAGCCGCGCGAAATCTTAGCCCAAATCAAGGCGGTGGCTGAGAGCGTGGAGCGGCGCTTCCAGCGCGGGCGCCGCGTTCTGTCGTTCTCCGAGTACCTCGATCTGTTCGGCCAAGACCCGCTCCGTTACGCGCGCGACGCGAGCCGTTACGTGCGCGATTGCTTCGACCACTTCGGCACGAGGCGGGTGAAACATCCGTGGGGTGAGTTCACGCGGTACAACATCTTCGACCTTCCCTGGGAAGACAAGCCGAAGACGGGCAGCCCCGGCAACTTGCCCAGGGGAGCGCTCATCGGCCAAGAGCACGTGCAGGAGGAAATCTACCGCGCGCTGTCGAACTTCGCGCGCGAAGGGCGGCCCAACCGGCTCGTCCTGCTCCACGGCCCGAACGGCTCGGCCAAGAGCACGATCGTAAGCTGCATCGTTCGCGCGCTCGAGCACTACTCCACCCTCGACGAAGGTGCGCTCTACCGCTTCAATTGGGTCTTCCCTTCGCAGAAGACCATGCGCGGCACGTTGGGTTTCGGCCAGCGCGACGGCGATGTCTCGTCCGCACTGACCTACGCGCACCTGGCCGACGATCAGATTGACGCGAAGCTCCTCGTCGAGGTTCGCGATCATCCGCTTTTTCTCATTCCGGTCGACGAGCGACGCCGGATGATCGAACGATTGTTCCGTGAAAAAGACGGGCTGAGCGAGCCGCCGAGCGACTGGATTTTGCGCGGGCAGCTCTCGCACAAGAGCCAGCAGGTCTTCGAGGCGCTCCTGTCGAGCTACGATGGCTCATACACCGAAGTTCTCAAGCACGTGCAGGTCGAACGCTACTTCATCTCGCAGCGCTATCGCGTGGGTGCGGTGACGGTGGGGCCGCAGATGAGCGTCGACGCGAGCGAGCGCCAAATCACGGCCGACCGGAGTCTCGGCTCTCTGCCCGCGTCGCTCCAGGCCATTACGCTGTACGAAGCAAAGGGGGAGCTCGTCGAGGCGGCGGGCGGCGTTCTCGAGTTCAGCGATCTTTTGAAGCGCCCGCTCGATGCGTTCAAGTACCTGCAGCTCAGCATCGAAACGGGTGAGGTCAACCTCACCATGCAAAACGTGCAGCTCAATTGCATCATGATGGGGAGCGCGAACGAGCTGCACCTCGACGCATTCAAGGATCACGCGGAGTTCGCCAGCTTTCGGGGGAGGCTGGATCTGGTGAGAACTCCCTACTTGCGGAGCTACCTTCACGAGCAGTCGATCTACGACTCGCACGTCGCGCCGCAGGTACGCCGTCACGTCGCGCCGCACGCTACGATGATGGCCGCCATGTTCGCCGTTCTGACGCGCATGCGAAAGCCGAACGCCGAAAAGTACACGCGCTCGCTCGGCGCCGCCCTCTCGGGGCTCACGGCGCTCGAAAAGATGGATTTGTACGCGACCGGCCGCGCCCCCGAGCGTCTGGAGACGGACGCCCAAAAGCTGCTCCACGCGAACGTCGACCAGGTCTTCGCCGAGAGCGATTCTTACCCCATCTACGAAGGTCGCGTCGGCGCGAGCCCGCGCGAGATGCGCGTCGTGCTGCTGGACGCCGCGCAGTCATCCGCCTACCGCTGCCTCAACCCGCTGGCGGTGCTCGACGAAATCGACGTTCTCTGCCAACAGCGCGCCGAGTTCGAGTGGCTCCAGCAGGATCCGATCGCGGGCGGGTTCCACGACGTGAAGCAGTTCCGAGAGGCCCTCGCGGGAAGGCTGATCACCGCGTGGGAGCAGGAGCTCTACGCGTCGAGCGGTCTCATCGAGGACGAACGCTGGGCGGAGCTCTTCGACAAGTACGTGCAACACGTGAGCGTGTGGGTGAAAAAAGAGCGAATCAGAAACAAGATGACCGGCGAGTACGAGGAGCCGGACGAGAAGATGATGCGCGAAGTCGAGCGGCTTCTCGACGCAAAGGCCGAGGCGCCCGACTGGCGAAAGCAGATGATCAGTGGAATTGCGGCGTGGGCGATCGATCATCCCGGGCAGAAGGTAGACCCGGCGACCGTGTTCCCCCAGTATATGAAGCGCATGCGTGAGGCGATCTTCGCCGACAAGCGTCCGCAGATTGCCAGGATCGCGCAAAGCATCGTGGTGCTGGTGCGCGAAGACGGCGTGGGGCTGGAGCGCGACCGGAAGGCTGAAGCCCAAGAGACGATCGAGCGGTTGCGAACGCGTTTTGGCTACTGCCCCAACTGCGCGGGAGATGCAGCGAGCATGCTGCTGCGGAAACGTTTTTCGGACTTGATCGTGTAGGGGCGCGTTTGGGGTCGGAGTCGGGTTCGGGTTCGGAGAGACTGGGCTACGCTGTCGAGGAGCGCCTGAAAAATGCCCGTATTCCTCGTGTTCGCCCAGCAAGACCGAGCCTCGCTCGATATCGCCGCGCTCGCGCGGCAGGCGTCGCAGTTCTTTTCGACCAAGCTCGAGGTCTCGGGGGACGGCAATTCCAGAGATGTGCGCGCCGAGACTTCGGCCTACGCAAAAATCGGGGGAGAACAGCGGCTCTGCGTTGGCCGGCCCGCGGAGAGCGATGACCTCGCCGCTGCGGAGCGGGCAGAAGCACGTGCAGGCTACACCGGCCTCTCGCTCCTCGCGCGCCGCTGTCGCACTGTCTGGCTCATTCGCACGGAACACGAAGACGATCGCATCGCGCTCCAGATTGCTGCGATCATGGCCAGCGTTTTTCTCGGCCCGATTTTGTCCCCCGACGGCACGGAGCTCTTCGGCGTGCGAACCGCGCGCGCCAAGCTCGGCTAGATTCGATTCCGACCCCGACCCCGACCCGGCCCGTGACCCTCATCGACACCCACTGCCATCTCGACCCGCAGTACTTCCCGGCCGGTGCGGACGATCCCATCGCCCGCGCCCGAGCCGTCGGCGTGCACGGCTTCGTCGTCATCGGAGTCGGCAGCGATCTCGCTCCGGCGCGCGCCGCCGTTGCGCTCGCGTCCCGCCTTCCCGATCGCGTCGGGGCGGCGGTGGGCGTTCACCCGCACGACGCGACGACCCTCACCGACACCGCACATGCCGAGCTCGCTGAGCTCGCCCGAGACCCGAGCGTCGTCGCGGTTGGAGAAATCGGGCTCGATTACCACTACGATCATTCGCCGCGAGAGGTGCAGCGCGCAGTGTTCGCGCGGCTCATTGCGCTCGCGCGCGAGGTGAAAAAGCCCATTGTCGTGCACACGCGTGAGGCGGCTATCGACACGCTCGACATCCTCGCGAGTGAGGGGGCGCGAGACGTTGGCGGCATCATCCACTGCTTCAGCGAGGACATGCCCTTCGCGCAGCGCGCGATCGACCTCGGCTTTTACGTGTCGTTCTCCGGAATCGTGACCTTCAAGACGGCGCGCAGCGTGCACGAGGTCGCTGCAAACGCTCCGCTCGATCGCATTCTGGTCGAGACGGATAGCCCTTACCTCGCACCCATTCCACTGCGTGGAAAACCGTGCGAGCCGGCGTATCTCGTACACACGGCCAAGCGCATTGCGGAGTTGCGGAAGATGCCCTTGGAGGACCTTTCTGCGGCAACCTCGGCCAACGCGGAGCGCGCGTTTCGCCGCACGTTTTGCCCCTAAACAAATGGCCGCCAGGGGCGTCTAACGTCATAGTCAAAGCAGGTGCCCTCTTCGATGTCTCCTCCTCGCGCGCGGCCAATGCCCGCATGGACATGGTTTGCGTCGCTCGCGGTTCACGCGGCCGCGGTAGGTGGGGTCGGTTTGCTTACGTACTACCACCTGCACGGAACCGACGCCGGGGTGGGCGTGCCCAATGCGCGGCCGGCTGCGGTCGCTACGGCGACCATCGATCTGCCCGGGTTCGCCGACGGCACGCTTCTCGTCGAGCGCGAGCCTGATCCCGAGGGAGATCCGCCGCACCCCGCGGGCGGCTCGACCACGCCACGCGTCGACACCAAGTCACTCGGCAAGGGGGGTGACGCCACGGTGCAGAAGCCCGCCGTTCACATGAGCGACAAGGACGAGCAGATGCGCCTCTCACCGGATCTGCTGAGCCGCCTGGATCGCGATCAGCAGGCTCGGCTTCGATCGAGCGATGCCCGGCGTGCGTGGGAAGACAGGCGCGCGACGACGCATCCCACGGAGCTTACATTTCTAGCTTCTGGCGATCTCGAGCGTCTCGAGCGCCGCGTGCCGAGCATGTTCGATCCGAGCCGGGGAGCTCTCGCATCGCCGCGCCCGACGGTTCAGGGTGGCGATCTCGGCGAAGACGAGCGCCGCGAGGGAGAGGACAGAGAGCGGAGACGTATCGGAACGTCCCGCGTCGGATCCGCGGGAAGCGCTCCCGGCGTGGGAGTGGACGATGGACGGCCGGGCGATCACCACTCGACGGGCGCGCGCGTTGCGCACGCTCGTCCGGATGTCACGATGGGACCCGTCACCGTTCCGGCCGGCCTGCGAGGGCGCCCGAATGACGACATCGACACGGAGCAAGAAGTCGCGACGACCGTGCGCTCGCTCGTGCACGCGAGCACGGCGGGAGGCTTCGCCGGCGATGGGCGTGGAGGAAGCGAAGGCGGCGGCGATCCGGGCGCGGGCGGTGCCCGTGGCGCCGGCTCCCACCCCAGGCCTCTCGGCCTCGGCGAGGGCGATTGGTTCGATCCGGACACGAACGATCCGCGTCTATTTCCCTATTTTCGGCGCATCCACAAAAAGATCGACCCGCTCTGGGCCAACGCCTTTCCGAGGAGCGCGGTGTTGGATCTCAAGCAAGGCACCGTCATCATCGAGTTCACGATCGCCGCGGATGGCCTGATCAGTGTGTCGTGGCCCCCCGTTCGTCCGAGTGGCATCGACGAGTTCGATCGAAACTGCGCCGACGCGCTCCGGCGCGCGAGCCCTCTCGAGCCACTCCCGAGAGATCTCGGGCGCACCCGTCTCAAAGTGCGCGCTCCCTTCGCGGCGACCAGGCGCTGGTAGGCCTCCCCCCCCCGGCCCGCCTCAAACGATCGCAAAGCCGAGCTGGGCGCGAAGCGACGCACAATGTTCGCTCGTCCAGAACGCCTCGAGATCGTCGATGCGCTCCTGCCCGTTCGGCTCGGACGCGACGATGGCGGTGGCTACGTGCAAGTCTCCACACAAAAGGAGTCCCGCGCGGCAGGCGGTGAGCTCTGCGGCATGAGCCCATGCCCGAAGGTTGGTCCTTCCTCCGCGCTCAACGAACGCCGATACGTGGAAGCGTAAGCTGGCGATTTGTGCGGGCTCGAGCACGGGCAAGATGGCGTCCCTTACGACATCGACGCGTGCGCGCACCTCGGCGGGCATCGGCAGAGCGGGCGCCCCGATGCGGAGCGCGGCCAGAAACAGGTCTTCCAGGTACGCAAGATGCGGCACGAGGGTGCAGACGAAGTGCTCGCTCCGGAACCACGACAACACGCGTCCGCAATGAAACGCGAGCGCAATCGCGCTCTGTCCGCGGAGCATTCGGGAGCCGATGCGCAGCGCGGGTGGTAGCGAGATGACGACGTCCATGCCCGAGTCCGTATCGGGCGCGAGGTAGATCGTGGGCTCTTTCATACCCATGGTTGCCGACGCCCAGGTGAGCGCGCGCGTCGCGCTCACGGTCGACGTGGCCGGGTCTTGCTTCATGTCGGGATCGAGCTTTGGGAGCGAGCGGTCGCGGCGCATCGCCGAGACGCGCCCCAGGAGCGCCGCTGAGGCGATGACGCTAAAGATCTCGCCGGTAACGCGGTCTTGCTCGGGGTGCAGAAGGTGGTTGCTCCATGCTTCGGCTGTGAGCGCCTGCATGGGTCGAAGGGGCGACCGTGGCCTGTGCGCTTCATGAATGGCGCTTTCGTGATCGGTGGCAAGGTGCCGCCGCGCGAGGACCGCTGCGACGCGGAACTTGTCGTCCAGCTGGGCCGTGAGAAAGCGTTCGTGGAGCTCTGCGTTGGCATCCGGCTCGGGCGCAAACGGCAGCGGAATGCCCGACTTGAGCACGATGGGCCCGCGCCGGGCCGCTTGCCCCGGCCGGGGCTCGGCTTCCGTGACCTCGGGCATGGTCCCCTTGCGTGGACGCATCGACTCGCGTTCGGCGAGCGAATCGGGCTTGGCCGTTGCGGTGGTCACCGGCGCGCTGCGCGCTTCGTAAGCAGCGAGGAGAGCCGCTTCGAGCCGCGCCAACCGCATGGCGTCGATGCCCAGCGCGGACGCCGCAAGGTCGAGTCGTTGCCGCTCCTGCGAGCTGATCGGGCCTTCGCTCAGCGCTTCGGCGAAGAGCACCTCGTACTGACCCTCGAAGTCGCCAGGGACGAAGCTCCCCGAGTCCTCGGTTTCGTGGAACGAGGGGGCAAAGCGGAACGGGGGTTCCGTCGGAGGGGGAGGATTCGAGCGCGACGTGTCCGGAATCCTACCCCGAACTCCCTTCCGGAAGCGCTTTACATAGGCGCCGCCGATCGCGCATACTCCGCCGCCGCCGTTGCCGGAGTAGCTCAGTTGGTTAGAGCGGGCGTTTCATACGCGCTAGGTCGGGGGTTCAACTCCCTCCTCCGGCACCCCTGTCATTGCCTTGGGCAACGAGCCTGAGTCGGTCGTTTGCCTTTACTGTACTGCGGCTTCGCCTCCGTACAGTAAAGGTCAACTCCCGCCGGTAGCTCCGACCCCGACCCCGATCCCGACCCCGATCCCGTAGCACGACTACGAGTCCCTCGACCAGATGCGCGGCATCCATGTCGGTGGGGCCGAACATGACGCGAAACGCGGAGGGTTGCTCGAGCGCGAAGTCGAGGTACGCGTGCGCAAGGCGGAGGAGCCGCTCATCGGGCGCCTCGCTCGCGCGCGCCGCGAGCTCCATCGCAGCGGCCAGCTGCGTGAAGCCGCGCCGACCCACCTCTTGGAGCAGCCCGTCCTTGTCCTTGAAGTGCCGGTAACAGGCGGGCGGCAAGGACAACGAAAGCACATTTGGTGTCCAAGAGCTCGCGAAGGGTTCCGCAGAAAGCGCAATCATGAGGCACGCTCGAAGGCGTGAAGTTTGGCGCGCAGGTCACTTTTTTGCAGCGAACAACTTGCCGAAGGCCGAAGATCTCAGCGAAGGTTTTTTTGGCGATTCCTCATCCTTCGGTTCAGTCGACGTTTCCATCACGAAACGGGCGCCGACGGAAAGGAGATCGCGGATCTCTTCCTTGCGTCGAGAATCATCGGCGCGGAACTTCCCGGGGTCGTGAGTTGGATGCTCGAGGGCGGGAGACGCCTCCTGGAAACTGGACGCATTCTACGACGTGCAGGCGGATCGCCTCCCGGATGCGCCGCGACGCGTACCTTGCCCCGTCTGCACGCGCGAAACCCTCGGGCAACGCGCCCCCGGTACTTTTCTCCGTGCGAAAACCCAAGAGCGACACGTTCCTCCGCCCGCCACGCCCGCAGAGGCGCCTCCTCTGCCACGCTCTTCTTTCCACGCGCGCGGCGAAAGCGTTGAGCGCCGCGTTACTTGGGTGTTCCGCCTGGAGCAGGCGCCGCGGGGGACGCGTCCACCGGAGGCTCCGTCACCTTCGCGAGTCGGGCAAACTCTCGGGCCCGAGGCGGTGAGAGCGTCGCCCCGAAATCCGACTCGAACGGTGCTTCGCCGAGACTCTGCTCGAGTGTTGCCGCGATGTTCGTGCGGAACAAGAACACGCTACGCCCGGCCTCGACGAGATCGCCGTCCTCGAGCGTCGAGCGCTCCAAGATGGCTCCGTTGAGGCGCGTTCCGTTGCGAGACCCCGCATCTTCGACGATCCACCTCCCCGCTTCACGAGCAAAGCTCACGTGTGCGTTCGACATCCATGGGTCGTCGATGCGCACGGCGAAGTGCCGCCGGCCCTCTCGTTCGAAGCGTTGCACGCCGCGGTCGCCGCGTCCCACCGTCACCGCATCGACTTCCGCCTAGCGCATAACCCGCCGAAGGTTCGAGCGGACGGTCGCGCTGCAGGAGAAGCAACAGCCAGGGACAGGTCACCCCATTCGCCCCCTCCGTGCTGCCGCTACCGAGTGGCTGCGTCGTGCTCGGGGTCCTTCTCACGATCGACCTTGTACCAAGGCCAGGCCAAGCGAGGCGGACACCCACGCGTCGGCGAGCGATGCATAGTGGCTGGCTGGACATCCGGTTTCGCCATGGGAGTCCACCACTTCCATCGCATGGAGTCGGCCCTCTGCCGTCCGGCTGATCGAGGGGTCACGCACGGAGCCACGCGTCGAGTGCGAGGAGCGTGGCGCGAATCGAGGCGTGCGCTCGCTGCAGCCGCTCGCCATGATCGAGCATTCGCGCGGGTTCGGGGGTCATCTCATAACCGTGCCGGGCGAGATGACGAAACTTCAAGAGCTCCGCCATCTCGGCAAACGCTTCCCGGGATAGCAGGGTCGGGCGGCCGCCTTCGATTTCCGCTACGGTCGCCCGCAAAAGATCCTGATGCGAGGTCGACCCCGTGGGGACGTCGCCGTCGAGCGTTCGAAGCGCGCGCGTCAGGATAGCCTCGACCGCCGTGTACCCGCGCTCGACTTCGAAAGCGAGCGCGAGCATTCGCATCCATTCGTCGCGCGCGTCCGCTGCGGGCGCCAGAAGTCCCTCGACGGTGCGGGCGCGCTCGTCGAGGGTTGCGCGATCGTCGGCAAGCTCAGAGGCGAGCCGCAATTTGACTGTGCGTGCGATCTCAGAGGGGCTCAAACGTGCACCTCCACGGCGTCGCGATCGATGCGACGGCGTACCCGAAGAGCCGAACCCGCCGAGCACCGCGTGCGCGAAGAGCCCTAGCGAGCTCGGGCACCGTTGTGCGAAGCCTCTCCGCGCGCGCCCGCGCGACTCGCTGCGCGGATGCGATACGCTCGACCATGGGATCGCGAGAGGTCATTTCTCCATGATAGAGCGTGATGGCGAGGCTCGGCCAACCCTCGGCTACGGCTTCGAGTGGGACCCGCCGGAGCATAGGTGCCATGTTGTCCTCCGACGCGACAGGGCCGCGTCAAAGACGGACGTACTGGTTCGCATCCGGACAGAAGAGCGATGCCCGAAGAGATCGCGTCTCATCCGGCAGCAGGACATCGATGAGGGCGTTGACTCCGCAGAGCTCGAAAACCTGTCCGTTTCGCCACAAGGGGAACGTGGCCGGGCTTTTCGCAGCCGGAAACGACGGCCGACGGCTGCTTTGCGGAAGCTGCCGACCTCGAAGCCGCGTTCGTCCCCAGGGTGAGGTCGCCAGCGTACCATTATCGGTCTATATTTGGTCGGAGGTTCACATGCGCGCAGTTCGTGTCTCTGAAGACATCGTGCCCGTCAGCGACTTCAAAGCGCAGGCGGCGGACTTGTTGAAGCGCGTCGCCGACACGGGGCAACCGATCGTCATCACTCAGAACGGGAAGGCCGCCGGCGTGCTCCTCTCACCATCGGAGTTCGACAAGCTGTGCGAGCGCGCGGGCCTGCTCGAGGCCATCGACACTGGCCTCGCAGACGAGGAGGCCGGTCGCGTCGTCTCCCATGGCGCGGTCGTCGCCGAGATGAAGCGCCGCGCGTCGCGACGTGCTTCGAAGCGATGACGAAGCCGCGACGCGGCAAGAGCGAGGTCGCTCTCTCTATTGAGTGGACGGGGCGCGCGCTCGCCGATCTGCGCGCGATCGACGACTGCATCGCGGCAGACAATCCAGCCGCAGCGGAGCGGTGGGTTGGCAGGCTTATCGCGAAGGCCCAGGCCGCCGCCCGGCTGCCAATGGCCGGGCGAGTCGTCCCCGAGAAGGCACGAACCGACGTCCGCGAGGTGTTCCTTCGATCCTATCGCATCGTGTACCGCGTGCGCGAGCGAAGCATCGTCGTGCTCACGGTCTTCCAGGGGCATCGTCTGTTCCCCCGCGGCGCGGTGGACACCCGCGACGAGTGAGACCACTCGCGCACAAAAGAGATGGTTCGGCAACCCGGACTCCGTGCACGGGACGGATGGACCCCATGCAAATCGAGCAAATCACGCTCTCCATGGAAAGCACGCGCAACCCCATAGGTCACGCCGCGGTATCTCCCCCGGGGGGGCTCTTGGATGGTCTCGTCCTCGGCTCCACGATTTTGATGGCTCGCCACGGGCGGCTTCATCGCGGGCCCCGACGCCGACGAGGCCT
>OBEQ011898349.1_pt1 | contig 11371 bp, 10 predicted proteins | sample 1670901 | NCBI WGS metagenome assembly OBEQ01 (sample SAMEA104232315, study PRJEB22302) | groundwater metagenome | biome: forest; feature: aquifer; material: groundwater | place: USA | collected 2011-08-07 | depth 5.4 m | reverse complement strand
TCTGAACACACTCCTGAAGGACAAGTATATTGTTGAACTTTTAGATAAACATTATCGCTACAGTAAACCTCTGCAAGAGTTTTATTATCATATCTACATCCATCAGTACTTGTAACAATAGAACCATTCTCATAACCAGTAGCTGTTCCTTTTGTATAATACTTTATTCCGCCATCACTATCTGTACAAGCAACAGAAGGAGGGATAATCGGAACTTCATCATAAATCTTTTTTACCTCGTCATCACTCAAAACTCTATTGTAAATTCTAACTTCATCTATAGAACCATACCAAGGATAACCACAAGTTCCTCCAAAATAAGTATCTCCAACAATGCTATAAGGAACGGTGCTCGCAACACTTTTAGCTAAAACACCATTAACATAAGTTTTTAATGTTGCTCCATCATAAGTTGAAGTTAAATGAATCCAGGCGCCGTTAACAGCCTTCGTAGAACCAAAATTAGATTGAACATGAGCACTAGAGTCTCCATGAGAATAATAAAATTGTCCGTCTTCATTCATAGTCATATATTGATTGCAAGCAGTATTCTGAGCACTACTTCCACCATAGCTTACAAATAATTGTCTTTTCCCAACTTGCTCTGGTTTCAACCATAATGAAATAGAATAAATTTGTGAATCAGGATGCAACCCCGGTATTTTAGCGTAGCTATTTGTATTTCCAGCAAAATTTAAAGCACTTCCAAATTTACCCGGTTCTCTTAAAACTTCTCCATAAATAGCCCCAACCTTACTATTCCCAGAACTATCCAAAAGAGTAGTTCGTAAATTTCCAGAAACTTCATCAAATTTATAATAATCAACTAAACCACTATTAATATCTGAAACTGAATTTGTTTCAGGAGATAATTTTGTCTTGCTTCCAAAGATATCACTATACCATGAAGCAGAAACAAACACAGAAAGCATAAGGACAATAGATAAAACAACCACTACTCTCATCACACCCTCTTTCATATTAAATTAACTAAAATACCCTATTTAAATTGTTTGCTTTTAGAAGAAATTAAAAAAATTAATAAACACTCGCTTTCATCAATAAATATGAATAAACTCAAGATAGGATTAGAAATCCATGGTTATCTAAATACCTCAGAGAAATTATTTTGCAATTGTAAATTATCTCACGGACAAAAATCATCAAAACCAAATACAAATGTATGTCCCATTTGCACTGGACAACCCGGATCTAAACCAATGCTTCCTAATATTGAAGCTGTAAAAAAGATCTTGCAAGCCGCTTTTATTCTTCAATGTAAAATAAATCATTCTTTCTTATGGCAAAGAAAACATTACGACTGGCCAGACTTACCAAAAGGTTATCAAAATACTATTTCAGGAACGTATGCTATTCCAGTAGGGGTAAATGGCGAATTTCTAGGAATAAGAATAAGAGAAACTCATCTTGAAGAAGATCCAGCTGCTTGGAATCCATTGACAGGAGAATTAGATTATAATCGTTCAGGCTCTCCATTAATAGAGATAGTTACAGAACCGGATTTTCAGTCAGCAGAACAAGTTATAGATTGGCTTAAAGAATTACTTCTTGCACTCAATTATGTAAAAGCTATTGATTCTTTATCAGGAATTAAAACAGATGTAAATGTCTCCGTTGGAGGAGAAAGAGTTGAAATAAAAAATATGAATAGTTTAGAAAATATCAAAGCAGCAATAGAATACGAATTAAAAATACAACAAAAAACTCCGCAGAAAAGAAAAGAAACAAAAGCTTTTGACGCTGAAAAAGGAATAACAATAGTTATGAGAACAAAGGAAGAAGAATCAGATTATAGATTCATAAGCGACCCAGATTTACCAATAATAAAACTAGAAAAAGAGTTCATAGAGAAAATAAAGTCTCAAATTCCGCAATCTCCAAGACAAAAGCTCGATAATTTAATTAAAAAATATAAAATAGATAAGTCCTCAGCCGAAATTCTAGCTAAAAACATTGACATTGTAGAGTTATTTGAACAAGTTATACCAAAAGTAAAAGATAAACAATTAGCAATAGACTTTGTTATAATCGAACTGTTGCGTGTGCTAAACTACAACAAAAAAACCTTAGATCAAGTCGAAATCAAACCGGAACATTTCATCAAGCTCCTAAATTTAATAGAAGACAAAAAGATCACAGAATCAAAAGCAAAACAAATTCCCAATGATTTCATACCCAAATCATTTGATCCTGAAAAAGATATTGAAAAACACGCAACAATCTCAGATAAATCTGAAATTGAAACCCTTGCAAAACAAGTAATAAAAAATAATCCAAAAGCAACAAGCGATTACAAAGCAGGACAACAACAAGCATTAAATTTCCTTGTCGGCGAATTAATGAAGCTCAGTAACAGAAGAGCCGATTACAAAACAGCCAAATTAATTCTAGAAAAATTATTGAAATAAATTAATAATTGAAGTTAATTACAATAAGTTCTAGCCTTCTGAGTTCCAGTAGTTTGAGGATAGTCCAACCACACCCTTATTGCATCTGAATTTGTTGACGCTCCATTGTAATATACTGTATACATATATCCTTCAATACTTATTTGAGCTGAACCTTCAATTGCTGTAGATTGTGAATCATATGTTGCTCCACTAAAATAATCTGTAAATGTTATTCTATCATCTACAGAACCTGAAGAGGAGTTAGAAACATAAGCTAGCCTTAACAACTTAGCTGGACCATAAACGCCCCATTCCGGAATTGTTACATAATTGCCCCGATATATCCAACTTCCTTCAGTATCATTAACAATCGAACCAGTAGATCTTAATTGTTTAATAGTGCTACAAAGATCATTTCCATTCTTAACATCACAAGCTAATGAATAAGTTTGAAAAGGAAGTGTTTGAGGATAGTCCAACCAGACTGCAACTAAATCTGCATTTGTCGAAGGTCCAGCGTAATTTACCGCATAAGAAAGTCCGTCAAAATTAATCGCTCCTCGCCCTTCACCCGTAATCATTGCATCATATGTAAACCCAGCAGTATCAGTAAACTTCACCTGATCATCAGGATAATTACCAGAAAAATTACTTATCTGAGTAAGTCTCAATAATTTATTTGGAATAGCAACATATTGCATATGATAAACCTTCTGTCCTTCAGTCAAATAAGCAGCGTTATTTGTCTGCTTTAAGCTATAAGCACCAGCACAAACCGGATCTACAATATGTTGAGTAGCATTAACAATACACGCCCCATTACCGCAAGAATATCCGTAAGGACAACGGTAATCAACCCAATTTTGACAGTAATATTCTCGAAGCCAGCCCCCAAGACATTGATCAGTAAAACTACTCCCATTCAGGTAATTAGTTGTCCCTTTAACATTATAATTCAAACCTCCATCACTATCTGTACAAGTACTATTGGATTCACGTTGACAACTAGAACTACAACCATCACCATTAACAGTATTCCCATCATCACATTGTTCTCCAGTTTCAACAATTCTATTTCCGCAAATCGGAGTTGCAGTTGGACAAGAAACTCCACCACAATTATAAGGAACAATAAACCCAGTAGAAGTTGTATTCTGACCAGTATCACTAGCATGAACTAAATTTTGATTTATTGTATAACTCTTTCCATTCACAATTACATTATAAACGTACAAATCTATTCCACCGTAAGAAAGATTGCAATTATTTACAAGACTAAAATCAAGATTTTGAGTGCTATCGAAAAAACCACCCAAGTTACCTAAACTTGCCCCATGTGTAACAGTCTGTGTTGTATCTAAATATTTATCAAAATCAAAAGTAAATATCGCAGCACCAGAATCATTCTTCATAACAAGTCTAGGGTTAGGACACTGAACTCTAACAGCATTTAACGGACCAACAGTAGTTGTTTTACCAACAACTGAGATGGAAACAACGCCAGGCGAAAATTGTGGTAATGTATCAGGAAAAAATAATTTTAATATAATGAGAACAAGCAAAAGTATAACAACAACTGAAATCAATAGTTTAATCCAAGAATTATCTTTCCCATAGGAGCGCCTAGAAGAATTTCTAATCACACCCCTCTTTGCCATAATAGAATTACAAAAACGTCATTTATAAATATTTCCACATACTCTTAAAAAGAGAGAGAAAGTTTGATGAAAAAATAAAAACAATCGTTTTTATATAAAAACATAATCTTTATAAAGATAAAAATTGATAACAATACATGAAGACCCAACAAATTATTCCTCTTCAGATTCTTAAATTTTTTATAGAAAATCCCTATCAAGAAATATACTTAAGAGAATTAGCAAAAAAACTAAAATTTAGCCCCTTTGCGATTAAGAAGTACGTAGACATACTATCAAGAGAAAACTTAATTCTTGAAGAAAGAAAAGCTAATTTGAGATATTTCAAGGCAAACACGAATAATTTATTTTTCAGACAATTAAAAATAGCGTTTAATGTAAATTTGATAGAAAAATCAGGTTTAATCAATTATTTGAAAGAAAACATGTCAAATGTTTCATCAATAGTTCTTTTCGGTTCTATGGCTAAAGCAGAAGATACTCAAGAAAGTGATATTGATGTTCTTATAATTGGAAAGGAAAAATATCTTAATTTAAACAAATTTGAGGAAAAAATAGGAAAAGAGGCTAATATTCATATATTCAGTTGGAGTGAATGGAATAAAAAATCCAAAAAGGATAAAGCCTTTTATTATGAAATCATCAGATATGGAATTCCATTATATGGAGAACTTCCAATAATAAAATAAAAATTCAACACTTACAAATGGTAGAAATAAGAAATATAGAAGACTGCTTCAAATTCAGACTTCTAAGAAAAATAAAGCCAGACTTAGAAAAATCCAAAAGATCCTTAGAACTCTCCAAAGAAAGATTAAAAGAAGCACAAATTGGAATAGACATTAAACTTTTCAAGTATACTATCCCAGAATCATATTTAGCAATGTTTCATGCTTCTAGGGCTTTACTTTACAAGGATGGAATTCAAGAAAAAAGTCATTTTGCAATTTATATTTATTTAAAAGAGAAGTATTCCGATAAAATCCCCTTAAGCATAATAAGTTTATTAAACATACACAGAATAGAAAGACATGCATCCACCTATGGATTAGAGTACAGACCAGAAGAAGAAGATGCAATTACAGCATTAAATGACGCAAAAGTGTTCATTAAAGAAATAGAAAAGATATTAAAACAAAACGGTGTCAAATAATCATGGAAAATAAAGTCATAGTAATCTTCTCCATATCTATTGCAATAATTGCAATAATCTTGCTCGCAGTATTCTTCATAAATCAAAAAACAGCATTTAGTCCTGGAAAAAACCAATCAATTTTAGAAAACTGTAAAACTTTAGTCAACAATGGTCCGGATAAAACCAACATAGTCTTCTTTTCACCTAAAGATCAAGCCCGAAAATATCAAGACTTTTTCTACACAATCCCTCCTTTTGATAAAAACAAAGAAGCATTCAATTTCTTCTATATTGATGACTTTACTCCAAATTGTGAAATATACAAAGGAATTGCCCTGTTATGTTATAATCAAGATGTAATAAAAAAGGCATCGTCTTGTCCAAATGATTATATTGTAGTCTTAAAAGATCAACCAACAAGCATAAGAAGTTCCTCTTTCATGAACGTAATGTCAATAAATTCAAATCATCCATTAACAGTTTTACACCATGAATTTGGCCACGCATTTGCAATTTTCTCAGAAGAGTACGTTCCAGCAGATATTCCAAGAAACTCACAAAACTGTCAATCATCTTGCGATAAATTCGATATAAAAAATGATTGTATGCAAGGGTGTTCAAAAGATAACTACTACAGATCGATTGACAATGGGATAATGAGAACCCTGAGTTCTAGCACATATGGAATTTTCGATGAACAACTTATCCAAAGAAAAATAGATAAAAATAATCAATTAGTTACCACCGGAAATTTAATACAAAACTCACCAGATTGCTCACAACAAAGCTACTATTTAATCAAAGCAAACTACTCAAATAATCAGATAAATGTATTAGATAAAACAATTCAACAAGGCTGTGTAGGAACAAATGGTGCAGGAGATTTCTCATATAAATTAATTCTTAATGATAACTCAGTTTCAACAACTCAAGACTTCAATCCAGAATTAATATTTACAGACGCTCCACAAGAAGGGCAAGAACAACAAATACAGGGTCAAACTTTCACTAATGAGCAAAGTTTCTTGTTAAAAGTTCCAATAGTGGATAATTCAAAATCTATAGAAATCTACAAAGACAATAATAAGCTAGAAGAAATAAACTTACAGAATTTTAACTTTAGACCATGTCAAATAATATAAAAAATAAACGAGGTTTGTCCGAAATCGTTGCCTTAGTTTTAGTAATGCTAATTACAATTCTAGCTGTAACAATTCTAGCAGGAGTACTTATCCGCATAGCCAAAGCTCCCCAATTGTCCCCACAATACAATTGTTTGCAAGAATCAATAAAACAATCTTTAGAAGTACAATCAACTTGTTATAACCCCCAAACAAAAGACGTACAAGTAAAAATAAAAAGATCTTTACAAAACTCAGAAGTGCAATCAATAAATTTCATTTTAAAAGATCAGATAATAAGTAAAGAATTCCAATGCGGCAATTTCTGCGGTAGCTGCCAAATTGTGCAACAAGGAAATATCCAAACATATTACATTTATTCTGCAGAAATGCCAGAAGAAGTTTCAATAAAGGCTAACAACTGTTTAATCTCAACAAAACAAATAAAGAACTGTTAAACTAAAGTCATTTAGTTATACAACTTCCAGCCACACAAATTTTTCCAGATCCACATGCCATCTGTTTAATCAAAACATTTTCTCCAGAACATTCAGACTCATATACAGTATTCCCATCATAGCAACTATCTACCTTAGATACTGTTAAATTAGTAGTTGTCCCTCTAACTGTAAGATCGGCACCATTATCACTATCCACACATATTTTGTCAGTCTTTTTACAAGCTCCTTCACTACAACCATCTAAACAATTTACAAGTACGCTTCCAATCCCATTTCCATAACAGTAAAACTCTCTTAATTTAGCTCCACTAACACAAAAATCATTTTGTGTAGTTCTGCTAGAAGATTTAGCAATTCCCCTTACATAAATATTATTTCCGCTATCACTATCACTACACTTAGCAGAAAGATCAGTATTATTAAAAACAATTTTCCCTGTAAAATTTACTAGCAAACTTACTAATAAAACAAGAAAGATAAAAAGTACAGACAAAGCAATAAAATTAATCTTCTTAACCCTTTTTTTCATCATAAATTAAAGATTTTCAGCTTTTTAAACTTCAGCATTCAAAAAATACTCAAAATATGTAAAATTTCATACGCCATCCCTACAAAAAACAAAAGCACGATTAAAATCAGAAACCACTTAGGTGCAAAAACTTCATATTCTGGTTTTCTACTTCCTTCTTTCTTTGCCTTGTAGATCATTGCGACGACCAATACTCCAGTTAATCCCGCAGAAATCGTACCGCTTATTGATAAAATTGCAGAGAAAGAATCAAAATGAGCAAAAACCGAAATTAAAAACAAAATCAAAGGAACACTACAAGTGTAAAACCAGGCCTTTTTCTTAGATTTATGATAATCCAAAATAAACATATCTCTTAAAGCAACAGATAAAATCAAATAAGAAGTTACCATTGTAATTATTCCAAGAACTACAAAAAGTCCTCCTAAAGATAATGTTGAGATTTCGTCTATAGATTTACCATATACTCCAACTAAAACACTAGTAAAAATAAAATAAACAACTATCGGAACAATAGACCCAATTAAAATAGTTCTTTTCATCAATTTTTCTCTTTTATATAAATATCTTTCAATTTCAGGAAGCGAAGAAGTTCCTAAATATGCAAAAAGAATAACCCCTACAGGAAGAAATATATTTTTCCACTCCACAGTTTTAAAATTGTCAACATTAATATGGGGAACGCGAATTAAAGAGATAACTAAAATTAAAAATAAAACTGCTAGTGTTCCCCAGTACATTGGTTTTTTCACAGAACTTAGACCATGCGAAATTAAAATTGAATTCACAAGCCAAAGGCCAATGCCAAAATAAACAAAATAACTAATATTGCCAAAAAATAAGAAACTTAAGGATTTACTTGTTCCTAGTAAGTAGGCAAGTAAAGCGGAATAAATCCCAAAAATCATCGTGAAAAACATCAATCTTTTTGCATTTACTCCCAAATATTTTAAAGCATATCCAGTTAATTGGTGGTGTCCTTTAGTTCTTAAAGAAATCTCTCCCAAAGCTAAATTCAGATACAACATTAAAATACCAATAGAAATGAGATAAAATGCACCAATTACATATCCAGATTTTGCAACAATGCCAGGTATTGCTAAAAAACCCGCACCTATAATTGTTCCAATTAAAATTGCTGAAGCCGTAAATAGTTTTAAATTTTCTCTTGTCATTTTCCCCTCTTTTTAACACGAGCCTAGGAGGATTCGAACCCCCATTCTCTGGTTTCTTCTTTTACCCTATTCAGTAAAGGGAAGATAGAGCGGTAGGAAACCGTAGGTGTCCTTCGCATCCGAAGCCAGATGGTCTATCCATTAGCCTATAGGCCCTGTCTACTACATAATAAATCATATTTTATCAATAATTAAATCTTTGGCTAGAACTACCCATCCTAACCTTTTTATATATCAACTAATTAACTAATCAATGGCACAGTTAAAAAGACACCACAGAATTATGATTGGAAGTTTTACAACAATAATCATAGTTTACATGATAGTTAACAGCATTTTCTTGTACTTTTTATTTATAAAATCAACTGCTCTGCAAACACAATTATCAGCCTATCAAGAAGACACCAAAAGTCAAATTTTAGATATAAAAACAGATACAAACTCCAAGATTAGCGATTTATCCTCAACAATACTGATCAATCAAAATGATTTAAAATCTCAGTTAAACGAATTAAAGGCAACAGCTTCTTCAGATTTTTCAGGAGTAATAGAAGAATCAATTCCAGCAGTCGTAACAATTAGAACAGATATTGCACAAGGAACAGGTTTTATCATTAATTCTAATGGATATTTAATCACAAACGCCCATGTTATAGAACAAGGAAATACAATTCAAGCGCTATTATCTGATCAAACTAAAAAAGAAGCTAAATTAATCGGCTATTCTACAGAGTATGATGTAGCAGTACTGAAAATAACAGGAGCCCATCCATTCCTAAAGCTAGGAGATTCTAATCAAGTTCAAACAGGAGAAAAAGTAATTGCAATAGGAAATCCAATAGGATTACAATTCTCAGCTTCAGAAGGAATTATTTCGGGTCTGCATAGAAAAGTCTCAGGCTCTCCAGGAACTTATCTCCAAACAGATGCAGCCCTCAATCCCGGTAACTCTGGAGGCCCTTTAATTGACAAAGCAGGAGAAGTAATCGGAATAAATAATTTCAAAATTGCTGGAACAGAAAATGTGGGCTTCGCCCTAGAGTCAAATGATATAAAATACGTAGTAAATGAAATAGCAAGACAAAAATTAAATCAAACATTAATAGAATGAAAAAAGAGTCTATCGCAGGAATAACAATTAAAAAAGACCAAGATATATCTGAATGGTACACAGAGGTAGTACAAAAAGCAGAACTTGCAGATTACGCTCCCGTTAAAGGTTTCATGATAATACGCCCCAATGCATATTCAATATGGGAGAAAATTCAAGATTATTTTAATCAAGTTTTAAAAGAAAAAAAAGTTGATAACGCTTATTTTCCATTATTAATTCCAGAATCCTTCTTCAAAAAAGAAGCAGAACATGCTCAAGGATTTGCACCAGAACTAGCATACATAAAAAATACAGAAGAAGGAGAAAAATTGGTTCTTCGTCCAACTTCTGAGACTATAATTTATGATTCATATTCAAAATGGATTCGTTCACATAGAGATTTACCATTAAAAATCAATCAGTGGTGTAATGTTATAAGATGGGAAGTAAAACAACCAAAACCTTTCTTAAGAACTCGAGAATTTTTATGGCAAGAAGGACACTGCGTTTTTGCAGATGAAAAAACTGCTTTAGAAAATCAGAAAGAAATGATAGAAGAATATAAAAAACTTGTAGAAGGGTTGTTAGCAATCCCAGTAATAATCGGTCAAAAAACAAAATCAGAAACTTTTGCAGGAGCGAAAACATCATTTACAATAGAAGCTTTAATGCCAGACGGCAAAGCTTTACAATGCGGTACATCCCATAACCTGGGTCAAAACTTCTCAAAAACATTTAATTTAAAATTCAAAGATAAAAATGAAAAAGACAGCTACGCATGGCAAACATCTTGGGGATTTTCAACAAGATTAATTGGAGCATTAATAATGGTCCATGGAGATGACAAAGGTTTAGTACTGCCCCCAAAAATAGCCAAACATCAACTCGTAATTATCCCAATACTATTTGATAAAACTAAGTCAGAAGTTTTAAAGAAATCAAAAGAAATAGCAACATTACTAAAAAAACATAATCCAATCTTAGATGAAAGACTAGATTATTCACCCGGCTGGAAATATAATGAATGGGAATTAAAGGGAATTCCAATAAGAATTGAAATAGGCCCAAAAGATATAGAAAACAAACAAGTCGTAGTAGTTCATCGAGACAGTGGGAAAAAAGAATCCATAAAAGAAAAAGATTTGGGCAAAAAAATCCCAGAAATACTAGATGATATCCAAAATAGCTTGTTAAAAAAAGCTCAAAAATATCTGAAAGATAATATCACAGAAGCTAAATCAATAAAAGAACTAAAACAAAAGTTAAAAGAAAAAAAGATGGTAAAGGCATATATGACAGATGATAAAAATATCGAATCAAAAATTAAAGAACAATTAGAAGGCGCAACAACACGCTTGATAGAAGAAACCTCAAAGCAAGGAGTATGCATACAATCGGGCAAAAAAACAAATACTATAGCTTATTTCGCTAAAGCATATTAACACAGTTACCTCTAAAGAAGGAGTTCACACTCTTGGAACTGCTAATTATTTCTAACTAATCGGTCTAATTGATTCTCTAGTTCAATTGTCTTTTCCAACAGCAAATACAGTTCCAATTCAACTTCAACGTTCTCTTTTATTTTCAAGGTTTCCATCTTGTTTTGCATTTTTTAATCTTGAGAATTCCGAATATCATAAACCTGAGTTAATCATCATTAGAAATCATTTCCTCACATCAACTCAGGTCTATAGTCCGGAATTAAATCAAGGAAATTTTTTTTGTATAAACTAAGTTAAAGCCACACACAGGCGTCCTGCACATGTTCCATAACTTAATTTGCATATA
>OBEQ011613107.1_pt1 | contig 11371 bp, 10 predicted proteins | sample 1670901 | NCBI WGS metagenome assembly OBEQ01 (sample SAMEA104232315, study PRJEB22302) | groundwater metagenome | biome: forest; feature: aquifer; material: groundwater | place: USA | collected 2011-08-07 | depth 5.4 m | reverse complement strand
GCGAATGCGCCCGGCGTCAATGATGCCATCGAGCAAGCGCGGATCGGAAAGCAGCGTAAAAATCGACGAATCCGGATACATCCGAGCCAGCACCATCAGCACTTGCTCGGCACCCCCAAATTGCGTCAGATGATCATGAGCCAGGGCGATGCGCATCGTTGCGGTAATTAGTAACTGGTAATTGGTAATTATTGATTTGTGTTCGCCCGTACGTCAAAAATTTCTAATTACTAATTTCTATTTTCCAGTCAAACAGATTTTCCCCGCAACACGACAAACGGCGTTTTGAGTACAATCCAAAGATCCATGAGCAGCGACCAATTCTCAATGTAGTAGAGATCAAGCCGGACCTCTTCATCGAAGAGGAGATCGCTGCGGCCGGAAATCTGTGCCATGCCAGTCATGCCGGGTTTCACGGTGAGCACCCGTCGCTGGTCTGGGGTGTACTTCCCAACCTCTTCGGGAAAATGCGGTCGCGGACCCACGAGACTCATGGCACCGATAAACACCAAAAACAATTCCGGCAGTTCATCGAGACTGTACCGCCGCAACCATCGACCAACTTTCGTGACACGAGGATCCCGTTCTAGTTTCACAAGCGGGCCGTCCGCGCGTGTATTCTCCCGAGACAGCACCCCATACCGCATGCCGTGTGTGCCTGGAAGCATGGTACGAAACTTGAGATATCGAAAGCGCATCCCCGTCTCGCCCACCCGCTCCACCGGCGATCCATCATCAAGATGGCGAAAAAACACCGGGCCCGATGAATCTGCCTTAATCATCATTGCTGCGATCAGCATGATCGGGCTGGTGATGACAATGAGTATCCCCGAAACGACAATGTCAAAAATTCGTTTGATAACTCTCCCCCATCCTTCCAGCCGCGTGCGCTTGAATTCAACAACCGGAACCGTTCCGACCATGATCATCTCGCGACGGGTCTGGCGCCGCTGCGTCACATCGGCAGCGTATTTCACAATACGCTGGGTCGAATCAGCAAATGCGAGAATACTCTGCCATCCATGTGCTTCGATGCGAGGATCGGCAACGAGCACCTCATCAACAACATAGAGACGGTGGAGATCTTCGAGGCGTGCACGGGTCTTCCCATCGATGGTTTTGATGCGATCAATCACCCGATACCCCAACTCGGGATGCCATGCGAACTCTTTGAGCAGCGCATCGGCCGTCTCGCCTGCTCCGAGGATCACCACCCGGTGGGCCCCGATCCCTTTCTGAAAAAACAGTCGCTGGATGCTCCGCACCAACAGTCGCCCGATAAACACGAACAGGATTGAAAAAACGAGAAACCCGAGAATCAAGAGGCGGGAAAAGAAGATCTGCCGCGCAAAAAACAACCCCAAGATCACCAAGACAAGCAGTGTGGCGCACCCATACGAGACGAGCACAATCTCTTCTCGCAGTGTACGCGTGCTCGTAATGGTATAGAGCCCGCCGAAGGCAAACACCGCAATACCGACCAGTGCCACGATAAGAAGCCCGCGAATATACTCCGGCTCCCCAATCAACGAAAGGACCGGACGCAATCCAACAATCCAGGCATTATTAAACCGTAATTCATACACAAAAAGCCCGGCGGCAACGAGCATGAGCGCATCGACCGGCACGAGCAGTGCCGAGAAAGCGAGTTCTGATTTTTTCATAGAGGCTATTGTGATGTATCGGTAGTATAAATCCCCGCTGTCGCCGATGCAAAGAGCCACCGTCTATGGTGGCCCTTCACGTTTCCACTCTGTTTCCCAAGAGCCGTAAGCTGGATTCTGTTTCCGCCAGCTGGCGGAGTCGTCATCTCTCTTTGCCCGCATATGAAATAGAAACTATTATCACAGCGGATCATGCGAGCGGCATACTGCTCTTACACCGGGGAGGGTTTGCCCCACCGCCGAATTGCGTCGACGATGCGTAGGCTCTTACCCTACGTTTTCACCCTTACCCCACTGCGAAGCAGTGAGGCGGTATCCTTTCTGTTGCACTGTTCGTGCCCCCGAGGGACCTCCCGCCACCCCAGTCCGCCAGCTGGCGGATCCGAGGCAGGGTCGCATTTCGCGACTACCCGTAGCACCCGCCGCTTTGCGGCGGTATGTTGGTGTCCAGACTTTCCTCCCTCGACCTTCGTCGGGGGCGACGACACACTCTCAAGAAACAAAAAGAGTCTACCAAAATCAGGCCCTTTTGTCAATGGCAGCATTGACCAACGCATCGGCCCGTTTGTTCTTTTCTCGGGGGATGTGCGTGAAGCGAGCGGCCGAAAATCCTCTGGCAAGGTTCCATGCCGCCACAAATAAGGGTGCGAGTGCGGCATTGCGAACACGATATTCTTGTTTCAGTTGCTTCACGAGCAATTCACTATCAAGGAAGCACGAAACTTCGGTGGCCCCGAGTTCTTTCGCTTTTTTGAGCGCGGTAATCAAGGCGCGATACTCGGCCTGGTTATTGGTCGTCTCACCAATATACTCTCCCATTTCCCACAACGTCTTCCCGTCGGCATCCAGCAGCACCATCCCAGTGCCGGCGGGCCCTGGATTGCCCCTGGCACCTCCATCGGTGTACATCGTTATGATCATAGTGATGATGCAACATGGATCATGAATCATTTGAATGTTTCATGTCAACGATGACTGCTTGGACCCGTTCGTTGCCGTTCCAGGTATCTCTCCGGAGGTGGAATGCAACATCGACAAGGCCTGATAGAAGGGAGGTAAAACGATCCCCCATCCCAAACCCAACAGAACGGACCGTTGTGCCCCCAGAGCCTTCGGTCAACACGGCTTGCAGGTGCGATCCGCTTTTGCCGACTCGGCGCATATTCGTCAGTCGAAGTCCTTTTGAGACAAAGATTGGCTCACTATTCCCTTCTCCAAACGGTGCAAAATGCTCCACAACAGTTGCGAGTGCTTGGTCTGCCTCGTTGAGGCGAAGGATAGAATCAATGGCGATGTTCTGCTCCTCGGCGGCTGGCGGCGGCTGATGCTCGGAAACGGCAGCTCGGAATGATTCATAGTGCTCGGGCGCTAACGTAAAGCCGGCCGCGCGCGTATGTCCACCGAAACGTTTTAAACAGCTGCGGGCACCTTCGAGAAACTCCACGCAATCAAAACCATCGACCCCGCGGGCACTCCCCACCAATTCATCACGGTGCTTGGCCAACACAAAAGCGGGGCGAGCAAATTGGTGTGCAAATCGTGATGCAAGCAAACTGATGAGTCCGACATTCCAATGCTCTCGGTACGCGAACACCATCGGAGGAACGTTTGTGGCAAGTTCTTCCTGCACCTCAGCAACCGCAGCGTGCGTCAGTTGCTGCCGTTCGGTATTCAGTGCTTCAATTTCTCCGGCGACCCGCTCGGCCCGTTCTGTATCTTCTGCGAGCAACAGCTCGAGCGACAGCTTGGGATCACGCAACCGTCCAGTGGCATTGATGCGGGGCGCAATGGAAAAACGAATCGTATCTTCGGTCAACGGCTTGTCTTCGATGCGGGCTCGGGCATAGAGCGCGCGCAGCCCCGGTCGTAATGTTTTTCGAAGCGCGATGAGCCCAAACGACACAATGGCGCGACTCTCCCCCACCATTCTACTGCAATCGGCGATGGTTGAAATCGCCGCAAGATCAAGCAGCCACTTCTCAAATGCTTCCCATCCCATCACTGGCGTGCGCCCCTCTCGATAGCGACGATGCAGTGGCATCGAAGAGCGAATCAAGCCCTGCGCCAACTTCAACGCGACCCCTCCGCCGGTTAAGGTTTGGTCGGGATAGCGCTCGCCGTCACGCAACGGATGAAGAATGGCAAAGGCGTCCGGCACCGTAGCGCCCACACGATGGTGATCCGTAATAATCACGTCGATGCCTGCTGCCGTGGCACGCGCCAATGGTTCATGGGCCGCAATGCCGCAATCCGCGGTGATGAGGACGCGCACCCCACTCTTCATCGCCTGTTCCACTGCGCGAGTACTCACCCCATACCCATCCTCGTGCCGTGTGGGCAGAAACGTCAATACCTTGCCGCCAAAGGCGCGAAACACCGATGCCAAAATGGCGGTCGCACAAATACCGTCAGCGTCATAATCGCCATGAATGAGGATGGGTTCTTTTTTTTCAAGAGCGTCGTAGAGGCGGGCGACCGTTCGTTCCATATCGAAGAACAAGAACGGGTCGGGCAGATCTCGAAGATAGTCGGGATTGAGAAACCGCCGCACCCCATCGGCACTCGTGATGCCACGATGAAACAAGGCGTCAGCTGCAGGACGCGCGATGTCAGGAAATTCAACAAGCGCCTGCTCGGGAACAGCATCAAGAAAGGTCCACTGCATGGAAGAAGAAGCTCGCAGCCCCCTTACCTGAAGTACGATGACGCAAACATTCCAAGCACCATCGTCAACGCAACAATGGTACTCAAAATAATCCAAGCGATTTTTTTCATGTCACGACGACGCATATGATTGAGAGTAATTGGTAATCAGTAAACAGTAATCGGTAATAATTGAATGGTGAAACGACATCGTCTTTCAAGTACCGTTTACCGTTTACCATTTACCGTTTACTACGCTTATCTCTTCAACAACGCCAGATACACCTCCGGAGGAATGGAAACGCGGCCAAACTCCTTCATCTTTTTCTTCCCGCGCTTCTGCTGCTCTAACAATTTCCGTTTTCGCGTGTAGTCTCCCCCACTCATGCCTTTCAGCACATCCTTCCGCATCGCGGGCAGGCGTTCTGACGCCACGATTTTGCCCCCAATCGCGGCTTGAATCTTGACTTCAAACATCTGGCGCGGCAAGGCATTTTTCAACTTTTCCACAATGACGCGCCCACGTGATTGCGCTTCGTCAGTATACACGATACTCGAGAGCTCTTCCATGGGTTCCTCGCCAACAAGGATATCCATCCGCAGCACATCGCAAGGCTGATAGGCTTTGAGTTCATAGGAATACGAGGCGTATCCCTGCGAGACACTTTTGAGTTCATCATAAAAATCGGTGAGCATCGCCGCTAACGGCAATGTATAACGCACAAGAACGCGTGCATCGCTCGAATGTTCCGTGGTTTCGTATACCCCGCGGTGGGCTTGTGCCAGCTGCATAATCGCGCCCACATAGCGTTCAGGCGTCACGATCACAACCGCGAGGATCGGCTCCTGAATCTCAATGCGACGCGAGGGGTCAGGAAGATCGAGCGCGCTTTTTATCATGCGTATACCTCCGGGCATCTCGGCATGGTAGGCAACGGACGGCATGGCAACAATGACCTCGACACCAAACTCCCGCTGCAATCGCTCGCGAATGATATCAAGGTGGAGCAATCCTAAGAATCCCGCACGAAAACCAAACCCTAACACATTTGAGCGCTCGGGTTCCAAACGAAGCGCCGCATCATTCAATTTCAACTTTTCCAAACCATCGCGAAGTTTATTCGAGTTCTTTGTATCTGCGGGGTAGATGCCGGCAAAAACCATCGGGGTGATCTCGCGATACCCGGGCAAAGGCTCAACGGTCACAACGGGGTCGGCGGCTTTGGCAGTGGTGATCGTATCCCCAACCCGCGCCCCCTGAATACTTTTTAAACCGGTGACGATATACCCAATCTCACCGGCAGAGAGCGCACTGGTTTTTTTGAACTTTGGGGTAAAGATGCCTACCTCAAGCGATTCGCTGCTGGCACCGGTCGCAAGAAACGACAGGCGACTCCCGGGCGTGATCGACCCATCAACAATGCGGACAAAAACAACCACCCCTCGGTATGCGTCAAACACCGAATCAAAAATGAGTGCCCGCAGTGGTTCCGATTCGTGCCCGCGTGGGGCTGGCACCCTTTCGACCACGGCAGCAAGGAGCTCAGGAACTCCCACGCCCGTTTTTGCAGAAACGCGGTGGACCTCGGAGACCGGAAGCCCGACAAGTTCTGCCAATGCTTCCGCTGCCTCAGGGAGCGCGGCGGGTAAATCAATTTTGTTCAGGACCGGGATAATCGTGAGGCCAGCATTTTGGGCATGTTCGAAGTTGGCAAGTGTCTGCGCCTGGATTCCTTGGGTTGCATCCACGAGTAAGACGGCGCCCTCAACCGCAGCAAGCGACCGTGAAACTTCGTAGCTAAAATCGACGTGGCCGGGGGTGTCGATGAGGTTAAGTTGGTAGTTGGTAGCTCGTAGCTGGTAGCTCATGGTAACGGGCGCCAACTTAATCGTGATGCCGCGCTCGCGCTCAAGATCCATTTGATCAAGATATTGCGCGCGCATCAAACGCTTTTCCACGGTACCGGTTAATTCCAACAACCGATCAGCCAGGGTTGATTTGCCGTGGTCCACGTGCGCGATAATACAAAAATTTCGTATGTCCATACCCGAGATATCTCACCGCCCTAGGGTCGCTCCAACGCTTCGACCGATTCTTGAGGCACCGGTGCCTGGCGTACTAAACGACGGCGCAGGCCGGCTGTCACCACCCACAGCTCCGGAGCTCGCAGCAACCAACAGAGAACCAGATATACCACGATCCCGGCAAGCCCCGCAACTGCTCCTTGTGCGGCAACGCCAAGAAATGTTTTTGTTCCCAAAAAATAACTTGCGGGGGCCTTCGCCAGCTGCACCCAGCCTGCCATGCCTGCCGAGGCAAAGAGAAACCGCCCAAGCGATCGCAACAGCGCCCCATCTTCAAATGCATTAATGCGGCGCTGCAGCGACACATAGAGCACCGCGCACTGCACCAAGAAACCGGCGCTTGCTGCAAACGCCAACCCTTCAACCCCAAGTCGAGGAGCAAGGAGCACATATCCAAGAACCGATACCACAATCGCGCAGAGCCCCGAGATGAGCGGCAAGAAACTTTCTTCCAGTGCGTAGAGCGCACGTGCAAACAGCGGAATTAACGACTGTGCAAACAGCGACAATGCAAACCACTGCAATGTGCGAAAAGTCAACGTGGTTGCGCGCCAATCAAATGCATCTCCACCAAGAACAATCCGGACAATTTGCGCCCGCAGCAGCAACATCAATACGGTGAGGGGGAGAATAAAAAATAAAATGAGCAGCGTCGTTGACCCGAGCTCGCGACGGAACCGCTCGGGGTCACGGGATCCCGCATCAGAGAGCGCCGGAAAGGCTGCCAGGGCCAATGGCAACCCGATGAGGCCAATCGGGAGCACTTGGATATTATTCGCGAGTTGAAAAATCGCCAGGCTCCCGCTTGCAAGGGTTGTGGCAACAATCGTCGCAACAAACAGATCGAGTTGCGAGAGAAGAATCCCGCCCACCCGTGAAATGGAAAGGCCGATGAGCCGTCGAACGTCGGCTGATGATGCGAAGCGCGCTTCAAAACGAAATCCAAGCTGCATCGTCGCAATGGCCTGCACCCCCATGTGAAGCACCGCGCCGAGCACCACGCCCCAGGCAAGTCCATGAATTCCAAACAATGGCACCAAAGCGACAATCCCAACGATAATCCCGAGGTTGTAGAGTGCAGGAGAAAGCGCGTACACAAAAAAACGCCGACGACTCTGTAAAATGGCGCCGAAAATATTACTCAAACCTAAAAGGACTGGAGAGCATGCCATGATACGCGAAAGTTCAATGGCAAGGCGCAGCTTCTCGCCCTGAAATCCCGGGGTAATGAGCGGCACAAGCCGCGAAGCAAACACCATGAAGAGGGCTGCCGAAATTGCAAGGGTGGCCCCAAGCCAGCTCAAGACCGTATTTGCAAACCGCCACCCGTCCTCCTCTTTCAATTTTACAAACACCGGGATAAACCCAGCGGAAATTGCCCCGAGCACAATCAAGGAGAAAACAAAATCAGGGATCCGAAACGCCGCGTAATAGGCATCAAGCGCATCCCCTGCCCCAAAGGTACCCGCGAGCAGGCGATCACGAAGCAATCCTAACACACGACTCCCCAACGACAGCACCGAAACCAGTGCCGCCGCGGATGCGATCGATGTTGACTGTTGCGAGAGAAATCGACGGACCATGGGAGTGGTGAGGTAACTCGGTAATTGGGTAATGAGTAATTTTTGAACGTTTCGATTAATGCCAATCTAATTACTGAATTACAAATTACCTCATTATCCATCATACCCTTCAATTACCGCGCAATCAACAGCGCGCCGGCAAGCATGAAAAGGGCGCCAAGAATTTTTTGGGCGGTCAGCCCTTCACTTAAAAACACTCCAGCGAGCAACACCACAAAGACAACCGATAAACGATCAATGGCTGCAACCGATCCGGCCGGACCGAATCTCAATGCCCAAAAGTAAAACAACCATGACAGCGCTCCTGCCGCTGCGCTCGCAAGAATTGCCGGATATGCGCGGTTGGAAACGCCAAAAAGTGCATTCCCCTTCCCGGTTGTCAGGGTTACCGCCAACAACAGTACGGCCATAAACATGGCACGGATCGTTGTTGCCACCGTCGGATCAATACTTTTCACCACGGCAAACTTTCCAAAAATCGCAACCAACGCTGCCGAGAGCGCGGAAAGGATGGCGAACGGAATCCACATAAATCTTTGTATGTTTTATTTATTCGTCACACACTCCGCCCACAGTCCTCGCTTGGCCTCGCGGGCGGCGCGTTCAGCGGCACGGAATTCAGCTTGATGGGAAATATCGGGAGGATAGGAATAGTTTCTCGCAAACCCCTCCTCTACCAAGGTGAGATTTACAAACAGATCGCCAACATAGATATAGCGCAGCAGCCGTCCGTAGCGATCGCGGTCGGAAACGTCACGGACGAGTCGCACCATTTTCCCTTCGACGAGCTCCTTATTTCTCGCTGCGGCGGCTTTGCCAAAACACTGCACGGGCTTGCGACGATCCTTGGTCTCGGGCGTATCCATACCCACATAGCGAACGCGCTCGCCGTTTTCGAGCTCAACAGTGTCGCCATCAATAGCACGGGTCACGAGTGCCTCATCAACCGCGCTCGTTGACATGGGGTGATTCGCAACCACATGAGCCGAGCCACGAGCACGGACCACACCCGGGCGCGCACTCGGAGCTTGCAAACCCCGCCCAAGCAAGAAGGTGATCAGAAGACCAACGGCCAGAAACACGCGACGTGGGGTGAATTTGGACATAGAGTGCCCTAGTACAACGAGAACGAAAATGGCATATACCGATCAACAAGACGACCCTCGCGATCGCGCAACTCCACGGTTTCCTTGCCCGTCGGGAAAAACTTTTGCGAATACCCAATCTCCACGCGCCAATCATTCAGATAAAAATCTCGCTCTGCTTGGTGATCGTCGACGCACCCGTTATAGGTATAATGTGCCGAAATGAAATCAATGCAGGCAAGCCCCAGGCGAACATTATCCGGAAAGCCGATGGGGTTGGGCATACTACACGCCGATTGCTGTTTAATGAAATCAAAACACTTTGATCCGACCTGATAGCGAATTTGTTCTTCCGACGGCGATGGGCAGGTGCCGAATGGTAACAATCCGCCGAGCGAGGAGCCAATGCTACTCAAGAATGTCGGCATCCCTTGGGCACGATCAAGGTAGCGCATGCATGCATTGAGTCGAACACTCCTCCCAAGCGGCGTCCTCCCAACCACAATCGTTACCTTCCCTCCAGGTGGGACCAATAACCGATCTTCTGCAGGAAGATCGGCGCTCACTCGATAATAATTCTGCACCGTTGGCAGACGGAATTGCGCGCCGACACTACTCACCAGAGAATAATCGGTAAGATCAATTGGTTGAGGGGCGCGAGACGATACATTGAGCGTGATCGTTTCGGTATCAGGACTTGTTCCACCGGTCGAGATGGATCCGATTTGAACATAACTGCCAAACGGTGAAAAACGCACGGTAAAACTGCGGCGTTCCGGTGTCGGATCAACGCGACCATCGGCACTCACCGCGCGCACAAAAAGGGTATAGCGACGCTCTTCTTTCGGAACATCAAACGATCGATCGGTGCGGTTTGTCGCGACCCAACGACTGTCAAAGCCATTCAGCCACGTCTCAAAATTCACATTCCGCGTCCCCCGACCATCACTGCCGGTAAAGGCAAACTTAAATGATGTCGTCTCAATGGTGCTGCCTTCTTGTGGCCCGGAGAGGATCGATGTTTCGGGTTCCGGAGGCGGTGAGCCGATGACTGGGGCCCCTTCGGTCATGCGAGAAAGGGTTTGCTCGGGAACGTTTGTTATCCGACTCCACCGAAATCCCCACCGCGAAAATACTTTTTCACTCACAATCCAGTGCCGCTCTCCACGCATGAACAGATAGATTCGCGGTCCCGAGCCTTTGAAGATCGTTCCGTCGGGCCACGAAGAAAAAATCCCGAGCGGATCCCCGACCGGCAGCATCTCGATGGATGCATCTGCAATCAATTCGACGGGACGATGGTCGAAATAAAATGCTTTCAATATCTCGACGGATGGAATCAGCCGCCGTACCCCATGCTCGATGACATACAGGCGCGGGCCATTCCCTTTAATAATGGCGCCCTCCAAAGCTTGAATCGTGATCTCGCCCGATGATGCAGACGCAGGCTTCGTGAGCCCCAGCACGGCGCTTGCCAGAAAAACGGAGAGAAACACGTGACGTCCCAAGATCATACCCGCTGCACTTTTCGAAACCCCGCTGCCACACCCCAAAAACCAAGACCAAGGTGCCAGAGATTGTAGAATGCATTCAGTTGAATACCCGATGAGGCAGCAATGACACCCGGAAAGAAGAGACCGGCGATCGCAAGCATCACAAGAAAAACCCCAACCAGCCGTGCATAGAGAATACTCATCCGCTCATGCGCCCACGATGTCAGTAAACCCGCCGCCCCCAAAAGCCAATGTATGAGGTTATGGGGGATTGAAAATACCGGCAAGCCGTGCGCCGTGCTGCCGCGAAAAAAGAACAGCTCAATAAAGGCCAAGGTAATGAGCAAAATTCCGGAAACAAACGCGAATGTTTTTGCCATATCTTTCCTTAGCGCTTACACACCCCGGCCTCTAACTGCTTGATCTGATCGGTCATGAGGCCATAGGCAGTGCTCGCGAGCGAGCGCGGAGTGATGCCGTCGCTGAGAAAGGGGTGATCGGCCATTTCATTGGCAAAGGTGATCACGAAGCCTGGTTTTTCTTTCGTGCCGAGAAAATATGTGGCGAAATCTGGAGCGTTGAAGACGTTTTCCAGGGTCTTCGTGAGATCTTGATCTTTGGTGTCTTTTTGGTCACACCGGACCGCAGGGCCACAACGCTCGTCGACGAAGGTGAGAGCGAGACGAAAAGCTTGCCAGTACAGGGCGGCGGTGTAGGCGTTGAGGTATTTTAAATCTTTCACAAATGCCTCGTTTTCTTGAGCAGTGTAGCCAACGAAGGATTCGGGAGCTAAATCTGCAGCGTCATCAACATAGCGT
>OBEQ011279794.1_pt1 | contig 11373 bp, 9 predicted proteins | sample 1670901 | NCBI WGS metagenome assembly OBEQ01 (sample SAMEA104232315, study PRJEB22302) | groundwater metagenome | biome: forest; feature: aquifer; material: groundwater | place: USA | collected 2011-08-07 | depth 5.4 m | reverse complement strand
AGGAATCATCGGAAAATGGCTAAACCGCGCATCTCCATCGTCGAGTACCTGAACACGGCCCCGCTCGTCTGGGGCTTCACGGACGGGCCGCTACAGGGCCGGTACGACTTGTCGTTCACCGTGCCGTCGCTGTGTGCTGACGCGCTGCGCCAGGGCGAAGCTGACGTCGCCATCATCCCCGCCATCGAATACCAGCGCATCGAAGGCGTCGTGGCTCTGCCGCGGATGGCCATCGCGGCGAAGGGCGAGGTGCGCAGCATTCTGGTGGTCGCGCGGAAGCCGATTGAAAGCGTGCGCAAAATGGCGCTCGACCGCAGCTCGCGCAGTTCCGCCGCGCTGGTGCGCCTGCTCTGCGCGGGGCATTGGGGCATCCGGCCCGAGTTTGTCGAGATGGCGCCTGACGCTTCGGCGATGTTGTCCGCGGCGGATGCGGCGCTGCTGATCGGCGACCCGGCGCTGCGCGTCTCGCTGAAAGTCGAGGCGCTCCTGGGCAAACTGCCGAGGAACGAAGTCTGCTGCGGCGGCGACCCCAGCGAACAGCCCGTCGCCGGCGTCGAGACCCTGTATGTTTATGACGTTGCCCACCAGTGGCGCGAGATGACCGGCAAACCGTGCGTGCTGGCTATCTGGGCGGCGCGCCGCGACGCCATCACTCCCGAATGCGTCGCTGATTTCCTTGCTTCCAAGGATCATGGACTTTCGCGCATTGAGGAAATCTCCGAAGGCGCCGCTCTGAAGCTGGACCTGCCGCCGAGGGCTCTGGAGCGCTATCTTCGGGAGAACATTGATTTTTCTTTGGACCAGGAGAACCGCGGCGGCCTCGATCTGTATTTCCGGATGTGCGCCGAAGCCGGCCTGATTCCCCGCGCCAGGCCGCTCGAGCTGGCGGACGAGCCGCGCGGCGCGCGCGTCGCGATGCAGGGTTCCGCGCACGCGCCAGGGAGCTGAAGAGCAGCGATGAGCATCACTCCGCAAGAAGCGCTGGACATGTTCCGCTCCGATGACTTGGTCGGCATCGGAATGGCGGCGCACCAGGTGCGCAAGAAGAAAAACGACCCGCGCATCGTCACCTACCAGATCGATCGCAACATCAATTACACCAACTTCTGCACGGAATACTGCTCGTTCTGCGCCTTCTATCGCCCGCTGGGAGCCAAAGACGGCTACCTGCTCTCCTTTGAAGCCATCTACGGGAAGATCGAAGAAATGCTCGCGCTGGGCGGCACGGGCGTGCTGATGCAGGGCGGGCTGCATCCCGACCTGCGCATCGAGTATTACGAGAACCTGCTGCGCTCCATCAAGCTGCGCGACCCGCAGGTCCACCTGCACTGCTTCTCCGCGCCGGAGATTCTCTGCATCGCGGAGGTTTCCGGGCTGGCAGTGCGCGACACCATCGCGCGGCTCAAGGACGCGGGCCTGGATTCCATCCCCGGCGGCGGCGCGGAAATCCTCGATGACGAAATCCGCGCCCGCATCTCGCGCTTGAAGTGTACCAGCGACGAATGGGAAGACATGCACCGCGTCGCGCACGCCCTCGGCCTGCGCACCACGGCCACCATGATGTTCGGGTGCGGCGAGGAGTATCGCCACCGCGTCAACCATTTCGAGCGGCTCCGCCGCATCCAGGAAGACACCGGCGGCTTCACCGCGTTTATTCCCTGGATGTTCGCGCCGGAGAATACTGCGCTGGGCAAGAAGGTTCCCGAAGCGACCGCCGTGGACTATTTGAAGACGCTGGCCATCAGCCGCCTTTACCTGGACAACGTGGATCACATCCAGTCGAGCTGGCTCACGCCCGGAATCAAAGTTTGCCAGGTAGGCCTCCAGTTTGGCGCGGACGACGTGGGCAGCATCCTGATTGAAGAAAACGTCGTGTTTGCCGCGGGCGTGCGCAATCGCACCAACGAAGCCGAGCTGCGCCGCATCATCCACGACGCCGGCTACATTCCCGCCCAGCGCGACACGCTCTACCTGTCCTACGTCTTGAAATAAGTCCCCGGCGAAGAATCGTCTTTCCATCCACACGAGCAGACACCTCCCCGATGCAGCATCGGGGTGGTCCGCCGCGTTCAGTTGCGTTGAGGTTTGTGGAGGGTGAGTTCGACTTCGGCGCCTTCAGCGAGATCGAGTGGCTCGGAAGGGTGAAGCACACCGTTGCGGTAGCGCGCGCGGATCGTGCGAGCCTCCGCCTTCGTTGTTCGGGTTTGGCCGCCGTAGCGCAGACGGTCGCCGGACTCAAACGAACGCGCCTGACCTCCCGCGGCCGCGCCGTCCAGGGCTTGATTGGCGAGGGCATCGGCTTCGCTGTTGGCCTCGCGCGGAACGTGCTCGATGGCGAAGTAAGCCAGCGAGCCGGCCAGGCGCCGCGCGCGCTCGTGGAGTTGCCGCAGAGACAGACTCTTCACGCGAAAGTGGCCTTTCATCTGCTTCACGAGCAGTTCGGAGTCGCTGCGCACGCGCAGCTTGGGGATGTTGTGCGACTGGGCGTAATCGAGCGCGGCGATGAGCGCGTAGTACTCGGCAACATTGTTCGTCGCCTGGCCGATGGCCTTCTTCACTTCTTCAAGAACCTCGCCGTTGGGCCGGCGGATCAGCACCGCATACGAAGCGGGCCCGGGGTTGCCGCGTGATGCGCCGTCAATCTGCGCGATGTAGGCACCCTGCGCGGCGTCGGCGCGGTGCTCGGGCTCGGCAAAGAGCCGTGCTGAGCGCGGGGCGTGCGGTTTCGCGTGGCGTTTCATGCTCACGGATAATCCTTGCCAGACGCGCCGCCTCGCGGTGAGCCAAGCGAACCTGGCAGGTTAATTCTCCTTGGCCCCGGCGCTGGCTTGCGCGACGGTTTGTTCGGTGCAGTAGAGGATGCGCGTGCACGTTTCACAATGGAAGATCTGTTCGGAGTTCGCGCGGCGCAGCTCCTGAAAGACATGCGGGCGGACGCGAACACGGCACATCGTGCAGGTTTCGTCGCGGACTTCCGAGAGCGCCACGCCGTTGTGTTTCTTCGCGATGCGGAGGTAGTGCTCGACCAGGTCTTCGGGGACGGCGGCCAGCGCCACCGCGCGCTCGGCCGTATATTTCTCAAACTCATTTTGCGCCGCGGCTTGTTCGGCCTGGAGATTCTGCCGGTCGGTTTGCGCCGCGGCCTCGATTTCCTTGAGCGCGCGCTCCGCCGCTTTCACCTGGCGCTCGTACTCTTCGCCGGCCACCATGCGCTCGAGCAGCCGGTCTTCGGCTTTGGCCATTTCGGTCTCGGCGTTCTGCACTTCGTGCTGGAGCGCTTTGTAGGCTTCGTTGGTCTTCACCTCATAGCTCTGGTCGCGGTACTTGCGCGCCTTTTCTTTCCATTGCTCCACGTCGAGCTCGTACGTCTTGCGCTCTTTGAGGCTAGTGGTCAGACCTTCTTTGGAGGCCCGAAGCTGTTGCCGCGCGGCTTCGATGCGCGCGTCAACTTCGCCTAAGCGCTTGGGGAAACTGGCCAGCAACGCGCGGAGTTCGTTCAGCCGCAGGTCCACCGTCTGCAGCTCAATCAGGCGCTGAATGTTTGCGTGCATCCGGCGACTATCTTATCACAGCCCCTCCGCAGCCTTGCTGGCGGCTGGCTGGTGAGTCTTCTTCGAAGGTTCCTGCGTATGCGGCGATTCAGTCGGTTTGTCGCACCTGCATCGTCTGATCCACGCTGACTGTGGGACGCCGCGGCCCCGGCGGCTCGCCCGGGCGGCTCTGATAGCGCGCCGTGACGGTGAACCCGCCGGGCGAGGTTTCCACGAAGTACGTATAGCCGTCGCGCCCGGTGTGGGGAAAAGAGAGAGCGCCGCTCGAGGTCAGCTCGCTCAGGCTGGCGTAGGCGCTGTTCTGAGTGAAATAGATCCGCTCGGCCTGAGCGATGGCCAGCAGATCATTTTGCACGCCAGTCAGGCTGATGGCTTGGGTGGGATTCGTCCCGAAGCCGGCGACCTGCGCGCGCTGGAGATAGAAATAGTACCCGCCCAGAACGATGGCCAGCACAATCACGAGCGAAAGAACGGACTTCATGGTGATTTCATTCTCCCGCCGCGGCTCACCCGGCGCAAGGCATTCGGGAGAGGTGTGTACCACAGGAACAAATAGGCCAAACAGCCGGGCTTGCGGCGATTGGCTCCTGTTATAGTTGAACGACCGCCGCGTTCCCCTCCCCGGTGGGTCGCCGAAGGCAGAGAAGATTGCGATGACCTTCATATCCGTGGATGTGGAATCGTCGGGAGTGGCGCGGGTACGGGAATACGAGCTGGAGGAAGCGCGCCAACTGCAGCGGGCCATGGTGCCCGAAGAGCCCCTGCACGACCACACCGTCGAAATTGCCAATCAATTCCGTCCGGTGACGACTGTGGGGGGCGACTTTCTGGATTATTTTCATTTGTCCGACTGCACGCTGGGGATCTATCTTGGCGACGTCGTGGGCAAAGGCTTGCCGGCTGCGCTCTATGCGGCGCTCGTTGTAGGCACGCTGCGCGGAATCAACAAGACCGGGGAGCACCCCTCCGCTGTTCTGGAGATGCTGAACAAGCGGCTGTACATGCGCACCATCCGCGAACGCTACTGCGCCGTGCAATACGCCACATATGACCCGGACACGACACTGTTTCGCTACTCCAACGCCGGCCTGCCAGGACCGCTGCACCTCACAGCTCGCGGATGCGACGTACTCTCGGAAGGAGGCATACCTGCGGGCATGTTTCCGGATGTGGGATATCAGGAGCATACCCTGCGGGTTGACCCCGGCGACTCGGTCCTTTTCATCACCGACGGCATCACCGACGCGCAAGACTCCCAGGGCCAGCAATTCGGCATCGAGCGACTGGCCGAGGTATGCTCGAAGCTCCGCGCCGAATCCGCCCCTTCTCTGCTCGGCCGGATATTTGCCGAGCTGGACCGCTTCGTGGCTGGCTACCCGCAGTACGACGATATGGCCGCCGCGGTGCTCAAGTTCGATCCCAGCCCAAAATAGAAGCGCGATTCCCGCGGACCAAACGACACTCCCTGCATCCACCAGCGCTGAATCGCTCCGCCCTGCGAGGAAGGGCTGAGAAGTTCTTCTGCGCAGGGCAGTGCCCCCAAGGGGTTTGCTCAGCGGCGTTTCTTTAGGATAAAGTAGCGCAAAGTAGCGCGTCGTAGCAGCTCGACGTGCAGGGCAACACCTTGGCCGAGGGGATGGTTATGAAAAAGGTGAGGGCCTTATTCCTTCTTCTGGGCGCCGCGGGCCTGTGTGCCCTGGCGGCGTGGGGGCAAACCAACCCGGAAAGGCCAAACGCGCCCGCGGCCGCCGCGCGCCCTCCGGAGATTCGCGTCATCAGCTATACGCTTGCCAATGGCCTCCGGGTGTGCATGACGGAAGACCACTCCACGCCGGTGGCCAACCTGCAGATGTGGTACCACGTGGGCTCGAAGGACGAGAGTCCGGGCCGCACGGGGTTCGCCCACCTGTTTGAGCACCTGATGTTCAAAGGCTCCGCGCACGTGCCCCCGGAGCAGCACTCGCGCATCGTGGAAGCCGTCGGCGGCTTTGACAACGCCTATACCACCGACGACGTCACCGTGTATTGGGAAACGTTCCCCAGCAACTACCTCGAGCGCGTCATCTGGCTCGAAGCGGACCGCCTGGGCAGCTTGAATGTGGACGAGGCCAACTTTCAGTCTGAACGCGAAGTGGTGAAGGAAGAGCGCCGCCTGCGCGTCAAAAGCCCTCCTTATGGCCTGGTGTTTGAAGACCTGTACGCCGCCGCGTTCAAAGTGCACCCTTACCAGCACACCGCGATCGGAAGCATGGAAGATTTGAACAAGGCGACCGTGGAAGACGTCCGGGATTTTTTCCGCACTTTCTACCGCCCAGACAACGCCACCATGGTCATTGTCGGGGACTTCGACGCCGCCCAGGCCGTTCGCTGGATCGAAAAATACTTCGGCGGCATATCCCGCCCCGAGCAGCCCGTCCCTCGCGTCACGGTTCAGGAGCCGCCCCAACAGTCCGAGCAGCGGCTGACAAAGTCTTATCCCAATTCGCCTCTCCCCGCAGTCGTGGAGGGCTACAAGATGCCCGCGCTCTTCAATCGCGATTCTTATCCCTTGAATCTGGCTTCCAACATTCTCTCCGCGGGCGAGAGCAGCCGGCTCTATCGCAAACTCGTCTATGAAGAGCGTGTGGCTTTAGAGGCGGCCGGCCTGGGCAATTTTACGGAGCATCCAAACCTGTTCTTCGCCTTCGCGGTGATGAATCAAGGGAAGAACGTGGCAGACGGAGAAAAAGGGATCGAGGCGGCGCTCGAAGAGATGAAGGCGAAGCCCGTCGACACCAAGGAGCTGGACAAGGCCAAGAACCAGGTGATTTCGAGATTTATCCTTGGCCGCGAGACCGACCAGGGGAAAGGCGACGCCCTGGGGCGCTACGCCGTGCTGGGTAACGACGCCGATCTGATCAACTTGGACCTGGACCGCTATCTCAAGGTGACTCCGGCGGATATCCAACGCGTTTCTCGCGAATACTTCGTGCCCAGCCGCCGCACCGTTCTTATCGTCGAACCGCCGAAGGCAGCGCCACGGCAGTGAGTGGAGCCATGCTGTCTATCCAGGCTGGCCCGAGGCGGCGGTTTCCTCATTCGAGGAGTTCATGATGAAGCGTATTGCCATCCCGCTCTTCGCTCTGGTTTTACTCCCGGCCGTGGCCTCTGCCGGCGCGCCGCAGGCTGCGCGGCAGACTCAGACGCCGCAAAAAAAGGGCGAACCAGCCTCTGCCGGCGCGCAGTCTTCGCCGCAGAAAGCTGCTGCTCCGGCAGAAGTAAAGCTGGTCGCGCAGATGCCCGGCGGCGGCGCGGGCAAACCGTTCCATTTCCCCCAGGCGGCGATGAAAACGCTGGCGAATGGCCTGCCGGTTTTCGTGGTGTCGTCGAGCCGGGAGCCGGCCGTCACGGTGCGGCTGGTGCTGACGGCCGCCGGCACGGTCCACGACCCCGCGGACAAACCGGGCGTGGCGGCGATGGCGGCGGACATGCTCACGCAAGGCACGGAGAAGCGCACAGCGCAGCAGATTGCCCAGGCCATTGATTTTGTCGGCGGGCAGCTTTCGGCCACTGCCGATAGCGACGGCACCTACGTCACGGTGACCGTGGTGAAGAAAGACTTCGATCTGGCGATGGATCTACTCTCCGATATCGCGCTGCATGCCGCGTTCAAGCCCGAGGAGCTCGACCGGCGGCGCCAGCAATTGCTCTCCAATCTCCGCGTGCAGTACGCCGACGCCGACTACCTGGCCTCGGCTGTGTTTCACCGCGTCGTCTACGGGCAACATCCCTATGGCCTGCCCGACGAAGGCACACCGGAATCGGCTCGCGCGCTCGTGCGCGACGACCTGGTGAAATTCCGCGACAATTTCTACGCGCCCAACCTCGCGCTGCTCGCCTTTGCCGGCGACATCGCGCCCGAAGCGGCGCTGGCCGCCACCGAGAAATACCTCGGTGGCTGGCAATCCAAGGCCGGCTCCGCTGCAAACCCCGCCGCCCCCGACCGCCCGAGGGGCATGCGCATTTTCCTGGTGGATAAGCCCGACGCAGTGCAGACGCAGATTCGCGTGGGACGTCCCGGCATCCGGCGCAACGACGCGGACTATATCCCGCTCTACGTCACCAACCGCATTTTCGGCGGAGGCTTTAACAGCCGGCTCAGCACCGAGGTGCGGCAGAAGAAGGGCCTGACCTACGGAGCCAAGTCGAGCTTCGTCGCGCGCAAACTCGCGGGTAATTTTGAAGCGTCCACGTCTACACGCACGGAAGCGACAGTGGAGGCCACCAAACTGGTCGTGGACCTGATTGGCCGCATGGCGACAGGGGGAGTGACCAAGGAGGAGCTCGATTTCGCGCGCGACTACCTTGCCGGCGTCTTCCCCATCCAATCCGAGACGCCGGAGCAGGTGGCTGGACGCGTCCTGAGCGTGGCGCAGTTCGGGCTGCCCGCCGACTACAACGACACGTACCAGGAAAAAGTGCGCCGCGTCCAGGCGGACCAGGTGAAGGCCATGGCCCAGCGCTATTTCGACGCCAAGGATCTGGACCTCGTCCTGGTCGGCAATCTGGGCAAGTTCCGCGACGCACTGAAGAAGGAATTTCCCGGCGCGAAGTACGAAGAGATCCCTGCCGATCAACTCGATCTGCTGGCCGCAGGCCTGCGCAAGCCGAAAGAAGCCGGCGTCGCAGCGACGCCGGAGTCATTCGAGCGCGGCAAGGCCATCCTGGCCGCCGCGGCGGAGGCTGCCGGGGGCGCCGCCATCGCGAAAATTGAAAGCCTGGAGGCGGCCATCCCCGGGGAGTTCTTCAGCCCGCAAGGCCCGATGAAGGCCGACGTGATGTTATACGCCGCCTTTCCAGACCGGATTCGCGTGGAGGTGAAGACTCCTTCTTTCTCCGTTCTTCAGGGCTTCGATGGCAAGTCGGGATGGGTTACTTCCCCACAAGGCTCGATGGATCTGCCTCCGGCGCTCAACGGCGAAATCCTGCGGAGTATCGCTCTGGAAGCCGGCTTGGAGCTGTTCCGCGAAGTGCTGAGCGGCAAGGTGCAGGCCCAGTCCCTGGGCGAAGAGGAGCTCGACGGGAAGAAGGCTCTCGCCGTCGAGTGGGATTCGCCGGCGGGAAAAACCAAGTTGTACTTTGACCCCGCGACGCACCTGCTGGTCGGGGCGCGGTACGGCCAGGTGACGATGCAGGGCGCCGTGGAGACATTGCAGGTCTGGAGCGACTTCCGCTCCGTGGACGGATTGAAGTTCCCGTTTCGCTGGCTGAATTACCGCAACGGCTCGAAATTCACCGACCAGACCGTGCAGTCCGTGAAGTTCAATACCAAGCCCGATCCGGCCATCTTTACGAAGCCAGCGAAATAGAAGATGCAGTCTTGTGCGGGCGCGGCTCGCCGCACCAGGGCGCACCTACGCCACAGTGAGGATGACCTTGCCAATGTTCTGCCGCGCGTGGATGTACCGGTGAGCCTCCGCGGCCTGCTCGAGGGGAAACGTCTTGCCAATGACCGGCTTGATCTGTCCGCCGGCGTACATGCCGAATAGTTCTTCGAGTTGTCCGCGCAAGAGCGCTTCGCGCCCTCTCATGCGCCCCAGGTGGACGCCGATGACGGCGATGTTCCGCCGCATGAGGCGAAGAGGGTTGAAGCGCGGCGTCTGCGCGAGCGCTTTCAACCCGCGCCAGAAGCTGCGCCGGCCTTCGGGTCCCGCGGCAGCCGAAAAGCCGTACACCACCAGCCTCCCCGTCGAGCCGAGGCAATCGCAGCTCTTCGCAAACGATTTCCCGCCCACGGGGTCCATCACCATCTCGATGCCCTGCGGCGCGATGCGGCGCACGACTTGCTGGAAATCCTCGCGCGTGTAGTCAATGGGGTGGTCCACGCCAATCTGGCGCAGCACCTCCTGTTTCGACGGCCCCGCCGTGCCAAAAATCGTGAGTTTCCGGGCGCGGGCCAACTGCACCGCCGCGATGCCCACGCCGCCCGCTGCGCCGTGAATAAGGATGCGGTCTCCTGCCTGCAAATTGCCCATGTGAAACATGGCGTGGTAGGCCGTCAGGTAGTTCACCGGAATGGCCGCCGCATCCTCGAAAGGCATGGCGCCGGGCATGCGGAAGACCAACTGGGCAGGGACGGCCACGCGCTCGGCGTATGCGCTGAAGGGTGCCATGGCCACGACACGCGAGCCCTTCTGAAGGCCGGGGATTGAAGACTGCGGATCGGAGGAGACTTCTTCCACGACGCCGGAAACTTCCAGGCCGGGAACAAAAGGCGGCTTGGGGGTACCCGGGTAAATCCCCATTCTTTGAAGCAGGTCCGCGAAGTTAATGCCCACGGCCCGGACACGCACCAACACCTGGCCTGGGGCGAGCTGAGGGTCTGGCATTTCGCGCGGCTCAAATACTTCCGGGGGCCCATACCGCCGAACCACCATCGCGCGCATCCAAATACTCCTTAGGAGTCCAGGACTCTGCCGAAACGGGAAAGCATCCTACCACGTCAGGGTTTGTTTTAGAGGCAATCTGGCATACACTGGTGCGCTTGACTACAGCGATGACCCGACCACGGAGAGCCATCCCATTGAAAACCACGTTGATCTGGATGCTGGCGGCGCTGTTCGGCCCTGCGAGTCCGGCTTATGCCGCGCCACAGCGGGGAAATCCGCCCGCTGCGGCGCGCTCGCCGCTATTGGCCGCCATGGAGCAAGAACTGGACCGTTCGATGGCCGCACTGGGCAAGGCCGACCCGCCGGCCTACTTCATCGGCTATACGATCAGCGAAACGCAGCGCGCCGACGTGTCCGGCTCGAACGGCGCACTGCTGAACAGCCAGGAGTCGCGCACGCGCTGGCTGGAGGCGCGCGTACGCACAGGGAACTACGACCTCGACAATACCCACAAGGTGGGAGAGCGCCAAGCCCCATCCTCCGGCGGGCCCGGGGCGCCTGTGCCGGTTGATGATGACGCTCTTGTTTTGCGCCGCGCGATCTGGCTGGAGACCGACCGCCAATACCGCGCTGCGGCCGAAGCCCTCATCAAGATCAAGACCGGCAAGGAAGTGAAAGTCGAAACTGCGGAAGGCCAGGCGCCCGATTTTTCCCGCGAGAAGCCGCAGGTCCACTCCGGCCCGCGCGTTTTTTTCATGCTCGACCGCAAGCCCTGGGAAGAAAAGGTGCGCCGGTATACGGCGGCGTTTCGATCTTCCGCCGCGGTGCTGAACTCCATCGTCACGTTCGTTACCCAGGCGGAGAACCAGTACGAGGTCACCAGCGAAGGCACGCGCGTGCAGTTCGGTCTGCTGCATTATCGCCTGGAGTTGTTCATTCAGGGCAAGGCGCCGGATGGCATGGACATCAACCGCTACTACAATTTCGACTGGACCGATCCCGCCGATACGCCGGACGACAAGGCGGTCCTGCAGCAGATCAAGATCATGCGCGGGGAGATCGAGTCGCTGGTCGCGGCGCCCCTGGTGGAGCCATTCGCCGGGCCGGCGATCCTGACCGGGAGGGCTGCCGCAGTCTTTTTCCACGAGGTCTTCGGCCACCGCGCGGAGGGCCATCGCCAGAAGGACATCAACGAAGGCCAGACGTTTGCCCGCAAGGTCGGTGAAAAAATCCTGCCCGACTTCCTCTCCATCTACGACGACCCGACGAAGAAGCGCATGGGACCTTCCGTCCTGCTGGGCTACTACCCCTTTGACGACGAAGGCGTTGGAGCGCAGCGCGTCAACCTGGTGGAGCAAGGCGTGTTGCGCAATTTCGAAATGTCACGCTCACCGCTGGTGGGTTTCCCCAATTCCAACGGCCACGGGCGCCGCCAGATCGGTTTTGCCCCGGTT
>OBEQ010874461.1_pt1 | contig 11374 bp, 9 predicted proteins | sample 1670901 | NCBI WGS metagenome assembly OBEQ01 (sample SAMEA104232315, study PRJEB22302) | groundwater metagenome | biome: forest; feature: aquifer; material: groundwater | place: USA | collected 2011-08-07 | depth 5.4 m | reverse complement strand
TGCGTTGATCTGCATCGTCAAATACCCTAAGGGTACAGATCTTTGGGGTGGACGTTTGGTGTGTTTACTGATGGGATATTTCGTCTTAGTGCCAATGTGGGTGGCTTTAAGTTATTTAAAAGCCCAGCCTCAAGGTACAGTACTTATATTCGTGCTGATCGCGTTGGTGAGCGGCGCAGATACCGGTGCTTTTTTTATCGGACGTCAATGGGGTAATTGTAAATTGGCACCAGCGGTGAGTCCGGGAAAATCCTGGGCCGGTTTTTATGGTGGACTCGCGAGTGCGGTGGTGATTGCCGCGGTGTTGAGCAGTTTTTCACAGTTAAATGCGATGCAGCGTTTTATTTTTCTCGTGGTTGCATTGCTTACAAGCGCTACCTCGGTCGTTGGTGATCTCTTCGAGAGCATGGTCAAACGTCATCGGGGTGTGAAGGACAGCAGCCATCTTTTACCCGGTCACGGGGGCATACTTGATAGAATCGATAGCCTAACTGCTGCAGCGCCGCTTTTTGCACTCGCATTCATTCTCGCTGGCGAACCGATAATTTAGCCGAGTTGGATACACCAAAAGTAGGCCCTTTGCAGGGACTAAGATTATGGAGAGAATCATGCAGCAAGTGACTGTCTTAGGCTCCACGGGTTCGATCGGCGACAGCACGCTTGATGTCATCACTCGTCATGCCGACAAATACTGCGTTTATGCCCTCACTGCCAACACCCAAGTTGATAAACTAATGCAGCAATGCATGGTGCATAAGCCAAAATATGCGGTTATGCGCGATCAATTGTCCGCGCAATTGCTAACGACACGCTTGCGAGAATTGGAATTACCCACCCAGGTTCTCGCCGGTGAAGAAGGTTTAAAAACTGTCGCCGCCGCAGCGGAAGTTGATGTCGTTATGGCGGCGATTGTGGGTGCCGCAGGGCTAGTGCCCACCCTTGCCGCGGTCGAAGCGGGTAAGAAAGTTTTACTCGCCAACAAAGAAAGCTTGGTGATGGCGGGTGATCTCTTTATCGCGGCGGTTAAACAATCCGGTACCGTCCTGTTACCCATCGATAGCGAACATAACGCGATATTCCAGTGTATGCCTGCCGGTTATTCCTCGATGGCGGCTGCTGGGGTAAAAAGAATATTGCTGACCGCCTCGGGTGGACCCTTTCGAAAATTTACTACCGAGCAATTGGCGACGGTTACACCGGCGCAGGCCTGTGCACACCCCAACTGGTCGATGGGCAGAAAAATCTCGGTGGACTCCGCAACGTTAATGAATAAAGGGCTGGAATTAATCGAAGCCTGTTGGTTGTTCGATACCACTCCCGATCATGTCGAAATTGTGGTGCATCCCCAGAGCGTGATCCATTCGATGGTCGAATATGTAGATGGCTCGGTATTGGCCCAAATGGGCAATCCCGATATGCGCACGCCAATCGCCCATGCCTTGGCTTGGCCGACGCGCATCGAATCGGGTGTGTCTTCATTGGATGTGATAGCCACCGCTCGTTTAGACTTTGAGGCGCCTGACGAGCAGCGTTTTCCCTGTCTGCGTTTGGCGCGTGAAGCATTTGATGCGGGCAAATCCGCAGTGGTTGTGCTGAATGCGGCCAATGAAATAGCGGTAGAGGCATTTCTCAATGGGCGAATATCATTCAATAAAATTCCAGAAATCATTGCGCAAGTGTTAGATAATGTCACCCTAACTGAACCCACATCTTTGGCGGTGGTCCAACAAATGGATCAAATTGCGCGAGTGGCGGCGGAAGAGATGATCTTGAGAATTTAATTGCATCCCCCAAATACACAAAAATCAAAACAAAATAATTATCAGGCAAACAAGCAACGCCTTAACTGAGGACTAACAACCATGGAGTTGTTAAATACCATACTCATCACGCTGCTGACACTCGGCATACTGGTGACCTTTCACGAATTTGGTCATTTTTGGGTGGCTCGACGCTGTGGCGTTAAAGTGGTGCGGTTTTCTGTGGGCTTTGGCAAAGCACTGTTTCGCTGGCACGACAAACTGGGAACAGAATATGTTATTGCCGTCTTGCCTCTGGGGGGCTACGTCAAAATGGTGGATGAACGGGAGGAAGAGGTTAAACCGGAAGATCTTCCTTATGCCTTCAACCGCAAACCCGTCGCCCAACGAATCGCGATTGTCGCTGCTGGTCCCATTGCTAATTTTTTACTGGCGGTGGTGGTTTTTTGGATGGTGTTCATGGGCGGCATACGCGGTGTGATTCCGATTATCAGCGAGATTAAACCTGACTCGGTCGCGGCACAGGCCGGTCTCGAAGTAGGCCAACAGATTACCTCTGTCGATGGCGAAGCCACGCCGACCTGGCAAGCGTTGAGCTTAGAACTGCTGAAAAGACTGGGTGAAAGTGGCGAAATCGCCTTTACCGCAAGATTACCCGACTCCGCAGTAGAGAATGAATACCGAGGCCAACTTGTGGAATGGCTGTCAGGCGTTGAGGAGCCAGACCCGATGGAAGGGCTTGGGATTACGCTATTTACGCCGAAATTGGCGCCGTTACTGGGCAAAATCGTGGAAGGAGATGCTGCTGAGCAAGCTGGCCTGAAACAAGGTGATCTGTTGTTAATGGCCGACGGCAAACCCATCGCAGATTGGGAGCAGTGGGTTGAGTATGTCCGTGCTCGTTATGAGCAAAAAATCCAACTGGTCTATCAACGTGATGGCGCGCAACATGAAACGGTGATCACACCCAAAAGAGTTATTGTTGAAGATAAACCAATCGGCCAAGTGGGTGTTTGGGTAGAACCGCCGGAGTGGCCAGATAAATATATTGCTGAGGCCAATTACTCACCAATTGCTGCGCTTGGTATGGCAGTGAAACGAACTTGGAATCTCAGTGTCTTTACCCTCGTCTCGGTAAAGAAAATGATTGTGGGTGCAATTTCTGCTAAAAACTTGAGTGGCCCCATCACCATTGCTAAAGTTGCCAGCGATTCGGCTAAGTCGGGAGTGCAAGCCTATTTATCTTTTTTGGCGTTGCTCAGTATCAGTTTGGGTGTATTAAATCTATTGCCCATTCCAGTGCTCGACGGGGGACATTTGTTGTACTACTTTGCGGAGCTTATTAAAGGAAGTCCTGTTTCTGATCGCGTACAAGAGGCAGGGTTTCAATTGGGGCTATTGCTAATAGTTAGTGTTATGATGCTGGCTTTTTATAACGATATAATGCGTCTGTAAAAATAAACATCTTTAAAAATAAAACAGTTTTTAAAATAAAGCGGTTTTTTAAAATAAAAACGGTTTTTAAAATAAAATAGTTCGTCAGTTAGCTTGTCAATTAGTTCGTCAGTTAGCTTGCCAATAGTTCAGGTCAGAAGGGATTCATGAAGCACATTCTCAATTTTGTTGTTCTCTTTTTATTGTTCCCCATTCTGGCCTTTGCCGAAAGTTTTAAGATCACCGATATTCGGGTTGAAGGATTACAGCGTGTTTCTGCTGGATCAGTATTCGCGGCACTGCCGATCAGTGTTGGGGACATGTTAACCGACGAAGGCGTAACCAAAAGTATTCGAGCACTTTTTGAGACCGGCTACTTTGAAAATATTAATGTCGGCCGCCAAGGCAGCGTGTTGGTTTTCACCGTGCAAGAACGGCCGTCGATCAGTGAAATTGTCTTGGAAGGCAACAAAGCCATTGAAACCGAAAATCTGCTTAAAGGACTAAAAGATTCCGGCTTGGCTGAAGGCCAAGTGTTTCGCCGTGCCACGCTCGAAGGCGTCAGATTAGAATTACAACGGCAATATGTCAGCCAGGGTCGCTATGGTGCAACCGTCGAGACTGTGGTTAAAGAACTGCCGCGCAATCGCGTAGCGCTGACGATTAAAATCTCTGAAGGCAAGGTTGCCGCTATCAAACACATCAATATCATCGGCAATACAGTTTTCCCGCAACAAGACCTGGTCGATCTCTTTGAATTAAAAACCTCAAGCACCTGGTCATGGTTATCGGGCGACGACAAATACGCGCGGGAAAAACTCTCCGGCGACTTAGAGCGACTCAGCTCCTATTATCTCGATCGTGGTTATCTCAAATTTAATATCGATTCAACCCAAGTTTCTATCAGTCCAGACAAACAGACAGTGTTTGTCACCGTGAGCGTGACCGAAGGAAAAAAATATATTGTCAGCGATTCCAAGTTAGCCGGCGAACTGATTCTGCCTGAAGAAGAGATGAAGCGTTTGGTGTTAGTGAAGAAGGGCAGTACCTTCTCGCAAGTCCTAATGACTACAACCTCCGATTATCTTACCCAACGTTTGGGCAATGAGGGTTACACCTTTGCCAAGGTGCGCGGCATTCCGGAGATCGATGAAAATACCAAAACGGTGAAAGTCACTTTTTTTGTTGAACCCAATAACCGTACCTATGTAAGGCGGATCAATTTCCGTGGCAACACCAAAACAACCGATGAAGTGTTGCGCCGCGAAATGCGCCAAATGGAAGGTGCAGTTGCGTCGAGTTCGCAGATCGAACAGTCCAAGGTGCGCCTGTCTCGCCTCGGATTCTTTAAGGACGTACAAGTTGAAACACCCACAGTCCCCGGCACCAGTGATCAGATCGATGTTGAATATACGGTTGAAGAGCAAAGCTCCGGCAGCATCGGCGCCAGCATCGGTTTCGCGCAAGGAACTGGGATAATCTTGGGCGCCAACATTCAGCAGCGCAATTTTATGGGTACCGGTAAAAAGGTTGGCTTTGGCATTAACACCAGCGAATTCCAAAAGCTGTATAGTTATAACTACGAAGATCCCTACTATACAACCGACGGCGTATCGCGCGGATTCAGCATTTACTATCGGTCCTACGATCTGGAAGAAGTCAACATTGCCAGTTACCGAACCGACACTCTCGGCAGTAATATCACCTTTGGTTATCCTATTTCAGAAATTGAGCGCCTTGGTTTTGCCTTTGGGTACAGCGACACAAAAATAAAATCGGGTGTGTTCGCGGTGCAAGAAATTAAAGCCAGTCCGCGAGTGGAAACTTTTAGCGACATTACCAAATACATGAAACTTGATGATTACTACAGTGTATTTGGTGATTCAGCGATTAATGCTGGACTCACGGCAGAGCAGCAAAATCAAAGGGTCAGAAATGCTGACACAATCGACGATGGGATTGATCTTCCAGATGATGGCACGCAGCAGGGTTATTACGAGAAATACAATAAATACCACAGTGAGGTGGATAAGCTCTTACCTGAAAATTATGATGAGCTCGAGCCAGATGCAGCTCGCGAACAACGAGCTATAGCTCGTCAGGCCGTAATTGACAAAAATAGCAGTGATACTGATTCAACTAACGACGTCCTCATTCCTGATGAACCGCTTGAGCCAGACCTCATAGGATTTACCTCCTGGGATTTATCAAACGCCTTGCTGGATGTATCTGATTTATCCTCCGAGCAATTGTCTACTTCACCAGATGGCTTTCTGGATATTTATGGGAACCGATTTAAGAACTTCTCCATTACATCGACCTGGTCTCAATCAACACTCAATCGCGGTCAATTGGCCACGTTAGGCAGTAGCCAGAGTGTGTCTTTAGAAGTGGCGGTGCCGGGCAGTGATCTCGAATATTTTAAATTGATTTATAGCGGACAAATCTTTCGACCACTTACCGACACCCTTACCTTACGTTTAAAAACCCAACTGGGTGTTGGGGACGGTTTAGGTTCTACCAATGTGTTACCTTTCTATGAGCATTTCTTTGCCGGTGGTTTTGGTTCGGTGCGCGGTTTCAGACGCAATACCTTAGGCCCTAGAAGTACGCCTTCGCTGCTTTACAGTAGATTGGTAGACATTTGTGTTAATGGAACACAGACAACGGATAATCAAGTCGCCACTGGAGGCCGTAACTGTGGTGCAGAGCTAGAAGAGTTTTATCTGATGAATCATGATGAGCGTTTGATGACAATTGTCCAGGGCGAGTCCGAGCCCTTCGGCGGCGACGTACTTATCGAAGGTGGCGTCGAAATTCTATTCCCGATGCCATTCGTGAAAGACCAGCGTTCCATGCAGTCGGCGATTTTCCTCGATGCAGGTAACGCCTTCAGTCGATCTTGTTCAGCCTCACAGATCAATTGTTTCGAACCTGACCTGGGAGAATTGCGTTACTCGGTCGGTGTTGGCCTGACCTGGATCACAGGTTTTGGTCCGCTGACATTTAGTTTGGGCAAAGCGCTCAATGCAAATTCTGATGATGATACTGAAGTATTCCAATTCTCTCTGGGACAAGGCTTTTAGTCACGGTGAGAAATTGGGTTCAACTTGATTGGCGGGCATTTAAAGAAAAATCTAATAGAAAAAAGCAGATCAGCTGCTTACACCTTACAACTGGAGATTGTCGCGTGAAAAAAGAAAACCTAGTGAAAAGAATTTCTGCATCTGTTTTGCTTACTGCAATGTTGGTACTTTCAGTGACGAGTTTTGCGGCAGAATCGAAAGCCGCTCAACCCAAAATCGCCGTGATTGATATTCAAAACGCGGTCGTCAGCACCGACAAAGCCAAAGGCATGATAAAAAAGCTCGAGGCAGAGCCCGATTATAAAGAAGCAAAGGATCAGGCGACAAAATTACAAGCCTCACTCGAAGCAACGATCGAAGAAGCGAAAAGAGATAGCGCCACCTGGACCGACGCGCAGCGTGAAGAGGCCGGCAAAAAAGTGGCAAACAAAAAAGCTGATTTGGAGCATCTGGTCAGAAAAATTCAAGCGCAAAACAAGCAGCTGGTGCAAATGATGATGCAAGAGATGGGGCAAGATATTCAGGCTGCCCTGCGAGAGATCGTTGACAAAGAAGGCATCACGCTGTTACTCGAAAAGCAGTTTGTCATGCATGTTGATCCGACCTATGATCTGACGACGCAGCTCACTGCAAAACTCAACAGCCCTAAAAAATAAGCCATAAAGAACCGGTTTTGACTACAAAAACCCTCAACGAAATTGCCCAGTTTCTTGGTGCAAAGCTGGTGGGCGACGGCTCAATTGTGTTGTCGGGCATCGCTACGTTACAACAGGCTAAAACCGGGCAGATAAGCTTTTTGGCTAACCCGGTTTACGCCAAGTACTTGCCTATCACTACAGCAAGTGCAGTGATTCTTGATGCGGATAACGCGAAAGACAGCCCTGTTCCCTGTCTTGTGGTCGAAAATCCCTATCTGTGTTACGCGCGGTTGACAGAATTATTTGCGCTTGAACCGAAAAAATTTCCCGGTATTCACCCGTCTGCTGTCGTTGATCCCTCGGCTTCAATTCATAGTACATCCAGCATTGGCCCTAACTGCAGTATCGCTGCCGGCGTTAGCGTGGCCGAGAATGTTCAATTGGGCGCGGGTTGTGTGCTGGGAGAAGATTCGACAATTGGTAATGGGTGTCATCTCCACGCCAATGTCACTGTCTATCACGGCGTGAGCATAGGGCGGCGAGTCATTATCCACAGCGGCGCAGTTATCGGGTCCGATGGATTTGGCTTTGCGCGCTCAGGTTCGGAATGGGTGAAAATACATCAGATCGGCGGTGTGCAGATTGGCGATGATGTGGAGATTGGTGCAGGTACGACCATTGATCGCGGCGCTTTGGATAACACATCTATTGCCACCGGAGTGAAAGTGGATAATCAGGTGCAAATAGCCCACAATGTGAAAATTGGTGAAAACACCGCGATCGCTGCTTGCGTTGGTATCGCGGGTAGTACTACGATCGGGAAAAACTGTACTATTGCCGGCGCGGTGGGCATCATCGGTCATCTCGACATTGTCGATAATGTCCATGTCACTGCGATGTCTCTGGTGACCAAATCGATAACGCAGCCTGGGGTATATTCATCGGGTACACCTATAATGCCCAGTAAAGAGTGGCGCAAGAATGCGGTTCGGTTTAGCCAACTCGAATCCTTGAATAGCAGAGTGAAAGAATTAGAAAAAAAACCACCGACGTGATTTGAAATTGCTCTAAAAACTAGAAACAAGCTATACCAGAATTACCAAGACTAGATAAGAATTTATTAGCATGACATTACCCGGTTAACTTTAAAAAGTTCAAGGTGCGGAGAAAGGTAGAATCCCTTATGGAAAGCAATTCAATCTTGATGGACATCCGAGAAATTAGAAAATATTTACCCCATCGTTACCCGTTTCTACTCGTCGATAGAGTTGTCGAATTAAATTTAGGTAAGAACATCGTTGCCTATAAAAATATTTCCGCCAATGAGCCTTTTTTTAATGGCCACTTCCCCGAAATTCCTATTCTGCCCGGCGTACTTATCCTCGAAGCCATGGCTCAAGCGTCAGGCATTTTGGGTTTTAAAACGATGGATAAAACTCCGCAAGACGGCTCCATCTATTATTTTGTTGGTTCGGACAAAATTCGCTTTAAGCGACCTGTGGTGCCAGGCGATCAACTCCAACTTGAATCCACCATAGTGTCGGAAAAACGCGGCATCTGGAAATTCGAGTGTCGCGCGACTGTCGATGGTGAACTCGCCTGCGCCGGCAATATTCTTTGTGCTGATCGGGCTGTGAAAGCGTAGTCCGATGATTGATGCACGCGCGATAATTGATCCCTCTGCCAAACTGGCCGACGATGTTCAAGTCGGTCCATGGACAATCATTGGGCCGGATGTCGAGATAGGTAGCGGCACTGTTATCGCCTCGCATGTGGTCATTCGCGAATCCACGCGAATCGGTAAAAACAATAAAATATTCCAGTTCTCCTCGATCGGCGAAGACACTGCCGATATGAAATACCAAGGTGAAAAAACCTGGTTGGAGATCGGCGATAATAACGTTATCAGAGAAGGCGTAACGCTACATCGTGGCACCGTGCAAGATCGGGGCACCACAACTATCGGCAACAATAATCTGTTGATGGCCTATGTACATGTCGGCCATGATTCCGTCCTCGGTGACAATATAGTGCTGGTCAATAATGTTGCCTTAGCGGGCCATGTGCATATTGATGATTGGGCGATCTTGGGCGGATACACGCTTATCCATCAGTATACGCGAGTCGGTGCGCACAGTTTTTGCGGCATGGGTACCGCGGTTGGTAAAGACGTCCCCGCTTATTTGATGATTAGCGGCAACCCAGCAGAAGCAAAGGGTATCAATTCTGAAGGCCTGAAGCGTCGCGGCTTTTCAGTCGAAACCATACAAACACTCAAGCGTGCCTACAAAACTATTTATCGCCAGGGACTCACACTGGAAGAATCCTATCCGAAGTTGGAAGAGTTGGTGAGTGAGTGTGAAGAAGTTCAAACGCTGATTGATTCAATTAAGGTTTCGACGCGCGGCATAGTTCGATAAAACTACTTCTATTTATATCGTAGGATGGGTGAAGCGAAGCGCAACCCATCTTTTTTAGAAAATTGAATTTGATGGGTTACGCTTCGCTTCACCCATCCTACGAGACTACCCTTTTTCAAACCGGGGGAGTTTTTAAGATCGATATAAGTATCAAGCGATGAATCAACAACTACGCATAGGCATAGTCGCCGGAGAAGCCTCCGGCGACATTCTCGGTTCAGGCCTGATGAAAGCCATCAAGGCGCTTCATCCGCAAGCAAGTTTTGAAGGTATCGGCGGACCCTTGATGTGTGCCGAAGGCTTCCACAGTCATTTCGATATGGAACGCCTTTCAGTGATGGGGTTAATTGAACCCCTCAAACGCCTACCTGAATTATTATCCATCCGTCGCTCGATCATCAATTTCTTCACCGCAAACCCGCCCGATGTTTTTCTCGGTATCGACTCCCCCGATTTCAACTTGACGATAGAGCGAAAGTTGCGTGAACGCGGGATTAAAACGGCCCATTACGTTAGCCCTTCGGTCTGGGCGTGGCGTCAAAAACGCATTCATAACATTGCGCGTTCCGTCGATTTAATGCTGACGCTTTTTCCCTTTGAGACGGAGATTTATCAACAGCATCAAATTCCCGTTAAGTTTGTCGGACATCCACTGGCGGATCATTTCCCGCTGGAGCCCGATGTCGTCACCGCGCGCAATACATTGAAATTGACCATGACAGATCGGGTGATAGCACTGCTGCCGGGCAGCCGTGGGGGTGAGGTTAAATTGCTCGGTGAGTTATTTCTCCAGGTTGCGAAAAGTTGCCACGATATTGATCATCGTTTGAAGTTTGTTTTACCTGCTGCAAATTCCCAACGCGGCAAACAATTGCAGAAGATGCTCAAACAATTTCCGCGTTTACCCGTGCGTTTGTTAGATGGCAGCTCTCATACCACCATGGCCGCTGCCGATGTTGTGTTAATGGCGTCTGGTACTACCACCTTAGAAGCGCTGTTGTTAAAAAAACCGATGGTGGTCACCTATAAAATGGCGCCGCTGTCTTATGCAATTATCTCGCGCATGGTGAAATCAAAATTTATTTCGTTGCCAAATTTATTAGCGGACAAAGCCCTGGTGCCAGAAATTTTGCAAAACGCTGCGACTGTCGAGAATATTGTGCCGCGCGTGATGGAGCTGCTGGATAGCGTGCGGATGCGCACCGAATTGAGTTTGGCTTTTCAAGAGATACACCATGCGCTAAAAAAGAATGCCAGCGCCACTGCTGCGTTGGCCCTAATAGAACTAATTCAAAAGAAAAACTAATTCAATAAGATCAACATTGAGTACACGATCATGGATGAACTGTTTATCTGCAAGTACCGAGGCAATTTATTAGCTGGCGTTGATGAAGTGGGGCGCGGGCCCTTAGCTGGTGATGTAGTTGCGGCCGCAGTGATTTTAGATCCTCTCAACCCCATCATTGGACTGGATGATTCAAAAAAATTGAGCGAAAAAAAGCGTGAAAAACTTTACCTAGAAATAAAAAGTAAAGCGCTCTGTTGGAGTATCGCGCGGGCCAATGTCGATGAAATAGATGAGATCAATATTTTGCACGCTTCCCTGTTGGCGATGCGGCGCGCGGTTGAATCCTTAACAATTCAACCCGAATATATTCTGGTGGACGGCAATCGATTACCCAAGTGGCCTTATAGGGGTGAAGCTGTCGTAAGAGGCGATTCACGGGTGGAGGCAATCGCTGCGGCCTCGATTCTGGCCAAGGTCGAGCGCGATCGAGAAATGGTTTTATTGGATCAAGTTTATCCGGGTTACGGTCTGGCAAAGCATAAAGGTTATCCAACCCTGGTACATATAGAAGCATTACAACGATTGGGCGTTTCAGCCATTCATCGGAGATCGTTCGGGCCGGTTAAAAAGCTTCTCGAAGCGGTGTAATCTCTGAATCGCGGCTGTGGCGCGCCGCACCGCTCTCGTTCCCACGCTCCCGAGGGGGTCGTAAAAGTAATTTGGTGGGCGGTCGCCACCCTACAAACAG
>OBEQ010110753.1_pt1 | contig 11375 bp, 11 predicted proteins | sample 1670901 | NCBI WGS metagenome assembly OBEQ01 (sample SAMEA104232315, study PRJEB22302) | groundwater metagenome | biome: forest; feature: aquifer; material: groundwater | place: USA | collected 2011-08-07 | depth 5.4 m | reverse complement strand
TTCCCTGTGTTTTGCCGATCGAAAATGATTTGTACGCTGTTGCTTTTACTTGCCGCGATCCCAAACAGAGGTCGCATATTTTTCTTTCCCGCGCAAAAGTCGTGAAGGGATGTTTTGAACTGATAGGAAAACCAAAGCTTGCACTTTCCCCCGGGCCGCTTGGGCACTTTGATTGTGACGGGGTACTTTCTTCTTCATTTCTTTCGCTTCATGGGAAAAATTACCTCTATTACGGCGGATGGGAAAATATGCTCTCCGTCCCTTTCACGGCGAACACAGGGCGCTTAATTTTTGATGACGCAATGTCTTTAGAGCGGGAGTTCCAGTGCCCGGTTCTTGGGAGAAACCTGCATAGCCCTATATTTTCAGGAGCGCCTTGTTTTGTGAAAGTGGAGGACGAGGTTTGGGCTTGGTACACATCGGCGTGTCGTTGGGAAAAAAATGAAAGCAGTTTTAAACATTATTATTCTATCAGACGCGCCGTATCCAAAGAAGGGATCGCTTGGGTTTCAGACCCGGAATTGGCGATCCCATTTGTAGATGAGCATGAGTATGCAGTCGCACGCTCTTCAGTTATGATGATCGAAGGCGAGTACTATATGTGGTTTGCGCATCGCGGGACAAAGAGTATCGCAACTTACAGGATCGGGTTTGCCGCTTCGAAGGATGGTTTGAAATGGGATCGGGAAGACAGGCTTGCCGGAATAGATGTTTCACCGGCAGGATGGGACAGCCAGATGATATGTTATCCCCATATCTTTGAAAATGACGGCTGGCTATACATGCTTTACAACGGCAACGACTACGGCAAGACCGGCTTTGGCTACGCGGTTTCCAAGCTGTGATTCGCGAAAGACGTTTCTGATGGGAATTGACGAAAATTATACAGCGCTCTACCGCGCAAGACAGAATGCGCATGCCTATCCCAATGAATTTGCAATCAGAACGTTCTTGGGTGGGTATCTCACGCTTCCCGCGGTCCTGCGCGATATTTCTTCATACAAAGCTAAACACATTCTTGATCTGGGATGTGGAGACGGACGAAATATGCCTCTTTTTAATAATTGCGGGATGAATATTTTTGGGACGGAGGTATCAGAAGAGGCGTGCACCGCTGTTACAGACAGGATGAAACTCTTGGACATCCGCTGTGACGTCCGCGTGGGAAGGAATAACCGGATCCCTTTTCCCGATGGAATGTTCGATTTTGTTTTTGCCAGCGGAGTTTTAAGTTTCGTCGATGAAGGAGATGCCTTTCGTCAAAATTTAGTTGAGCCGAAGAGGGTCCTGAAAGACGGCGGCCTCTTTATCTTCTATCTCTTAAATTCAAATTCCAGCCAAGTGCTAAGCTCAAAAAAACTAACCGGTGGATATTACAGGGTTGAAGGCGACCCTTTCGGCAGGATCAACGGTTCCAGAGTACGGGCATTTTCTGACCGCAAAGAAATCGAGAGGGAGTTATCGGACCTGTTTAAGATAGAGTCCTTTGGGTCTTCGAATATCAGCGTGTACGACTTTTTCTCGATCGATATGTGGTGGCTGGTGTGTTCGAAGAAAATATAGAAGTACAAATATCTTTGAACGGAAGGTGTTAGAAGAGGAGCGATATGCGGAAGATCGTGATCGTCGGGAACTCGGCAGCGGCTGAGATACTTTACGGGTATCTAAAACAGGATCCTCGGTACAAGGTCGTGTCTTTTTGCGCGGATGCAGAATTTATAACGTCACCCGAGTTCCATGGTTTGGAAGTATTGCCTTTGGAAGAATTGTCCAAAAAGGTTCCCCCGGGGCAAGCGACGATTCTCCTGGGCGTGGGGTACAGTGGCTTGGGGCATGTCAGGTCGGAGCTCTATCGCCGGATCAAATCCATGGGCTATCAGGTAGAAACCTATATCCATCCCACGGCTACCCTCTTAAATGACGCTCAGATCGGCGAAGGGTCCGTTGTCCTCGCTTCTTCGGTAGTCGAACCGTTTGTCGAAATTGGCCGCAATGCGTTCATCTGGTGCAATTGCACCGTTGCCCACCACGCCCGGATCGGTAATGATGCTTGGATCGCTTCCAATACGGTCATCTCTGGCCAAGCCATGGTCGGCGACAGATCGTTCATTGGGGTCGGAGCCGTTGTAAGCAACAAGGTGCGCATCGCAGAGGACAACGTTATCGGCGGCGGCGCTTTTAAGACGCGAGACACACAGCCCAATGAAGTCTGGTTGTCACGAAGCGCCGAGAAGCATCGGATTGACGCAACAAATTATGCGAAGCATTATTTAGTATAAAAAGAGGATATGGCTCATGCTTGGTTCTAAATTGCAAAATATATTGGCCAACGTATTTGGTTTGCGGGCCGATCAGATCGGGCCGGGGTTGACCAAAGACGACGTGGGGAACTGGGATTCCTTGAAGCAGATGGATCTAGTGGTCTCTCTCGAAAGAGGCTTTGGTGTTTCTTTTGAGATCAAAGATATTATGATGATGGATTCTGTTGGGAGCATAGTCAGCGTGCTTGAGAGCAAAGGGGTTGATCTTGGAGCTTAAAGGAGCGGTCGCAGTGGTGACGGGGGGAGCCAAAGGGATCGGTCTGGCTATCGCCACCCATTTTTGGGATCGGCAGGCGCGAGTGATCGTTGCAGATCGCGACGCCAAAGCGTTAGAGGCCCTGCCGTATCAAATGGAACGCTATTCGGTGGACGTAACTCTTCCGGATCAAGTGAAGGCGATGGTCAAAGAAGTGGTAGCGCGGCATGAGCGAATAGATATTCTGGTGAATAACGCCGGGGTGATTTACAGTGAGCCTATGGTCAATCTAATGGATCCGACCGCCATAATGCACGATTATGGCCGGTTCAATGGTACTATTAACAGCAATCTCAATTCTGTGTTTATCATGACTTCGGCGGTGGTGGAACAAATGATGTTGCGCAGGACCAGGGGGGTTATCGTCAATATCAGTTCTATCAGCGCCGGCGGTAATGAGGGGCAGACCGCCTATTCTGCCGCTAAAGCCGGGGTGAATGCCATGACGGTGACTTGGTCCAAGGAACTGGGAAAGATGGGGATACGCTGCAATGCCGTTGCCCCTGGCTTCATCGACACCGACGCGACGCACAGGGCGCTCAGCGAACCACTCATCAAACATATCGAGTCCGCGACCCCGCTGCATCGTTTAGGACATGCCGTGGAGGTGGCGAAAGCGGTAACAACATTAATTGATAACGATTTCATGAACGGAGTGATTCTTAACGTCAACGGCGGACTAACTCTTTAGGATGGTAAAGTTGGAAAAGGGAAGTCATGCCGCGCTTTACAGGTTGTACCGAGCGAACGATTTTTTTTTCCCGCTGATCGCCACGGTATTGCTGGATGAGCAGAATGGAGCGGTTTTCGTTAATGATGTCAATAGACCCGCACAAGTCTATGTCGAGCACGCCTTCGGATTCGCGCAAATCTTCGGGAAGCGCGTTGAGAAATTCGAAGAAGAGTTGGAACGTTACCTGTTCATAGACAAACTCTTTTCCCCAGACAAAGTCCGTCTTTACGCGCCTTACCTTCCTGGTTTTCTAGCGTCCTCCGTTCATGAGTCCTTGCGGTCTTATCGGCAGCGCTTCCACATGACCGCTGAAAGTTTTTCCAGGAGATCGCAGACTCATTTCAAAACATTAAAAGATTCGCGGTTGGGCGGGGTCGACGCAGCTAACGTGGAATGGATCGAAAGCAAATTCGGAATGGTTAGAAGATTTTGGCGGACTCCGGATGATTTTATTAAAAAAGCAAACGCGATGGTCGTTTTTTATAAGGGGACGCCGGCGTCGATTTGTTATTCCGCCGCCGAAGCCGATCATTGTGCAGAAATAGACGTGCTGACACTGCCGGAGCATAGAAAGATTGGGTTTGCCAAGCAAGCCGTTATAGGCTTTATTAACCGGTGTTTTAGTTTATCGTTACGGCCTCTATGGGATTGTTTTACGAACAATGCCGGCTCCATGAGTATTTGTAAATCGGTGGGGTTTACGGCTGTCAGGGAACCTTATCCTTTTTTCACAATAAACAAATAAACGAAAGCGCTCATTGAGCATGGTCGAATATTTTTACAATCTCGGTCTATATTTTGCTGAAACGGCGGTAGCATACTCCGAGCGCCCAGCTTTGTGTTACCCCGGGCGAACTTACAGCTACTCCGAACTTTCACGGTGGGCGGAAAGTCTATCGGCTCTTCTTCTGGCCAAAGGTTGCCGCCGCGGCGACGTGATCGCCATTGGCCACGACAAACAGTCTCTTTCTTATGCTCTGATGCTTTCAGCCCTGCGGCTCGGGATCACCCATGTGAACATCGATGTCGTTTCTCCGCCGGTTCGAAATTCTCACATCCTTAAAGTCAGTCGCCCGACCCTACTTTTCTATGATGCCCCTCAGTATGGCCAGGCCATGCGGGAGTTGGCGCAGAAAAATAATTGCGAGGCTGTATTTCTGGCGCAGGACGCTCTGCCCGAGGTGTCGCAGGCCGACCGCCAAACGCAGCGACAGCTCATGCGCGAGGTGGATGGTGCTTGTATCGCCTACTTAATGTTCACCTCGGGCTCGACCGGGATCCCCAAAGGGGTCGCCGTGACCCATCAGAATGTATTGCACTTTATCGCTTGGAGCCGGCAATATTTCCAGATAAGCGAGCAGGATAACTTTGCAAACCTCAACCCCATGCATTTTGACAATTCCGTTTTTGATTTTTATGCGGCTCTATTTTCCGGCGCCTCCCTCAGCCCTATCCCGAAGGAATTGCTTACCAGCCCCTATGAGCTGATCGAACACGTAGGAAAGATGCGGTGCAGCGTCTGGTTTTCTGTCCCTTCTTTGCTGATCTATCTTATGACCATGAAGGCGATGACCCCCAAGTCCCTTGCGATGCTGCGCCTTATCCTATTTGGGGGTGAGGGCTATCCAAAAACAGAGTTGAAGAAGCTGTACGACTTGTTTTCCCAAGAAGTGGCTTTGGTGAATGTCTACGGTCCCACCGAGTGCACCTGTATCTGCAGCGCCCATCGCCTAAGTGAGGATGATTTCCGATCCATAGAAGGCCTTCCGACGCTCGGCAAGCCGAATCAAAATTTTGACTATAGGATCCTTGATGAAAACGGCGAGGATCAGGATTCCGGGGAGCTGTGCCTGATCGGTCCCAACGTGGCGGCAGGTTATTTCAATGACCTGGAACGGAGTGCCATGTCTTTTTTCACGCTGACCGACCACGGCCGCTTCATGAAACGTATGTATAAAACCGGCGATTTGGTGCGTGTGGTTGACGGTAACTTATATTTTGTGGGTCGTAAGGACAATCAGATAAAGCATATGGGCTATCGGATCGAACTGGAGGAGATCGAACTGGCTCTCAATAGCGTTCATGGGATCAGCCAAGCGGCGGTTATTTACGAGCGCGTTTCCGACGCCTATGGAAAGATCGTCGCTTTCGTTGCGTCCGAAAAAGACATTTCAGAAAACGCGTTGAGAGAAGAGCTGAAATTAAAGATCCCTGACTATATGATACCAAGTAGGGTTAGGTGCTATCGAGCTCTCCCGAAGAATTCTAACGGCAAGATCGATAAACAGGCGCTACGGGAACTTTTTTGGGCGGAGAGGTCATGACGTAATCCAATCCTACACACTACAGCTTTGCCCACTTGGAGCCTGGCCTGTTAAAAGTTTTGACGGACCCCAAAAATCTTTCGTATGATCCCGACCCTCAGAGACTTTTGACCGCTCGAGAAGCGGTGCCCACATTCTACGCCGCAACTCGAAGTAGGTCAATTTTCACAACTCAATAAACCCTTTATGAGCGGTCGTGAACTTGTCTGGATACGCCACCACTTACGCTTGTAGCATTATAGTTAACATGCTACTATAATGCTTACTGTTATGTTAGTTATAATGACTATTGAATAGTGGGGAATTGAATTATGCTTCAAGAAGAGCTTAATGATCTCATTGAATCGCTGAAAGACACAGAATCCGAAACGTCGTTTGTAGAAATCAAATCTTGCGAAGGTGGATTTCCCAAGAAAATATGGGAAACCGTGTCGGCGTTTGCCAATTCTGCTACGGGTGGCGTCATCATCTTGGGCATCCGCGAAGCCGATAACGGCATCACAATTGCCGGTGTCAAAAATCCGGCAAGGTTTCAGAAAGACCTGCAGGAGGTTTGTTCCCGAATGAATCCTCCACTTCGACCCATGATTCAAATTCACAAATATCAAGGCAAACTGTTGGTTACCGTGGAAATTCCCGCCGTCTCGTACAAGGAAAAACCCTGCTATTACGAAGGATCCGGAATCATATCAGGGTCTTTTATAAGAGTTGGTGAAAGCGACAGAAGGCTGACCCAATATGAAGTGCAGAGTCTTATCGACGGACGAGGGCAACCCCGATATGACGTGGATCCAGTGCTGGATGCATCCGTAGACGATTTGGATGCGGATTTGCTTACGTTGTTTTTGAAAAAAGTCCGAGAAGATAACCGAAACGCCAAGGATTGGCCTGAGCGTAAAATTCTTACCACTTATCGAATTTTAACCGACTTCGAGAAAAAGGAAGCGGTTACCTTATGTGGGCTCCTGTGTTTCGGGCGATACCCGCAGCAATTTTTCCCGGGGTTAGTGACGCATGTTCTTGTCTATCCAGAGAACGAAGAAGGACAGTTGGCGGCCTCCGGCGAGCGACTCTTGGATAATGTTAAGATCGAAGGAAATATGTTGAGGGCCATACCTGAGACTATCCGAGCAATCAAAAGAAATATCCAAAAGCGGAGTATGGTCAAAGGCCTCTTTCGGGAGGACATCTTGGAATACCCTGAAGTTTTCTTAAGAGAGGCCATCATTAATGCCGTAGCCCACCGGGATTATGCACCCTTGGCTAGAGGAACAGCGGTGCAGATAAAGATATTCCCTAACCGCATAGAAGTTTCGTCACCGGGAGGATTGTTCGGTCCCATGACGGAGGAAGACTTGGGGCGATCCGGGTTACAGGCCACGAGAAACTCTTATTTAATAAAACTACTGGAAGACAGTCCCGTTCCGGATGAAGGAAGAGTTCTTTGCGAGAATAGAGGGACAGGTATTCCATCGATGATTCATGCTCTTAGAAAAGCGGGTATGGAACCGCCACAGTTTAAATCAACTCCGACCCAATTTCGGGTAACATGCTTCAATCACGCCTTATTTGACGGGCCAACATTAAAGTGGCTCGAAAAATACGCCGGTTTCGATTTGAATGACAGGCAGCGTTTCGCTTTAGCTTATCTTCTTCATAAGGAAAAATTAAATAATCCGGAATACGCCAGAATGAATGATTGCGATTCCCGAGTTGCCAGTAAAGAGTTGGGTGAACTTGTGGCAAAGCGATTGATGGTTCAGCATGGAAGCAGAAGATGGGCATTTTATACCCTTGCTGTGCCCGGGAGGGCGTCTGTTCATAAGAAAGGTCATGTGAACAAGGCAAAGCGTAAGGATCGGCAGGACGAAATTTTGGATATTTTCAGAACACGAGGTGAATGCAGCCGCCGTGAAATTCAGGAGACTTTGGGGCTTGAGTGGCCTGCCGCCTATTATTGGATTAAAAAATTAATCAAGGAAGAGTTTTTGGAACGAACGACTGGACCTGCAAGAAGCCCATCGGTTAAATACCGCCTAAAAGTATAGGGTTGGCGTTTGAAATATGCCGGACAAAGCAGTTGAGGAACAATTAAGGCTTGCCCGCGAAAAATGCGAGAGATTCTACAAAAATAGAATCTCCATATCTTTTTTTGGAGAACCATGACCGTAGTGGTAGAGTAAATCATTAAAAAAGAAAAAGGTATTTAACTTTGCCTATCAAAGTTCCATTCAATAAACCCTTTATGAGCGGCCGTGAGCTTTTCTATATCCGTCAAGCGCATGCGGGAAGCCATCTTTCGGGAGACGGGCCTTTCACCAAAAAATGCGAGGCCTGGTTCCAAAAAAAAGCGCGTTGCAAAAAGGCACTCCTTACCCATTCCTGCACAGGCGCTCTGGAGATGGCAGGAATTCTTTCCGGCATCCGTCCGGGCGATGAAATTATTATGCCTTCGTTTGCGTTTGTCTCGACCGCGAACGCGTTCGTGCTTCGAGGTGCCGTGCCTGTGTTTGTGGATATCCGTCCGGATACGCTCAATATCGATGAAAAAAAAATAGAAGCGGCCATTACCCAAAAGACTAAAGCGATCGTGGCGCTGCATTACGGTGGTATTTCCTGCGAAATGAACTCCATTCTCGCGATTGCTAAGAGATATGAACTTTTGGTAATTGAAGATGCGGCGCAGGGCGTTCTTTGCACATATAAAGGAAAACCTCTGGGAAGTATGGGAGATTTTGGGGTTTTCAGTTTCCATGAAACCAAAAGTATTATTTCAGGGGAGGGTGGTGCACTGCTTGTGCACAAAAAGCGTTTTATAGCTCGCGCTGAGATGATCCGCGAAAAAGGAACGAATCGCAGCCAGTTTTTGCGCGGGCAGGTGGACAAATACACTTGGCGCGACATCGGCTCTTCTTATTTGCCGAGCGATATCATCGCCGCTTTTTTGTGGGGCCAGCTTGAAATCGCGGACACCATTATCCAAAGACGGATGCGATTATGGCAAAAATATCATGACGCTTTCGCTGATTTGGAAGAAAAGGAAAAACTGAGACGTCCCGTCGTGCCGCTTGATTGCCGCCACAACGCCCATTTATACTATTTGCTTCTTCCTAATCGAAAAAGGCGAGACTGGTTCATCCAGGAGATGTCCAAACTCGGCATCCGCACTCTTTTCCATTATGTGCCGCTTCACAGCTCACCGGCCGGACGCCGGTTCGGCCGCACGGCTACACCCATGAAATATACGGACGAACTTTCCGGGCGATTGGTGCGCCTGCCACTTTGGATTGGAATCGAAAAACAAATGGACCAAGTAATCGACAAAGTCATCAAACTGCTTTCGTGATAGACGATTTTGACGAGTTAGAAGATTTGCTGCAATCGAAGGAGGTTTTTGAAAGCGCCTCAAAACTCAAACTGGACTGGCCGTTTTCTGAGAGACTGCGTGACAGTCTCGGAGAGGCGCGACATATTTTGAACCAGTTGCCGTTAGAATTCATGGCGGGCCGGAGAGTTTTAGAAGTTGGCGCTGGTTTAGGAATTGTCAGTGCTTATTTAGAAAAAAAAGAAATCAAGATAGAAGCTGTAGAGCCTGCCGCGTCCATATTTGGCGACAATTGGAAGCTTCTTCCGCTAGTGCGCCAAACACTCGAAGCAAAATTTCCGATTCATACTTGCAGCGTCGAGAATCTTTCGGCCGAAAAAAACGGTTCTTACGATGTGATTTTTTCGCACAACGTCGTCGAGCATATGATGAACCTTGAAAAATCCTTTCTGGCAATGCGCCGGTTGTTGGCCCCGAACGGCTTCATGGTCCATTCCTGCGCGAATTATCATTTTCCTTACGAACCTCACTTTGGCGTTTGGCTCGTGCCTTTTTCTCCTTCCTTGACCCGTTTTTTTTCCTCCAAAGTGCGAAAAAATCCGGCCATTTGGGGAGCGCTTAATTTTGTGACGGCCGCGAAAATCGAAAAACTTGCACGTCAAATCGGCTGTTCGGCGCACTTTCAAAAAGGGTTGATGTACGAAACGTTGATGCGGTTGGAAAAAGATCCTGCGTTTGCTGCGCGCCAAACCGGCTGGCCGCGACGGATTTACCACTGGCTCAAGCAAACGACTTTGCTCGAATGCGTTCGTTTTTTTCCAGCACACCTCGCTACGCCGATGACTGTTTATTTGGAACCAATCTCTTCATGAACTGGTTAAATTACCCTTCGTGGTATCGATTGTTGCAACGAACCATTGGCAACCCCAAGTCCAGAGAAACTTTCGTGAACAGCTATCTTCGTCCTGTAGCGGGTGAGCGACTGCTCGACCTCGGTTGCGGGACCGGTACGATCGTTGATTTTTTACCGCCGCTAGAGTATTACGGATTAGACAACAATGCGTATTATATCGATTTCGCGAAAAAAAAGTTTGGAAAGCAAGCAAAATTTTTCAATGCGGACCTGTGTGCGCTTCCTTGGCCTGTGTCAGGTTCTTTTGATCGGGCGATGGCCATTGGTGTTTTGCATCATCTGTCCGATGAACAGGCCTTGCAGGTTTTGAAAAATGCCAAAAAAATGATGAAACCTGGTGCAAAACTCGTCACTCTCGATGGTTGTTATGAGACCAACCAATCTCCAATAGCTCATTTTCTTTTGTCTATGGACAGAGGAAAATATGTGAGAAATAAAGACGGTTACGCAGCTTTAGTCAGGCCTTTTTTTAAACAAGTGAGCTTTCATTTTGAGAGAAAGCTTTTGCGAGTACCTTACTTGCATTTGATTATGGAAATGACGGTGACGGATTGAAACGTCCTATTTATCAGGTTGCGATGCCGCTGTTTATCGCTTTTTTTCTTGCCGCTTTTGTTTACCTGCACAACGACGTCTCGATTGATTTTTCAGATGAAGGATTTCTTTGGTACGGCGCTCAGCATGTATTGACAGGACAAGTGCCTCTTCGTGATTTTCAGTCTTATGATCCGGGCCGGTATTACTGGTGCGCGGCTGTTTTATCCGTTTTAGGCAAAGGTTTGATGCCGCTTCGTTTGGCGATGAGCTTATTTCAGTTTGTCGCACTTTGTTTTGGGTTGTTGACGTTGAGGCGCGTCTCAAGATCTGCACTGTTTTTGTTAGGCGCTGGTTTTTTGGCAATTTTTTGGATGTTGATCCCTTTTCGTTATTTCGATGCAAGCATGGCCATGATCGCCCTGTTTTTTGCTACGCGCTTAGTGGAAAAACAGTCTTTTCGAAGGCATTTGGCGGCTGGGGTTTTTATAGGTCTTGCCACTTTTTTTGGGATCAATCACGGTTTGTATTTATTTGCTGGGTTTTTTGTGCTGATACTTTACTTAGACTTCAAAGGGATCGTGGCATTTGCGGCCAAAAAGCGCCTTTTTTTCTTTCTGGGCCTCGCGTTGGGACTATTTCCTTTTTGGTGGATGTTTTTAACGATTCCCGGATTTTGGGCCAGTAAATGGGAAAGTATGGCGATGATCGGTTCTTCTTTCTATGGCGGCAAAATGAACGTGTCTTATCCGATCAGTTGGCCATGGGTCCTTCATTGGGATAAATTGACCGGTCCATTACCGAATTTTTCAGCCAAAATATTGGAATATACGAATTACTTTTCAATTGGCCTGCTTTATATTTTCTTGGTCGCTTATTATCTAGTTTGCGTGCCGGCTTTGATTGGGTTAAAAAACATTCAGGAACGTTCCCGCGCGCTTTTTGTCGCCTCCATCTTTGTAGGCCTTT
>OBEQ012918876.1_pt1 | contig 11376 bp, 6 predicted proteins | sample 1670901 | NCBI WGS metagenome assembly OBEQ01 (sample SAMEA104232315, study PRJEB22302) | groundwater metagenome | biome: forest; feature: aquifer; material: groundwater | place: USA | collected 2011-08-07 | depth 5.4 m | reverse complement strand
TTGAAGATGGTCTTCCCGCGCCGCAGCTCCTCGAGCGCCGCCGCGAGGATCAAGGCGAGGGAAATGCCGATCGGGACGACCCCGAGGACGTAGAGGACGGTGTTGCGGAAGGCCTTCCAGAAGCGCGGGTCGTGCAGGAGCAACGTGACGAAGTTGCGCAACCCGACCCAGCGAGGTGGATGGAGCACGTCGTACTCGGTGAAGCTCAAGTAGAGGGAGGCGAAGAGGGGAAGGAAAATGAAGATGACGAAGAGGATGAGCGCGGGAGCGATGAACAGATACGCAATGGGGTGCCAAGTCCCGCCCGTGCCGCGTCTCATGGCTCGCGTACCCGATCAGAATGTGGTCGCATACCGTGACCTCTGCCTGGAACACCCTTGGGGATTGCCGAGCGTGGCGGTCTAATGATCTTAGCTTACCAGCGGAGACTTGTCAAAGAATTTTATAAAGTACTAAGCGCGCTCCTGGTGATTAAAAACTATGGGCCTTGATGAATCGGATGAGGTCACTGAGCTTGGCCTCAGCCACGGAAATGCAGGTATCGGCGCACCCATAATAGAGGCGAACCGTTTCACCCATCAGGACAGTCGAGCTTGGAAAGATCACATTTGGGACATCACCGATGCGCTCGTAGGGCTCGGTGGGAGCCAGGAGGTAATCCTGAGTGCGGGCACGCACTCTCCAGGGCCTCTCCAGGTCGAGCAAGGCCCCGCCGACGTAGTAGAGGTAGCCGTTGCAGCTCGTCCAGACCCCGTGGTAAATCAACAGCCATCCCTCCTGGGTCTCAATCGGCACCGGGCCCGGACCCACCTTGGTTGATTGCCAGCCGCCGCGGGGGCCGAAGACAAACCGGTGATAGCCCCAGTGCACCAGATCGGGGCTGGTGGCGTAGAAGATGTCCCCAAAGGGGGTGTGGCCTCGGTCACTCGGACGGTGCAACATCGCATACTTGCCGTTGATCTTGCGGGGAAACAGCACGCAGTTGCGGTTGGAGGGAGGGAGTGGGTTCTCCATCTGCCGGAACGTCTTGAAATCCTTCGTCGTGGCCAATCCGATGCACGGCCCCTGCGAGCCGGCGTTGCACCATGTGATGTAGAAGGTATCGCCGATTCTCGTGATGCGCGGGTCATAGCTGTGGTCGGTCACCGTCACGTCTCGATCCCGGCTCGTCATCTTGATCGGATGAGGCGCGATGTCCCACCGGAGGCCATCCCGACTCGTGCCCACGTGGAGGCGGTAGCGCATGTCGAGTTCGTCCACTCGGAAGATCCCGGTATAGCCGCTGCCGAATCGCACGATGGCGCTGTTGTGAATGCTGTTGGCGCGGGGGACCGCCTTCGCGGTGATGATGGGATTGCCGGGATACCGTTTGAAGACCGTTTCGTTCGCCATCTGTCTCGGAGTATCCTACGGGGTTCCCCTATCCCCGTCAAGGGCCAGCTGGTATAATTGGCGACACGCCGCCATGCCAACGATGCAGAGGCTCCTCGAGCTCACCACCCAGCCCATCACGACCGAGCCCAATACGACCGCCGATGAGTGGGCTGGCACCACGCTCCAGCGGCTCGTCAGGACACCGCACCGGATCGCCGAGTGGTGGCCGTTCTTCTCAGGACCGCAGCGGCCTGCCCGGATTGCGGGCACAGAAGCGGCTGGCGGCATCACGATGGAGGAGCTCATCGCCCGGGTGCCCCACGTGCTCGGACCCGCGGGAGCCGATCCCGAGCACGCTCACCAGAAGTACTTCTTCGTGAAGTTCCTGGACCCCTCAGATTTCCCGCCCTTCGCCTACGTCGGCTTCAATCCCAAAACCATCGGCACGCTCGGCAAGACGCGCGCGGCGCAACTGGCGACCTTCACCGCGCTCCTCTGGGAGGATCGACTGACCGTACAGCGGCTGGCTGATCTTGTCCGCCCCAAGGTCTTCTCTCACGCCGTCTTTGAGGCGTTCAAAACCGCCTACAAGCAGTGGGCCATCGCCCAGGCCAGCGCCGACTGGGCCGACCCGCGCACAGGACGGGAGCTGGATCGATTCGTCACAGTGCCGCAGCGGGAGGCTGCCCGGACGATCCTCCGGAGCCAGCGCGACATCCGCCGGCGGATCACCGCGGCACTCCATCGGATCAACTTCCAGCCGGACGAGGCGATCCTCATCGAGAGCCCCACGCTGCACGCCATTGCCGGGCTCTCGCTTCAAGTCCATCCCCGAGCCCCGAGCGCCTTCTATCCCAAAGATGAGGTGTGGCTCTACCAGGAGATCGTCTTCCCACCCGGGGAGCGAAAGTGGATCCTGGTGGAACCGCAGCGGACGTTCGACCGCACGGACAGCGGGGCGGATTTCTTCACACCATTCGCCTGGTTCGAGGCGGGTGGCGCGGGACGCCTGGGATTTCGAAAGATGATCTCGCAGCCATCACTGCAGTCCTTCAGCCGGTTCATCGACGCCACGCCCCATCCCGTGAGCCATTATCTGCGCCGCGCGAAGCCGCTGCGTGATCCGGCGCTGCCCACGCGCGGTCAGGCCCGATGGCACCGGATCGTGGAGGAGCCGACCTGGCCCTCCTTCGTCGCGCGCGAGCTGCGGTGGAGCGGGCCTGGGCATTCCACGCTGCGGCTGGAGCACCACTGCTTCATTGAGCTGCACGTCACCCAGGGGGACGTAGAGGTGGAACTGACCAACCGCACGGGCAACTCGTACCGGTTCCGGGTCAGTCCACCCCGCCCCGCGTTCTTACCAGCGACGCTGCCGTATGAGACGATCACCTACCGCGCGCGTGGAGCGGCGCGCTTGCACTGGTTCAGTCGGCCTTCGGCAGCCCCAGCACGACGCCCAAGAGTCCGGCATCCGCGGAGACCGCGGGGACCGGGAAGACCATAATCTCCCCCAGGCCTTGCTGACGTAACACCGCGACGGCGCGCTCGCGAATCCTCCCTCCCAAACCGGCGCTGCATCCAACCGATCCGCCGAAGAGCACGCGGCGCACCCCACGGACCGCAGCCCGATCCTCATCCGACCACGCTCGGTCCGGCTCGTCCACGTAACGGCCCATGCGTCCGGCTGGGCTGATGTCGACCCGCACCTTTCGAATCGCGCCGGCATGGACGGTCGCGATGAGCCGCGCGAAGATCTCCCCAAACGCATCCGCAATCCGCTGCGCCTCGATCGGAGGCTCGGGCGAGCCGACGGCGCTGAGCAGACGGTCGAGCTGCTCGGCCGTCGCCGGGGTGATGGGGTGAGAGAGGCGTGCATTGCGCGCGGCGATGTCCCGCGCAATCGCCGGCCCGGTGAAGAGTTCCTCCGCCGTGAGAGGGTCCTCGTCGTTGCCCGGGATGAGCAGATCAAAGAAGTGGCCGTCTGTCACCGTCGTCACCACCCCCTCGGAACTGACACGCGCCACCCCCCCACCCATCCCGGTCCCAGGCCCAAGGTAGACCACGGTCTCTCCGAGCAGGTGAGGCCGGGTGGCCGGATCGCGCAGCAGCAGATCCAACCCGAATCGCATCTGTGCGACGGCGTCGTTCTCCGCATGGACACGGCTGGAGAGCCGTCGCGCAAGCTCCTGAGCGGGACGAGAACCGTCAAACTGCCCTGGAGCGGTCCCGAGGTTCGGCGTGGTGCCGCGAGCCACACTTCCATCGGGGAGGAACCGGCCGGGGTGAGCGACCGCCACGAGTGGAAGGACGGTGTGAGACGCTCGCTCGGCCTGCGCGCGGACCTGTCGCACGAGATCGGCGATCGCGTCGTAGAACAGATCGGGAGGAAGGCGGGGGGTTGCGATTGCCGCGGAGATGACGATGTCGAGCGTCTGAACGTCAACGACGCCGGCCCTGCTCTTGGTGCCGCCGATATCGACCCCAACAACCGCGGTGCGGCGCTGCATAGCGGCACCCCGGCGTCAGCGGGGGGGGGGGGCGGTCAGAATGATGATGTCGTCGCTAAACTCCAAGGCCACCCCAGAGGAGGCGCAGGCGTGTTCCTCGCGGCGAGGGAGCTGCTCCACGCGCACGACGCGGCTGTGACCTGCCAGCCGCGCGAAGGGAAAGTCGCGCCGAAGCGGCTCCGGGATAGACACCGAGGCGATGACCGTGTCGTTGACCGAAAAAGAATCGGGATGCTCGGTCTCGAAGTAGACCCCGGCAAGGCTGATGTTCTTCGTCACCAAGGATGTGAAGGGCTCGGTGGGCGAGACGTGTGCGTGTCGGATCAAGAGCGGGGCTGTGAGAGGAATACGTCGTCCGCGCCGTCGCTCCGCGCGTTGCTTCCCCGCCCGAGGTCTTAACTTGCTGTCAGGCATTGAGTTCCTATCAAGGTAGTGTAGACCATGCCCAGGCTGTTCTCAAGTGGAAAGTGCGTCGCAGCCTACGCGGTCTTATGCACGATTCAGCGCTGTTATGCGAAGACAATCGCCCCTAAGCGGGTCATGCCCTCGCAAAACGCCAGGGCCAGGCCCTGAAGACGCTCTTCTGGGACGGAAACCGTTTCGACCCGCACCACGCGGGACGGCCCTTCGATCAGTGAAAACGGAAACATCCGGCGCAGCTCTGCGGGAATCGTGATCGACACCCGCAGAATCTCTCCGACTCGCACGGACGGTTCCTCGCTGATGGCCAGGTACACCCCGCCTGCGCTGATGTTACTCGCCTGCGCGGTCACGGCAGAGAACGCGGCACCCCTCCCAGTCTTCTCCCGACTCACCTCGACGGGAATCTCGATGACTGCGCGCGTCCAGTGCCGGCGGTCATAGACCACCCCACCGGGCACCTTTGCCTGTTCCATCACTCACCTCCTATGCATCACTGTGGAGGAGCTCTGGCCTGCCGCCACGGCAGCCATCGGTCGCTCCACGTCCCTTCGTTGAACCACATGCGCTCATCCGCTGAGCGCACCACACGCATGGACGAGACAGATCTCCGACGGGATCGCCCTGCCCAGGACCAGAGCGCCCATCCGCGTCTTGGCACGCGAGGAGTGCGTTGACGATGACGTGGGCGCTCTGGATCACGCGCTTCCTCGCCACGAGGCGTATGAGACTCGTGCATTCGACGCGAGAATGATCCTGGCCGCGAGACGAACAGCAACGCCACACCGAAACTCAAACTCATCAAAAGTGGCGCAAGGCTCGCGAGGAGATGCTCGAGGAAATGCCATACTCCAGTGACTGATGCGCTAAGCTGACTGAGTCCAACGGAAAAGACGAGCTCCTGCGCCTCGACTGGCGCGGCAGCGAGTAGGCCAAGACCCAGTCCACCGAGTACGACCCGAAGACTCGTCCGTAACCACTGCATGAGATAGTCATCGGCATCCTGTGGTGACCTTGCTCGCAGCGCCATAAATCTCAACATGTCAGGTTTTGTCCAACGCAGAGCAAGGTCTCCAGCCACCTCATAGATCTGAAGGAAATCTTGTTGACCATGAGCCACAGCGACGTCCGCCAACGCATCGAGAATGTAGTGGCGCAGATAGACTAATTCCCGCTCCTCAGGACTCACGTGCTCACCCGCGGCCACGCGTCCAATCAAGCCGTCAATGCTCGCGCGAAAGAAGGATGCGGTGAGATCAACATTCGCATGCCCAGGAACCACCGGAATACCTTGTCGGAGTAATGACTCCAACCGTTTCAGGAGATCAGGCAGGTGAGCAGCTCCAACCACCAGAGCGGTATCATGCCATCGCTGAACTTCGGATGCGGTCTGTTCGATCAAGTTCTGATTGCGGTTTGGTATCGTTGAAGCAACCGCCTCCACATGTCGATCGAGATACTCTCGGTAATGGACTTGGTCAGCCTCTGTTTCGAGACCCTGAGTGGTCAAGGCATCGGCTTTGCGAAACCACCCTAAGCCCCAGTTCGTATTCAGGACGTCTTCCAGTGATACGTGTTCAGGAATCGCGCTGATCTGCAGGGGGGCTGCCCATTCCAATAACGCCCCGTTGAACTGCCGATCAGGTCGTGGCGGATCGAGATGAGCAAATACTCGAGCCGTAAGCCTTGCAGAATCGTCGAGGTAGAGCCGGATCACCTTCATCAGCAGAGGGTGTCGGCGTGCCAGGTCGATGACCTGATCTGCGGACATGGAGGGAGGAGTCTCTCCTTTACCTACTCGGCGTGCTTCTTCAAATCGGATTTCTGAAGTCAGTCGCAAGGCATCAAGATCTGCATCCGTCATCACCAGACTGGAATCGACCACGGCGCTCAATCCGTGGCCTGCGCGTTGTGCCTCTTGATGGGCTTGCACGAAGACATCGCGATGATGCTCAAAATCTTCCGCAGTTTCATGCGCGATCGTCAGATACGTCACGCGAGGAATGACCGTCTCGAGAAATAAATGCAGTAACGCTGGAAAGGCCAGCTTGGGATGCCCTGTGGCTCGCTCGATCTCTCGACTCTTCGCGGCAGGTCTCAATAAGGCGCTCAGTTGCTGGACTTCTTCTTCAACCAGCCCCAGCTTGTTCTGTGCAGTCGCATGTTGTAAACGCCCTGCCAACGCATCGAGTTGCGGTTGATTGTTTTTAAACTGTTCTTTTGCCTCGCCAAACTTGTCAGGGGGGACAAGTGTTTTGATCAACTCGAATTTTGGTTGGAGCTTCTCCCGCATCGCGACCATCGCCACTCCACCAACGAGCATTCCGATCAAGGTCATCCCCATGAAGGACCCGGGAGAACCCACGAACAGCCCCATCCAGAGGCCGACTCCAATAGCCACACCCGCGAGGATCAGCTTTCGAGCAGTCCACTGTCGGTAGAGCAAGTACCCATAGAGGACTGCCACGAGACCAATCACCGCGCCAGCAAACGGCCACCCACCAGTCCATCGTCGAAACATGAAGGTGGTCTGCCCCCACACGTCGTCTCGCAGAAATCCCTCTATGGTCTGGATGAACCGCACGAACGACTCCGTCCCTGAGAGGGCATCGGGCGTTGGCATCACCATCGCCGCCTCGGCCGAACTCACGGCGAACATGAGAGCCAAAAGTGGCATAAGCACCGCGATGAGGTGGGATTTACGAACAAGATGAGGGACGTGTTTCCAGCTAATTCGATAGCGAAAGCCGATCCATGACCAGACCCGTTGCAACAATCCTTTCTCTACTGCTCGCTGCAGTAAATGCTGGCCTTGAGTGCGGTAGCAGTTAGTCCAGAGGGTTTGTGTCTGAGGAAACCGTGCGAGTAATTCCAGAACTAACAGCAGACCCACCCCATAGGGGGATGTGGCCTCTACAGCAAGCAGAGAGAGTTCTTTTGTCTTTCCTGAATAGGCATAGGCGATCCAACCTTTGGACTTGCCATCCTCAGAGTACGTTAAGAGCGGGGGTAAGCCCTTGACGGCCCCGCGACCTCGAACCGGTCTACCTCCTGCATCTTTCCAAGCAGGATCAAGCACAAACTGCCCCCGACCTCTTCTCTCATTGATCCGAGCCAGAAGCTTAGCGAGATCGACCCGTTTCCGCTCCCGTCCAAGGAGGATCGCTGCGAGGAGGCCCACGCCAACCATCGCCCACGCCGCGGGAAGTCCGGCGACGACACTACCGATCTCTTTGGTAGGTGAGGAGGCCACTGCGAAAACGGTAGCATCAGCGATGGAGGGTGCGATGCCGGACATGAGGAGCAACGTCAAACCAAGACTTAAACCCACACAGAGGGGGACAAAAGATCGCCGCTTGGCTGGCTGGTGATCGAGCGCTTGTTCGGATGCAGCCTGTTGCACAACCCATTGTTTCCAGGATCTCGACCAAGTAGTTTTTCCAGAAGCGGGAACAAGTCTGCTCAACCGCCTTATCTGATCATAGAGAAATCGTCGCCCGGCGGCTTCGCGCCAGGCGCGGAAGTCCTTCACGTACGCTGGGTGGAGCAGACGCTGTCGGGGATGATCAATCACGCGTTGCTGGACCAGCGAGAATGTCTCGAGGACTGTTCGGCGAAATTGGGCGAGTGGACTCTGAATGAATGGGGGCGGATCTTGAAGTGTCAAGAACCGCGCAAGATCGAGTAGTGCGGAGTGCCCTGAAAGGATGTGGAAGACGACTCCAACAGTCGACGTCAGACTATCAAATGTTTCTTCCTGGCGCTCAGGGATCAGCGAGTTATCGAAGTCCTTGGACCAGGAAAAGGCCACCAGGTTTCGAGGCTCTAAGGCATCTCTGAGATAGGCTCCGATACCAATAGCGATCCCAATCGTTTCACCCAAGTTCTGGGCCGCACGCGCAAGAATACGTACGATGGCCTGATGGTTGATGTGAGCCGTGAGCTTCGTGTAGTCCTCAAGATTCTTGATTGATTGCCCGCGAGGGATTTCGACGGGAAAAAAGTCTTCCTGGTATGCTTCATACAGGTGACGAGAGAGTGTGGTGAATGATTGAGCAAGCGCGGGAGCGACCTGCACGATATCCGCACGGATATCCGATGGCATCCACGAGCGAACCTGCACGAGCGGGTTGTGTCGAAGAAATGTTCGAATCACGGCGTCCAAGGAAGTCGGGACATGCTTCGGTGAATTGGGAAGTCCTCGAATCCACTCTCGAAGAGAAGACACATACGCCTGTGGACTATGTAACATCTCTTGGCATGCGGCCAAATACTGACTCACCGGCACTAAGCGACCTTGATACGGCAAGGCAGCGATCTGAATCAGCTGATACGGCATCGCCAGAGCAAGCGGCCTGTGCAGAACAGTGAGTGCGACCTCTTGGAGTCGCAGCGCGTTGTGTAGTTCTGTTGCGGCTGCGATGAGATGGGTCCCGTATTGAATCCACTGAGTGGGATTCTGGGTAAACAAGTCCGGCCAGATCGGAAACTGAACCGATTCTCGCTGGTTGGTATACCCGGTCCCCTTGAGATCAACGATGTGACCTGCCTCCACTTGAATGCTGGTTGATCGTGTGAGCATGCCTGCGCTCGCCCAAGACCGCCAGCGCACAGGCTGGGTCACGTCATTGACGGGGGTGTCGTGTGTGACCAGATAGGCTCTACTGCCAAGGAACGAGAGGCCTTGCCGAAACCGGGGCCGGGTCCATCGCAACAGCACCTGGCGCACCCGTTCAAGCGGCGCATCCATTTTGTGTATCAGCTCGCCGGTGATGTCTCGCCCTGGAACGACTCTCAACGAACGGTGAATATCTTCCCGCTTGGACCACGCCATGCCCACTACCCCGGCCACGAGGAAGGCTGACGGGGCTGCAATCGGCACCCACGCCGGTGTGGCAGCAAAAATCAGTCCAAGTCCCAACACGACGAGAATGCCGGCAATCGTTCTCGGCCCTGGACCTGGCCCGTGATGGGGGCCGCGCCCATGTGGATGCGGCGCCCAAAATTCCATGATGCGCCAAATGACATGAGTCCATTTTCTCCGTATCCGTAACGACATCATGTTCACGTACCCCAACTGCATCTCAGGAATCGTCAGGTCAATCTTCACAGGATGTATCGGACGTTCAGATAGGCTCTGCACGAATCGTCGGACCCGTTGCGGATGAAAGGGTAAGGAAAAACCAACACCCAGATGAGAGAGGCGGGGGTGACCAGTTCCCCACTGAGAGAGACGGACGAACTCCAGTTGCGCCAAGCGAAGAGCCCCCAAGATGTCATGTCTTCGTCGTACACCCTGACGGGTCCACGGACCCAATCGGAATTCATGTTGGATCCACTGTTGTATCAAGCGAATCAGCGTGGGTGCATCGATCTGCGCAAATGCTTGGACAAGCAGAGTGGCATCGCGATCGTCGACCAGGCGCTGCATGGCTCGAAACACCATGAATTGCTCGGGCGATGAGGATCGTTCACGACGACCTCCTCCGAGGCCCCGTAAGACCATCACCACAGGAGCGAGGATCAGGATGCCCAGCCCTGTGACTTGAGCGGGGGAACGCATCGCCTCACCGATCATCTGTCCCAGCTCTTGCGCTCCAACTGGTGCAGCAGTGAGGAGTAAGCTCAGCCCTACTAAAAGACACAGCGTGATGATGTGAATCGGACGTGTCTCATTGGCCGTCCCAACGTGGTCACCTTTGCGCCACTCACATACCCACGTGGGCCCTTTTGTGTACATCAGTTGGAGATCAAGCGAGAGCGTCCACCATCCCTTTCCACTTAACGGCTCCTCATAATTTGTCTTCACCTCATAAGCAGAAAGGGCCGGGTTATTGAGAGAGATCTGTTTGGGATGGATAACGACAATCCTTCTTCCCTGCTCCTGCGCCCATGCATGGATGGTATCGATCGCTTGCCGACGCCATAGATTCAAATGTGTTCGCTGATGCTTGTGAAGTTGCCGGTAGCCATCACTTGGAAATATATCCTCGATGACCAAGATTGGAGAGCCATCTTCAAGCCGTGTGTCGCACACTAGCAGTTGACCAAAGGATCCTTGTGGCGGATACGTGGGTGATGTGTGCTCGGGGTGCCGATTAGAGAGCTTCTGCATTTCCGGAAATTGCCGAGCCCACTCTTTCGTAGGGGTGACGACCACGAGATAGTGCCTCTCGCCGACTCGAGGCCCCTCATGCGCCGTCGCTGAGATGCGGGCGGAGACGGTCTGGTACCGAGGAGATGTCGTGGACCATGTCACACCCCCTCGCTCCTCGAGCCACTGGGGAAGGTCTGCCTTCGGTTGCAGGTTCACCATGGCGCCAAGGGCGACCAGGCTTGTAGCCGCTATCATGGCTCCCACCGCAGACACGGTAGCCAACAGGACACCGCTGATGTTCGTCAACCAGGCAGCCATTGAGGAGAACCCACCATCCCGCGATATCTCAATAATCGCCTGGCCAATGTCCTGTGAGGCTGCCTCGGCGGCTCCTGGCACGGTAGTCGCCAGCAAAGCGATCAGCCCAATCCCGATCACCAGGAGAGGCTGGGTTGATTTTGTCGGTAAGCTTTTCAGAGAGGCTTGAAGTCGCTCTAAGGCTGCCCGGCTCGTGCCATACTTTAAGTAAAAAATATTCCAAACTTGCCGCCACGTTAATTCCGCTTTATCTGCCAGCCGGTGGAAGAATGAGGACCTGCGCTGTCGCTCGGCTCGAGAAAGTTGACGACTGGAAGGATCGAAACCGAGTCTCGCTTGAGCAGCAGCTCGAAGGGTTTTCAATTCGCCCGAATCAGGGGCTATGTTTGAACCCAATCCTCCCGTTCGTTTGATAGCGGGAGGCAAAGATCGTTGAGTTTGGATGAGCGATTTTAGCATGATGTCAAATGATCGCCGTCGCGCAGCCTGTCGCGATTCATCCATGTCACCTTTTCGAACTCCCTGATAGTTTTTCGACAGAATCCTTGAAAGAGTTGCAGGACTCACATGAATCATGCTTGAAATCTCTGCCAAAGAATACTGTGCATTGGCTCTTCGTAAGAGCGGTTCAAAAATTTGCAGCTCTTCTTGCGTGAACGG
>OBEQ012463635.1_pt1 | contig 11376 bp, 12 predicted proteins | sample 1670901 | NCBI WGS metagenome assembly OBEQ01 (sample SAMEA104232315, study PRJEB22302) | groundwater metagenome | biome: forest; feature: aquifer; material: groundwater | place: USA | collected 2011-08-07 | depth 5.4 m | reverse complement strand
CGAGAGAGAATTCGATAAGAAGGTAACCGCCGACGACGAAACGCGCAACGGGCAAATTCTTTGAGTTGCGCGAAACAATAAGCGCTCCGATGAAGGCGCCGACTCCGGGGGCAGCGTAGAGCCACCCAAAGCCAATCGAGCCAGCGTGAAACATCTCATTCGCGGCCACAGGAAGTATGGTTCGGTAGGGAAAACCGAGGAACATCGTAATGCCGATAAGCAGTAATAACAACCGAAGGTTTGAATCCGTAACGGCATATCGAATGCCGGAGAAAAACATTCCGAGCGATCGTTCGCTTTTTTTCTCTCGCTCGTGGCCCGTCGGCATCAAGACGAGCGTAACAACGACAGCAACAAAACTTGCTGCGTTTACGAAAAATGTGACCGGCAGACCAACAGTAGCAATAAGAATCCCCGCAGCGCTTGAACCGAGGATAACCCCTAAACTCATCAGCGTTTCATTCATCGCATGGGCTGAGGGAAGCAAATCCCCGCTCACGATTTCCGCAACATAGGTATGGCGCGCAGGAATATCGAATGCATTCATCACCCCCAACGCGAAGGTCAAGGCGTAAATCGCAATAAGAGAGATATTACCCGTGATGACCAACATCCCAAATACAATCGCTTGGGAAATTTCCAAACACTGGGTTACATACAACACCTTGCGCGTATCAAACCTATCAACAACAAGTCCGCCGACCGGTGCAAGGAGCATCGTCGGAACGACGAGCAGGAATCCCGTTGCTCCTACCGCGAATGCGGAGTGAGTGATGAGATACACGAGCCACAGTTGCACCGCATTCTGAAGCCATGTTCCTCCAAATGAGATGACTTGACCAGTAAAAAAGATTCGGAAACTTCGATTTTCGAGAGCTGGATATGCCTGGAGTATGATTCGGTGCATGCATACACCTCCTTTTCTATTATATTTTTAGATGGGAAAGAACCTGCCTATGATAAAAATTAAAAATGGAAATGTCAAGAAACGCGCAGTGAGCGCCGCGAGGGAAATCATTATCTTTTGCGTCTATTTTTTATAATTTTAAGCCGTTGGAGGAACTTCGCCGGCTGAGGGCGATGGTGCGGGCGGCGGATTGCCCTCCTGCTCCGAAGCTGAAAAAGTGTCTTCGCGCGGAGACGCCCCCGAGATTTCCCCCGATGGAGATGGAAGCGGCGGGGTTTCGGCTGGACCGGGCACGGCCCGCAGCGGCGGAGATTCCAAATGTTCCGGCGAGCCCAAATCCAGTATCGTCTGGACCCTCTCCACGAGCGTATCGAGATCGCTCGTCTTATCTAAAAAATCTTCCATTCCCAACTCCTTGGTAATCTCATCGCGAGTTCCCGTCATGCCCGGAAACGGATCTTTGAAATTCGTGAGAAATGCGATTTTTAAATTCTCCGTTTCCGGATGCTCTTTGATCGTGAGCGCGATTTCCGTGCCCGGAGGCCCCGATCCGATCTGAATGTCCATCAGCACAAGATCGGGCAATAATCGCGCCGCCTCGGTTATTCCCGCCTCCGCGGTATTCGCGACAGCCGTTTCAAATCCGGACGCCTTGAGTTTCGTCGTAATGATCTCGCAAAAATTTTCGTCGTCATCAACAATAAGAATCAAAGGCGAAGTGCGCATAAGTAAGAATGTTAGCGCGCCAGAAACGATTTGACGCGCTGAACGATTGAATCAAGATCATCGGTCTTTTTGATGTACCCCATCGCGCCGACGTTCAGAGAAAATTTTTCGTCAATCTCTTGCATATCCGCCTGCGCTTCTCCGAGGTTCGTTAAAAAGATAATTTTCAGATCTTTCGTTTCGGGATCGCGTTTCAACTCCGAAACCGCGGCGATGCCGTCCATCTCCGGCATTTTCACGTCCATCAAGATGAGATCCGGCTTCAGGGCTTTTGCTTTTTGAATTCCTTCACGACCATTCTCCGCCGTCTCCACCCGAAGCCCAGCCGCCGTCAATTTCGCCTTCAATATCTCGAGGAAATTCGCTTCATCATCAATAACTAAAACAAGCAGGGGCTGATCCATGACGCAAGTATACCGTATCCCGTTCAGGAAAACAAAATGAAGATATCCCCTCTTTCCCGAAATCAATCTTCTCATTATAATGGAGCAGAAACGGCATAGGGAAATGGATAAAATCATTCTAGAGATACGAGCGGGGGCGGGCGGCGACGAAGCCGCTCTTTTTGCCGGGGATTTGGCGCGGATGTATCAGCGGTATGCTTCGCGGCTCGGTTGGTCATTCTCCATTCTTGATTACAATCGCACATCGCTTCAGGGATATAAGTCGTTCGTCGCGGAAGTGGCGGGTGAAGGCGCGTACGATACGTTGAAGCACGAGTCAGGCGTCCACCGCGTCCAACGGATCCCCAAAACCGAAAAATCGGGCCGCGTACACACCTCAACCGCATCAGTCGCCATTCTTCCCGTCGTCGAAGCGAAAGAAGTAAATGTGAATCCGAATGATCTTGAAGTAACGTTCTCGCGCGCGGGCGGCCCGGGCGGGCAAAATGTGAACAAGGTAGAAACGGCAGTTCGTATTCTCCACAAGCCGTCGGGTATCGTCGTCGCCTCCCGCGAGGAACGTTCCCAGCACGCGAACCGCGAGAAAGCGATGGAAGTCCTGCGGGCAAAACTCTGGGAGATACAGAGTCAAGAGTCAGGGGTCAAGAGTCAAGAGTTGCGAAGGGAGCAAATCGGCTCCGCCGACCGCACGGAGAAAATCCGCACCTACAATTTTCCCGAAGACCGCATTACTGATCACCGGATCGGAAAAAAATTTCATAATATAGAGAAAATCCTCGACGGTGACATGGATGGGATTATGAAGGCGTTTCAGAAAAATTGACTTCCTCAAGCCCATTTTTATTTTACGAGAATAGGATAAATCTTCCAACTCTTTCCAGTTTTACGGGCTTCAACAAACTTTCCAGTCCTACTATTTCTTGCAATACTACGATTTGCATCAGAAAGCTTCTTGTCGCTTGGGGAAATAATGATTACATTGATGCCACGCGAAACTGAATCAAGCACACTCGGATTGCGTGCTACATAGGTATCGAACTCTAAGGAAAGCTTTATATTTTTTTGTATTAAAACCTTAGTCATTTTTTATTTGCTATTAAATAATTCTCCCGAATTTTTGGAAAGTTTTTTGTTATAAACTCCCCGGCTTCAGTAAATACTTTATTCAAATCACCAGCCCATTCGGTAATATACTGATGACCACTCAGATAATAGGTGTGTTTATGGGCGAACCTATGGCAGGTGTCTATTCGCATTATAGTCCTCCAACGTCCATTAATCAAGCCGTAGTACTGCACAATAAAATGTCTTATTTTGCCACGATTCTTTTCGAATAAAATCCTTATTTTATCTTCTTTCGTCAAACTACGATAATATTCAACTTTTTTCATGTGCTACAAACTCTCTTTTTATAAATCTATACTTTGTCTATTTCTTTCATAATCCTATTCGTTTCCACCAGCGCTACGATTATTTGCTGATAGTGTTCAATGTCAGCATTGGTAAGAGTGCGATTTTTGCGGTCTTTGAGCCATTTTTGCGCAGGTTGGTAGCCGCCAATGTAAAAGTTCCAGGCCGATTCGGGAACATTGCCGAAATACTGGTTTTTATTGATGAAGACATTGCCGTCTTTGTAAACCAATTTCTCGATGATATTTGACCCAACAACGTCATAGGTAATGATGGGTTTATCTATTTTGGGCGATTCAAGAAGGTGAAGTAAGCGCAACTCTGCACCAAGTGAGGTAAGTTTTTTGAAACTTTTCGCATCTTTCGGATACGGTATGCGCGGGAAATCAATCTTTAGAAATTCTTTGTATTTTTCTCGATAACTCGGCGAGTGGAGAACGGCGTAAATGTAATCAAAAATATCTTCGGGAATGAGACGTTCGTCGCCTTTTTTTGTCGGATATTCTGCGACCGGGTACCAGCTAGCCCCAATGTTCTTCCTAATTTGATGGGCAATTGTTTCATTTATATTTGGTATTCGAGAAACCGGAATATTGCCAGCGTCCCCTCCACGAAACGAAGTGTCTTGAGAATACAAGTAAAGAGGAAAAACATAAGTTTGATCGCTTGCGGCGTGAATGTCGGCAATATTTTTAGACACAAAAACCCTATCAAAATCTTGGTTTTGAGGAATCGAGCGGCTTGTTAACAATGCGATATTTTCTTTTCTAATTATATGCTTGTTTGTAGAATAACCAGATCTACTGACTAATTCCCAGTCATAGTAAATCCACTGGTAATCAAATGGCCGATATTCTATAAGGCAAATATAATTTTCATTAAATGATTTTCCATGAAGACGTTCAGTTAAATTATAACCACTTGAATTAATGACTCTGTAAACTGATTTAAAATTATTATCATAATCGCCAGACAAAAGCTTTCTTATTCGTTCTTCGAGTTCTATTTTATCCATATCAATAAATAGCATATCTCTATCGGTTTTTACGCCAGAATTTGAAATTGTAAATAACTCATCAACCTTAAATCCCCTTCCATATTCCTCCTCCAACCCGAAATCCTTCGGCACAAAGAAGTAATATGGCTCGGAGTAATCAAGCTTCTTCCATTTAACATTTTGTACATCGCTTTCATTGAGCGCTTTGAATTTGTCTTCCCTTTTGCCATAGAGCTCGGCGTGATGAACTGCGCCAAGGCCTTTCTTCTCTCCTGTTTTGCGCACGAATATGGAAATCGCCACACCTTGTTGAATATCAAATACATTTTCATCTTTGCCGCCGTCCGGCGCTTTTTCTTTTTTCTTTGAATTGCCGTGAAGGTCAAGGACGTAAATATCATCGAATGTTTCAATCAAATGCTTTCTCATCTGGCGATGAGTAATGCCGTCTATGAATGAATTATTAGTAATCATTGCCACGATGCCGCTTCCGTTTTTCTCTATAAAATGCTCAGCGAAACGGATAAATTTGATGTAGTCGTCATCAAGATTGATTTTCTGTTCGTGCAGATCTTTTTTGTAGTCCTTAATGAGATTTTGTATCCACTCGCCTTTATTTGAAGAACTGACGCTATACGGCGGATTACCTATAACGACCATAATCGGTGTTTTGTTTTTTATAACCGACGCTTCTTTGGATTCCTCGGCGATACTTTCAGCAAAGCCAAAACCACTAAACAATCCTTTCTGGGTAACGCTTTCTTCGAGAGAGTTCGTAAGATAAATACCAAGACGGGTATTATTAAAATACTTAAAACCAGTTTCTTTGAGAATCATGCTTAACTTGAGATGAGCGATCGTGTAAGGTGCCATCATTAATTCAAAACCGTACAAGCGAGGCAATAAATCATGGTGCACATATGCTGGCCATCGTCCTTTCTGATCCGTAAACCGCAAATAAACGTTGCGCACGACTTCAGTTAAAAATGTTCCCGTACCGGCGGCGGGGTCAAGAATTTGAACTCGGTGTGCTTGTTCCGTCTTTGCTGTGTCGGCAAGTCCTTGCGACAAACCAAACTCTTTTTCAAGAATATAATCAGTGGCGCGGATTATGAATCTCACTACCGGCAGAGGCGTATAAAACGCACCAAGCTTTTTGCGCAGGTCGGGATCGTATTCTTTTAAAAAATCTTCGTAGAAGTGAATAACTGGATCGGGCCCTTCATGGGTTTTACCCCACAAATCATCTTTGAAATACTGCTTCATGAGCTCCCGGACATCGGCATGAGAAAAAACTTCGCATAGCTCATTTACGATAGGTTCAAGCCGCTTATCAAAATTAGGCCCAACTATATGGTCAAAGAAATGTCTAAGAAGTGGATTTGATGCCGGGACAAGATCGCGGGCCTCTTGGCGAGAAAAATCCCTTTCAGCTGTGTCATGATAACGAGCTACAAAAAGCCCGTAAACGAGTGTCTGCGCGTACATATCGGCAAATGCTTCTAGTGTAAGGTCGTGAACGAGGAGTTTTTTAATCGTCTCATACACACGAACAAGCTCGGCGTTTTTATTTGATTCTGTGGCAAGAAATTGTCGCACATTATCTCGAATTCTTTGCGCTTTTCCTCCCATGATCTTTGAGAGATGTCTGCCTGACTTTATTGGTTCTTTGTGTGATTGCGTGAAATCAAGTAGAGTTTTTGCGGCATGTTCATAATTTTCTTGAATGGGTGTAATAGTCCGATTCTTTATATCGTAGTTCGCTATTTTTATTGGATCTTCATAACGAATGCCGTTTCTATAAAAACGAAATTCCACGTAATCCGTGAGAACTAAATTCGCGTATCCATAATATCTGGCCATCTGTTCAGATTTCTCAACTTTATCCAAAGATACACCGATATCTTTTGCTTCAATATACAGAATCGGTACATCGTTATTGAGCACGACAAAATCCGGTTTGTTGCCCTGCTTGGCTCGCGCATCGTGGTCTATTCGTGGCAACGTTATGATCGCTTCAAAAATCCCTTTGATCAAAATCTCAAAATCGGTGCGGTAGCCCATTTCGCTGGTCTCCTCGTGAGAAAATTTAGAGGAGATTGACTGAATATAATTTTCGAAAAGATTTTGCATTTTATTCATGCGCGAAAGCGACGGCGCGAGACCGTATTTCATTCCAGCTCAAGAGTATAGCTATATCCTATCTTACTCCAAAATCCCTTCCAAATTCGTATCGTAGAGAATCGCCTCGCCGACCAACCGGTATTCGATAAGTTCTTTTGGATGAAACCACAGCGCGATTTCTTTTTCCGCTTCTTCGGGCGAGCCGGAGGCGTGCACTAAGTTGCGCACCGCGCGGCTGTCAACGTCCGACACTTCGTACGAATCAATCGTGTAGTCGCCGCGGATCGTGCCCATATCGGAAGTCAAGGGCTCCGTGCCGCCCGTAATTTTCCGCACGATACCGACGGCGTGAATCCCCTCCCACACCATGGCGACGACCGGCCCAAGCGTCAAGTAATGCTTCAAGTTTTTCAAAATAACTTCGGTGATTTTCAAGGGATCATCTGACGGAGGCGTTTTTCCTTTTTTAATGTAGGATTCAATCGTTTTCACGCCGGTTTTCACGCGCCACTCGGGATCTAAAAGATAATGCTTTTCGACGAGCTCGTGCGTCGGCACGAGCATTTTTATCGCGACGAGCTTCAGTCCGCTTTGTTCGTAGCGTTTTATAATTTCGCCGATTAAATTGCGCTGGACGCCGTCGGGCTTTACGATGACGAACGTACGTTCGGACTTAGGATGGCTCTTTGGCATGGGCTTATTTTTCCTTTTTGATTTCTAATCCTAACTCATCCAATTGTTTTTTGTCCACTTCGCTCGGCGCTCCCATCATAAAATCGCGGCCTTCTCCGGTTTTCGGAAACGCGATGACTTCGCGGATATTCGGCTCATTTTGGAGAATCATAATAAGCCGATCCAGGCCCCACGCGATGCCGCCGTGCGGCGGGGCGCCGCCGAGATCCAACGCATTAAACATATGCGTAAATTCTTGAATATCTCTCCGCAATAAAATATTAAACACCGACGTGAGCGCTTCGTGTTTATGGTTCCGAATACTGCCGCCGCCAATTTCCCAGCCGTTCAAAACAACATCATACTGGTCAGCGAGAATCTGCGAGATATTTTCCCCTTTTAGCAAATCGTTCATATATTCTTTCTTTGGCGCGGAAAATGGATTATGAGTAAAGGTCCATTTGCCGTCATCTCCTTTCTTAAAGAACGGAAAATCAACTATCCAGCAAAACGCCAAGAGGTCAGGGTCATTTTTATCTTCACGAAGATCGGGTCGGTCGGTTTTGTATTTCTTTGTTGCCTCCGCGTAGGTTAATCGCGGGAAAGGCGTCGTTTGTATTTTCTTTGCGGGATACCAGTTTCTTACGATCTCGATCAAAAGTTCTTCGCTTAACGCCATAATTTCCTCCCGGCTTTCCACAAAACTCATTTCAAGATCGAGCTGCGTAAATTCCGGCTGGCGGTCGCCGCGGGTATCTTCATCGCGAAAACATCGGGCAATCTGAAAATATCTTTCCACCCCGCCGACCATCAAAAGCTGTTTATATTGTTGGGGCGATTGAGGCAAGGCATAAAAATTACCTTTTTCTAATCGTGATGGCACCAAATAATCCCGCGCGCCTTCCGGCGTGGATTTCGTGAGAATAGGAGTTTCAATTTCCCAAAAATCTTTTTTTGCAAGAAAATCGCGGATGAACTTGACAACGCGGTGGCGGATTTCCAAATTATTTTTCATCCGTTCGCGGCGGAGATCAATATATCGATATTTGAGACGCGATCCCTCGCCAATCTCATACCCATCAGTATCCACGGAAATCAGGGGATTTGCCTCATTTAAAATTTTAAGCTCTTTTGCTTCAACTTCGAAATGCCCCGTCGGGATTTTATCGTTCACCATTGCCGGCGGACGCTTTTTTACGACACCTTGAATCTTCACGACATACTCAAGCCGAAGCTCGGGGGCTTCTGTAATCTCCGGCCCAAAAACCACCTGTACAATCCCGCTCCGGTCGCGAAGATCAATAAAAATAAGCTTGCCGTGATCGCGCCGCGCGTGCACCCAGCCCGCGAGTTCCGCTTCCTCGCCTTCTTTTTTTACGATGTCCCCAATCCACGTTCGCATATTATGTTATACTAAATCAATGATGACATTTTCACAAATGATCATTCGCCTTGTGATCGCGCTCGCCGTTGGCGCCCTCATGGGCCTTGAGCGCGAGCTCGTCGGCAAAGAAGCCGGCATCAGAACCTCGATGCTCGTTGCGGGCGGCGCCGCGATCTTCACGCTGATTGCCCTGAATTTGCCGTACCTCATCGCCGCAACGCCCGCTGACGTGCCTAACGTCATCGCCCGAAATGGCGGCTTTCTCGCAGTTATTGCAAACATCGTCGTTGGCATCGGATTCTTGGGCGCAGGCATTATCATCAAAACAACGGGTGACGAGCACGTGCACGGCCTCACGACCGCCGCCGTCATCTGGGCAACCGCGGCGATCGGGGTCCTTGCAGGCCTCGGGCTTTTCAAATTCGCCGCGACCGCAACCATTGTCATTACCGGACTGCTCTACTTTTTGAGAAAAATCGGCGTGCAGGAGAAAATCAAAGCGCGCGAAAACATAAAACCGTATTAATTCTACGGTTTAAAGTTTTATTTTTGGCTTATACTGCACGATCGTTTCATTTAAGCTTTTTAAATTTTTAAACTATCCAGAACCGCAGGTGACGTTTCGCCCAATACCGCCCCGCGTAGGCAACGCCTACGCGCGGGCCTTTTTTGATTTTCAACGGACGTTGAAAATCATCCTTCCGAAGCCCCGACCGCAGTCGGGGCGAAAGAGGATAGATATATCCATCGCGCAACCGATATCCCCTGCCTTCAATCCATAAACCCGTTTTTGCCGTCGCAGGCAGGCCACTGAACCTGCCATCAATCTTTAATTTTTTCGTGAGCCGTCCCGGGCCAGAAATTCCATAAACGCCGCGAATCAAAATCGCGGCGGGATAATTCTCCTCGCGCGTCACGATATTGAGCATCCAGTACATCCCGTACGTGAAATACACGTACCACTGCCCCGCCGTGCCGAACATCGGGAAATTGCGTACCGTCTTGCCGCGATGCGCGTGCGAGGCCTTATCATGACGCCCGTCGTATGCCTCGACTTCGGTAATCATGCACGCAATCGTCTTGCTGCGATACCGCCGCACGAGAAATTTTCCGAGGAGGTCTTTCGCGACGGCAACGGTCGGACGATTGAAGAAATTTGAATCGAGTATTTTTTGCATCAACTTCAGTAAATCAATTTTAGGCGAAAAAGAAAAATCCCGACGCAATGTCGAGATTTTTCTTAGCTGGCAGTTCGTAAGCGGGATTCTGTGTTCCGGCCGAAGCCGGATCGACGATCATTTATCTGGGCCCTTGATTGCTCGCGGGCTCGAGCGGCACTCTCCGATCAAAATCGGAGCGCGGCCTTGCACCCCGTAAGGATTTAGCCGTTGCACTTCCGCCTTTTTGTCCTTATATGGCGGAATTAGACCTTCTACGTTGGGATTGGGTCTCCGCGAAACTTTCGCTCCGCGGCGTCACTGTTCGCACCTCTCATTTTACAATGGCGGGCCGTTAGCCCGTACGTTTGCCAGCAACCAGTTACTAAAAACCAGTTACCAGCACGGTGTCCCGACTTTCCTCCGTAGCACATAAAGCGTTATGTGCTCGGCGATCGTCTGAACTGCCATCTGATTGGAACTATAAACTAAAACTTGAAAAAAAGCAATAAAAAAAGCCTGACCGAGATTGGTTAGGCCTTGCCGTTTTATCAGCAATTGAGCATCAATAAGCGATAGATCGGTAGCTTCGGATCAATTTCACCGATCTTTTCGACGAGCACATGGATTTCATCGCGTTGGGCCCACATGATGGTTTCCACGGAAGAAACACGATATTTGCCATTATACTCGGGACATTTACCGCCGCGAAAATTGTATTCGGAACCGACGTTGGGAAGTTCATCGATCGCGGTGGCATGCAAAATGCCTTTGCCGATGAGCATGAATATCGCATCTCCTTCTCGAAAGTTGTCTTCCGCCCGCAATTCCCATATTGCTCCGGGGCAATTGCAAGGTGTCAATTCCTCGCCCGCTTCCCGAAACCACGTCTCGCCCATACCCGTGCAACGATAGAATCCCGTCGCTTGAGCGACAGGAATAGTGGCTGAATTCATGCAAACTCCTTTCTATCTCCTCTGAAATCTATACAAGGCAACTGTCGGGATTATTGTAAATATTTTATTTTCTGTCAATCAGCGCTCATCCAGAATTTTATTCACTATTCGGTCCGATTTTGTATTTTCCTCGCGCGGGACGTGCACGAACTCCACCTTTCCGAAATCCATTTTCAAATTCCAAACGTCAACGAAAAACGGCTTCAGTTCCGGCTCTTTGATTTTATAAACGCCCGCGAGCTGGCGCGCGACGAGCTCCGAGTCCATCCGGATTTCCACTTCCACGCGTTTCGCTTTCTCCTTCCCGATTAAAGCCCTGATTTTTTTGAGCGCGAAAATGACGGCTCCGTATTCCGCCTGATTATTCGTCCGCGTCCCCAAAAACTCGCCGTACTCCCTTGCCCTGAGCAACGTCGAAGGGTCTTGAATCACCACGCCGATAGCCGAAGGGCCGGGATTCCCCCGCGAACCGCCGTCGGTGTATGCGATTATTTTTGACGTATTGAATAAGGCCGCCTTTTTCATTTCAAGTAATCGATAATTTCCGCGACTGCTTTTTCGGCTTTGCGGCGCGTCCTGAACCGCCCGCCGCCCGCCTTCTTATGCCCCCCCCCCTTCTGCGCCCCCCCCCCCGCCTTT
>OBEQ011372693.1_pt1 | contig 11376 bp, 15 predicted proteins | sample 1670901 | NCBI WGS metagenome assembly OBEQ01 (sample SAMEA104232315, study PRJEB22302) | groundwater metagenome | biome: forest; feature: aquifer; material: groundwater | place: USA | collected 2011-08-07 | depth 5.4 m | reverse complement strand
TCTCCTTTTTTGAATACATGCTGCGCAGACCCATCGTCAGCAGGCCGAGCACATGCGCGCCCTGCACTGAGTCGTCGATCATGGTGCGGAATTCCTTCGACACCGCCGGATCCGACAGCGTCTTGATCAGATGGTCCTGATCGCGGAAAATAAAGTGCAGCGAGAACACGCCGGCTTGCGGCGCAAGCGTCGAGGCGTTGGCGGTCGAGGTGATGACGAAGTCGATGTCGCCGGTACGAAGCTTTTGCAGCATCACCGGCTCCTGACCGAGCTGCGCGCCCGGGAACTGATCAATGCCCATCGTACCCTTGCTCAATTCCATCAGCTTGGCATTGAAGATGTCACCGGCGATGCCGTAAGCCGTGGAGTGCGGCTGATCGTAGCCGAAGGTGTATTTTTTCTGGGCATGGGCGTTGCCAGACAAGGCGAACGCCATAACACCAACAAAGAAAGCCGCACGCGCGACTTGTCGCAGAGCGCTTCTCATAGCCATTTCCTCCCCGATTGTCGTTGTTTTATGTGCTTTTAGTCCGCACTTGCGGGTAGTTATAATACGATATGATGACTGCGGGCAACCGGATCGAAGGGCGCGGCCGAGCGCGCGCTTTAAAGTTGCAAAAAAACGGTAACAGCGCTTAGCGCTTGACGTAGGTCGCGGTGTCGAAGCTGGCGTCGTCGTCCGGCCCGGCCGGATATGCGTCGCGCTTAATTTCGCGCCAGATTGCCGGATCGATGAGCGGAAATAGCGCGTCGCCCTCCGGACTGGCATGCACATGGGTGATTTCGAGCCGCTCAGCTTTCGGCATGGTGGCGGCAAATACATCGCTACCGCCGATGATCATGATCTCGTCGGTATCACGGCGTTTGGCGTCCTGCTCTGCGAAACTGAGCGCGGCATCCAGACTGTGGGCCAGCACGCCACCCGGAACGACCAGCTTGAGATCGCTGGTCAGCACAATATTGGTGCGGTCCTTAAGCGGCCTACCGATCGATTCATAAGTCTTGCGTCCCATCACCACTGGCTTGTTGATAGTCAGCCGGCGGAAATGTTTCAGGTCGGATTTCAGCCGCCACGGCAATTGGCCACCACGACCGATGACGTTATTCTCGCCGATCGCGGCCACCAGCACGAGTCTCATGTCCGCGCGTCCTGAGCCGCGAAAGCTTGCAAGGCCGGGCCGCTGAGCCGGCAGATTTTCCAATCGTCCATGACGGCGGCACCGATTGATTTATAAAATGCGATGGACGGCTCGTTCCAATTGAGCACGGCCCACTCAAAGCGCATCATACCCCGGTCGACGCAAGTACGCGCCAACCGCGCCATCAGCGCTTTGCCGAGACCACGGCCACGATAGGCCGGACACACAAACAGGTCTTCGAGATAAATGCCGTGGCGGCCGCGGAAGCTCGAAAAGTTGAGAAACCAGACTGCAAAGCCCACTGCTTCCCCGTCCCACTCCGCAAGGTCACAAAACAGCCGCGGCTCTTTGGCAAACAGCGCGCCGGCGATCATCGCTTCCGTCGCATCGACCGAGTCCAAGCGCTTCTCGTAGTCGGCCAGCTCCCGCACGAACGCGAAGATGATTGCGCTATCGTCGGGCCGCGCCGACCGAATTACGATACTCAAACCGCCACCGCAGCTTTGATATGCGGATGCGGCTCGTAGTTCTCAATCGTGAAATCCTCGTAACGGAAGTCAAAGATATCCTTCACCACCGGATTGACCCTGATCGACGGTAGCGCACGCGGCGCACGGGAAAGTTGCAGCTCAGCCTGCTCGATATGATTCAAGTATAAATGTGCATCGCCGAAGGTGTGGATGAACTCGCCAACCTTAAAGCCGGTCACCTGCGCCCCCATCAGCGTCAGCAGCGCATAGGACGCGATGTTGACCGGCACGCCGAGAAACACATCAGCCGAACGCTGATAGAGCTGACACGACAGCCTGCCATCCGCGACATAGAATTGGAACAGACAGTGGCACGGCGGTAGCGCCATCTTGTCGACATCGGTCGGATTCCAGGCGGTGACGATCAGCCGGCGCGAATCCGGATTGCGCTTGATCATCGCAATTACATTGCCGATCTGGTCGATGGTGCCGCCGTCCTTGGCCGGCCACGAGCGCCACTGCTGGCCGTAAACCGGCCCGAGGTCGCCGCGCTCGTCGGCCCATTCGTCCCAGATGCGCACGCCATGGTCGTTGAGATATTTGACGTTGGTGTCGCCCGCCAGGAACCACAACAGCTCGTATACAATCGATTTCACATGCAGCTTCTTGGTGGTGAGCAGCGGAAAGCCGTCCGTCAAGTCGAACCGCATCTGGTGTCCGAACACCGAACGCGTGCCAGTCCCGGTGCGGTCGTGCTTTTCCGTACCGTGCCGCAGGATGTGCTCCATTAGATCGAGGTATTGGCGCATCGAATAACCTTGATTGCCCGCGACTCGAGGCAAGATGGGGAAGAATAGCCCGCCCGGCAACCGCCTGGCAGGCCCTTGTGAACGGCAAAAAAACAGCCAGTCTGAGCGCTGCCGCAGGAAACCGGCTTTTTGCTAGTATAGGCTCAACTAACGGGGGGACACGCCGTGACCATCGCCTTCGATCACTTTCTCCTGGCCCGCATCCTGCTCAGTTTGACGACCGCCGGCTACGCTGTCGGCACGGTGATCGCCGACTTCAACAACACCCACGCCACCAACCCGAAATGGACGCCGCATGCGCGATTCCACGTGGTCTGGCAGATTTGCAGCTATGTCGGCTTTGGCCTGTTGGCGCTGGCGCTGATCTGGTGGCCGGGCCCGCTCGCGCTTGAGCGGCTCTATCTCGTTGCCGTCATGGGCGCCATTGTTTATGCCGCCTTCTTCGTGGCGGTATTGACGATGCCGATCTATGGCGGCGCGGCTTATGACAGCAACGGCTACCAGCCATTCGACGCCCCGCTCCCGCTGATTGCGAAAAAGTGGGACGTCAACATCCCCGTCTTCAGCGTCCAGCTTGTCCTGCTGTCGGCGGGGATCTTGGCGCTCGCCGCCTAAACGTCTTTATACGCATTCTACGCCGACGCAGCCAAACTTTATTCCGCATCTGGACCGGCAGGCTTGATGATTGCTTGCTGTGCGATCCGTGGAGCGCGGGATTTTTTTTCAATGATGGCCTGCCTGTCCGGAACCGTTGCCGCGAAGCCGATCGGCCGCTCGTACGCCAAGCCGCGTATACGCCCGCTACGCCATTCGGCAACGGAGTTGTCTTACGATTGGGTGATCCCGTCCACACGCGTCGTCGTGACTGTCGCCAGCATGGCGTGGATCGCCGTCAGCTAACCGGCCGGGAGGGCCTTTCGAGATGTTTTTCGTCATTTGCGGTGTGGCCTTGATCGGCGTCGGCGGCGGCAGTTTCTGGTATTTGCTGCCGCGCAAAGGCCGAGTGCATCCGCTCGTTAAGAACTCCGATATCGGGTCGTTGATCACAATCGCGATCATGACTGTACTCACCGCCGGCCTTGGCTTTCTGGGCGCGGGGATTTTCGGTTAGCGCGCGATCCGAATAAACGGTCCCTGACGGTGCGGGCTCAACTCATAGCCAGCCGCTCAAGCCCAGCACACCGCCGGCCGCGAACAGCCAGAGCGGATTGATGCGCGTCATTGTCGCCACCGCGACCGTCAGCGCGGTCACCGCGCCGGCATAGATATTTTTGTCGGCGGCGCGCGCCAGCACAAAGGCGCTTGCCGCGATCAAACCCAGCGATACCGGCACTAGGCCGGTCTGGATCGCGATCCGCCAGGGTGCGTCCTTGAAACGGTCCCAGATGCGGGCGACGAAAAACGCCATCAGACAAGTCGGCCCGCACATTGCCAACGTCGCTACGCCGGCGCCAGCCAAACCAGCCACGTGATAGCCAATCAAGGTGACAATGATGACGTTCGGCCCCGGCGACAATTGCGCGATCGCGAAACTGTCGGCGAATTGACGGTCATCCATCCAATGCATCACCTCGACCGCGATGCGATGCATTTCCGGAATTGCCGCATTGGCGCCGCCAACTGCGAACAGCGACAGCAGCGCGAAATAACCGAACAGCGCGGTGAGCGGATTGTCATTCATCGCTTCACCGTCGGCGCCGGATAAAACCAGGCAAGCGCGACGCTGATCGGCGCCAGCATTGCAAACACATAAGGCAGCGGCCAACGCATGATCGCAACGCCGACAAAGGCCAGGATTGCGATCGCCGGCGGCCAGCCCCAGCGCTTGGTGAAAAGCGGCATCGCCATCTTGGCGACCACCGCGATCAAAAGCCCGACCGCCGCCGCAGTAACACCGGACAAGATTCGCCCGAGAATTTCGAGATCGCCGAATTGTGCATAGAGAACCGCCAACACAGTGACGATCACGAGCGGCGGTCCCATTAAACCGGCAAGTGCGACCGCGGCGCCGGCCGCTCCGCCAAAGCGCGAACCGAACACGACCGAGAAATTCACCACATTCGGGCCCGGCAGGAATTGCGCGAGCGCGAAAGCTTCGTTGAACTCCGCCGTCGTCATCCAGCGATTCTGCTCGACGATCGCACGCCGCGCCCAAGGTAGCGCGCCACCGAAGCCAGATAACGAAACGACGACGAATGTGCGAAACAGCGTCGCGAGCGAAGGCGGCCCGGGTGCTTGAGGAGACTTGGCGGAAAAAGACATGGAATTGAGCATTGAATCGGGCGTTGTAGATGAAAACTACCTTGCCCGCCGGCGCGCGACTAGGTGCCCTGGCACCCCAATGCCTCTATTTAACGCAAGTTCCGAGGGGAAAAATCTGCAGCCAACCCCTTTTAGGCCCAATTCGAACTATTACACATCAACAGGCCGTATATTCAAGACGCCGCCATTCACAAAGCATGTCTTAACCGAAGCAGTGATATGCCATATCGGCTGTTGAGGACAGGTATGCGAATAGTCTTAGTAGACCCGAGCCGAACCGTCCGCCGGATCGTTACTGATTTGATTCAGCAGGGCGACTATGAAGTTTGTCCGCTGTCTGATGGCGCGGAAGCCCTTGCCTACATCAAGGCGGACCCCGACGTGCGCGCGCTCATTACGAGCGCGGAACTGGCGTCAATATCCGGTGTCGAGCTTTGTAAAAAAGCACGGGCACTGGCGGGCAATCAACGTCCGCTCTACATCCTTCTTATGTCATCCAGCGATGAACAAAATAGATTGGTCCAAGCTTTAGATAATGGCGCGGATGACTTTATTTGCAAGCCACCGATTGCCGAAGAACTACGCGCTAGGCTGCGAACGGCCGACCGCGTGACGTCGATGCAGAGCGAGCTATTTCGCTTTGCGACAACTGACTTCCTTACTGGCCTACTCAACCGGCGAGCTTTTTTCGAGCGTGCCGGAGAAATATGCAAGAGCGCGCAATCGGGAAGCTGCATCTCTGTCGCTATTTACGATCTCGACCACTTCAAACAGATCAACGATACCTACGGCCATAGCGCGGGCGATGCCGTCCTTCGCAGTGTCGCGACCACGGCGGCACAACTCGATGGGATTGTCGGCCGCTTAGGCGGGGAAGAATTTGGAATTGTTGTTAGGAGTGAACTATCAGACGCCATGGAAACGTTTGAATCATTTCGGCAGGCAGTCAGCGAGCTTGAGATTCATTCGGATGACAAGCTCATCAAAGTCACTTGCAGCCTCGGCCTGGCGGAATTCGAAATGGGCGACACAATTGACGCCCTATTGAGACGAGCCGACATGGCTCTTTACGAAGCCAAACGAGCCGGCCGAAATCGGATCGTTGCCTCGGATACTTATTCAATTTCGCCAAATCACGAGAAATGGAAAGGCGTTTCTCGGGTGTTAGGCCAGCGTTCGACGCAATAGTCCAAACCGGCCGCTAGCGGTCAGCGGCGGCCGGCACGCGTCACGCTTACCAACAGAACGCCGAGACAACCGAAAATGAGAATGCCGCCGGCCATCAGCGGCGCAGCAGGCATAACCGTCACCGCAATCGCCGCGACGGCGACCGCCACCAAAATTTCAATTGCAAGAAAGCTGTCATCGACAAACAATCCAATCAGTTCGCGCAATACTGCGGTCAATACCTTCACCACTGAAACTCCGCGCGCGGACGTTTGATAAGCGCAGCCGCCGCAAAGCCGCAGACGAGAAACAAAGCTGCGAAGCCGACGATGGCAAGATCTGCGCCGGGCCAGGCGACGCCTAACCCCTCGCCCGTCCAGAACACACCGAACGCCGACAGCATCACACCAACCGCGAATTTAACTGCGTTTTCAGGCACGCGCGCGAGCGGCCGATGCACGGCAAGCCCGATGGCCGCGACCAGCAGGCAGGCGGCCAGCGCGCCGGCGCTCGCCGGACCCAGCAGGCCTGGCGCCGCGCCGACGGCAATTACGATAAACACGACCTCAAGCCCTTCGAGCAGCACGGCCTTGAAACTCGCAATACCCGCCAACCAATCGAGGCGCTTTTCGTGGTGGTGAGCCTGTTGGCGCAGTTCGGCGGTCTCGGCCGCGAACGCGACCGCTTCATCGTGAAGCGCTATGATGCCGGCCGCATGCAGGATTGCCTTGCGCAGCCAGCGCATGCCGAACAGCAATAGCAGAACGCCGATCGCAAGCTGAAGCCATTGCAGCGGCACCAACGCGAGTAGCGGCCCGAGGGCGACAACAATAACAATGAGCGTTACAAGACCGGCCGCGGCGCCAAGTCCGGCCGGACGCCAACCGCGGACGGTCGCGACCGCAAGTACGATAGTCAGTGCCTCAACCGCCTCGACCAGCGAGGCAAGGAAGGCCGCGACAACGGCGGAGCCATGATGGGCAAGAGTTGCGACCAAATCATCTCTCTGGGTTCGATTTCAGTGACGCCGTCCTAGCGGGCATTATCTATGCGCGCCGGAGACGCGTCGAGCGGCGCAACGGTGGATTCCAATACAGCGGAGTATGGCGTAACGTCCGGTCTGGCCTATTCCCGCCAGCCCCGCCGCGGGCATCGGTCTATTTACAAGCGTGCCCGCCGCCCCATACGCCGTATGCGTTTGAAAACCTGATAAAATCAACCTCAGAACCTGTCCCCGGCACGCGCAATCCGCATGATGCTTTAGGAACCGTTTCCGACAAAACACCGGCCTGGGCTCTTCTTTCGTAAACACTTAGCGCCTATATTCATTGGTGCCGGGGCAACCCGGCTATGGCGATAAACGGACGTCGTAATAAACCTTTCGGACCCGGGGGCAGTACCCGGCGCCTCCACCCAAGCCCGTTCATGACCGCAGGTCGGGTTTCGGCGGGGGCGAACTAGGATCGACGAGGGCGTAAAGGGCGAACTTTTGCTCGGCATGGTTCCGCCGTTATCGGGCCAAATCGTAGTTGCAAACGACAACTATGCTCCGGTTGCTCAGGCCGCGTAAGCGGTTTGAAAAACCAAGTCTAAAGCCCTAGCGGGTTAAGCTCCGTTAGGCGGGGTTCGGAGGCACCTGGCAACAGAAGCCTCCACTTTCATTTTAAGCAGGACGGTCTTGCAATTATGACAGCGCGATCGCGCTCCCACCGTGCCGGATCATACGCTAGCATCATCGCACACGACTCTCTTCGAGCGCAGGACACGAATGGCCGACCATATCCGTTACGATCTTTTGACCCAGCAGGCGCTGCGCGGCGTCGTGCGCAACGTGCTCGCTGGAGCGGCCAAGAAGGGCCTGCCGGGCGATCATCATTTCTACATTTCGTTCGACACACAGGCCGACGGCGTGCGGCTATCGGAGCGTCTGCGCACGCAATATCCGGAAGAAATGACCGTCATCCTGCAGCATCAGTTCTGGGATCTCGAGGTCAACGAGCACACCTTCGAGGTCGGCATGTCATTTGGCGGCATCCCGGAAAAGCTCACGATTCCATTCGATGCCATCACCGGCTTTTTCGATCCCTCGGTTCAGTTCGGCCTACAATTCGAGGAAATAGCCGAAGGTCTCGGCCCACAGCAGGAAGACGCCAAGAAGGCCAAGCTTGCGCCGGCGGCAGCGCCGGAAAAATCCGCCAAGAACACGCGGCTGCCGGCTTCGCCTGCGGCGCCGGCCTCGGTACCGTCGGTGTCATCGCCCGCATCCGCTGCGGCGGTAGAAAAACCCGACCCCAACCCCGACAAGCCCACCGGCGGCGGCGAAGTCGTGCGCCTCGACCGTTTCCGCAAGAAATAGCATCGGTACCCGCGTAGGCTCGTTCTCCTGACTTGTCCTTGTGCGCAATCGGCTTAGGTTCATGGCATAGCCGCTGGAAATGTGCGGCGTAGGACGTTTGCCATGGCCAAAATACTGCCGAAACCCCGCTCAAACACTCGCACTGAAAGCGACGCCTTCGGCCCGCTCGATATCCCTGCCGATAAATTGTGGGGCGCGCAGACTGAGCGCTCGCTGCGCAATTTCCGCATCGGCAGCGAACGCATGCCGATCGAAATCGTGCACGCGCTCGGCTTGATCAAGCGTGCGGCAGCGGAAATCAACCGCGACCTCGGTAGCCTCGACCGCCGACGTGCCGGCGCCATCGCCGCGGTTGCGCAAGACATTGCCGACGGCAAGCTCGACGCGCATTTCCCGCTGCTGGTGTGGCAGACCGGCTCCGGTACCCAAACCAACATGAACGTCAATGAGGTGATCGCCAACGCCGCCAATGTCGCGCTCGGCGGCGAACCCGGCTCGAAAAAGCCGGTGCACCCGAACGATCATGTCAATATGAGCCAGTCGTCGAACGACTCTATCCCGACCGCCATGCATATCGCGGCGGCGATGCTGATGGCGCAGAATCTTCTGCCGGCGCTCACGAAGATGCAGACCGCACTCGACAACAAGGCCAAGGAGTTCTCCAAGATCGTCAAAATCGGCCGCACCCACACCATGGATGCGACGCCGATCACGCTCGGCCAGGAGTTTTCCGGTTATGCCGCGCAGGTGAAATCGTCGATTGCCCGTATCAAACTGGCGCAGCGCGAACTTTATCCGCTGGCGCAAGGCGGCACCGCGGTCGGCACCGGCCTCAATTCGAAGCCGAAATTCGCCAAGGCCTTCGCCAAACGCATTGCGGCACTGACCGGACTGCCGTTTGTGAGCGCGCCCAACAAATTCGAGCACATGGCCGGTCATGACGCCTATGTGTTCGCGCATGGCGCCATCAATGCCGCCGCCACCGCGCTATACAAGATCGCCAACGACATCCGCCTGCTCGGCTCCGGTCCGCGTTCGGGATTGGGCGAATTGATTTTGCCGAGCAATGAACTCGGCTCTTCCATCATGCCGGGCAAAACAAATCCGACCCAGAGCGAGGCCCTGACAATGGTGTGCTGTCAGGTGTTCGGCAACCACACGACCATCACTATCGCCGGTAGCCAGGGCCATTTCGAACTCAATGTGTTCAAGCCGGTGCTCGCTTACGCCATGCTGCAATCGATCGGGCTGATGGGCGACGCGGTCAAATCCTTTACCGACAATTGCGTGGCCGGTATCAAGGCCAATGAGCCGCGGATTGCCGAATTGATGCAGCGCTCATTGATGCTGGTGACGGCGCTGGCGCCGAAGATCGGCTACGACAAGGCGGCGCAGCTCGCCAAGGCCGCGCATGCCAACGGCAGCACACTGCGCGAGGAAGCGATACGGCTCGGTTATGTCTCCGGACCCGATTTCGATCGTCTAGTGCGCCCGGAAAAAATGATACACCCTCGCTAATTTATTGGATGCACATCGACGATTGTGGTAGCGGATTAGGCTGTGGCGATAGACAAGCGCGCGCCAATTGCGCCATCTGCCGTAGCGTTAGCTCGCGCCGCCAACCACAACACTCGCTCCGCAACATGTATTGCGTAGAAAGCTGAATACGCCTGAGGGTATTATGTTGCTGTTAGGTGACGTCAATTCAAATAGTGAAAGATGATGCCGTAGCGTTCTCGATAGGCCAAGTTTATGAATTCAGTAGTATACGATTTTAAAAGATTCAATATACATTTCAAAGCGTGGAGCTAATGACCTAACTATAGCAATCTTTTCTGCAGGTATTTAGGGACAGTCTATTAGCGATCTCTTATGATCAACTAGCCGTGTCTTGAATTACCATAACGACACGCCGCAATGTTACAGGTGCGATCTTACGGAGTTCCCGCCAAATAAGTTGGCGGTCTTCCGCCACCCTGTCGGCGTAATTGGCGGCAATGCACGGGATCCATAATCAGGGTCCGGAAATCATGTATCCGTATACCGAAGAGACGTGGAATGGCTGAACTGCTCAATCTTCGAACGGCTCGCCAGCAGGCCAAGCGACAGCAGGACGATCAGCGCGCTCATACGCGCCGTATCGCCCACGGTCAGCCGAAGCACTTGCGCAAACTCAAAGCCGCCGGAGATGAAAAAGTCAGCCGCGATCTCGATCGGCACCGGATCGAACCAGGAGACGGCCGATGAAATCGCCGGTTGTCAAACGCTCGATTGTTATTGCTGGTCACAAGACAAGCGTCAGTCTCGAAGATGCGTTCTGGAAAGGCCTAAAAGAAATAGCGATAGGCCGAGAGATGACACTGTCGGATCTGGTGGCCTCGATCGACACCGATCGCCGCCACGGCAACCTGTCGTCCGCGATTCGTCTGTTTGTGCTTGGCCACTACCATGCGCAAAACGGCGACGATCGTAGCAGCGCCCGCGAGCAATCTCGTGAACCGGTCGGATTGCGTATGTCGCCCTCAGTTCTGAGTGCCGACTGACGCCGTTGGCTCCCTCGCGCCACTTCTCAAACCACTTGGCGCGGGTGCTGGCCTAATATTGACTGGCGCCGGCAATACCGGCGCCAGTTCGCTCTTCGGTGGCGCCGCCGGCGCGAGGCCATTCGCAGGCACGGTTGGCGGCGAAGGCACAATCGAAGACGGAATATTTTTCTTCGGCTGGATGCTCTCGATTGCCTTTAGCCGTTTCGCCTGGTTTTCGACCGCCCGCAGTGTCAGCCATCCAGTCAGCGCCGACACATCGATACTGCGCAACGGCTCCGCGACCGGGCCTTTCAGTGCCATGAAGATATCCGGGCGCGCTCCGGCAGCCTCGCTCGATCCTGACAATACCAGCCGCGCGTCAATCGAACCGTCAGTCAGATCGATATTGCCATTCAACGACAAGTCGGCGGCCTTGCTGTCGGCCGTTACATTGCTCAACCGTGCCTGCCCGGCGCTCACTGCAATGGCGCCCTCGGCCCGTTTGACCGAGAGTCGGCCGCTGTCCAATGCCTTTCGGACAATGTCAGAGATGCGCGCGGCATCGAGCGCCAATCCCTCGTCAACGGCGCGCGTGACGGCATCGAAAGCGCGCGGATCGAGACCGGCGAATTGAGCATCGACAATTGC